>Ga0181517_10003820_pt1 | contig 14093 bp, 10 predicted proteins | sample PEATcosm2014_Bin_31_FD_119748 | JGI IMG/M metagenome (GOLD analysis project Ga0181517, IMG submission 119748) | Peatland microbial communities from MTU Mesocosm Facility, Houghton, MI, USA - PEATcosm2014_Bin01_30_metaG | ecosystem: Environmental > Terrestrial > Soil > Wetlands > Peat | place... | reverse complement strand
CATCTCCGCTTGTGCCGCTTTGTTCTCGCTGTCCTGCGTCTTCCAGTTTGCCTTGGCGAAGCCTGCGAGCGCTTCGTCTACCGCAGGATCCTTGGCGATCAATGCCGCCCAAATCAGGAGCCGAAGCACATTCCGCCCCGTGGCCGTCAGCCGCAACGGCTCGCCCGCGCTGAACGGGGCACACCACTCCGTGAACCGCCGCCGGAATGCCTTCACCCCGATCTTCGGAAACGTCGCCTGCGCAGGCGTGAACCACTTTTTAGTCGGCTGCTCGGTAGTCGTCAGGGGCGTGCGTGAATGCGCTTGGCGGCAACGCAGGCGCCGATTGCAAGCATCGCCAGCAGCATCAGAACCCATGTCGGCGAAATCGGCGTACCCGTTGGAAAGAATGACCCCGGGATTGCGGCCCGGTCGATGGCGCCCGCCCCGTAAGTGCCGCCGGTGAACCAAATGGCCCCATCCGGCCCCGCCACAGGGAAATTCGCGGTACCGGTGGTTGGGTATTGGCTGGCGGCGCCGGCCGTGGTGATGCGCGCAAGTGCATTGGCACAGGCGATCCACAGCGCCCCATCCGGCCCTACCGCGATGCCGACGGGGCTCGCCGAAGGCAGCGGGTATTCGGTGAATTGGCCGTTCGTGGTGATCCGCCCGGCTATTCCACTTCTGCCCTCCGTGAACCAGAGCGCCCCGTCCGGCCCCGTTACGATGCCGACGGGTCCACTGTTCGCTGTCGGGACGGGGTACTCGGCGACTGAGCCGCCGCTGGTCGCGATCCGCCCGATCTTGTTGCCCTTGAATTCTGCGAACCACAGCGCCCCATCCGGCCCTGCCGCGATTACTTGGGCCTGGCTGTTCGCCGTCGGTATGGGATATTCGGTGACCGGGCTGCCGCTGGTGGGAATCCGGCCGACCTTGTTGCCAGCCTGCTCAGTGAACCAGAGAGCCCCATCCGGTCCTGCCGCGATCCCGAAAGGGAAACTTCCCGCCGTCGGTATGGGGTATTCGGAGAATGCGCCGCCAGTGGTGATCCTGCCAATCTGATTGGCATTCGATTCGGTAAACCACAGCGCCCCGTCCGGCCCCTTCACGATCAAGGAAGGCCCGCTGGCGCTTGTCGGCGTGCCATATTCGGTGAAGGCACCGGCAGTGGTGGTCCGCCCGATCTTGCCGCTCTGGTATTCGGCGAACCACAGCGCCCCGTCCGGCCCCGCCGCGATGCCATAGGGGCCGCCGCTTGCCGTCGGTAGGGGGTACTGGGTGAAGGAGACTTGGGCCGAAGTAACACCCGTGATCGCCAGGAAGGGCAACACTCCCCAGAAACAACATCGGGTGCCATTTTGGGTCTGCACGCGTACACCAGCCTTATGATCTCTTTATATTATGTTGCATGCGGAGGAAAAGCGCGAGCGCAGCGATGTTTGCGCAGAGTGGCCCAGCCGGCTCCGAGGCCGCCGATTAACAGGAACAGCGACCCTGGTTCGGGAGTTGAAACTGCATCGCCGGCCAGGATGGAGATATCACCAGAGTCACCAACCCCGCCAGTCACGGTCCCAATCAGCGCGGTGACGTCCTGGAACGCTCCTGTCGCCACCAAGCAGGCCGTGGTTGCGCTGGCGGTGCAGGATGTTCCGATCGCGCTGTTGCTCGACTGAAATCCATCAAACTCTAGCGAGTCACCTGCGTATATCGGTGAGTCGTGACCAGCGTCGGAGAACAGAACGTCGGTAATCATGTTGGAACTGTTCGTGAAATCGATAGTGAATATGGCGCCAGTCACGGCCGAGTCCCAATACAAAGTGGCAGCGGCGCCCGTGGCGCCGGAGTTGATCGTGCCCGAGAAGGAGCCGTAAATATCATCCGACACATTCACCTGGTCGATAGTGCTCGCGACGCCAGGCGACGCAACTGCCAGTAAAGTCAATACCGAAAGGTAGCGATTCGCCATTGCGTGTCCTCCAAAGTTCGCGCACTCGGCCCGAGTTAGACCGGGGTTTCGGTTTCGATGCCAGCCCCGGTTAGTGTATCACTAAACCCCAATTTTCGATCCTCCGAAATCTCTCCGAAATCTCGGCTCCGAAATTCCGGCTATGTGGTCGGCGGTCCGCAGGCAATCTACGTGAGCGAGAAGTCGACAGATCGTCGAATGGGTCCGATCCAGCCAAGCGCGGCGCCAGATCCGCGCGAGCGTTGTTTGGAAATATCGGAAGCCAACTCCGCCGGCAAGCCGGCCGCTGCGCTGTTTCCGGTTAATGGCGTCATCCGGCCGAGATGGCGACAAACTGTCAACTTGATTTGTAAACGCCTCGGCGTCAGGGAGGATCTAAACATTAGGCGATGGGTCGGCCACGCTTTCGGCTCCACCTCGCATTTCTGCGAGACGAGTCGCTTACGTAGTCAGAATGCCGTCCTGAATTCGTCTTTCTTGATTCTCAGCAGCTTGATCTTCGAATCCAGCGTCGAAGGCGGAATGCCGAGCCTCGAGGCAGCCCCGCCTACCCCCGCAACTTTGCCCCTGCTCTCAGCCAGAGCGGATTCAATAATCTCCTTCTCCTGATCTTGCAGTATGCGCGTCATCTTCGCTGGCGGAGCCGGCTGGGTTCGATCCTGAATCGAGAGGCACGCTTCGTCAATCGAGAACGCGTCGCCGCTGTCCGCAAGAGTTCGCACAGGCGAGGGAGCATTGCTGCGCAGCGCCGGTTCCAGGCAGCCAGACGGAATTCGCAGCTCGCCGTCTTGAGACATGATCATCGCCCGTTCGATGACGTTTTGCAACTCACGGACATTTCCGGGCCAGTCGTGCCGCCGCAGGAACTCCATGACATCGTTCGGCACGCGCCGGATATCCTTTCGCATCCGGCGGGCAAACCGTTCGACGAAGTGATTGACAAGCAGCGGAATGTCCGCTGTGCGGCGACGCAGGGGCGGCATCGTGATTGGGAAGACATGGAGGCGGTAAAACAGGTCCGCACGGAATTCTCGTTCGCGAACCATTTGCATCAGGTTCTGATTGGTGGCTGCAACGATGCGGACGTCCACCCGGATCGTGCGCGCGCTGCCGAGCCGCTCGAATTCCTGCTCCTGCAGCACCCGCAGCAGCTTCGGCTGCAATTCTAGCGGCAAATCGCCGATTTCGTCCAGGAACAGCGTGCCGCCATTGGCAAGCTGGAACCTGCCGGTAGTCTGATTTAGCGCGCCGGTAAACGCGCCACGCTCATGTCCGAACAGTTCGCTTTCGAGCAGGCCGGCGGGCACGGCTGCGCAGTTGATTTTTACGTATGGGCCGCTCCTTCGGCGGCTTTGTTCATGAATGGCCCGGGCGATGAGCTCTTTCCCGGTGCCGGTTTCGCCTTGAATCAAGACTGGCGCGTCGGTGGGCGCAACCAACCGCACGGCGTCCCAGACTTCACTGAGTCCGTGGTTATGGCCGATAAGTTCGTTCCTGGATCCGGAGGAATCCAGGGAGAGGATGCTGATCGCACTAGCCGCCATGTTTGTACTCCAGATTTGGGTAACTAGATCACGCCGGAATCTCCATCACTGTTGCTCCGGCTGTCGAACCTACAAATCAAGATAGATGATGAGGGATCTAAAGGCATCCCGGAATGGAATGATTTATCGCTACTACTTTCGAGTGAGAGGAATGATGACACGATGGCGGCCGAAGAGCCGTGCGTCGATCGATACGAAGCCCGGGCCCAAAAACGCAAGCCCCGCGTCGACCGCGGCGACAAACAGGGAATTGGGAGTACTATGAACCGGTGCAATCCAGAAAAGCGCGACGCTCGTGTTCAGAATAGCCAGCGTGGCGCTTGCCAAAGGCGTCAGAAAACCGGCGAGCAATAAGAGACCTGCGCCAACTCCAACAGCCGCGGCGGGCAGATCGAAGCCTGGCCGGGCCTGGTCAAAACGGGCCAAGCCCTCTCCAATTGCGATCGAACCGGCGGCGAGCCTCAGCACCAGCAGGCCGACACCCGGCCAGCCGGCAGGAAACGTCGAGAAGAATCTCTGCAGGGCGTAAGTCCTCGACCTAACGATAGCGACAAGAGTCAGACCGGGGCATCCCGCGAGAGTACGACTTTTGAATACTTCTTTCGCGGTATCTGCCGGCGCCGGTGACGTCGAGGCAAGGCGCCTCCGCCACCGGCGGTATCGTCTCGACTACAACTGGATGATGCCGCGGCGAACCGCAATCGCGACCGCCTGCGTCCGGTCGTTGGCGACCAGCTTTTCCATGATGTGCCGGATATGCACCTTGACGGTCTCCTCGGTAATGAAAAGGCGTTCGCCGATTTCCCGGTTGCGGTTGCCGTCCGCGACCAGTTTGAGCACGGCTATTTCACGTTCGCTCAGATTTTCTTCACCGAGGTGTTCCGCCAGTTGAGCGGCCAGTTCGGGAGCAATGCGCCGTTTTCCGGCGTGCACCTGACGGATTGCCTCCACCAGTTGCTTCTGCGGCGAGCTCTTCAGCAGATAGCCATTCGCTCCAGCCTGAAGCGCCCGCTGGATCTCGACATCGCCGTCGAACGTGCTGAGGATGACGATCCGCGCGCCGGGAGCCTCGGCTCGGATCGCAATCATGGATTCGACGCCGCTCATATCAGGCAGACGCAGGTCCATTAATGTCACATCGGGACGATGCTCGCGATGCATCTGAATCGCCTCGCGGCCGGTACTGGCCTGCGAAACGAGAATCATATCCGGCTGATTATTGATAATCGCCGCGATCCCCTCGCGCAGTAAGGGGTGATCGTCGGCGGTCAGAACTCGAATTCGGCCGTCGCTCATAGTTCTTTTCGACCCCTTGCGGACCGCCGGCCCTGCGGCGCCGAGTAGGCAATCGTCCTGGGAACGACGAGCACGACTTCCGTGCCGGCTGAGGCGCCGCTCCACAATGTCAGCCGTGCGCCTAACCGCTCGGCGCGCTCCCGCATCCCCTGCAAACCCCAGTGACCCTCGCGCCCGTCGCGCAGCACGGCCGGATCGATCCCCTGACCATTGTCGCGCACCCGGAGACTGAATTGATCCCGCGCGTATTCCAATTCTACTTCGATGAGTTTCGCGCCGGAGTGCCGGAACGCATTAAGCACGGCCTCCCGTCCGATACGGTATGCTTCATCGCGCAACGCGGGATTCAGCGAGCGCGGATGGCCGTCGACAACGACACGAAACTCCGTCTCCTGCGAACCGTCTGCGACCTCCGGGATCCGGCTGAAGGTGTCTTCGAGGTTTTCCGATTCGGATGGCGATGGTCGAAGTCCGCGAACCGTATTGCGTCCCTCGTCGACCGCTCGCCGCATCAGATTGAGAACGCCATCGAATGCGGGACGCGCCAGAGACTCCGCGGGCATGCGGTCGAGGGCCACCTCGAGTTTCATACATGCGCTGAGGAGGCCTTGCAGCAAGGTGTCATGCAATTCCTGAGCGATTCTTGTGCGCTCCCGAAGGCGCTCTTCAAACCGCATGTTTAATTCGGCCGTCAATTGTCGTGTCCGTAAGCGATAGAAGCCGAGGGATGCGGCGCCCAGAGCCAGGACATAAAGGGCAACGAACCACCATGTTTGCCAGAATCGCGGTGCTATGGAAATCGCCGCTGCCGCCTCGGCAGGGCTCCATGAGCCGTCGGCATTGCGCGCCATCACGCGAAATCGGTAGGGTCCCGGACCGAGATTCGTGTACGCGGCCTCGCGCGCCATTGTCGGATTGCTCCAGGCAGTGTCGTATCCCTCAAGCCGATATCGAAACAACACGCGCGCCGGATCCGACAGGCTCAAGCCAATGTAGCCGAACACAACGCGATGAGGCGCGGCAGGAATGTGAATGATCCCTCCCCCGTCGAGCTCGTCGCTATCGCCCAGGGTGCGCTCGTCGTTTGTCACTGTTTGGATATGCACGATAACCGGTAACGAGCTTTTCGCGATCTCCGAGGGATCGACGACCGCAACGCCGCGATTCGTGGAGAACCAGATTCTGCCGAGAGGGTCGGCGACAACGGAGCGGTAGCGCTTCAACACCGCCGTGCCGCGTAAGCCGTCGGCCGCGCCGAACGTGCGCACATCGGCGGCGTCTACCTTTCTTGCCAGCAATCTCTCGCGATTCACTCGCAGGATACTCTGCTCGGTGGCAATCCAAACCGTCGCGGGATGCATGCCTTGCGCGGGCGCGACGGCAATTCCAACAACATCTTCGTGGAGCGCCGCGGGCGCGTCGTCCAGCGCCATGATATGGCCGTCGCGGAGAACGGCGAGACCCTCCGATGTGCCGATCCAAAGAACAGGTCCATCCGCGACGAGGCTGACGATGTCGTGGGGCGGCAATCCGTCCGCGGTCGTGTAGCGGTGCCATCGCCCGTTGGACAGCGCGCTCAGACTGCCGGTGGTTGCAAACCACATGGTTCCATCCATGCTTTCTTCAATCGTATTGACGGAATTCGACGCGAGCCCGTCGGCGATGGTCATGACTCGGAAACGGCCGTCTTGAAAGCGACTGACGCCGCCGCCGAGTGTGCCGGCCCAAATGGCGCCGTCGCGGCTGCGATACACGCAATAGACGCTGCCCGGGGCGAGGCCATCGGCGGCAGTATAAGTTTGTGTGGATTGCGTATCTGGACGAAGGCGCGTCAATCCGCCTTTCTGCCGGCCAAGCCAAATCTCGTTTTGCCCGCCGGCGATGGAATAGATGACGTCATTGTCGAGGCTGTCGTTCTTGACGTGCTCCACGGTGAAATCGCGCCGCCAGTACAATCCGCCAGTTGACGGCGCGAACCACAAGCGCCCGGCTTCGTCAGGATACAGCGCGCCATTGTTCTCGGAGACGTTCTCTGGTGGCGGAAGACTTGAGTAAGTCACGAAGGTGTTCTCGCGCAACCGTTGCACCCCTTGCGAGTCGCCGAACCAAATGGTGCCCTCGCGGTCCTCGAACAGCGCGTTCACGCGCTGCGGTCTCCCGTCCCGGCTATCGAGACTCGTCACGGCGCCGGAGACCACGCGCAGTAATCCCTTCGAAGTGCCAATCCAAACAGTGCCCTCGCGATCGCGGATCATGCTCAGCACCTGAACGTCGCGAATGGCCATCGGCAGGCCATCCCTGCTGACTCGCGTGCCGTCCCAGCGGGCAACTCCGTGGTCCATGCCAATCCACAATTCCAAGCCGCCCACCGGTGTCAGACAATTGATCTTCATCGAGGTGAGACTGGTTCTTAGAACCCGTTCCTCTGACTTCTTCAAGAAAAACAATCCGTCGTCGCGAGTGCCAAACCACAACGTCCCATCCGCGGTCTCGGCTATCGTCGTAACGGGTGCCTCTGAGGCCATACCCGACGAAATCGTTTTGATGACTCCGTGCTCAACCGCCAGGCTGATATGCCCGGTGGATTCAAAAACTGGTGTTCCATTGGCGCGCCGGTGCATCATTTCGATGGAATGAATGGAATCGCCCGCAAGCATGTCTTTGATCGCGCCGTTCCGGTAGCGGAAGAGTCCTTCGGCCGCGAAGCGAATCCAGAGATTGTTCTCGTTATCCGCAATCAGGCCAAGCACGCGGCTGGCGGGGAGGGCTGGAGCAGTTCTTTGATCCAACAAGCGAAAGCTCTCGCCATCGAAACGGACCAAACCTTGGTCGGTACCAATCCAGAGGTATCCATCGTTGGTTTGCGCAATCGCGTGCACCTCGCCCCATGAAAATCCCTGATCGATACCCCATTGGTCATGGCGAAATTCAGACAACGGGCGTCGCGAGTCGAGCGCCTGGGCCGAAACGGCGCAAAGCACGACCCCGAGCAGCGCCCTGACGCCGAGCGACGCCTTATGGAAGGTATTCGAATTTCTCAATCACAACCTCTGAACCTTCCGGAAGCGGCATCCGGTGATACTGGTCAATGTAGAGGCACATTCGAAACGACTCGATTCCGTGGATGGGCACGCTCGACGTGAATACGGCCTCAGCTACCGGCTTATCCGAAGGGTTAGATGCGAGAACGCTCTGAAAAGCTGCGCGTCCCGGTTCCCAGCGCAACGAATGAACCACCGTCCTGGGTGGAATGAATCCGCGGATAGCGTTCCGGTCGACATAGTAGGGAGGAACAACATACTCCATGTTCTCCTTCCGGTCCGGCCAGTGTCGAAATTCCATGTCCATTTCGCCGTTGCTTTCCTCGGGACGAGCATAGTCCCACGTAAACATCGAGAAGACGGCCGCCTCGGGCAGGCCGGATGCGTCGCGGACCGTGGCTTTGTAGGTTCCGTATCCCAAGCTCGTCGTCAGGCTGACCTCGGCGCATGTCCAGTCGTCGCCCGCGCGAGCGATTTTCATGTGCATGGCGCCGTGCTTGTCCACCCAGACATTGTTGGAGTTGTAGTTGTTGCTAACGCCCCCGCGAGAGCTTGGGGCATCGCGAAGACGCCAGGAGTAGCCGCTGAATTCGACCATCTTCGACGGCGGAGACGCGGCTCCCTTTGTGCTCGCGATGGCCGCCACCGCGCTCCCCGCCGGTCCGCCCAGCTTTGGCAGCGCGTCCACCACCGGTCGAGGATGGTATCCCTGGTCGACCAAAATCGCCGCATATTCTGTCCCCAAATGTGTGGCGTTGGTCCACTTCATGCCTGCGGCTTGGACCGTGAGCTTGGTGAAGGGATGGGTCACCAACGGCTGAACATACCAGCGCCCGCTTTTCGCGTACAGGACGAGCCGTTGTCCGGGCTGGGCGCCCGTGACGAATCCTTCAATGATGTCCTGCGTATCGGCTCCCCCCGGATTGGCTTCCGGAATTCTCGAAAACTCAATGGCGGGCGCCGGCGTTCGAGAGTGGCACCCTGCAAGCAGGCACATTCCGACACAGATGACACCAGCGGAAAGCGAGGACACAAAAACTCTACTCATCTGAAAGCTCTTCAGCCCCTCCGGAAAAGTCCTGATTCGTCCAGCACCACTCTGAGCGCAACTGCCGAATTCTATCACTGCCCGAAGGCCTGTGGGATTTCATGCGCTGGTTTGCCCTTGGCTCGATTCGTCCACGAGATTTCGGGACCTTTCACGGTGGTTCGTTACGGCGAGCGGGTGCGCTGCTCATAACACGCCATTTGCGGGTGGTATCCGATTTGCCTCTGCCGGGGTGTCCCGATGTTCCAGCTTCGGCGTCTGATCGAGTCCGGAATGGCCAGGCTGATCGCGATGAGCCCTGTCAGCGGGCAGCAGTGATGGAAGCGCATGTTAGCGGGAATGTCGAGAAAAATCCAAGGAGGGATATCCGATGAAGCGCAACGCAATGGCAATCGACGTCAGGACACGACTCACCTTCGGTGTGCTGGCGATCATGACAATCACGTTCGGCATGGGAAGGGATCTTATGGCACAAACAAACACATCGACAGTTGTGAAGAACATCGTTCTCGTCCACGGCGGTTTTGTGGACGGGTCCGGTTGGGAGGGCGTCTACAAAGCCCTGAAGAAGGACGGCTATACGGTCGCGATCGTCCAGAATCCGACCATCACGCTGGCAGACGACGTGGCGGTCGCCAAGCGTGCAATCGCCGCGCAGAATGGCCCCGTGATCCTCGTCGGTCACTCGTATGGCGGAGCCGTGATCACGGAAGCGGGCAACGATCCGAAGGTCGTTGGCTTGGTCTACATCACAGCGTTCGCACTGGACAAGGGCGAATCGGTGTCGACGCTCATCAAAGATCCACCGCCCGGTGCGCCCGTTCCACCGATCCTGCCGCCTCAGGATGGATACCTGCTCCTCGATAGGGCGAAGTTCCCGGCCGCATTCGCCGGGGACGTGAGTCCAGAGGCAGCCTCGTTCATGGCCGACTCCCAAGTCCCGTGGGGTGTCGAGGCGCTCAGTGGTGCGATCACCCAGCCGGCGTGGCGAACAAAGCCAAGCTGGTACTTGGTCTCTACCGACGATAAAATGATCCCGCCTGACGCTCAGCGTGCTATGTCCAAGCGCGCAGGCTCAACGGTCGTCGAGGTCAAAGGCAGCCACGCCGTGTATGTGTCGCAGCCGCAGGCTGTCGCTCATTTCATCGAACAGGCCGCAACAGGTGCCTTGGCGGCAGGGCAAGAAAAGGCCGCGGCGGGTGTATTGGCTGCAAAATAGCCTAGCGGATAGCAGGATTCGACCGGGCGGAGGGCTTCGGGGGCGCCGGACGCACCGACGAAGCCTCCGCCTTGCCTGAATGCCGCCGACTCAGAGAATGTTGAAGGCGTCACGGACGGGCGTCGCGGTCCGACTTTGGCAAGCGATATCACCTCATATCGGTCGCCTGCGGTTAGGCCAAGGCAGAGTGCCCGGCGTGCCCCGCAAAGGGCTTCCTTATTGGACGGCTCCCGCTTCACGGGTTGCGCGAGCCGAGCTTCCGGCCGCCATTGGGGCATATCGGTGCCCCACAGATTTCTCCGACGAGGCCTTATTTCTTTTTCGGCGACGATGTCGCGAACAATGACGACCCAATCAAGAAATGTCCTTCCGCCTCATCCGACAACTCCAAATGCATCCGCTGGTAGCTAAAGTTCAGGCGTATGTAATATGTTTTTCCGGCCTCGGCCGTCAGATGCATCGCTTCCCCGACCCGCTCCGACGATTTCTTGAAGGTTCCCGACTGCCACTCCGCGCACACATTATGTTCTCCAGGGTCAACCTGAAAAAAGAAATACGACTTCCCGTTGTTCGCTCCCACCCAATTTCCATCCACTCCCACACGCATCGTAGGCGCAGTGACAAGATCCACAAAAAAGTACGCCAGCGCCTTGCCCGGTTCCGCCTGCCCAACGGGATGTTTCAGGTCCGTCGTCTGCACGTTGAACATGTCCGCGGTCGAACCGCAACCCGCCGCAGTTCGTGCCGCTGCCGCATCATCCTGCGCTAGAACTGGCAACGTTCTCAAGAGAATAGCCAAGCATAAAACGCACCAACGATTATTCAAGGTATGCCTCCAAATCGCTAATGGTGTCCAAAGACCGTGTTTATCGCCATAACCTACTCATCTTAGCTGTTTTGCAAAGGTTCACGTGCCTTGTCCCCTGCCGACCGCTTCGCTCAGTGCTTCTCGCAAGTCCATCTGCCGCTCGTCCAATTCCACGTCTAACGAGATAAGGTGGCAGGCCGACCGTGCGCCGAGGTTCTTGAGGATTCGGAGGATATCGGGAACGTTGTGCTCGGTGGGTCTACCGGCCCACGACTGCACCAGCTAGCCGAGTAGATCGATCCACGCGAGTGTTATGTACTAACATCGGTAGCCAATTTCGCAGGCAAGCCGGGCCGCCGCGCTGTTTCCGAATAGTGCGTGATACGACCGGACCGGCCGGGTTGGTAAACGCTACGCGACCAAAAGAGGACACAGTGCCAAGAGCAGATCATGACCTTCGGCCGAACCAAAGCTTGGGGCAGAGACCAGTCAAGTTATCGACGAGCTAGTGTAGTTCGGAAACAACTCAGGCAACCCAGCGGCCTGCTTGGCAAAATGATCAGGGAAGAGCAGTCGAATAGAACTGAGTGTTTTTTCACTCGGAAATCCTAGGCAGAAGGATGTACGACGGCCGCCGTGCGTCGTGGTAAATCGTCTGGCTGGCGGAGACGAAGCGCGTGTCCAGCTCGTTGTTTCCGCCAGTGTTCAAATTTCGAGAATATGCCGGAAACGAGGCTGACACCACTTCGGCTCGCAGCCTGTGCCCTGGCGCGATGGTTATGCCCGTGTGCCAAAGGTCGATGGTGTATTTGTAGACCTTCCCCGGCTCGATCAACTCCGTCTTCACCATCGAATTGCGATATCGCGCGCGCACCTTGCCCGTGCCATCGCCCCAGAGCGGGAAACATCCGCCGTCCGGGCCGGCATCCATCAGGTGTACGAACCAGTCGGTATCGCGCGCGGAACTGGAGGCGTAAAGCACTGCGCTGACGGGCCCTGCAATGGTGTACGGTTTTTCAAAGGCCGGCGTAGTGTAGACAAGGATATCCTTGCGGGCGGCAGTGACGAGGTCCCGACAGGAATCCGCGGCACGCGGGTCCGGGGTCGGATCGCCGGGATCGTAAACGTAGCGGTCCGCCAGCTGGTTGCCCGTAGGCGGCGTGAAGCTGAGGCGCCCGCCGCCCGCCAGGTAGAGTTTCTCGAAACGCGTCTCCGGCAGCGGATATCTCGGCCCGCGCAGCCAGCGGTTCGATCCCATCACGAACATGCTGACCAGCGGCTCCTTCAGAATGCCGTTATCCGCGCCCTTCAGCCAATAGTCGAACCAGCGGAGATACTCGCGATGCAGATCGATCACCGCGGCGGAGCCGAAACTCGACCCGCCGTAGTTCCGCATGGCCGTGTCGCTGTGCCCCCAGGGGCCGATGGTCAGCTTCTGCAAGGCGCTCCCGTTCTTGGCCAGTGCCAGGTAGTTCAGCTTGGTCCCGATGCCATCGCCATCGAACCAGCCGGACTCGTGAAACACCGGGATGCGAATATCCTTCAGCTTGTCGAGAAACATGATCCCGCGCCAATATTCGTCCGCGGTCGGGTGGGCCAGCCAGTGGCGCCAGGTTGGGCTCTGGCGGCCCAGGACGGCTTTGTCGAGATCGATGACCGGTAGCGATTGCAAGAGCCCCGCCCAGTTTTTCTGAGGCACCTCGTCGGGGTCTTTGGCGTTCGTCTCGACCATGTCAAGCCACTGTAGAGCCTGCATCAGCCACACGACACCGTGATCGTACGGGAGGTTATGGAACGGGTCTGGCGGACTGACGTTCGGCACGATGGTGACTAGATGCGGCGGATGCTGGATAGCCGCCAGCCATTGCACCCACCCTAGGTATGACCCGCCGAGCATCCCGACCTTTCCGCTGGACCATGGCTGGCGGGCCAGCCATTCGATGCTGTCGTACCCGTCTTTGGGCTCGTTGATCACGGCTTCCCATTGACCCTCCGAGGCGAAGCGGCCGCGTACGTCCTGTATGGCGTAAACATAGCCCCGGCGCGCCCAGAAATAGCCGCGAACCTCAGACCCCTCTTTGCTGTACGGCGTGCGCGCCAGGATGACCGGGGCCCTAGGCGCGCCGATGGGGAGGTAGAGATCTGTGGCGAGCTTTACGCCATCGCGCATGGGCACTTTGACGTTGGTCTCCACCTTGACTTCGTATCTCGGCGGAGAGATCAGCGGATCACCGTCGGGCGCCGGCAGCAAGCTCTCGTAGCCCTGCCGCACATATGACGCGTGTTGCTCGGAGACTCCCGCCTCGGTATACCACGGCAATCCCGTCACCAGGTACACCCGCCCGTCCTCGCCTGCCAGCACCTGTAATTCGCAGCCCATCGTTGCATACCGCCAATGGTTCAGCCTCAGAGTGCGTCCGGCGACGGTGCGCTCCGTCGCGTCCTGGCGCTCCAGCGTGAGCGGACCGCCTTCGTCCCTGGTCAGCTCCAGCAAGCCAAAGGTCTGGCTACCGTCTTTCGCAGAGTCGTACCGGCGCAGGGCCTGGCTAATGAGCGCCGGAGAGGTTTCCGCGAACACCAGCATGCCTTCGGGTAGGACTCCTTTTCCACTCTTCTCGGGCGACGATAGCGTTAGCTCGCTGCCGTTCCGCTCGATCACGCTCTTTCCGTGGAGGTCCTCGAACACGGAGCGTACCCACCGGCCCTCGGCATCGGGCGAGAGAGCCAACGATGAGCGCGAGGTCTCGCCGAACAACGAAAGGACGAACGTGCTCTCGAAGCGCCCATCCGGCTTCCACGAAAAGGCGATCCGTCCGGGATGCTCCTCGTTTAGGTACAGGAGGAAGGTGCCCTCATCGGAGAATCCTGAAAGCGCGACCGGTTGGGCGAATGCCCACGCCGCCATCAGGAAGAGAGTTGCAAGAATGCGGAGGCGCATAGTTTCGATGTTCTCACAGGATCGCTCAGCGCGCCTCGGCAGAGGACACCATGGCATCACTTCGGGCGGATTGACTTCACACCGAGCAGAGCACCGTGCTGTCTACCGACGGCTCCGGACGAATCGTCGGGCACTTCCATGAGAAGGCCGCCTCGTGTCAAGAGCTAATTTGGTCGTGTCACCGCTGCCCCCGACTGCCGACCAACGGGAGGCACGATGATCTCTCAATTGTGATCCTCTAAGGACGTTTTTTG
>Ga0181517_10003819_pt1 | contig 14096 bp, 11 predicted proteins | sample PEATcosm2014_Bin_31_FD_119748 | JGI IMG/M metagenome (GOLD analysis project Ga0181517, IMG submission 119748) | Peatland microbial communities from MTU Mesocosm Facility, Houghton, MI, USA - PEATcosm2014_Bin01_30_metaG | ecosystem: Environmental > Terrestrial > Soil > Wetlands > Peat | place... | reverse complement strand
TCCACTCATGGTTAGTGCTCGCCGATTTGGTCTCGCCGCGCTGCTGGTAGCCGCTGCCGCCGTGACACTCGCCGCATGCGGCAAGCCGAAGCTCGGCGACAAGTGCGCCGCGGGCCAGGAGGCCTGCCTCGAGGACGGCAAGTCCGGGCTCTTCTGCGGTTCGGACAACACCTACAAGGCGATGACCTGCGCGGGCGACAAGGGCTGCACGGCTCAGGGCGCCAAGGTGCTCTGCGACAACGACACCGCCGCGGTCGGCGACGGCTGCGACACGCCGAACGACGGGGCCTGCTCGGCCGACAAGAAGAGCCTGCTGCAGTGCAAGGGCGACAAGTTCGTGATGATCGACTCCTGCAAGGGGCCGGGCGCCTGCAAGGTCGTGGGCGACATGATCAACTGCGACAACGACATCGCCGACGTCGGCGACCTGTGCAGCAACAAGGGGAACTTCGCCTGCACGAGCGACAAGGGGACGGCGCTGCGCTGCGGCGACGACGGCAAGTACGCTCAGATCCAGAGCTGCCGCGGCCCCAAGGCCTGCCGCATCATGCACGACCCCAAGGACCGCAAGAAGGTCGACATCGACTGCGACTTCACCGTCGCCAACGAGAACGACCCCTGCTTCTTCCCCGGCAACGAGTCCTGCAGCTCGGACAAGAAGACCATGTTCACCTGCGTGGGGACCAAGTACACGCAGCCGACAGCGTGCCCCGGCCCGGCCGGCTGCACGGTCAAGGTGACGGCCAAGAGCGCCAAGGTCACGTGTGACACCGGCGCGCCGCCCCCCGCGGACGACAAGAAGGACAGCAAGAAGAAGCACAAGTAGTCTGACGCGGTAGCCCGAAGGCGTGCGTCGTACTAGGAGGAGAGCCCGATGACGCTCCCCTACGAGACCGCGACGCGCGCCTACTACGACGACTTCGCCCGCGGCTACGAAAGGCACCGGCGGCCCAACGACCCGCACGGTTACCATGCCTTGCTCGACGAGCTCGAGGTGGGGCTCGTCGAGCGTTACGGCAAGGGTCGCGACATCCTCGAGTGCGGCTGCGGCACGGGGCTGCTCCTCGAGCAGCTCGCGGGGTTCGCGCGCGTCGCCAGGGGGATCGACCTGTCTCCGAGGATGCTCGACAAGGCCCGCGAGCGCGGGCTCGACGTCCGCGAGGGGAGCGTCACGGCGCTGCCGTTTGGCGACGCCTCGTTCGACGTGACGTGCGCGTTCAAGGTGCTGGCGCACGTGCCGCAGATCGGCAAGGCGCTCGCCGAGATGGCGCGCGTCACGAGGCCCGGAGGGGTCGTGCTCGCCGAGTTCTACAACCCGCTGAGCCTGCGTTCGCTCGCCAAGCGCGCGCTGCCGGCCGGGAGGATCTCCGAGCGCAAGCGCGAGAGCGAGGTCTACACGCGCTTCGACGCTCCGTGGGTCCTGCCGCGCATCATGCCCCCGGCGACGACGCTCGAGGCGGCTCGCGGCGTGCGGATCGTGACGCCGGTCGCAGCAGCCATGCGCGTGCCGCTGCTCGGCAAGGCCCTGCGGAGGCTCGAGGTCGCCCTCGCCGACGGGCCGCTCGCCGTCTTCGGCGGCTTCTACATCGCCGTGCTGCGGAAGTCCGAAGCCTCGACCTGAGCGCGCGAAGCCTCGGCCGGAGCCTACTTGGCGAGGTACTGCGCCAGCGACCCGGGGTCGTTGGCCGCCGCCCGGGCGTCCTCCACGCGAATTTCCCCGGCCAGCACCCGGTCGGCGAGGCTGCGCTCGAGCGAGAGCATCCCCTCGCGCCGTCCCGACTGGATGAGCGAGGCGATCTGCGCGCTCTTGCCCTCGCGCACCAGCGAAGCCACCGCGTGGGTGCCGCGCAGGACCTCCACCGCCACGATCCTCCCGCCTCCGCGGGCCTTCGGCACGAGCCGCTGAACGATGATCGCGCGGAGCGAGTCGCCGAGCTGGACGCGGATCTGCTGCTGCTGCTCAGGGGGGTAGGCGTCGACGATCCGGTCGATGGCGGACGCCGCCGAGCGGCTGTGAATCGAGGCCAGGACCAGGTGTCCGGTCTCCGCGGCTGTCAGCGCCAGGCCGATGGTCTCGGGGTCGCGCATCTCGCCGACGAGCAGGACGTCGGGATCCTCGCGCAGCGCGTCGCGCAGCCCGCTGGCGAAGTTCGGCGTGTCGCGGCCCACGAGGCGCCGCCGCACGAGCGACTGGCTCGACGCCGCGAGCGCGAACTCGATCGGATCCTCCAGCGTCACGAGGACGATCGACCGGCGACGCAGAGCCTCCTGAGCGAGCGCCGCGAGGGTGGTCGACTTGCCCGAACCGGTCGCTCCGCACGCGAGGACCAGACCGTGCGGGGCGAAGGCGAGATCGTCGATGGGGACGGGGATCTGGAGCGACGCCAGGGTGGGCGGCATGCGCGGCAGGATCCGGATGGCCGCCGCGAGGCCGGACGCGGTCGCGTACACATGAAGGCGGATGCGAGCGGCCCCCTCGACGTCGACGCCGATGTCGGCCGACTCGCCGGCGGTGAGCCGCTCGCGCGCGTCCGCGGTCCACGTCAACGCATCGGCGAGGCTCACCGGGGGCTGGTCGTCGAGCGAGGAGAGGACACCGCCGACGCGAACGGCGGGGGTCTCGCCGTCGAGCAGGTGCAGATCGCTCGCGTCCATCGACGCCGCGCGCGCCACGAGCGACACCATCGGAGGGGCGAGGCCGATGACGATCGGTCGCGCTGTCGAGGTCGCCAGGGGGGGGCCGGGCGAGGGGAGGGGAGGCGCAGGCCGCTCGCCGACCTCCGGAGGGGGAGCCTGCGGTGTGCCGGCGACGACCGCCGGCGTGGCCGGCGCGACCGCGACCGGACGCTTCCCGCCCCGGACGAAGAGCACGTCGATGCCGCCCCCCTCGCGCGCGGTCATCGTGACGTGGAAGCTGCCGAGCGCTCCGGCGTCGTGCGTCGCCTCCACCGGTCGCCGGGCCTCGAGCGCCAGGGCGCGCTCGGGGGACAGAATGTCGCCGAGGAGCTCCCGGATGGTCTGCTCGGGCATCGCCGGCAGGTGGAGCTTCTTCGGCACCCCGTGGGCGAACATCTTCGGCTCGCGGTCGCTGCCGACGCGCAGCTCGTTGGCTCCCTGGTCCACGACGATGGCGAGGAGGCTGTCGATGCGAGCCATGGGGTCGAATCCTAGCGCTTGCGGCGGCCGGAATGTTCCCGCCCGAAGACAGGGCCGTCCCGCCGCGACCGCCCCCGCTTGCCTGCAAGCAATGACCAGGCCGTCGGCTGGAGCCGCGGCGACCCCGGGGCCTCCTGGCCTGTTGCCGCGCGGATGGCACGGATGATAGCGTACCCATGTTCTGCCCGGGCCAGTAGCCCGTGCAGATCGCGAGGCTTGTGGGAGACGCGTGCGCCCGGACTCGGCGCACCCGCGGCCGGCTGGGGCGGTGCGCCGTGAGTCGGCAACGGCGACAAACCGAGGACGAATGCGAAACAAGATCATCGCGGTAAACGCAATCATCGTTCTGATCGTCGGGATCCTCTCGTGGGCCATCATGCGAAGCGCCCTCGTGACCGCGGCCGACAACGAGGCCGTCATGACGGCCGAGGCGAAGCACGCCGCGTTCGGTGCCTCGGCCAAGCTCCAGGTGGATGCCCTGCGGGCAGAGCTGTGGCTCTCGACCAAGGCGGCGGAGCCTGCCACGCTCGACGCCACCACCAAGGGGACGCTCGCGGCGCAGCACGACGGGGCCAGGGAACGCTGCAACCTCCTGGCGACCAACGCCCTCGGCGTCTTCGAGAGCGCGCCGTCGCTCGTGGCGCTGGTCGACGCTTCCGGCAAGATCCTCGGCCGCAACGGCTCGCTTCAGTACGGCGACAACCTCGCCGCAGCCTACGAGGGGCTGAGCACGGCGCTCAAGACCGGTCACTCCGGCTCGGACATCTGGGTCAACAAGGCCCGCAACGACCAGTTCCTCGCTTCGTACGCCCCCTTCCACGACTCCAAGGGGGCCGTCGCCGGCGCGCTCGTCCTCGGGACGACGCTGAACGACGAGCTCTCTCGCGTGAGCGACGGGACCACGGGGCGCCCGCTCGTCCTTGTCGACGGTACGGGCGCCGACACCGCCATCGTCGCCCACTCCACGGCGTCGAGTCCGGCCCTCGAGTCCGTCGTGAGCTCGGCCGCGAAGGACGCGATCAAGAACGCGCTCGCGTCCAGCCACGTCACCTCGGTTCGTGCGGGCGACAGCATCGTCGCGGCCGCTCCTCTGGGGGGGCTCGGCAGCGGGCGGCACGCGGCGATCGTCGGGAGCAGCCCCGCCGAGCTCATCGACAACGCGGCGACCCTGGCGAACCCCATCCTCGGCGCCATGGTGCTGGGGCTGGTGCTCGTGGTCGTCGGCGGCTGGCTGCTCGGCAACTACATCTCCCGGCCGATCGACGTGCTCGAGGAGGGGCTCCTCGCCATCCTCAACGGCCAGAGCGACAAGCGCTTCGACATGGATCACGCCGAGCTCGGCGGCCTGGCGTTCCGCATCGACAACCTGCTCAACCAGCTCATGGGGGTCGAAGAGGACACGACCGACGCCGAGGGGCGCGTGTCGCACGTTCCGTCGCAGAAGAACTTCTCCGCCGCGATGTCGGTCGACGACCGGAAGAGCGGCGCGACGCTCGATCAGTCAGAGCCGGGAGTCGATCCTGCGGTCGTCCGCAAGCTGACGGACGAGCCCGCCGCCGACTACTACGCGCGCATCTTCCGCGAGTACATCGCGGCGAAGAAGGCGCTCGGTGAGGCGACCGAGCAGATCACCCAGCAGACCTTCGTCGGCCGGATCCAGGAGATGGAGCGGGAGGCCTCGAGCAAGGTCGGCAAGGCCGTGCGCTATCAGGTCGCATCGAACGGCCGCGAGGTCTCGCTCCTGGCCATTCCGCTGGCGTGATTCGCGCCCCGCGACGGTCTCGTGACGAGGCCGACTCGCGGCGCGAGCACGACGTGGCGCGCGACGGTGCCAGCGCCGGCCGTGCGTCGTGCGCGCGTGCGGGGCGGGAGTGATGTAATAGGGTGCCATGGGTTTGTTCGATCTGTTCAAGGGCGGCAAGAGGAGGCAGGAGCCGGAAGCCGACGCAGGCAAATTGGCGAGCGCCGCAGCCGCCAAGTGGGCGGAGAAGGCAGGGGACAAGCGGGCGCAGAACTACGACCGGCAGGAGGCCATCGCCGAGCTCTCCGAGCTCGGGACCGCCGAGGCCGCCACGGCCCTCCTCAAGCGCTTCACCTTCAACCTCGATCCGTCGATCACCGACCAGGACGAGAAGGACGGGGCGTACCAGGGCATCCTCGCCGCCGGCCAGGCGGCCATCGAGCCGATCCGGGCGTTCTCCGCGAAGGCCGAGAGCCTCGCGTGGCCCATCAAGCTGCTGAAGGAGCTGCTCGGTGAGGACGCCTACATCGAGGAGCTCCTGCTGTGGCTCGGCCGGTGGGACACCGAGTACGCCAAGTTCATCGACCCGAAGCTCCAGCTTCTGGCGGCGCTCGAGGAGTTCAAGCACCCCAGCATTCTCCCGAAGGTCGAACCGTTCCTCGAGGACGTGAACGGCGACGCGCGCTTCCTCGCGGTCGGGACGGTCCTGGCGCAGGAGGACGAAGGCTCGGTCCCCGCGCTGGTGGCCGCGCTGCACGAGGAAGAGAGCCTGCGCGTGAAGAACCGGATCCTGGACGGGTTCGTCGCTCGCGGCTGGCGAGTGCCGGAAGAGCTGCTCGCGAAGACGCGCAAGGCGCTTCCGCCAGAGTACAACGTGGACGGCGACGGTCTGGTAGTGAAGCGCTAGTCAGCCCGGGCCGCGGGGGGCTCAGGGTCGGCGTTCACGCTCTGGCGACCGGCGCGCTGTCGGGCGACGCGCCGAGCGCTGCGTGGAGGGCCACCGCGCGCGCCGTGACCTCCTCGTGCCAGGAGCCTCCGGAGGTCGGGAGGAGCGCGTGAATCACGGCCGACGCGCTCGCCCACTTCCGGAGCTCGGGCGCCCTGTCGAGCGTGACTCCCCCGATCGCGACGAGCGGTATCCCGGCCTCTCGTGAACGTGCGCACGCCGCGGCCAGACCGTCGAGTCCCACGCAGGGCTCGGGGGCCTCCTTGGAGGTGGTGGGGAACACCGGGCCGTAGGCCACGTAGTCGGGGCGCAGCAGGATGGCCGCGTCGAGCTGCTCGAGCGTGTGCGTCGAGACCCCAACTCCCAGCCCTGGCGCGACCCGGCGGACTCGCTCCACCGGCAGGTCGCACTGTCCGACGTGGACGTAGCCGCACCCTGCCAGCACCGCGAGATCGACCCGATCGTTGACCACGATCGGCACACCCGCCGCGCGACAGAGCGACCCGGCCGCGCGCAGCAGGGCGAGCAGCTCGCGAGCTTCGAGCTCCTTGGCGCGTAGCTGAAGAGCCGCCGGGCGCGCCGTGAGCACCGCCTGCGTGAACGCCAGAGGATCGATGCCACGAGGCACGAGGCTGCTCACGTCGACGACCGCGTAGAGGCCTCGCCCGATCCCCGGGCTGACGCTCGCCCCATCGTGGTCGACCTTCCGCGAGGCTGAAAGCTCGGGCATCATGCGAGCCGAACTACCTGCGCGGCGGTGGGGCGTCAACCGCCCCGTGGCTCGCGATCGCGGGTTTCGACCTTCACGACGGCCGTCGACGCATCGACGCGCGGGCGTGCGGCTGACACCGATGGCGTCAGCGCGAGGATGTCACCGCGCACGATCTCGTCCCAGGCCTGGTTGGCGGCGACCCGGTGTCGATCGAGGCGCATGACCTTGAGCCGGACGGCCTCATGTGCGCCATCGAACAGTCCACACAGGAACAGCTCGCGCTTCCCCTTCGTCACGATCGGGCTGGAGACCACCCGTAGCGGGGACGCGGGACGACCGTCATGCCCCGACCGCTGGCCATCGTCGCGGCGGAGCACGAGGTAGCTGAACGTCAGCCCTTGCCACCGCAGCCCCGCGGCCTTCGCGACGGGCACGAGCCAGGAGGGGAGGTCGACGTCGAGGTCCTCGTGGCACCAGGCGTCCGGCTGCATGATCGCCGGACAGGGGGCGTCGTGGACGCACGGGGCGAAGACGCGCAACCCACTGTCTCCAGCGGCGAGGACCGCGTCCCGGACGGCGTGAAGGTGGCGGGTTCGATCGCGGAGCGCCGGCTCGATCACGACGAGGGCGCCGTCGCGGCTCATCTCCTCCGCGCTCGCCAGCAGCAGCGCGGCGTGCCGCTCGACGCGCTCGCGCTCGGGGCACTGCGCGAGCTCGCTCAGGAGCTGACCGAGCACCACGAGGTCGTACGGGCCGCGCACGGGGAGCCTGGCCGTGACCGAGGCACGGACCGGGTGCAGGTCGATCGTGACGTCACCTTCGCGCGGGCGGGCGCGCGCGATCGCCGAGGCCAGGGCGAGCGCACCGTCGTCGGCGTCCAGCGCGTCCACCCGGACGGCGCCGACCGCGCCGGCAGCAGCGAGCGCGCGAGCGACGCCACGCGTCGTCGCGCCGAGGCCGGCGCCCATGTCCAGGACCCGCAGCGGCCGTCCGGCTGGAAGGCAAAGAGCGCCGCTCGCGACGAGCTCGCGAACGGCCGCGGCCCCCTTGGGCACGTCGCGCGGGAATGAGAAGAGCAGCCGTGCTGCCAGCGCGTCGTCGCCGCGAGGAAGGAGGGTGTCTGGCGAGTTGTATGCGTCCGAGAGTCTGCGCACGAGCGCGCCCAGGCGGGCCGTGTCGGTGGAGGTCGGCCAGCGATGGGCGCGCGCGAGGTCGTCGAGGAGCGGCTGGAACGGCTCCTCGAGCGGACGGACGAGCGGCGAGCTCAGTGTTCGCATGTCGGGACGAGAGGAACGGCCAGCACGCGGACTACCGGCGCCGGGCGTGCCGTCGAGCCCATCGTACGTGTCGACGGCTCGACGAGGGCGAGGTGCGGGTGTTCGACCTCGAGTGAAGCCAGCTGCTAGTCGTTCAGGCGGGGCGTTGTCGGGAACGAGAAGCCGTACGAGACCGTCAGCATCTGGTTGAACTTGAACGACTCGTCCGCCGACGTGATCTTGTTGTCCGGGAAGTTGCCGTTCGGCGGGCCGCCTGAGGTGTCGAAGCCGCCCTGGTTCCACGAGAACGGGAGCGCGCGGTACTCCACGCCGAGCGACATGAAGTCGCCGATGTAGAAGTTGAAGCCGAGCCCGAAGGTGGGCGACAGCGCCATCCGCGACGCAAGCGCGAAGGACGCCGTGGAGGTGCATGACGGCGGGCCGCCGGTGCCGGTGCCGCAGTCGCCGCGCTCCTGCAGGCCGACGAAGCCCAGGCCAGCGTGAAGGTAGGCGTCGGCGTCCACGAAGATCTTCTGGAAGATCGCGAGCTTGCCGCGGAACGGCGTGAGCTGGAACTGGGGGACGGCGATCCACTGGATGCTGGCAGGCGCGAAGGAGCACGTTCCCTGGCCACCGGGGCAGTTCACGTTGACCGCGGTCTGACGCTCGGACGGCGCCGTCGAGTTGATCTCGTCGGTGAGGTTCGTCGTGATCTGGACGGCGCCGTAGGCACCCCAGACGCCGAAGCTCAGCCAGTCGGTGAAGTTGTACTGTGCGCGTGCGCCGAACAGGATCGCGCGCTTGTACTCGTCGAGCAGCGTGAAGGAGACGGTCGGGGCGAGCTCGAAGCGTCCTTGCCGGTAGAGCCGCTCGTGGCGGACGGCAGGCGCGCCGGCGAGCGGACCGGTGAGCTGGATTTCCTGGGCGTTCGCGGGGCCCGTCACCAGGAGCGTCGCCAGCAGAGAGGCCACGGCGGCGACCGCCATGGCCGCCCGCCGCGCCAGGTTACGCGAGGGCTGCGTGTTGCTTGTCGAGGGAGCGTTCATGTGAGGGCCGATCATTTGGGCAACCGGTACTCCCAGCTGAACGGAAGGAAGACGCTGATTCCGAGCTGGGCTTGAACGTTGTTCGTGATGCTGCTCGGTCCGTACCAGGTGCTCTGGTTGGTCGGATCCGTGCTCCCGTTGCAAGAGACGGTGGGGGAAGCTTGAGATGCGACGCACGTGTTCTCGAGCTGCTCGTCGTAGATGTAGTCGCGGATCTCGAGGTTGATCGCGAACCAGCGGTTGAAGAAGATCCGGAGCCCGATGCCGACGTCGAAGTCCAGCTTCTGCTTGAAGCTGAAGTTGCGGTTGTCAGGGTCAATGACGGGGATGGGGCGAGTGTCGATGAACCCGACGCCGCCGACGAGATAGGCGTCGTAGTGGAAGATGAACTTGCTGAACCCCGCGAACTTCCCGTAGATGGGCACGTAGGTGAAGTTGAGGTTTGCCCCCTCGCGGTACTCGTTGAGGGGGGTGGCGACGCGGGCGGAGCGGCGGACTTCGAAGTTGAAGTCGGAATCCTGATTCAGCCCACCGTAGAAATTTCCGTTGAGACCGATCGCCAGGACGTTGGTGATATAGAAGTTGATGTCGAGCCCTGGGCCCGGGTGGCTGACGAACTGGTCGTTCAGCGTGAAACCCCAGTAGGGTTTGAGCTCGAGGCGGTGGTAGCGGAGCGCGTAGATCTGCTGGACCGCGTAGACCTCGGCGTTGACCGCCTTGTTGGCTGCCTTGCCGAGGTCGCTCTCCTTCGGGCAGGCCGAGGGGTCGATGTCGCAGATGCCGCCGGCCATCGCGCCGGGGGCCGTGCCGCCCGTGAGGGCAGCCGCGCCCGGCGCCGGGGTCGCGTCGATCTCTCCACCAGCGGCCGGGGCGCCCGCTGCAGGAGCGGGCGTCGCCGGGGCGTCGAGCTCGATGTCCGCGCCCGCCGGAGCAGGAGTTGGCGCAGCGGGCTTCTTCCCGCCACCTTTCTGCGCGAGGGCGGCTTGCGGCAGCAGCATCAGCGCCGCTGCGATGGGTAGCCACTTCCTAGCCTGCTTCATCACGACCCCTTCCGCGGATTCGATGCGACGCACGAACAACGTTTCTGGGCAAAGTCTCAGGTGACGTGTTTCGGGTAGCGATTCTTGGGTCACGCGCGTTGGGCAGCGCAGCTGTGCCACGCACCTTAGCGTCGGCACCTTACGCGGCACTGGGCTCGCGGTGAAGAGCCCATTTTGTCAGCCGGTCAATTTTCTCACAAGCGCACTTCACGCCGCGGCTGCCTCGTCGCTATCGCGTCCGAAGAGGGCCTCGACGAAGTCTTCCACGTCAAACTCGCGCAGGTCCTCTGCGCGTTCACCCAAGCCAATGTATCGAACGGGTACTTTGAGCTCATCGCAGATGGCAAGAACAATCCCGCCCTTTGCGGTTCCATCGAGTTTTGTCAGGATAATTCCAGTGAGGTCGATCGCTTCCTTGAACATCGCCGCCTGCGTCAGGGCGTTGTTCCCGGTCGTCGCGTCCACGACGAGGAGCGTCTCGTGCGGGGCGCCGTCGAGCGCCTTGGCGATCGACTTGCGCACCTTCTTGATCTCGTCCATGAGCGGGGCCTTGGTGTGCAGTCGCCCTGCGGTGTCGACGAGCACGACGTCGGCCTTGGCCTCCTTGGCCCGGGTCACCGCCTCGAACGCCACCGCGCCCGGGTCGGCGCCGTCCTTGCCACGCGCCACGTCGGCGCCGACGCGCTTGCCCCAGACCTCGAGCTGCTGCACCGCCGCGGCGCGGAAGGTGTCGCCCGCCGCGAGCACGACCTTGCGCCCCTCGGCCGCAAAATGCGTCGCCAGCTTGCCGATGGTCGTCGTCTTGCCGACGCCGTTGACGCCGACCATGAGGACGACGACAGGCTTGCCCTTGCCGCGGATGCGCCCACCGCGGACGCCGTCGAGCGTCAGGATGCGCGTCGCCTCGGCGCGCAGCGCGGCCCAGACGGCGTCCGTGTCGCGCAGGGCATTGTTCGCCAGCCCGTCGCGGAGCCGGCCGAGGATCTCCTGCGTCGTCTTCACGCCGACATCGCTGGTCAGCATGACCTCCTCGATCTGGTCGAGGATCGCGGGGTCGATCTCCCTCTTGCCCGAGAAGAGCGACGCCAGGCGCGCGATGAAGCCCGTCCGCGTCGCGGCCAGGCCGGTGCGCATGCCGGCGATCTCGCGCTTGCTCTCGCGCGGTACGGAAGTGACGGGCGCGGCGTCCTCGGCCTGCGGCGCAGGCGGCGGAGCGGCGGGCTCGGCTGCCGCGACGAGGTCGGCCGGAGGCACCTCGACGGGGCGCCCGCTGGGCCTGGCGACGCCAGGGACGGAGGCCTCGGGCGCGGCGGGGGCGGGGCGGGTCGAGGCCTGGGCAGGAGCGGGGGTGCGGGCCGACGCCGGCGGGGTGGCGGGCTTGGCGACCGGCTTCTCGGCGGGCTTCGGCGCCAGCTTCGGGGACGCCGCGTCGGACGCCGCGGGGAGCGCCTTCTGCCTCCGGACGATGAAGATGACCGCGAGCGTTACGACGACGAGGACGATGATGAGGGTTAAATCCATCGCGTGGTGAGCTCCGTGAACCAGGCGCTGACGTTGGCCGTGAACCGCGTGCAGGCAGACCTACCACGCACGAGGGGAGGGACTATAGGGAGCCGTGCGGGCTCACGTCAACGTGCCCCAGCGAAGATGAGGCCGGCAGTCGCCGTGGGGTACGCTTCGATTCGACGGGGTCCTCTCTCGACTGATGGCCGTGGCGCTCCGGTTCCGTCTCGCCTCGCGTCGACGACGGCTGAGGTCAGGGCGACGCCTGGACGCTCCGGATCGGGAGCGGTCGAGGCTGCGTCGACGTCGACCTTCGATCTGCAGGTTCGAACTTCCAGATCTGCGAATGCGACCATCAAGTGGCCAGACATCACGTTCGGATGACTGAATAGCACCTCAATTTGGCAGGTGATGACGTATCGATCGATAGATAAGACCACAAATTCTGTGAACATGACCTCCAAATTGGAGGTTCCAGTCGATCCGGAGTCTTGTCGCGTCGATGTCGCCCCTCGCGCGCCTCGTGTCGCGCACTGTCCTGCCGGTGCGGCGAGGCCGCGCGTGGACCGCGCTCCCGTTCGTCGCGGCCAGGAGCGTACGGGGACGGCTATTCCGCCCTGGTGATTGCGTGGTAGATTGAACAGTCCATGGCGAGGTCGCGCCGCTCGATTCGTTGGCTGCGAGGTCGAAGCGGACCGAGGCCGCCGCCGTGAGGCCCGCTCGGGCTCATCCGATGGGTCGGCTTGCGCTCCGGGCGCTGCTCCTGGCGGTCGCGCTCACGTGCGCGCTCGTGACGGTGGGGCGCCCGCTGCTGGCCGACGATCGCATGGCCTTCCTCATCGAGCGCCTCAAGTACCCGCCCTCGGCAGGGCAGCCCGACGACTTCCGTGTCCGCACCATGGCCGCCGCGCAGCTCGGGCGGACGAACGACGACGCCGCGGTGCAGCCGCTCTGCGACGGCCTGCGCGACCCGAGCGACGTCGTGCGGCTGGCGGTCGTCGCAGGGCTCAAGCGCCTCGGGCGGCCGGCGGCGGTCCCGTGCCTCAAGGACCGCCTCGCGATCGAGACGAACGACGCGGCCAAGACGCAGATCCAGCAGGCGATCGACGCCATCGGCGCCTCTCCCCCGGCCACGGTCGCGAACGCGAAGTTCTACATCGCCATGTCCCGCATCGCGAACAACACCGGCCGGTCGCAGGCCGACGTCGACAACATCATCCTCACCGCCATCCGCGACAAGCTCACCTCGATCGGCGGCTACCAGATCGCCCCCTCCGGCGAGACGCCGGACGCCGCCAAGGCCGTCATCGCCGCCCGCCACCTGAAGGGCTATTACTTCTCGATCCTGGTCGACAAGTTCGACTACTCGGGCGGCAACTTGCGGGTGAAGGTCAAGCTCGCCATCTTCACCTATCCGGGCAAGGACCTGCGCGGCGAGGTGCCGGTGTCGCCCGTGCAGTCGGGCGTGCAGCCCGGCGACAAGGCGTCCGAGGACAACCTGATGGGGCTCGCCGCGGGACATGCGGTCGAGCTCTTTTCTCAGTCGTTCCAGTGATGTTGGCTCGAATCCTGCTTGATGATCCACCGATGCGAGAAACTGCCAGGGGTGTGTCCCACGCCCGGTTCGATTCCTTGAGGAGTGAGCGATGACGACCCCTTCTCGACCGCCTGCCCAGCCCCCTCCGAACACCGGCAACGTGAAGTACAAGCGGAGCTTCCGCAATTACCTCATCGATTCGCGCTTTCAGCTCAAGTACACGAGCTTCATCCTGATCGCCGTCATCGCGATCAGCGCCGTCCTCGGCGTCTTCCTCTGGCGCAAGAGCGGCGAGGTCGTGGTCGAGAGCCAGAAGGTCGTCACCGAGAGCATGAAGGTCTCCGAGGTCGTCAAGATGACGATCAAGGACGGGTACGCCGACAGCCCCGAGCTCGCCAAGATGTTCGCCGACGAGTCGGCGCAGCAGGACAAGAAGATCACGGACCAGCAGGAGGCGCTCGTGCGCCAGCAGCACACGATGCTCTACGTGCTGGTCGGCGCCCTGGCCGTGATGGTCTTCGTCATCGGCGTGCTCGGCATCTACTTCACCCACAAGGTCGCCGGGCCGATCTACAAGATGAAGCTCCTGCTCAAGCAGGTGGCCGACGGCAAGCTCAGCGTGAGCGAGCGGCTGCGCAAGGGCGATGAGCTGCAGGACTTCTTCGACGTCTTCGCCCGGATGGTCGACAACCTGCGCGCACGCAAGCTGGCCGAGGTCGCCGCGCTCGACGCCGCGCTGAGCGACGCGAAGAGCGCAGGGCTCAGCGAGGAGGTCCTGCAGGCGCTCCTGCGCGTCCGCGACGACATCAAGCGGCCCCTCGACAGCTGACCGCGCAGCGCGCGGCTCACTCGCCGGCGACGACCGCCCCCTCGACGTACTCGACGCTCGTCTGGCCGCTTGCGAACGACACGGCCGCCACGTCGATGCGCACCCGCTCGACGCCGCCGTCCCTCGCGAGGTGCTCACGCCAGAGCCGATCGGTGGCGCGGATGAGGTTCCTGCGCTTGGTCGCCGAGACGCTCGCGAGCGCGGTCTCGAACGACCCGACGCCGCGCGTGCGGACCTCCACCACCGCCACGAGGCTCCCCCTTCTCGCCACGATGTCCAGCTCGAGTCTGCCGAGGCGCAGGTTGGTCGCCAGCACGCGGAAGCCTCGCG
>Ga0181517_10003818_pt1 | contig 14097 bp, 15 predicted proteins | sample PEATcosm2014_Bin_31_FD_119748 | JGI IMG/M metagenome (GOLD analysis project Ga0181517, IMG submission 119748) | Peatland microbial communities from MTU Mesocosm Facility, Houghton, MI, USA - PEATcosm2014_Bin01_30_metaG | ecosystem: Environmental > Terrestrial > Soil > Wetlands > Peat | place... | reverse complement strand
CGGACGGGAACTCTTTTGAACAACCAAGGAACCAAGCAACCAAGACGGCATAACTTTGTTGCTTCGTTGCTTTGTTGTTCAACCACCCCGCACTCCGCACTCGCCATTCCGCACTTAAACGGCTCTTTTCCGGTTTTCATTTTGGGTTGGACGATGGGGGCAAACGGATTTTACCACGGATGGCACGGATGAACACGGATTTTCAAGCCCGTAGGGCTGGCATATTTGTAGATTACGGTGACAAAACGAATCAAGCTCCGTCAGGAGCGACATCATCAGGAAATTTAAAACCGAATATGCCGCTCCTACGGAGCTTGAACCGATGCGAATGACAAACTACAAAGATGCCGCGCCTACGGCGCTGAAAATGCCGCCGGGGCAACGGGGCGCGGGGCGCACGCACGAGGCTGGGCGATGACGGAAATCTGTCTTGTCGCGCTGAAATCACATGAAAGCGGATGCCGGCGGACGGGAACTCTTTTGAACAACCAAGGAACAAAGCAACCAAGACGGCATAACTTTGTTGCTTCGTTGCTTTGTTGTTCAACCACCCCGCACTCCGCAATCCGAATTTTGCACTTGAACGGCTCTTTTCCTGTATTCAGTTTGGATTGGACGATTGGGGCAATTGGCGGTTGAATTCCCGTATGCAACCACTGCCAATTATGATTCCAAAAGACACATCTGAATTCATACAGCGTTGGAAACATAAACGGCGATTTTATCCACTTGACCGTCTGGACCATTATTTTGACCGGTTTTTTACTTCGTTTGTTTTATACAATTTCCTTTACAACGAAATTTCCTCCAGACTCCAACCGAATTGGAATGGCGATGAGAAAAAGGCCACTAAAGCGGCAAAGAAACTCCTCGGCGCTGAAACCATCTTTAACGACCGGCTGATCCGACAGAACGGTGACAAGATTTGCCACCTCGTTAAAACTAAAACTTTCTATATCCGAGATAAAGTCTGGGATGAGCAGAAAATAAAAAAGCTAACTTCAACTGATCCAGAGCAGTGGGTCAAAGGGTTATTGGAAATCGTTTATGGAATTAGATGTAACACATTCCATGGACAGAAGTCATTTGAAGAAAGCCAAAAATCTATACTTGGACCGTGTATCGCTATAACCGAGCGACTCAACGACATGTTGATCGAAAAAATGTCAGCCAAATGACTTCAGCTTGCCAGCCGACCGAAATCAACTAATCTGCTGATATGAAAGCGAAGCAGTTGATTTGGACGTTTCTGCTGGCAGCGTTTACGGCGGTAAGACTGCCAGCGCAGACAGTGCAGACGCTCTTCTCATTCAACTCAACAAATGGAGCGGCACCAGAAGCAGCGTTGACATTGGGCAATGACGGCAATTTCTACGGCACGACTGAATTGGGCGGCAACATCAATCTCAACAACGGTTTCGGTGATGGGACGGTGTTCAAAGTAACGACCAATGGCGCGTTGACCACGTTGGTTTCTTTCAATAACAGCAACAGCGGGGTGTATCCGAATGGACTGACACTGGGCAATGATGGCAATTTCTACGGCACGACTAGCAGTGGCAGTGAGGCAGTGTTCAACGTGACGACCAATGGCGTGTTGACCACGCTGTTTAATTTCAACTTCAACACTGGGATTAACCCGGCTGCCGCGTTGACATTAGGGCCTGACGGCAATTTCTACGGCACGACACTAGAAGGCGGCCCTGACAATCTTAATGATGGGACTGTGTTCAAAGTGACGACGAATGGGACATTTACCATGCTGGCTTATTTCTACGGTAGCAACGGAAAGAGTCCGGCTGCCGCGCTGACGCTGGGCAATGACGGCAAATTCTACGGCACGACTAGCGGCGGCGGTAGCAGCGGTTGTGGGACGGTGTTCAAAGTGACGACCAATGGCACGTTGAACTGGTGGGTTTCTTTCAACGGAACCAACGGAAAGGATCCGGTTGCCGCGCTGACGCTGGGCAATGACGGCAATTTCTACGGCACGACTAGCGGCGGCGGCAGCTACGGCTATGGGACAGTGTTCAAAGTGGCAATCAACGGCACGTTGACCACGCTGGTTTCTTTCTCCTACACCAATGGAGCGTATCCGTATGCCGCGCTGACGCTGGGCACTGATGGCAAATTCTACGGCACGACTAGCGAAGGTGGTAGCAGCGGTGATGGGACGATCTTCAAAGTGACAACCAACGGCACGTTGACCACGCTGGTTTCATTCAACGGAACCAATGGAGCGATACCGTATGCCGGACTGACGCTGGGCAATGACGGCAATTTCTACGGCACGACTAGCGGCGGCGGCAGCATCGGTTATGGGACGGTGTTCCGTTTATTGCTTCCGCCAGTTATTGCTGCGCCAATGGTGCTTGCCAACGGCCAATTCCAATTCAGTTTCGACACAGTAACCCGCGTGAATTACGCGGTGGAATATTCGACGAATCTAACGCAGTGGCTTCCATTTGTGACTTTGGGCGGAACAGGCGGGACATTGACTTTGATTGATCCCAACGCATCTAGCAGTCAGCAGCGCTTTTATCGCATCGTCCTGTCGCCACAATGAAAAGGCCGCACCGGCACGGTGTTTTCATCACGGACGATGGTTATTTGATTTCAAATTATCATGTGGTCAAGGATGCGACGAAGGTTCGTTTGCTCACGGGCGCAGGTTTGATTGACGCCAAGGTGGTTCAGGTGGATGCGGCGCCTCTGTCTCGTAGCAGCCGACGTGAGGAGGCTCATTATTCCAACCGGAGAAGTTTGAGCCTCCTCACGTCGGCTGCTACGGTGGAAAGCGGCGGTGCTGGTGCTGGTTTACTGAATAAATAAAGGGGCCATTCGGGTCAGTCCCGATTATTTACACGGCTTGCGGGTGGGGTAAAAACAGTATTCGATTTACACCTTCGCCCATTTGCCGGTCTTGGACGATTCTTCCACCGCCGTGAGCACGCGCTGGTTTTTCAAACCGTCCTCGAACGTCGGCTGCACCGGCTTGCCCTCGACGCAGGCGTTCACGAAATCCGCGATGGCGTGGATGAACGTGTGCTCGTAGCCGATGCCGTGGCCCGGCGGCCACCAGTTGCCGACGTAAGGCTGCACGGCGCCGCGCTCGGTCACCAGAATGTCCCGGAAGCCGCGCCGGTCCGGCGGGTCGTCGCCGTTGTAAAATTTAATCTTGTTCATGTCCTCGAAATCGAAATACAGCGAGCCTTTGCCGCCGTTGATCTCGACTTCGATGTGGTTTTTGCGGCCCAGCGCGTAGCGCGTCGCCTCCAGGTTCGCCAGCGTGCCGTCTCCCATCCAGCCGAGAAACGCCGCCGAGTCCGGCGCGGTAACCTTGCCCATTTTCTTCGGTCCTTTCGCCGGCGAATCCGGCAGCGGCCGTTCGGGAATGAACGTGTTGACCAGGCCGCAGACATCCGTGAACTCGCCGACGAGATAACGCCCCAGATCAATGAGGTGCGAATTGATGTCGCTGTGGACGCCGCTGCCGCTGGTCTCCTTTTGCAGCCGCCAGTCGAGCGGAAAATCCGGGTCGGCCAGCCGGTCCTGCGCGTAGCGCGCGTGGAAATGATAAATCCGCCCCAGCGCGCCCTCGTCAATCATCCGCTTGGCGAGCGCAATGGCCGGGATGCGCCGGTAATTGTGGCAGACCATGTGGACGACCTTTGCCTTTTGCGCGGCGGCGAGCATCTGCTCGCATTGCTTGAGATTCAGGCCGAGCGGCTTTTCGCAGAGGACGTGCTTGCCGTTTTTCACCGCCTCAATCGCCATTTCCGCGTGGCAAAAGGTCGGCGTCACGATGTCCACGACATCAATCAGCGGCGACTCGACGATTTCGCGCCAGTCGGTTGCGGCGTGCTGCCAGCCGAGCTGGGCGCGCGCGGCCTGCACGGCGGCGGCATCGCGTCCGCAAATCGTGTGCAGCTCGACGTTGGCCTTGAGTTTGAAGAAGCGGGGCGCCTGCCGCCAGGCATTCGAGTGCGCCCGACCCATGAAACGGTGACCGATCATCCCGACACGCAAGGTTTTTGCCATAAAACTTGGGGTTGAACTGGATACGCAGGCCTTTATAGTGAGCCGGGACAGCCAAGTCAACAGACAATCGTTTCGATCCAATATGCCATTTACCGCAGCAGAAATCGCGAAACAGCTTCAGGGCGAAGTCATCGGCGACGCCGGCGCAATGCTCAACGGCTTTGCGCCCGCCGACTCCGCCAACCCCGGCGACCTGACCTTCGCCGAGAACGAGGATTATTTCGCCCGTGCCGAGCAAAGCGCCGCCACCGCCATCATCGCCGACCAGCGGTTTTCATCGGCGAAAAAAATCCTGATCCGTGTGCCGAACGCGCGGATTGCATTTGCAAAAGTGCTCGCGCTGTTTTTCCCGGAACCGAAATTTGCCGGCGGAATTCATCCCACCGCCGTCATCGCCGCGTCGGCGCAAGTTGATCCGACCGCGCACGTCGGGCCGCATTGCACCGTCGGCGAGGGCGTGAAAATCGGCGCGCGCGCCGTTTTGCAGGCGGGCAATTTTGTCGGCGCAGATTCCAGGCTCGGCGAGGACGTGAATTTGTTTCCGAACGTGACGATTTATCCGCGCACGGAAATCGGCGCGCGCGTCCGCATCCATGCCGGCACGGTCATCGGCTCGGACGGATTCGGCTACGTGCTCGATGGCGGCGTCCACCGCAAGGTGCCGCAGATTGGCAATGTCGTCATCGGCGACGACGTGGAGATCGGCGCGAACGTGACGATTGATCGCGGCGCGCTCGGCTCGACCGTCATCGGCAGGGGCACGAAGATTGATAATCTCGTCCAGATTGCGCACAACGTGGAAATTGGCGAACACAGCATTCTGGTTGCGCAGGTGGGCATCGCGGGCAGCTCCAAGCTTGGCAAATACGTCGTGCTGGCCGGGCAGGTGGGCATCGCCGGGCATTTGAAAATTGGAAGCCAGGTCACCGTTGCCGCGCAATCCGGCGTGATGCACAACATTCCCGACGGCGAAAAATGGCTCGGCTCGCCCGCGCAGCCGGACAGGGACGCCAAGCGCCAGATCATCGCCATCCAGCATTTGCCTGAATTGTTCAAGCGCGTTGCGGAACTGGAAAAGAAGCCCGGCGGCAAATAACAGTTGCTCCCAACCGGGATATGTTTGTGAACTCGAAGCGCATGGCCACAGTTCCGGAATCAGCCGCACGCCGTCCGGCGACGATGACAAAAGCGTGCAATCACCCGAACCGGGAATGGCGTCTCGTCACCGGCTTTGCAGGGTCGCGCTGGCGGATTCCAGGCCGGGGGCCGTGGCTTTCAAGGTGATGCTGCCGGCACTCGTCGTCGTTTGCAGAATCGCCAGGCCGCGGCCTTGAAATGCGAGATGCGCATCGCTCTGGCAACTTTCGATATTGTTCAAGTCGCCGTTGCCGATGCCCAGAATCTTTGCCGGGCCGGTCAGTTCAAATTTCACCTCCGGCTCCGCATCCGGAACGCGCACGCCATTTTCATCCACAACCCGGAATTCGACGTGGCAGACATCCCTGCTGCCGGTGCGCAATTCCGTCACGTCGGGCAGCAGCTTGATCCGGCTGGGCGCGCCGGCGGTTTTCAGGGTGTAATCGCAAACGTCCCGCCCGTTCGCGCGGCCAACGGCCTTGAGCGTTCCCGGCTCGAAGGGAACCCGCCAGCTCAAAATGCCGTTGACGGCCTCTGAACTTTTTTTGGTTCCGATGATTTTGCCGTTCAGCGACAGCGCGACTTCCGGGCAGTTGGCGAAGCACAGCACGGTCTGGATCGAATTCGATGGACAGTTCCAGCTCTCCTCGCCCGCAAAATTGCGGCGCCGGCCCTCACCGGTGGAAACGCAAAGATAGACCATCGGCTTGTCGCTCCAGAGGCTTTGCCGGAACCAGCCGAGCGGCTTTTTGAAACCGCACAAGTCGAGCAGGCCGGAGCCGCTGGCGCGATTCGGCCATTCGCGCGCCTCGCCCAGATAATCAATTCCCGTCCAGAGAAACTGGCCGGAAATGAAATTGTTCGTCCGCACCGCGAGCCATGCCCCGTATTGATGGCCGTTTTCGCTGCCGTAAATGATCCGCTTCGGAAATTTTTGATGGTCGGCGGCGTAATTGGATTCCTGATAATTGTAGCCGACGGCGTCGAGCAGTTCCGGCAGGTTGACGGCGTCCGACATTTTGATGTTCGCCAGCGCCGCCGTCACGGGGCGCATGCGGTCCAGCGCATGCACGGCGGCAACCAGCGGCCGGGCGCAGTTCAGCAGGTTTTTGGCCGGCGGATATTCGGGATGATAATCTTCGCCCAGCGCCGGGTCTGAAAACGGATCATTGGCGTAGTCCACCTCGTTGCCGATGCTCCAGAGGACGATGCCCGGATGGTTGCGGTCGCGGCGGATCATGTCCTGAATGTCCGTGACCGACCATTGCGCGAACATTTCACCGTAACCGAAATGGGTGGGGACGCCGTTGTTCCGGCCGGTCACCCATTTGTTTTTGGCCGGCGTGAATTCATCAAACGCCTCGTCCATGACCACAAAGCCGAGCCGGTCGCAAAGGTCCAGCAGCTCCGGGTCGGGCGGATTGTGGCTGGTGCGGATGGCGTTGACGCCGATTTCCTTGAGCAGCCGCAAACGCCGTTCGAGAACCTGTTCCGGCACCGCCGCGCCGAGCGGGCCGGCGTCGTGATGGAGGCAGACCCCCTTGAGCTTGGTCGGAACGCCGTTCAGCAGAAATCCCCTGTCCGCGTCAAACGTCGCGGTGCGGATGCCGAACGGCGTCTCCGTTTCGTCCACGACGGCCCCGCCGGATTTGACGCGGCTTTTCAGCGTGTAAAGCGCCGGCGATTCCGGCGACCACAATTCCGGTTTCAAAATTTTCATTTCCTGCGCCAGCGTCTGGATTGAATTGCCCGCCGCCGATTTTGCAGTGGTCAGGCTCGCCACAATTTCGCCGCCGGGCGCGACGATGTCCGATTCCAGCGAGAAATTCCTTTTGCCGGCGTAATTGTTTTCAACCGTCGTTTCAACGCGGACAACCGCCGCATCGCTTTTGATTTTGGGCGTCGTCACACAAGTGCCCCAGTGCGCGATCCGCAATTTGTCCGTGAAGAGCAGCCGGACGTTCCGGTAAATGCCCGAGCCGGTGTAATACCGCGAATCGGCAAACCGGGAATGATCCACGCGCACCGCGATGAGGTTGTCGTCGGCGCCGAATTTGATGAACGGCGTCACGTCAAATTGGAAGCTGGAAAATCCATACGGCCGCGCGCCGGCGAACTGGCCGTTCACCCAGACTTCCGACCAGTCATACACGCCGTCGAATTCAATCGCGACCGACCGGTCCTTTTGATTTGAATCCACCTTGAAATATTTGCGATACCAGCCGATGCCGCCGGGCGCGTAGCCGTTGCCGCTGCCGTAGTCCGCGCCGAACGGCCCCTCGATGCTCCAATCGTGCGGCACATTCACCCGCCGCCAGACGCCGTCATCAAACGCCCGCATCATTGCCGACGGAAAATCGCCCCGGCTGAACAGCCAGTTCGCGTCGAAATCCTGCGTCACGCGCGCGTCCGCCGCCGTGGCGGGGACGGCCGCCGGCGCAGCCAGAGTTGTGAGCGCTGCCGCGGCGAAAACCGCCGCCCGTGAGAAAATGGAGCGAAGTGTCATGGATGGTTTGATTGGATTGGTTGGCGGCAATTCCGGCCGGTTTGCAACAACAGGAACTTGTGCGTTGGAGAAACATTGTGCGCGCACATGTCAGGTTCGGGGCTGAATGAATCAAAATGGCGGCAGTCATGTCAATGACGAATGGCTTCGCGGTGTTTTCCAACACCGGTGCCAGGCCGTCGGTGCCTGCCGGCCATCCGCCTCAAGGAGACTGCTGCAACGCGGCGACCGCCGCCTGCAACGCCGTGATGGCCGCGGCGCTGTCACCCGCTTCCAACGACAAGTCATTAAAATTCGACTGCCCGTTGACAGCCGCCCCCTGCGCGGCGTCCGTCCGTAAGGACTTCAATGCCTCAACGCCTGAACCAGATTGCCCAACTGGCTCTGGATGTCCTCCACCTCCACCTTTTGCGGCGGGTCGGAAATGTCATCACTCGAAAAAACAAAGCCATCCACGTTCCTCGGGCTGTTGGAGGCGATGGCCTGGTTCACGTCATCCAGCGAAGCCTTCTGGCTCACCAGCGTCTGCAGCGCCGCGATCTGCGCCTGCTGCGCGTCAATCAGCGCCTTGAGCGCGTTGTATTGATCGCGGTAAGGCGCGGCGTCGAGTTCCGAATGGTCTGCGGGAAAATTGGGGTCAAATGCCATGATAAATGCGAAGTTGAGGGTCGGGAGCTGGGGAATCCCTGTCTGCCATCTCCCAACTCCCGTCCACGGTTTGCTTCAGCCCGCGAAGGTGATGCTGGCCACGTCGCTGTCCTCGCCCACTTCCTCGTCGTGCAGCACCCCGCGCACCATGTATTCGCGCGCCTCCGGCACGCCCGCCTGCGCCAGCGGCGTCGTGTCCAGATACGGCGGCTCCGTGTCCATGCCGATCTTCCTCCACGTTGCGGCGCCGCGCAGCCTCATGTAAATGTTCACCCCCTCCAGCCCCTTCTTCACGAACCCCACCCGCACCCCGCCCGGCGCCGGCGAGAGCTTGATGGCAACCTTGTTGGTTTGCGGCTGGATCACCTGCTCCGCGCCGCGCAATTGCAGCACCGCCTCGCTGCCGGAGGCCGCATAACCCGCCAGCGTCTTCCAGTTCTTCACCTTCGCGCGGATTTGCGCCACCGACGCGGCCTCCGTGTTGCCCTCAATCTGCCGCGCGCTGTCCACCGCGCCCTGCGCCGTGTTCGTCGCGTCGTATTTGGCGATGATGCCGTCGGCCAGCGCCTTGACCGCCGTGGCATCCGCCGCCACACCGCCGAATTTGACCGCCTCGGCCACCACATTCGCGCTCAAGTTTTTATACCACAGGTAACGGTCGCTTCGTTTGTTGGGGATATAGTCCATTGCTTTTCCTTTCTTGATGTGAACCGGAGGTGTGGGTGCAGACAGAACCACCGTCGGTGCCTGGTCGAGGAATTGCCCCTCATCCATTCGCCAGCCTTCATTCATCCGAATGACATTTACAGGCATGCGCTTGGCCTCTCTTTTTTTGGGTTCAATTGCGTTTTTACAAATTCCACCCCGCCTTGCAAGTTAAAGTTATTAACAACCCCGCCCCGGTCAGATGCCGCCAGCCCACAGCTTGGCCCCGCCAGCCCCGGGAAAAATTCCGCCAACCCACGGATTCACGCCGCCAGCCCACGGGTTCACGCCGCCAGCCCACGGATTCACGCCGCCAGCCCACGGATTCACGCCGCCAACCCACGGGTTCACGCCGCCAACCCACGGGTTCACGCCGCCAACCCACGGGTTTTGCCAAAAAAACCGCCGCTAAATCCGGCGCAACCCGCTTAAAACAAGCCATTTAGACAGGAAACCGTCATTTAAGGGGGGGGCGGGCGTCCCCGCGAGCCGGCACACCAGAAAGTCCCGCACTTCACCCTTCAGCCTTTCCCCCGGGTCCGCATCACCTCCCGGCACTGCTCCATGAATTTGAGCTTGGGATTGGGCGTGAGTCTTTCCAAGGGCCTTTGCAGCCTTTCGCCGAATGGCGCGGGGAGATTCATCAGCCAACAAATAGCCTTGACAACCGCCATATTCGAGCGTCAAATGGCGCCAATCCAAACAGAAATAGACCGTGAAACTTCAACCGAAATACTGGTTAGCAGTCCAGGCCACACAGTAGGCCACCGTTGTTGATGTTCCGAAGCCACAAGACTTCAGTGCGTTCCCGTGCGCCATCGGCCAGCGCACGCCGTTTGATTTGTTTCCAGTCGCCATAGAGTTCGTCATAAAGTTCGCAGGGATAGCCCGACACCATCACCATTCCAGTTAGTTCGTTCAGCACGGCCGCGAGTTTCCGGTGTTGATCGTCCGTCATTTCGTGCCGGTAGTCGGATCCTTTATCGCGGGTTGTTGCCACATACGGCGGATCCACATAGTGCAGAGTTTTCGGCGAGTCGTGCGCCAGCATTACCTCGCAGGCATCGCGGTTTTCGATGCAGACGCCGCGTAGCCGTTCCACGATTGCTCCGAAGCAGCCCGGCCAGTTCCGCCAGTCATGCGCGGGCGTCGTGCCGCTGCGGTTGCTATTCGAGCGGAAGCCAGTCGCCTTGTTGTGCGAGTTCGAGCCGAAGCCCATGAATGAGCGCACGACGGTTCGGCGCGCTTGTTCAAGCGGGTCGCTGGTTGGCTCATAGCTTTCCTTGAAGTCCACGCGAGAGAACGGCGTGAGTTCCAGCGCAGTCCGTAGCGCCTCGCCATTGTCACGCGCCACGCGGAACAAGTTCACCAGTTCGCCGTCGAGATCGTTGTAGATTTCCGCATAGGTGCGCTCTTTGCGGAGCAGCACGCTGGCCGCACCGCCGAAAGGTTCAACATAGACTTTGTGCGTCGGCATATTTTCGATGATCCACGGCGCGAGCAGCCATTTTCCGCCGTGATAGCGGAGCATTGGACGTTCGGGACTGCTAACCAAGCGCCGGAGCGAATGACCGCTGCGCTGGTCATTCGCAATTTGGATGTCAGGAGTAGCGGTCATCGCTCAGCTTTTTTTTTAGGCCACGAGACGTATGCGAATCACTTGCACTATCGTTTTCATTGTGACGCTTATTGTGGCGTGGGTTTGTTTCGCGAGCATTGGCGACTACAATCTATACGTTGTTTATCCTGACCGGAAGGTTATCAAGGACATGGCGACGGTTTCAGACCGCGTTCTTTGGGGCGGTCTATACGCATTTATATTTGCTGCCGCTGATACTATTGCCTTGTGGATTTGGCAGAGATTGCAGAGCTTTTACACACGCAAGAGTCATGTTTCAGAGAGTCACATCGTGGCCTAACAAGACGCCGGAGCCAACCGCCGATAGCGCGGTCAGTTCCGCTATCGCGGTCCACGCTGCGAGTCGGCGGTGGCTCAGCTTTCGTCGTTAGGCATCGTTACGCTTTTTGAAATGGGAACGCGCTACAAGATTGTTTTTCGAGACATTCACGACAAGCCGTTCGCTTATCTTGTTTTTACCTTTTTGGATGAGCGGAAGGCTATCGCGATGGCGACAGGCATCCACATCAGGCGGCATCCTGATATTTTGATTTACAAAATCGGGAGCGTTGAGAAGTTAGACGGCACCGAAGCACAGAGCACGGACATTGTTGACCGGCAGGAGTATTGAGATGACGACCACGATGCCTAACAAGTCGCCGGAGCCAACCGCCGTTGGCGCTGTCAGTTCCGCTGTCGCGGTTCACGCCGCGAGTCGGCGGTGGCTCAGCTTTTTTCGTTAGGCGGATTCCGCGTATGACCGAAATCGCACTCAGACATGATTGGGAAGCCTGGCGAGGTTATGTTCATCACACACGACCTTGGAGTGACACCGTCACGTTTTATCGGGAGCGCATCGCTGCCGGTCTTCCGTTCCAGCCTTTGCTTCAGCTTGTCGAGTCCATTGCCGCGTCGCCAGTTTCCAGTCAGATTTTTGGCGGCACTTCCATGTTTGATTTGCTGATTTCGGATTGCGAGGACTTTCGCACCGGTGATGGTGTGCTGCACGTTATTTACCGAGCGAGCGAGCATCAGTTTGAGTTTCACCACCGAGCTTTTTCTGGCCATCACGACGAGAAGGTTTGCACCGAGGCGGAGGCATTGCAGACGCTCCGGCTTTTTCTGCGTGTTAAATTTGGAGTTTTGTATGAGATACCATCCGCCTAACAAGTCGCCGGAGCCAACCGCCGTTGGCGCGGTCAGTTCCGCTGTCGCGGTTCACGCCGCGAGTCGGCGGTGGCTCAGCTTTTTTCGTTAGGCCACATTACGATTTCGGTAAAAACAAAAACATGAAAACATACATAGTAATCACCACAAACAATACACGCATCACAGTGAAGGCGGAGTGTTTTAACGTAGCGGTCGGCGCCATTATATTTGTAGGTCCGGGTTCCGCCGGTGTCGCTGCATTTCCACTTGATAAGGTTATCGGCGTTATTGAGTCAGGCTCGCTCGTTTCTGACAAGGCAGCATAGATATTTGGTATTACGACCAGTGGCCTAACAAGTCGCCGGAGCCAACCGCCGTTGGCGCGGTCCGTTCCGCTATCGCGGTTCACGTCGCGAGTCGGCGGTGGCTCAGCTTTCTACGTTAGGCCACACTACGCCATGAATCCTTTGGACTTTTCTTGGATGGTCGGGCGACACGTTGAGGTTTCATTTTCTGAACCTGAGACGTGGTTCGTGATGTTTGGAGACTCACTAACCATCAGCGTGACTTGTCCGTGGCGGTTGCTTCAAAGCGGCAGTATTGCAGTCAGCAGCGACGACCACCGGCAGCAGTTTGGCTTGCCCGCACCTATTGATGCGGCAGAGCGTGCCACCACGTTGCTGGCAGGTTCAGTCGTTAAGCGTGTCGAGGTTCGAGATGGCACGGCGGACATTTTCATTGATTTCGACCGTGACTGGCGTTTGGAGATCATTCCACTATCGTCGGGCTACGAGAGCTGGGAGGTTTCGACACCATCAGGCAAGTTTGTAGTCGCACAGGGAGGAGGTCAGCTTTCAGCATGGTAGCCGTGTGGCCTAACAAGTCGCCGGAGCCAACCGCCGTTGGCGCTGTCCGTTCCGCTGGCGCGGTTCACGTCGCGAGTCGGCGGTGGCTCAGCTTTTTTCGTTAGGCCACGAGATACGTTTATGAGTAGATTCATTGAGCCCGAGCACGCTTTGAACGCCCAATTGTTTCGTCGGATGGGCGGGATGGATAAGGCAAAGATGGAGTATGTCTGTCAGCAGTGCCATAAGCCATTCAAGTTCAGCGCGAGGGATGCGCACAGTATGAAGCTGCCCATGTGTCCGAATTGCGGACCGGGACCGAAGGTTGTTTATTCTGGGCTTGCGAGTAAGCGCACCCCAAAGGATTGCAAAGACCACGGATAGATTTTGTATTCGACGCCGTGGCCTAACACCGCGCTGAAGCCAATGCGGGGTGTTCCTTGAGTTGAGTTTATGAGTTTTATTTTTCATCGGTTTTTGTGCCAGCGATGCAGGGCGCACGCCCCGCATGGCTTAGCTTTGGATCGTTAGGCCACTTGACACACCACAAGATTATGGATTTGAACAGAGAGATTATCAAAAGCCCATTACCGATATGGGTGATTATAGCCTGCGCTGTTTTAAGCGGCGTGTTTTTTTCACTAATCTCGGTGATGATATTTTACGGGTATGATACGTTGCAGCTCGTTACATTTTTCTGCCTAGGAGTTTTGGGGTATTTGTATATCTACGGCATATATAAGCTCGCAAAGCATCCAAGCCCGTGGTTGCGCCAGTATATTGGTTTGCTCACCAAGATCGGCGGAGCTATTGTTGCCGCGACGATTCTTTGGAACATCTTTGCCAAGAAGTGACATGAGATTTATACCGTGGCCTAACAAGTCGCCGGAGCCAACCGCCGTTGGCGGTGGCAGTTCCGCTGTCGCGGTTCACGCCGCGAGTCGGCGGTGGCTCAGCTTTTTTCGTTAGGCAGCATTCACACATTTATATTTTATGACAACAGCACAAGTTATCGCGACATTGATAGACTCCGTTCCTTTGATAGCTATCGGCATAGCTATTCCGTTCGTTGTGCCCAAGTTTGTTCAGAAGCAGATTGAGTCGGGAAAGATGACGCCGGAAAAGGGAGCGCAGTTCAAGAAATACGGCGGATGGTTTGGTTGGTTTTTGATAGCTTTCGGTATTTTTAAGATTGTGGTATTTTTTACCACCAAGATTAAGACATGACCATGCTGCCTAACAAGTCGCCGGAGCCAACCGCCGTTGGCGCTGTCAGTTCCGCTATCGCGGTTCACGTCGCGAGTCGGCGGTGGCTCAGCTTTCTACGTTAGGCCACTTATGACATCCAGCTTTCCATATTTGTGGGTGCTTCCGACTTGGGGCGGCATTTCTGGAGTTTATTTCCTCGCTGCCTATGCCTATCTCTGGAAGAAGGCAGGCGTCAATAT
>Ga0181517_10003811_pt1 | contig 14106 bp, 10 predicted proteins | sample PEATcosm2014_Bin_31_FD_119748 | JGI IMG/M metagenome (GOLD analysis project Ga0181517, IMG submission 119748) | Peatland microbial communities from MTU Mesocosm Facility, Houghton, MI, USA - PEATcosm2014_Bin01_30_metaG | ecosystem: Environmental > Terrestrial > Soil > Wetlands > Peat | place... | reverse complement strand
GCGGGACCCGGTCTCATGAGCCCCGGTATCGCGCGGCCCGGACTCGCGGGGCCCCGTGTCGCGCGGTCCCGTGTCGCGCGGTCCGGCCTCGTGCGTCCCCGTGTCGCGGGGCCCGGCCTCGTGCGTCCCCGTGTCGCGAGCGGCGCCGTCTCCAGACCCCGTGCTGCTCGCGCTGTCGGAACCGGAGGACGAATCGCCAGGCTTGGCAGAATCCCCCGGCATTCCCGAGTCGCTCGACTTGCCCGAGTCGCGTGACTTTCCCGAATCGCTCGACTTGCCCGAGTCGTGCTTCCCCGGGCCGGAGCCCGTGTCACGGCCGACGCCCGCCTCGCGGACGTCGGGCCCAGCATCCTGCGACAGGACGCCGCCGATCCCGCCACAGCCCTGCGCGACCACGATCATCGCCGCGAACCCGCCCGACACCAGCCAGGGAAGCCGACTACTCCACATGGTCCATCCTCCTGGTGCGCAGCGCCGACGCCCCGGCACCCCAGTGCCATGATGACAGGACCTGCGCGTCGTCGCACGAAGTTGTCGGCACCCACATGTGGGCGGCGTGGTCGCTAGAACCGGACGATGCAGGCGACAGCCATCCCCGGAATCCTGCACGACACGGAGCCGGCGCTCGCCGGCAGCGGCGACGCGGATCGCTGCCCGCGATCCAGATAGAAGAGGAGGCCCGAAGCGACCGCGGCGAGTCCGCCGCCGACGAAGCCCGCGACCTCGATGCCCTGGGCCGCGTGGTACTCCGACAGCGCCGTGCTGCAGCCCACCTTGGGGACGGTCGCGCAGTTGTTGGTGTCGTAGAGGCTGCTGCGTTCGTTCGCCCAGATGGCTCCTGCGCCGCCGCCGACGAGCAAGACCAGCGCTCCGATTCCAGTGCCGACGGCCCACGGCCTGAGGCTTGGCTGCGTCGGCGATCGGGCTGGCGCTTGCTCGCGCGGGGCGGTGCGCGCGGCCTTGGCGTCGACCGGGACGAAGGCCACGGGCGAGGTGAAGGTCTCCGTCCGCTCACCGGCAGCCAGATCGACGGTTCGCGCCATGGGTGCGCCCCCCTCGACGGCCACTTCGATGTCGTACCGCCCCGGCGCGAGGCGGACCGAGTGAAGCGGCGTCAGTCCCGCCAGCTGGTGGTTGATGAACACCTGCGCGCCTGCCGTCGGCGACTCGACCGACAGGCTCGCGACACGGGTCAGGATCGCTGGTTGCTGGGCGGCGAGACGTTCGCGCGTGGCTGGGGGGAGCGTGTCCAGCGGGTGGGCGGCGAGGAACGCGTCGAGCGTCTTCGCGGCCTCGACGAAGCGCTCGACCGCGGCGAGCGTGTACGCTCGGAGCTCGAGTGCCGTGTCGTCACCCGCCGCGCAGGAGGCATCGAGGAAACCGAGCGCTGTCGCCATCTCCGGGTCGCCAGGCCCCTCGCGCTTCGACGCGCGGTAGTGACGGAGCCCCTCCGCCTTCGCGGTGGCGGCGACCGCCGGGTTGTGCCCATTGCACAGGGGCACCGGCGTGTCGGCGAGGGCCGGCGCGGCGAGGGTCCACGACACGAGCAGGACGGCGGTCAGCAGTGTCGATCTCAGAAGCATGGAGCACCTAGGCTGGGCCGACACGGCTCGCCGGCGGCGGGTGTCGGCGCAGAATCGCCAGGGCGAGGAGGCGGCACGCGGGATGGTGGGCTCGTCGACGCCGTCGCAGCTGGACGTGGCGCCGGAGGGACGTGCCGCGTGACGACGGCTTCCGGCGGCGCGGTGGGCGTGACCGGGCGCGGTGCGGTCATGGATGGAGAAGCTGGGGCGGGCGGCAGCGGGGACGCTGACGTGACGGGCGGCGGCAGAGTCATCGCTGGCGGAGTCGCGCTCGGCGTGGCCGAGGGCCCACCGGTTCTCCCGAGCGCCCACACGACGCCAGCCACCACGGTGAGCACTGCGGTCGCGCCAACCGCCAGCCACACCATCGTCGTGGAGGCCCTGGCCGGCAGCGCCGACACCACCGAGGCGGTGACCGTGCCGGACCGCTCGGCATCGATACGTCCTGCCATCGGGGCTTCCTCAGGCGGCTGGCGGCTCGCCGCCGGCGACGCTGGTCTGGGGACGGCCGCCCCTGCTGGCCCAGCGATGAGCGCGGTCACGAACGCATCGACCGTGGGAAAGCGAGCCTCTCGCGCGCGACTCATCGCGCGGAGCACCGCAGCCTCGACCGCCTCGGGGATGTCAGCCTGCAGCTCGCGTGGCCGCTTGTAGGCGGCGCCGGCGAGCACCTTGGCGTACGCGTGTCCCGTGTCGTCGTTCTCGTAGGGGCGAAAGCCGGTGAGCAGCTGGTAGGCCACGACCGCGAGCGCATACTGGTCGGCCCGCGCGTCGAGGTCCCGTCGTCCGCTCGCCTGCTCGGGCGCCATGTAATGGGGCGAGCCGATGGCGACTCCGGTGGCGGTCGCTTCGTCGGTGGCCCCCACCTGTTTGCCTGCGCCGAGGTCGAGCAGCTTGGGAGCGACCTGGTCGCCTTCTCTCGCGAGGAAGATGTTCGATGGCTTGACGTCACGGTGGAGGATTCCCCTCGCATGAAGCGCGGAGAGCGCCGAGCCCACCGACCGCAAGAGCCCGATCGTGTCGTCGACCGTCAGCCGGCGGTCTCGCCTGAGGCGAGCCGCGAGCGACTCTCCCTCGAGCAGCTCCATCGGCAGAAACATCTGGTCGCCGTCCATCCCCGGCTCGAACACGCGAACGAGGTTGGGATGCTCGACCGCTATTGCCAGACGGATCTCCCGAATGAACCGGTCGACGAACTCAGGGCTGGCGGCCAGCTCAGGGAGGACGACCTTCAGGGCGCGCGCCTCGCCGGTGATCCGGTTCCGGACGCGGTAGACGGCGCCCATTCCGCCATGGCCGATGCGGGAGACGATCTCGAAGGCGCCGAGCAGGCTGCCCGGGGGGAGGCCTGCGTCGGGCGATGGGTCGCGTGCGCTCATGATACCGGCAAGCGAATTCTACCGGGATCTTCGCCGCAGGGACAGGGCGGCGCGGCGTTCATGCGGCCTCGACGCCGCCGATGGGCGGTCGCACCGCGGTTGCTTCGGCGCGTCAGCGGCGGAACTTGACGGCGAGTGCGTCGCACACGGCGGGGGGCGCGTAGCGGCTGACGTCCCCCCGGTGGCTCGCGATCTCGCGCACGAGCGAGGCCGAGATGAAGCCGTTCTTCACCCGGGTGGGGAGGAAGACGGTGTCGATCTCGGGGCAGAGGTCGGCGTTGGCGTGGGCGATCTGCAGCTCGTACTCGAAGTCGGTCGCGGCCCGGAGGCCGCGGACGATGACGCGCGCGCCCCGCTGCCGGCAGTACTCGATGAGCAGGCCGTTGAACGACTCGACCGCGACGTTCTTCATCGGCCTGGACACGGTGGCGACGAGCTCGAGCCGGTCCTCGATGGAGAAGAGCGCCTGGCGCGTGGCGTTCACGCCGATCGCCACGACCACGTCGCTGAAGAGCGCCGAGGCGCGCTCGATGACGTCGAGGTGGCCGAGCGTCACCGGGTCGAAGCTCCCGGCGTAGACGGCGAGGCACTGCAGGCCGCGGGTCATCGCGAGCCCCTGGGAGCGGCGGGCGGAGTGGCCGCGGGGGCGGCGGGCGGCGGCGCGGCAGCGGGCGCCAGCGCGGGGTGCGCGGAGGCCGCGGACGGCGCCGCGCCGTGGGGCGCCGGCTCGTCGTTGAACGCCTGGAGCATGGTCGGGTCGGGCTCGACCCACATGAAGCGCCCCTCGTCGGCGAACGTGACGCGGAAGACCGAGAAGATCCCGGCGCCCATGAAGCCGCCGAAGTCGACGCCGACGTCCTGATCGGGGCGGGGGACATCCAGCACGGCGGGGATCTTCGGCAGGTCGAACGCGCCGAACTTGAGCTGCGGAATGATGCCGCCCTTGAGGTTGGGCGCGCCGGGGACGGGCTCGAGCGTCTGCGGGTCGACACCCGCCATCCGCCACTGGGCGTCGCCGAGCGAGATCGGGAAGAACGCCGTCGTGTCGACGAACATGATGGTCCGGTCTTCCGCGTGCTGGGTCAGGCCGATGTGCATCATCGTGCCGCCGCCGCGGGCGTACCAGAGCGGGACGCGGCTCGCCGCGGGGGGAGGCGTCGGCTCGTTCCTGCGCACCACGAACTGGTCGCCGTGCCGGTCGAACGTCACGTGCATGTGGCGAAGGAGGTTGACGCCGAGCAGCGCCTTGACAGGCAGCCCGAGCTGGCGCGACAGGCCGCTCAGGTCCTCGACGAGCGCCGGAACGTCCTTCACCTCGAGCTTCTCGCGCTCGCCGAAGCTCAGGTTGACCCACGCCGGCTCGCGCCGCGAGGCGGAGTCGACCCGGAGCTCGCCGGAGGTCGTCGAGATGAGCGCGAGGATGCGCTCGCCCTCGAGCTCGCACGGGACGATGGCGAAGGGCCCCGCCTTCGGCATCTCGACCGACGCGACGATGCTCCCCTCCATGGCGAACGGGTGGCGCCCGATGCCTCGCCGCGCGAGCTTGGACACGTCGCGCGCCCAGGGGTCCTTGATCGTCGGGTCGGCGAGCATGGCGTCGAGCTCGTCGGCGGCCTGCTCGATGTCCCCGGCGTACCAGTGCGCGCGCCCGCGCAGGGCGAGGACGTCGGAGGTCTGCAGGCCCTCGGTCAGCCGCATCACCTCCGGGAAGTCGAGGCGCGTCAGGGCGATGCGCGCCGCCAGCGTCCGGATGCCGGGGTCGTGCGGCGCCGCCTGGATGGCGCTCTTGACCGACTCGGTGGCGTCGTCGAAGTCGCCCGCGCGGTAGGCTTTCTCGGCCCGCTTGAACCACGTCTCGGCCAGCGCAGGGCGAGGCGGGTGCGCGGGATCGAACGCGGGGCCGCAGCCAGGAGCCGCGACGCCGACGACGGCGGCGCAGGCGGCGGCGCGCAGGGCAGGCCAGGCGCGAGAGGGACGGAGGATGGGGGAGGCGATCGGGTCGGACGGCTTCATGGGCAATGGGTGCGACGCGCAGGTTTCGACCGGCCCCGGGACCGCGTCGTGCCCGGCGAGGGAGCTGATACCCCATCACCCCCGGCAGGTCGAGGGTCGGGGGGCGGGGCGAGCTCGCGGTCGAGCCGGAGAAGAAGGCCGACGCCTGACGGCGCCTGCGCTACACCGAGGGACGCGCCTCGCCGGCCCCCTTGAGCACGCCCCAGCACTTGGGGCAGTACCACTCGAACAGGCAGCTCCCGTCCGCGTTCTTCGTGCGTTGCACCCGCCAGCCGTGACGCGGACCGATCAACGAATAGTCGGTCTCGGTCGGCGGCGACCTCTTCCTGCAACCCGAGCACACCCGGTCACCCCTCGTCTCCACGCGGCCACGTTTGCACTTTCCGTCTAGGTCGACAAGCGCCGCCAACGACCTCGGTTGCCCCCGGGTCAGCCCGGAGGGCCTCGCCGCGTCGACCGTGACGTTGCGGCCTCCCCCAGCGCCCGCCGGTACGCCGCGTGAGTCCCCCCCGCGTGCACCGCCTCGATGACCGCGAGCCCCTCGGCCTCGCCCCCCTGCGCCAGGGCGTGCTCGACCCAGGCCCACTTCGCGCTCGTCGCCCGCACCTCCACCCTCCCCCGCACGCCGCGGCGCAGCCGCGCGAGGCGCGCGTCGATGACGTCGACCCCCGCGAACGGAGCGCCGTCGAGCGGCGTGTTTCGCTTGGCGCAGAACGGGGCGATGCCGAGCGACACGGGGATGATCTTGCTCAGCTCGGTGGTCAGGCGCGCGCACGCGTCGATGTCGTCGTCCGTCTCGGTGGGCAGGCCGACCATCAGGTAGACCTTCAGCCGCTCCATGCCGTGCCTGCGCGCGAGCGCCGCGCAGCGCTCGAGGTGCTCCGTCCGCGTGTGACGCTCCAGCGCCTCGCGGAGCCGCTCGCTCGCGCCGTCCATCGCGGTCGTCAGCGTCTTGGTCCCGGCGCGCCGCAGCGCCCCCACGAGCGCGTCGTCGAGCCGGTCCGGACGCAGCGACGAGAGCCCGACCTCGCGACCTGTGTCGGCGAGCCTCCCCACGATCTCGGCGATCTTCGGGTGGTCGCTCACGGCCGCGCCGACCAGCCCCACGCGGCACGCGTCGTCCGGGACGCGCGCGAGGATCGTCTCCATCGGCGCCAGCCGCATGCCGCCGCCGCGCGACCCTCGCATCACGCAGTAGGCGCACGATCGCGAGCAGCCGCGCTCGGTCTCGACCAGGAACATCCCGGACAGGACCGCGTGCGGGGTGCGGATGGGCGCCCAGGCCGGGATCATCGAGTCGTCCGCCCTCGCGACCTCGGGGAGGAGTGAGCCGTGGTGGGAGGGGACGAAGACGTGGGGGAGGGTCGCCAGCCGGTCGAGCTCCCTGGCGCGGCGGCCGGGCCCGGTGACGGCCTGCAGCTCGGCCAGGACGCGCGGCGTGATCTCCTCGGCCTCCCCGACGATGACGGCGTCGACCAGGCCAGCCAGGGGCAGGGGGTTGGAGAACGTGAGCGGGCCGCCGGCGAGGATGAGCGGGTGGCGATCGTCGCGATCGACCCGCCTGGGGGGGATGCCCGCCGCCTCGAGGAGCTGCACGAGGCCCCCGATCTCGAGCTCGTAGGCGACGCTGACGGCGACCACGGGGAAGGCGTCGAGCGGCCGCTCCGACTCGTAGGTGAGCGGGCGCTCCGGTCCGCGATCGGTGCCGCTCCCGTCGTCGCCCAGGAACGCGCGCTCGCACGCCATGCCGGGCGTCTCCATGATCGCGCGGTAGATCCGCTGGTAGCCGAGCGAGCTCATCGCAGCCGCGTACGGCGACGGATACGAGAGGACGACGGTGTACGGTGCCTCCTTCACGATACGCCCGGTCTCGTCGGCCAGCCGCTGGCGGATCCGGTCTCGCAGGGACGTCACGTGCGGAGCTTAGCAGCTGCGCGGGCGCGGCCGGAGCGGCCCCGCGCCGGTCGGCCGTGGTCCTTGCCGATCGGTGCCTCCGGAGCTAGCTTGCCGGCCTCGATCCGGGGAGTGGCCGATGAAGCCTGATCAGACCGTCCTTTACGAAGGCGCGATGGACCATGACTTTCTCGAGGAGGTCTACAAGACCCCGGGGGGAGGCAAGATCAAGCACTGCATCCAGTGCGGCACATGCAGCGGGTCTTGCCCGGTGTCCTGGGCGATGGAGGAGTCGCCGCGCCAGATCTTCGCGTTCATCCGCGCCGGGATGCGCGACCGCGTCCTCGACAGCCTCACCATCTGGACCTGCGCCTCCTGCTACCAGTGCGCCGGCCGGTGTCCGCAGAAGATCAAGATCACCGACGTGATGTATGCGCTCAAGCGAATTGCCATTCGCGAGAACCGCCAGCGCAGCAAGGCCGCGCAGGTCTTGTCGCGCAAGTTCGTCGATGTCGTCAATGCCAACGGCCGCAACAACGAGACCTCGCTCATGACGAGGTACATGATGGCGACCAACCCCTTCAGCGCGTTCAAGGCGGCGCCCATCGGCATGCGGCTCTTCTCGCACGGCCGGCTCCCGCTGACCGGTCAGAAGGTCAAGGACATCGTCAACCTGCGCAAGATCATCGCGAAGGCCGAAGAGCTGGGCGGCGAGGCCCCGCGGCCGGAGGTGAAGTGATGAAGTGCACCTACTATCCCGGCTGCTCGCAGCACTCGACGGCCCGCGGCTACGAGGAGTCCATCCAGACCGTCGCCAAGCCCCTCGACCTCGAGCTCGAGACGCTCGACGACTGGAACTGCTGCGGCGCGACCGCCTACATGAGCGTCAACGAGGTGCTCTCGTTCTGCCTGACGGCGCGCAACCTCTCGCTGGCCGCGAAGGCCGGCCACCCCGTCGTCACGCCGTGCAACGCCTGCTTCACGAACCTGCGCAAGACCAACGCCTACATGGCGGAGTTCCCGGAGGTGAAGGCCAAGGTCGACGAGGCGCTCGGCGCAGGCGGGATGGCCTACGACGGCAAGACGCCCACCAAGCACCTGCTCCAGGTCATCGTCGAAGACGTCGGCCTCGAGAAGATCCGCGGGCTCGTCAAGCGGCCGCTCGCCGGTCTGCGCGTGGCCCCCTACTACGGCTGCCAGATCGTCCGTCCCCTCGGCATCGAGGGGGGGACCGACAACCCGATGATGCTCGACCACCTGCTCGAGGCGCTCGGCGCGACGCCGACGCACTTCCCCATGAAGACCACCTGCTGCGGCGGCTCGCTCATGGGCACGCAGGAAGACGTCGCGCTCCGCCTCTGCCGCAACCTGCTGCTCTGCGCCGAGCAGGCGAAGGCCGACTGCATCGCCGTGACCTGCTCGCTCTGCCAGATGAACCTCGACGCCTACCAGCAGCGCATCAACAGCAACTACGGCACGCACTTCAACTTCCCCATCGTCTACTTCACCCAGCTGATGGGCCTCGCGCTCGGCTTCGAGGAGCGCCAGCTCGGCCTGCAGCGCGGCGTCGTCCCGACGAGCTCCCTCGTGCGTCGCGGAGCAACGGCCGGCGCGAAGGAGGCCTCATCATGAGCGCCAAGCCCTCCAGCCCGGCCAAGATCGGCGTCTACGTCTGCCACTGCGGCACGAACATCTCGGGGAAGGTCGACGTCACCGAGGCCGCCAGGTTCGCCGAGACGCTCCCGGGCGTCGCCGTCGTGCGCGAGTACAAGTTCATGTGCTCCGACCCCGGGCAGCTGCTCATCCAGGAGGACATCGAGCAGCTCGGTCTGCAGCGCGTCGTCGTCGCGTCGTGCTCGCCGCTCATGCACGAGCCGACCTTCCGCGGCGCGTGCGAGCGGGCGCACCTGAACCGCTACCTGTTCCAGATGGCCAACATCCGCGAGCACTGCTCGTGGGTGACCGTCGACGGCGGGGCGGCGACCGAGAAGGCCAAGGTGCTGCTCGCGGGCGCGGTCGCCAGGGCGCGCGAGCTCGTCGACCTGCCGACCGACACGGTCCTGCCCGTCGGCCAGAAGACGCTCATCGTCGGCGCGGGCATCGCGGGCATCCAAGCGGCGCTCGACATCGCCGAGTCGGGGCGAGAGGTCTACCTCGTAGAGAAAGACTCCTCGATCGGCGGCCACATGGCCAAGTTCGACAAGACCTTCCCGACGCTCGACTGCGCGGCCTGCATCCTGACGCCGAAGATGGTGCAGGTGGGCAAGCACAAGAACATCCACCTGCTGTCGTACGCCGAGGTCGAGAAGGTCTCCGGCTTCGTCGGAAACTTCAAGGTCACCGTCCGGCAGAAGCCGCGCTTCGTGGATGTCCTCGCGTGCACCGGGTGCGGGGCGTGCACCGAAGTGTGTCCGGTCGAGGTCCCCTACGAATTCGAGGAGGGGATGGCGAAGCGCAAGGCCATCTACCGCAACTTCCCCCAGGCGGTCCCCTCCGCGTTCGTCATCGACCACCCGAAGGACGCCGACTGCGTGCTGGCCTGCCCCATCGAGCAGGACGTGCAGGGGTACGTCACGCTGATCGCGAAGAAGAAGTACAAGGAGGCGCACGAGCTCATTAGGCGCACCAACCCGCTGCCGTCGGTCTGCACCTGGGTGTGCAACAAGGCGTGCGAGGGGTCGTGCCACCGGCGCTACGTCGACGAGCCGATCGCCATCCGCGCCCTGAAGGGGTTCGCGATCGACCGGGCGCCCATCGAGACCCTCGCGATGCCGGTGGCCGAGAAGACCGGCAAGAAGGTGCTGGTCGTGGGCGCGGGCGTCGCCGGGCTGGCGGCCGCGCACGATCTGGCGCTGCAGGGCCACGCCGTGACCGTCCTCGAGGCTGGCGCCGAGGCCGGGGGCGCGCTCCTCGCGGAGTTCCCCGAGGCCAAGCTCCCGCGCCTGGCGTGGAAGAGGGACCTCGCGTACCTGGCTCGCCTGGGTGTCTCGATCCAGGTCAACCACCCGGTCGCACCGGCCAATCTCGACAGGGAGATCGCCGGCTACGACGGCCTCTTCGTCGACGTCGCCGAGACCAGGCAGAAGGCGGGCGAGGAGGTCTGCGGGATCACGCGCGGTCAGGGCCCCGTCGGCAAGCTGAACCTGACCGACGCGGCGACGGCCAGCAAGCGCATCAAGGCGCAGAAGGGCGGGGCCGCCGTCCTGCAGAAGCTGGTCGACGGCAAGCGCGCCGCGCAGGCCATCAGCAACTTCCTCGCCGGCCGACCGGCGAGCGCCGGACTCGAGGAGCCTCGGTCGCCGACCAGGCCGAGCGACGAAGAGAAGGCGCGCATCCGCGGCGAGTGGGAGCCCGAGGCGCGGTCCGAGCCCGCCGAGGGGGGCGCGTACACCGAGGCCGACGCCGTCCGGGAGGCCAGCCGCTGCATCGAGTGCGGCGTGTGCTGCGGCTGTCGCGAGTGCGAGAAAGTCTGCGAGCCCAGGGCCATCCACTACGACATGAAGGAGACGCGCCAGGAGCTCGAGGTGGGCGCCATCCTCCTCACGACGGGCTTCGAGTCGTTCGACGCCAGGCGGGTGCCGCAGTACGGCTACGGCCGGCTGCCCAACGTCGTCACGGCGCTCGAGTTCGAGCGCATGAACAGCGCCTCGGGCCCGACCGGCGGTCGGGTCGTGATGGCCAGCGGCGAGGCGCCCAGGAGCGTCGGCATCATCCACTGCGTCGGCAGCCGCGACGAGAACTACAACCGGCACTGCTCGCGCGTGTGCTGCATGTACGCGCTCAAGTTCGCGCACCTGGTGAAGGAGAAGACCTCGGCCGAGGTCTACAACTTCTACATCGACATGCGCTGCTTCGGGAAAGGCTACGAGGAGTTCTACCAGCGGCTGCTCGAGGAGGACGTGCGCTTCATCCGAGGGCGCGCCGCCTCGGTCTCCGACATGGCGCTGTCCGAGGCCGAGAAGGGCAAGCTCATCGTCCGCGTCGAGGACACGCTCGTCGGCAAGGTGCGGCGCGTGCCGCTCGACATGGTCGTGCTCGCGACGGGCGTCGAGGCCGCGAAGGACTCGCACGACGTGGCCCACACCTTCGCGATCAGCCGCGGCAAGGACGGCTTCTTCCTCGAGAAGCACCCGAAGCTGGCCCCCGTCTCGACCCCCACCGACGGCATCTTCATCGCCGGCGCGTGCCAGGGGGCCAAGGACATCCCCGACACCGTGGCCCAGGCCTCGGGCGCCGCCGCGCAGGCGCTGTCGCTCATGGGCAAGGGCCAGATCCAGATCGACTCGGCCACCTGCATGGTCCACGCCGACCTCTGCGCGGGGTGCCGGATCTGCAACACGCTCTGCCCGATGTCGGCCATCAGCTTCGACGTGGCCAAGAACAAAACCGTCATCAACGACGTTCTCTGCAAGGGCTGCGGGACATGCGCGGCGGCATGCCCGAGCTCAGCCATCGTCGCCCGCCACTTCACCGACGAGCAAATCTACGCCGAGATCCAGGGAGTGCTCTATGACGTTCGAGCCTAAGATCGTCGGCATCCTGTGCAACTGGTGCTCGTACACCGGCGCCGATCTGGCCGGCACGACCCGCATCAAGTACGCCCCCAACGTCCGCGTGGTGCGCGTCATGTGCTCGGGCCGCGTCGACCCGAGCTTCATCCTGAAGGCCTTCGAAGAGGGGGCCGACGGCGTCCTGGTCGCGGGCTGCCACCCGGGTGATTGCCACTACATCGACGGCAACTACAAGACCCTGCGGCGCAACGTGCTGCTCAAGCGCATGCTCGCGGACTACGGCATCGAGCCGGGCCGCTACCGGCTCGAGTGGGTCTCGGCCTCCGAGGGGGAGCGCTGGGCGCAGGTGGTCAACTCCATCACGGAGGACGTGCGTAAGCTCGGCCCGGCGAGCTTCCGCCCCCCGAAGCACCGGCTGCCCGTCGTCGACGAGAAGAAGGCGCCCGCGACCCGCACGCAGAACGGATAGGAGACCGGCATGGCGAAGCTCAAGCTGGCAGCGTACTGGGCCGCGGGGTGCGGTGGTTGCGACACCGCCATCCTCGACATCCACGAGAAGGTCCTCGACGTGGCTGCGGTCGCCGACATCCTGTTCTGGCCCATCGCCGTCGACGGCAAGGTCAAGGACGTGGAGGCGCTGGCCGACAAGGAGCTCGACGTCACGCTCCTCAACGGCGCGATCCGCAGCGACGAGAACGAGCACATGGCGCACCTGCTGCGCAAGAAGTCGAAGGTGCTGGTCGCATTCGGGTCCTGCGCACACATGGGCGGCATCCCCGGTCTGGCCAACATGTTCACCCGGGAGGGGATCTTCGAGCGCGTCTACCTCGACTCGGTCTCGACGCCGAACCCCGAGAGGACGGTCCCGCTCACGCGCTCGACGGTCCCCGAAGGGGAGCTCTCGCTCCCGACCCTGTTCAACAAGGTGCGGACGCTCGACCAGGTGGAGGACGTCGACTACTTCATGCCGGGCTGCCCGCCGGCCCCGGCCCAGATCTGGAGCGTGCTGTCGCTCATCGCCAGCGGCCGGCCGCTACCGCCGAAGGGCTCCGTCATCGGCGCCGAGAACGGGACCCTGTGCGAAGGTTGCAAGCGCGAGAAGCGCGAGAAGAAGATCGCGGCCTTCAAGCGCTTCGCGACCTCCCAGCCCGACCCCAACCAGTGCTTCCTCGAGCAGGGGCACCTGTGCATGGGCCTGGTGACGCGCGCCGGGTGCGGGCATCGCTGCCAGAGCTCGGGGATGGGCTGCCGCGGCTGCTACGGTCCGCCGCCGGGGGTCCTCGATCAGGGGGCGAAGGCCATCTCGGCCATCGCCTCGATCGTCGAGGCGAGCGACGAGATCGAGGCCGAGCGGGTCTTCGCGGGGCTGCCGGACGTCCTGCGGAGCCTGAACCGTTTCGGGATTCCGGCCTCGCTTCTCGGCAGGAGTGCGCGATGACGACGCGGATATCCATCGATCCCATCACCCGGCTCGAGGGACACGGCAAGATCGAGTTCTTCCTGGCTGACGACGGCAGCGTGGCGAATGCCTACTTCCAGGTGCCCGAGCTGCGCGGCTTCGAGAAGTTCCTCGAGGGCATGCCCGTCGAGGAGGCGCCGCGCATCGTCGCGCGCATCTGCGGTGTCTGCCCGGGAGCGCACCACCTGGCGGCCGGCAAGGCCGTCGACGCCGTCTACCACGTCGATCCGCCGCCCGCGGCCAAGAAGCTGCGCGAGCTGTACTACTCGGCCCACTTCACCCACAGCCACATCGCCCACTTCTACGCCCTGGCCGCGGCCGACTTCGTCATGGGCCCCGACTCCGACCCTGCGACCCGCAACATCCTCGGCGTGGCGGGGAAGGTCGGCATCGGAGTGGCGGGCGAGGTGCTCAAGCACCGGCGCATCGCGCAGGACATCCAGATCATGGTGGGGGGCAAGTCGACCCACCCGGTGTGGACGGTCCCGGGCGGCGTGTCCAAGGGCATCACCGAGGAGCAGCGCCTGCAAATCGTCCTTCAGGCGAAGAGCTGCGTCGAGTTCGCCAGGTTCTCGCTCAAGCTCTTCGAGGACGTCGTCCTCAAGAACAAGGCGTACCTCGACGTCATCCTCTCGGACGTCTACGAGCTGGACACGTGCAACATCGGCACGGTCGACGCGAACAACTGCGTCAACTTCTACCATGGCGATCACCGCGTCGTGGACCAGCAGGGCAAGGAGGTCCTCCGCTACAAGGACCACGAGTACCTGCAGCACATCGCCGAGCACGTCGAGACCTTCACGTACCTCAAGTTCCCGTACCTGAAGAAGTTCGGCTGGAAGGGCTTCGTCGACGGTCCCGGGTCCGGGCTCTACCAGGCCACGCCGCTGTCGCGCCTCAACGCCGCCGACGGGATGGCCACGCCCCTCGCGCAGGCCGAGTACGAGAAGATGTTCAAGACGCTCGGCGGGAAGCCGGTGAAGAAGCTCCTGGCCAACCACTGGGCGCGCCTCGTCGAGCTGCTCTACGCCACCGAGCGCCTGCTCGAGCTCGCGCAGGACCCGGAGGTCGCGTCCCCGAACTTCCGCACCCTGCCGACCGCGACGCCGGACGAAGGGGTGGGGATCGTCGAGGCCCCGCGCGGCATCCTGACGCACCACTACAAGACCGACGCGAACGGCCTCATCACGAGGGCCAACCTCGTCGTCGGCACGACCAACAACCACGCTCCCATCTCGATGGCCATCAAGCGCGCGGCGCAGAAGGTC
>Ga0181517_10003809_pt1 | contig 14113 bp, 11 predicted proteins | sample PEATcosm2014_Bin_31_FD_119748 | JGI IMG/M metagenome (GOLD analysis project Ga0181517, IMG submission 119748) | Peatland microbial communities from MTU Mesocosm Facility, Houghton, MI, USA - PEATcosm2014_Bin01_30_metaG | ecosystem: Environmental > Terrestrial > Soil > Wetlands > Peat | place... | reverse complement strand
TCACATCGACGGCAAGGTTTGGCACCTCGATGTCGGCTCGTCGCATCCTGGGGCTGGAGTAGGTCCCAAGGGTTGGGCTGTTCGCCCATTAAAGCGGTACGCGAGCTGGGTTTAGAACGTCGTGAGACAGTTCGGATCGTATCCGCTGTGGGCGCAGGAGATTTGAGGGGAGCTGACCTCAGTACGAGAGGACCGGGTTGGACGGACCGCTAGTGCACCGGTTGTTCTGCCAAGAGCACCGCCGGGTAGCCATGTCCGGAGGGGATAAGCGCTGAAAGCATCTAAGTGCGAAGCCCACCCCAAGATAAGATCTCCCACCGGAATAACCGGGTAAGACCCCAGCAAGACTAGCTGGTTGATAGGCCGCAGGTGTAAGGGGGGCAACCCCTTGAGCTGAGCGGTACTAATCGGTCGAGGGCTTGACCTTTCTATCTCACTCTTCAGCGTGGGTCGGCGGCCTGAGGGCCGCCGGCGCGATTGAATGTTTGCCTGACATGATGGATCCGGAGCCCGCGCATGGCTCTCAGACGCAGACTTGATTCTTCTTTTGCAAGAAAGGAGATATTCGGTGACCATAGCGGTGGGGAGACACCTGTTCCCATCCCGAACACAGCAGTTAAGCCCACCAGCGCCGATGGTACTGCCCTGGCAACGGGGTGGGAGAGTAGGTCATTGCCGAATATCTCTTTCTTCGTTAACCGGGGCGAGCCTCCGCGCCGGCGACTAGACTCGTCCGTCCATGGGGCAGGTGTTCTCCGGGCTTCCCACACCCCTGGCACGGGCTCTCGTCGAGGGCCTGGGTCTCGAGGTGGCGATCGAGACGGGCACCCATCTGGGCGAGAGCGCGGTCGCGCTCAGTGAGATGGTGGACCACGTCTGGACCGTCGAGCTCTCCCATGAGCACTGGGAGCGGGCGCTGGCCCGCCACGGCGGCAACGCGGCGATCACATTCCTGGAAGGCGATTCGGCGGGGGTGCTCGCCAGTCTCGCTCCTGGCATCGATCGACCGGCGCTCTACTGGCTGGACGCGCACTGGTGCGCCGCCGACAGCGCCGGGTTCGAGGCCCAGTGCCCACTCCTCGCGGAGATCGACGCGCTCGACCGAGCGCCGGCGGCCGCCCAGAGCGCCATCCTGATCGACGACGCCAGCTTCTTCCTCGCGTGCCCGTATCCCGAGTACCGCAGGGCCGACTGGCCGACGTTCATGGAGGTGGTCGATCGGTTGCGAGCGCGGCATCCGCGCTACGTCACCACTCTCCTGGACGTGATCATCGCCGCGCCCCCCGCGGGTCGGACCATCGTCGAGCACTTCTGGCAGGCGAAGCTCGCTGTCGACCTGGAGCAGAGCAGGGTCCGCGCGCGGCGCGCCGAGGAGGCCCTGCGCGCACTGCCGCGGGCTGGAATCCCACGTTCACAAGACGCTGGCTGACCGTACGGCGACCCGCATCGGTGCAGGCGGCACGCCCGTCAGGCCCGGAGGGGAGCAGGTGTAGACTCCGCACCTGCCGCGCCGAGGTGGTGGAATAGGTAGACACGCCAGCTTGAGGGGCTGGTGAGCGCAAGCTTGTAGGGGTTCGAGTCCCCTCCTCGGCACCATCTGCCCGGGCGCGCCGGGCGCGACCGGCCTGGGGCGTCGCATCCGGAGGCGCCCGTCTCGAACGGCCCGGTTGCGGCCATGGCGATCGCGGCGGCCAGGAGGGTCGTTCGGTGAGTGACTGGCAGTACCCGGCGGTGGGCGGCACGCAGGACGTGTACTTCGACCGCGCTGCGGCTCGCCGTCTCCCGACGATCGTCGCCGGCGATGGCATCCATCTCGTCGACGATCGCGGTCGGCGTCTCCTCGACGTCTGCTCGGGCCCCTTTCTTGCCGCCCTCGGCCAGGGCAACGAGCGGGTGCTCCAGGCGATGCTCGAGCAGGGGCGGAAGCTCACCTACAGCTACTCCCGCACCACCCGGCACCCCGCCAATGCGACCCTGACCGAGAAGCTCGCGTCGCTGGCCGGCGCCGGGTTCGAGCGGGCCCATCTCACCTCGGGGGGTTCCGAGGCGGTCGAGATGGCGCTCAAGTTCCTCCGCGCCCATGCGGTCGCGACCGGGCAGCCGCAGCGCCACCGGGTGATCTCACTGATGCCCGGGTACCACGGCGCCACCCTCCAGACCCTCGGGCTGAATGGCGACGTCGCGGTGCCACCGCTCTGGGGACCGATGGCCGTCTCCTCGGACAAGATCCCGGCTCCGCTCACCTTTCGTGCCGCCAGCGCGGAGGCCGCCGCCGCGGCGAGCCTCGCGGCCTTCGAGGAGACCGTGGAGCGGATCGGGCCCGGCCAGGTGCTGGCTCTGGTGATGGAGCCGATCGGGGGTCAGTCCTCGGGCGTCAACGTCCCGCATCCCTCCTTCGCGAGTGGGGCCCGCGCCATCTGCGACCGCCACGGCATCCGGCTGGTGTTCGACGAGAGCGTCTGCGCCTTCCGCACGGGGCGGTTCCTCGCCGCGCACCACGCCCCCGAGGCCCGGCCCGACGTGGTCGTGCTCGCCAAGGGGCTGGCGGCGGGGTACGCGCCTCTCGGGGCGGCGCTGATGCCGGCCCACCTGGTGGAGGAGGTGGCCGCGATCACCGGGTTCACCGTCTCCCACTCCTATGACGCCAACCCGATCGCCTGCGCGGCCGGTGCCGCCGTCCTCGACGAGATCGTCGAGCGCGACCTGATCGCCCACGCCGCCACAGTGGGAGACCACCTGCGCGCCGGCCTCGAGGGGATCGCACAGCACTCGCCGCTCATCGGGGACGTTCGCGGCCGGGGCCTGCTGCTCGCCCTCGAGCTGGTCGCCGACGAGCACACCCTGGCGCGCTTCCCGGCCGACATCGATCCCGGCGCGGTCGCCCTGCGGCACGGCCTCGACCACGGCCTGCTCCTCTACTCCCGGCGGCAGAACAGCGGGCGCTACGGTGACTGGCTCCTCATCGCCCCCCCTCTCGTCATCGATGAGCCCGAGTGCGATGACCTGCTGACGCGGCTCGAGGCGACCCTCACCGACACCGCCGAGGACTTGCACGCCCGCACTGCCGCCATCGGCTGAGCGTCGGGAGACGGCAGCCGCCTCGGTCCGACGTCACATCGCCGCCGGACGTCGGAGCCCAGACGGGATGCGGGCCGCACCGCGGGTGGCATAGTGGGGGCCATGACCACCCAGCCCAAGCCGGTGCCGGTCGATCCCATCGCCGCGCTGACCCGCGACCTGCTCTCCGAGCTGGGAGAGGACCCGGACCGCGAGACGCTGCTGCGCACCCCGGCGCGGGTGGCCGAGAGCCTGCGCTTCCTCACCCAGGGGTACGGCGTCGACGTCCGGGACGTCATCCGCGACGCCGTCTACGCCGAGCCCTACGAGGAGATGGTGCTGGTCCGCGACGTCGAGGTGTACAGCCTCTGCGAGCACCACATGCTCCCCTTCTACGGCCGGGCCCACATCGCCTACATGCCGCGGGGCCGCATCGTCGGGCTGAGCAAGCTGCCCCGGGTGGTCGACGTCTTCGCGCGACGCCTCCAGGTGCAGGAACGGCTCACCACCCAGATCGCCGAGGCCCTCGACGAGGCGCTCCACCCCTACGGCGTCGCCGTGGTGATCGAGGCCTTTCACCTCTGCATGATGATGAGGGGCGTCCAGAAGCAGAACAGCCAGACGGTGACCTCGGCGCTCACCGGGGTCTTCCGGACCGACCCCAAGACCCGGTCCGAGTTCCTGGAGCTGATCGGCCGCCGCCCGAGCTGATCACGGCCGGCGCGGCCGGGCGCGTGGGCCGGGGAACGTCAGGGTCAGGCCTGGGGCGCAGCGACCAGGAAGTCCTGCGTGATCCACCCCTCTCCCTGGATGTGCCACCAGAGGGTGCCCTCGGGCTGATGGCTGGTGGCGTCGCGTGGCTGGGGCCCAGGTCGCCTGCCTCTGGACCGCCCCTAAGATGACCTCGGTGACGACCCCGATCGAAGTTCGCCCGACACCCGATGCCGGGCATCGCCGCAAACCCGCACCGGCGCTCAGCGCGCTCGACGACGACGCGCTGGCCGAGCTCGTCGGCGTCCTCGGCGAGCCCCCCTGGAGAGCGCGCCAGCTCCGCCAGGCGGCGTGGCAGCCCTTCGTGGCGTCCCTCGACGACATCCGCCAGCTCCCGGCGGCCCTCCGCGAGGGACTCGCCGCACGCCTGCGCTTCATCACCGCGACGATCGTCTCGGAGCGGCTCGCCGACCACGGCACCACCATCAAGCTGCTCTGCGCTCTGGGCGACTCGCAGACCGTCGAGACGGTCGCCATGGAGAGCCCCTCTCGAGGCGGCAGCTCCCGCCGTGCGACCGTCTGCGTCAGCACCCAGGTGGGCTGCGCGATCGGCTGCCCCTTCTGCGCGACAGGCAGAATGGGTTTGCGGCGCAGCTGCACGCCGGCTGAGGTGGTCGACCAGGTGCGTCTCGCCGGCCAGGCCCTGCACCGCCAGGGACTCGGACCGGTGACCCACGTCGTCTATATGGGGATGGGCGAGCCCCTCGCCGCCTACGAGACGACGGCGGCGTCGCTGCAGGCCCTGGCCGGCCACGCCGGAATCAGCCCGCGCCGCATGACCGTCTCCACCAGCGGGGTGGTGCCCGGCATCCGGCGGCTCGCGGCGGAGGGGCTGCCGGTGACCCTGGCGATCTCGCTGCACGCCGCCACCGACGAGCTGCGCGACCGGCTGGTGCCGGTCAACCGGGCGCATCCGCTGGATGCGCTGGTGGCCGCCGCCGGCGCCTACGGACGGGTCACCGGACGCCGGCTCAGCCTGGAGTGGTGCCTGATCGGAGGCGTCAATGATGGGCTCGACCAGGCCACGGGGCTGGTGCGGATCGCCCGGCGCCTCCGCGCCCACGTCAACGTGATCCCCATGAACCGCATCGAGGGGAGCTCCTGGGGGCCCCCGCCGGCGGCCGTGAGCCGGGCCTTCCTGCGCCATCTCTCCGAGGCGGGGTTGACCGTCACGGTGCGGGACACGCGGGGAGGCGAGGCCGACGCCGCCTGCGGCCAGCTCCGCGCCTCCCTGGAGCCGCGCCGCCAGCTGCGACCGGATGGAACGCTGGGTCCGCAGCGCTCAGGACGAGAGCGGAGCTGAGGCCGAGCTGGGCTCAGTCGGTCTGACTCCGGCCGGCGGCTTCCAGGGCGTTCGGATCAAGGAAGCGAGCAGCGCCGGGAGGGAGCGCACTGACGTGCGTGACCGACCGAGCAGCGGAGCTGACGCCGAGCTGGGCGCCCTGGAGGCCGCCGCTACCGGGGCTGCTTGGCGGCGGTGCGAATGCAGCGAGTGCAGAGGGTCGTCTTGACCCACGTCTTGCCGGTGAGCACGCGGGTCGACTGCAGGTTGGGCATGAAGCGGCGGCGCGTATGGACCTTGGAATGGCTGACGTTGTTGCCGGCCATCGGGCCCTTGCCGCAGCGGTCGCATCTCTGGGACATGGTGGGTCTGGCTTCCTGAGTGACCGGAGCGGCACCTGGGCCGGCCCCGGCAGCATACTTAGCAACCCGTGCCCGGGCATGGCAAGCCAGGCATCGGATCTCGGCGAGAATAGCACAGAGACGGTGCCGCATCTGGTGGGAGAGACGTGACGAGCAGGCAGCGGACGCCCGGGCCCCTGGGTCACACCGCGGGGCTGGGCCGCATCGAGGTCTCGCCGCGGGTGGTGGCCTCGATCGTCGGGCATGCCGCCAACGAGTGCTACGGGGTCGTCGGCATGGCGGCCCGGGGCCTGCGCGACGGCATCGCCGAGCGGCTCAATCGGGAGACCGTCCACCGGGGCGTCGAGGTGGAGGTCCGGGACGGCGGCCTGGTCATCGAACTCTACATCATCGCCCAGTACGGCACCCGCATCAGCGAGGTCGCCCACAACCTGATGAGCGCGGTCAAGTACGAGGTCGAGAGGACCCTCGGCCTGGACGTCATCGCCGTCAACGTCAACGTTCAGGGGATCCATCTGGAAGAGGGCGATGACCGGCGCTGAGGGTGCCGAGGCCGCCAACGCGCGCGAGCCGCTTCGGGAGATCGACGGGCACACCCTCCTCGCCGGGCTGCGCAGCTCGCTGGCGTGGCTCCAGGCCAACCAGGAGCAGGTCAACGAGCTCAACGTCTTCCCCGTCCCCGACGGCGACACCGGCTCCAACATGTACCTGACCATGAGGTCGGCGGTCGAGGACGCCCAGGCGGCCCCGATCCTCTCCTCCGCCGCCTCGGTGATGCGCGCCGCCGCCCACGGCTCCCTGATGGGCGCCCGTGGCAACAGCGGGGTCATCCTCTCGCAGATCTTCCGGGGCTTTGCCCAGGGCGCCGGCGACCGGGAGAGGCTGGACGCCCCCGCCGTCGCGGCCTGCCTCAGCGAGAGCGCCCGGGTCGCCTACAAGGCGGTGATGAAGCCGACCGAGGGGACCATCCTCACCGTGATCCGCGAGGCGGCGGACGCCGCCCAGCGCGCCGCCGCGAGCTCCTTCGACATCCGCGCGATCCTCGACGAGACGGTTCGGGAGGCCCATGCGGCCGTGGAACGCACCATCGACCAGCTCGCCGTCCTCCGCGAGGCCGGGGTGGTCGATGCCGGCGGCTTTGGCTTGGCGGTCATCCTCGAGGGCCTGACCCGCTCCGTCGAGGTGCGGGAGGGGGCGGGTCGCCGGCCCCGGCTGGTGGGGGAGAGGCGCAGCGGCGAGCCGAGGGTGCGCCGGCCCGATCAGCCCAGCGTGGTGCCGGACGAGGAGGGTGCCGCGCTCCCGACCGGCAAGGCGCCTGCGGCTCCGCGGGCCGCGACCGCTGGCCGCCGGGGCGCGGCCGCCGTAGCCCAGCGCGACGACGGCTGGGGTTACTGCACCGAGTTCATGATCAGCGGCCCGGGGCTCGACGTCGACGCCATCCGGGCCGAGCTGGGCGGGCTTGGGGAGTCCAGCCTGGTGGTGGGCGACGCCGACCTGATCCGGGTGCACATCCACACCGCCGATCCCGCGGCCCTGATCGGCATCGCTGCGCAGCGGGGCGGTCTCTCCAACCTCAAGGTCGAGGACATGACGGCGCAGCACCACGAGATCCTGGAACGTGCCGCCCGGACCGAGGCGGCCACGTCGCCTCCTGTCGCAGGCCGGGTCGCCGAGCAGCCTGCGGACCTGGCACCGGGTGCGGCGCCCGCGGGGGCGCACGTCGCCGCTCACGCTCCGGGGCTCGGCGCTGCTGTGGCCGTCCAGCCCTCGGCTCCCCCGCGCCGCTTCGCCGTGGTCGCCGTCGCGCCCGGTGAGGGGTTCCAGGAGATCTTCCGCAGCCTCGGGGCCGACGCCGTCGTCGAGGGCGGTCAGACCATGAATCCTTCGACCCAGGACCTCCTCTCGGCCGTCCGCGCCACGGGAGCGGCGTCGGTCGTGATCCTCCCCAACAACGGCAACGTGATCATGACCGCGGAGCAGGTGCAGCACCTGGCCGAGGGCATCGACGTGAGGGTCGCCCCGTCACGCAACGTCCCCCAGGGCATCAGCGCCATGCTGGCCATCGACCCGGGGAGCGACGGTACCGTCAACGCCCGCCGGATGACCGAGGCGATGCCCCGGGTCTCGGCGGTCGAGGTGACCCGGGCCGTGCGCGACAGCACCGTCAACGGCCTGCACATCGCCGCCGGCGACGTCATCGCGCTGGTCGACGACGAGATCGTCCAGGTCGGGGACGACGAGGCGGCCGTCATCGAGGCCGTGCTCCGCAACCAGGCGACGCCCCCCGAGCTGGTCACCGTCTACTGGGGCAGCCAGGTCGACGAGGCCGCCGCGGCCGCCGTGGTCGAACGCCTACGCGGCGGCTTCCCGGCAACCGAGTTCGAGCTGCACCGGGGCGGCCAGGACCACTACCCGTACGTCCTCTCCCTGGAGTGAGCAGGGCTCGCCCGTGAGGTGAGCCCCGCTCACTCGGAGCCGCTGCCGTCAGCGAGGCGTTGCTGCCCGGGCGCGCGGTGATCAGCGGCAGCTAGGGCAGGAGGTGGATCGGGCTCCCCAGGTAGCTGACTTGAAGCGTGAAGGAGTTGTCGGCGGAGGTCGCCGGCTGGATCCCGTAGAAGAGGGACCAGTACGCGGCCGCACTCGGGTTGTAGTTCGTTGGGACCTGGATGTCGAAGACCAGCCAGGAGCCTCGGTACACGTTATCGCCGCTGTATTGGTCGCCGTTTCCATTCACGGAGGCCGTCCCCACCTCGATGAAGGCGCTGGAGGACGTGTTGCACGGATACGTTGGGCTGATCGCTGTGCAGCCGGCGGAACCGGGGGTCGCCGGGGCCACCGGTTCTGTGCTCATCGGCTCCGGGGTGCCGCAGTTGCTGCCGGACAGGAGCGACAGGCTGGTGCCGAGGTAGTCAGGATCGGTGGGCTGCGCGCCGCAGGCGCCGGTGCTGGCGATGGTGGCGAACCGCTCAGTCGTTGAGCCGAAGGCGGGTTGGAGGATCCCGACGTCGACGGTGCCGCCGCTCCCCGTACCGGCATTGAAGAGTGCGACCTGGACCACGCTCCCGGCGTATGAGGCGGGGAGGCTGAAGAGGGGTACGGCGAAGTCGGTGTTACCGCTGGGCCCATAGAGGGGGGTGAAGGCGGACATGTCGTCCATGCCCGACAGGGTGCATCCCGCGCAGGTGGTTGTCGTCACCTGCAGCGCATACGCGTTCTGGCCCTGGGGGTAGCCGTTGTTGCTGGCGTCGCCGTTCGCGGCCGGCTGGCTGGTCTCGTCCTCGTTGGTGATGACCGCGCCGTTCCAATTCAGGGTGTCGACGCGCAGCCGGTAGTAAGTGCCGTTGGCGCCGCCGGTGAGCTGCCCGCCCGCGTTGACGTACTGGCTGTACTCGCTTGGCGAGACGTCGTCCAAAGTGTAGTTTTGCAAGTAGAGGTTGGCCGGCACGCCGGAGGACGCAGGGCTGGTAACGGTGGGGTTGACGACGGAGATCCAGTTGGGCCCGGTGGGCAGCGATCCGCTGTACCCCGGCGGTGCGTTCCACAGCGGCAGGCTGGTCACGTTGTTGACGACCTTCGGGGTGCTCGGCGTCACGTCACTATCGGGGTTGCAGGCCGCGCCACCCGAGCCGTCCGGGTAGTAGCTGTAGTCCGCCTTGCCGGTGTCCAGGTCGTAGGCGTCGAAGGGACAGAAGATGTCCTGCAGCAGGGGGATGTCGTCGTCGCGGTCGCTGAGGGTTTGCACGGCGAAGACGGTGTAGCCCATGCTGTCGTAGTCGGAGACGGGCACGCAGGTGACGGCTGGGTCGCCGGGAGTGGCGCAGTTGGAGAGGTCGGGCATGCTGCCGTCGTCATCGTGAATGGTGAACGCGCACTGCTCGGCCGAGACGTTCGCACAGCCGCTGTTGGAGTCGTTTCCGGGATCGGAGCTGGGGTTGTACACCTCCAGCGTCGTAGACTGGCCCGCGGGGACCCAGATCAGGAAGTTGGAGCCGCCGATGTCATTGAGGCAGAGCTGGTTGGCCGACTGGCCACAGTCGGTGTTCTGCGAGCCGTTGATGTCATTGTCGCTCAGATCCGTTCCATCGATGCCGCTGATCTCGTGGACGTCGACGGGCGATGCGGCGTTGCAGTTGGTGAGATCGGGTCCGCACGAGGCCTCGTCGTCGGTGGGCGTGCTGTCGAAGGGATTCCCCGTCTTGCGCTCGGTGCCCCATCCCTTGGTGCGCAGGATATAGCCCCCGTTAGCCTGCCCCAGGTCGCCCGCCGCCGCACCCATGACCGACCCGAGCTGGGTCCCGGGCTGGCCGAGGGCAATGGGCGGGAGGTACTCAGCGGTCGCCGAGCGTACCACCGTGTGGGGACCGAAGCCGATGAGTTGCAGGAAGGTGGTGGGCACGCTCACCGAGACCGTGACAGTGAGCTCGTTGCCGGCGGGCTGGGTGACGGATACGCAGGGACTAGGAAGGTTCGGGGGGGTCTCGTTGCAGGAGTCGGTGGCGCCGGTGAGCGGCGTGAAGGTGCCCTTCTCGGGGAAGCCATTGCGGGCGCTCTCCACCAGAGCGGCGTTGCTCGCCTGGGGGAACTCTCCGGGGAGGTAGGCGACCCCAGCCAGGGCGGCGGCATTGGCGGCACGCTGCACCGCGTCGCTGGAGAAGTAGCTGACCCCGGCGTCGATGGCGAGTCCGACGATGGCGAGGAGGAACACGGCCATGAGGGCGAAGATCACCATGACCTGCCCCCTCCGGGAGAAGCGGTTGCTGCGCCGCACACGGGTCGGTCTCATGATGTGCTCATGCCTCCAGCCGTTCCACGCTGTACTGCGTATCGTTGGCGATCGTGAACAGACTCCACGTCGGGGAGGTGTAGGTGAACTGTATGGCGACGCCCAGCTCGGACTGGTCAGGAGCGTTGACGTCGCGCTGACTCAGCACATAGCTGATGCTGGTGGGCGCGCCGACGGTCGTGCCGCTGATCGGGTAGGTGTCCACAGCCTCGTAGTCGCCGGTCACGAAGGCACCAGCGCCTGGCGGCGGGCACGTGCCGCTGGCGAAGGTGCACCCGTTGCCGCTTCCGTTCGGCTCGTAGATGTCGATGAAGTGGACCACGGCGTTGGGCATGTTGGTGGAGAAGACGGGGAGCATCTCGTCGATGATGTCGACGTCCACCTGACAGGTTGTCTCCGTTGCGTCCGATGGGCAGTTGGCGTAGGGGCCCGTGTTGAGCTGGAGCCCCTCGGGTTCGGAACCGCCCAGCTCCGCGCCGTAGCGCGCTCCCACCTGGGTGGCCTGCAGCGCGGTGTCGTTGTCCCCGACCAGCGCGGTGGCCGTCCAGGAGCCGAGGAACAGAAACATGAGGAGGGGGACGAGGATCGCCAGCTCCACCATTGCCTGACCGCGGGTGCGCGCTCGGTGGATGCGCATCACAGTTGTAGGGGCTCCAGCCGGAAGACGTTGGTGGTGGACATGGTGATCGACGTGTGCCCCGGCAGGCCCGCGATCTGGTAGCTGAAGAATATCTGCAGCTCGGCGAAGTCGGCGCTCTCCACGGTGACGTTGCGAGTGCTGTCCGGCCAATCGTTCAGGGTTTGTGTTGGCGATGCGCCCAAGTTGGTGTAGATGTTCTCACATGCAGAAGTTCCCGTGCCAGGAGCACCGTCCACTGAGCAGGTCATGGTCATGCACGGAGAAGAGCCACTCCCAGGATTGAGGAAGCTGCTGTTGCAGGTGGTGAGAGGGATGCCGCTCTGCGGCTGCTGCACCCTCCAGATGTCCACCTGGGACACGGTGATGAGTGCGGTGCTGGTGAGGCCTGCGGCGTCCATGCGGCAGATGGCGACCGCGTCGGCGTAGTTGGAGTTGCTGACTGGGCAGGGGGACGGCAAGAGCGCGCACGGAACCCCGTTCAGGGATTCGACGGTGCAACTCCCGTCGGCGGCGAGGGTCTCGATGCCGACGTCAGCGGCGTGCTCCACCGCGCTGCGGCTGTAGAGGAAGAAGCCCGCGTTCATGATGGAGAAGATGAGGAAGAAGAACAGCCCGCCCACCAGGGCGAATTCGACCATGCCCTGACCCCGAAGTCCCGGGCGCTTCCCCCTAGGCTGGGGCCGGACGATCCACCGCACTCTTGGCTGTCCTCACTCCGGGGGCGAGACGACACGCGCACCTGCTGGCGCGAAGGTGAGTTTACCGAATGACGCGGTTGGTGTATCAGACGTCGCTGATCTGTTACGAAAATGTGGAGACGGGCGGTTTTCGTCGCCTCCGCGGGGCACCTGGACCCACCCGGCCTCCCTCGCCCTAGAGTTTGCCGGGATGCCCGACGTGGCCGACACCCAGGGCCGGAAGATGGGCCGGATCGTGGAGCTTCCGACCGCCTGCTGGCCGGAGACCCCGATCGCCAAGCTTCCCGGCGTGAGGCCGGCGCAGGCTCAGCGGCTGCTCCGGCTCGGCATCGCGACCGTCTCCGACCTGCTCCTTCACCTGCCCCGCCGCTACGAGGACACCCGCGACCTGGTACCGCTGGCCGGGCTGCGCCCGGGTCAGGTGCAGACGTCCCGGGTCCGGGTCCGGGAGGTCAGCGGCCATCGCAGCCCGCAGCGGCGGATGCCCCTGGTCGAGGCCACCCTCGAGGACGGAGGCTCCCAGGTCGGCGCCATCTGGTTCAATCAGCCGTACCTGGCCACGCAGCTGAGACCCGGGATGGAGATCCTGGTCAGCGGGAAGGTGGTCAGCGGCCTCCATGGGCTCACCTTCCAGAATCCGCGGTTCGAGCGGGTGAGCACGGACCCCCAGCATGTGGGCCGTCTGGCCGCCGTGTACCCGGAGACCGAAGGGGTCACCTCCAAGTACCTCCGGGCGCTGATCCGGCGCATCCTCCCGGTCACCGAGTTGATGCCGGACCGGCTGCCGTCCGAGGTCCGCGAGGCCGAGGGTCTGATGCCGATGGGGGAGGCGCTCCGCCAGGTGCACCTCCCCGACGATGCGAACCTGGCGTCGGCCGCCCGCGAGCGCCTCGCCTTCGAGGAGCTCTTCCTCATCCAGATGGCGGCGGACCGCGCCCGGCGGCGGCGGCTCAGCTCCACCGGCGTGGTCGTCCCCTACGACGTCGAGGTGGCCCGCGCCTTCTCGGCGGGCCTGCCCTTCCGGTTGACGGACGGCCAGCGCAGGGCCGCCCACCAGCTGCTCACCGATCTCGCCGAGCCGGGGCCGATGAACCGCCTGCTCCAGGGCGACGTGGGCAGCGGCAAGACGGCGGTGGCGGCCATGGCGGCCCTGATGACCTGCCGCGCCGGTTTTCAGTGCGTGGTCATGGCCCCCACCGAGATCCTGGCCCGCCAGCACTTCGTGACCCTGGAGGCGCTGCTCGCCCCCCACGGTCTGGCGCCGCGGCTCCTGCTCGGCAGCACCGGGGCCCGGGCGCGGCGGGAGATCCTGGAGGGGCTGGCGGCCGGGCACGACCCCCTGGTGGTGGGCACTCACGCGCTCATCGAGGACGACGTCGTCCTCAAGGATCTCGGTCTGGTGGTGGTCGACGAGCAGCACCGCTTCGGGGTGGCCCAGCGCCAGCGCCTGCGCCTCAAGGCCCGGGCCATGCCCAACTTCCTGGCCATGACGGCGACCCCGATCCCCCGCTCGCTGGCGCTGACCGTGTACGGCGACGTGGACGTGATCGAGCTGCGCGAGATGCCCCCGGGGCGGCTGCCGGTGGAGACCCGGGTGGTCCCCCCCGCGGAGCGGCAGGAGGCATACGACTTCGTTCGCGGCCAGGTGTCGGCGGGCCGGCAGGTGTTCGTCATCTGTCCCCTCATCGAGGAATCGGACAAATTGGGTGTGAGGTCGGTCACCGCCGAGCATCGGAAGCTGGAGCAGGAGGTGTTCCCCGACCTGCGCCTCGAGATGCTCCACGGGCGGATGCCGTCCCGTGAGAAGGCGGAGCGGATGGGGCGCTTCGCGGCCGGCGAGGCGGACGTGCTGGTCGCCACCTCGGTGGTCGAGGTGGGGGTGGACGTTCCCAACGCCTCGGTCATGATCGTGGAGGGGGCGGAGCGATTCGGCCTGGCTCAGCTCCACCAGCTGCGCGGGCGAGTCGGCCGCGACCGCCATCACGCCTACTGCCTGCTCTTCGAGGAGGCCGTCGACGAGGAGGGCTCTGAGCGACTCAGGGCCGTTGCGGCGACCCAGAGCGGCTTCGACCTCGCCGAGCTGGACCTGCGGCTGCGCGGTCCCGGCGACGTGGCTGGACTGCGCCAGCACGGCCTCCCCGAGATGCGCGCCGCCGATCTCCTGGACGTCGCCCTCGCGGTGCGGGCGCGCACCGCCGCCGCGGCCTGGCTGGAACACGACCCGGAGGTCACCGCGTACGAGCCCCTCCGCGAGGCGATGCACGGCTATGCCGCCGTCTTCGACCTGGACTGAGATGCCGCTTCCAGCCACCTGGCTCTGTAGTCACGGCGCGGTGAGGCCAGCCCGGCTTTGCCGGGCCGCCGAGGGGCGGCGAGCCCCTGATGGATGGGGAGGGGCCCCTGCGGCGCTTGCGCCGTGGGGATGACCCGTATCACCGGCGGGGAGTGGCGGGGCCGGCTGCTCACCACCCCGCGCGGGATGGAGGTGCGACCGACCCGGGGCATGGTGCGCCAGGCCCT
>Ga0181517_10003804_pt1 | contig 14134 bp, 15 predicted proteins | sample PEATcosm2014_Bin_31_FD_119748 | JGI IMG/M metagenome (GOLD analysis project Ga0181517, IMG submission 119748) | Peatland microbial communities from MTU Mesocosm Facility, Houghton, MI, USA - PEATcosm2014_Bin01_30_metaG | ecosystem: Environmental > Terrestrial > Soil > Wetlands > Peat | place... | reverse complement strand
ATACCGAACTGCTTGGCGTACTCCGCGTTCAGCCGCTGCCAGCCGCCGGACTGCATCGCGTCGCCACCCGCGATGCGACCGATGGGAGTTCCGCTGAGAAGGCGATCCAGAACATCGAAACAAATGTGCCAGCCCGCGGCACCCCACGAGATGAAGCGTCGATCGATGCTGTGCCACAGCGTCAGGCGCGTGCCGCCACCAAAGGCTTCGAGTTCCCACCGGATGTCGCCGTACTCAAGCAGCCTGGGAGCGTCGGCTCGCGTCACTGTTGTCTCGATCGGCGTGGGCCTTCCCACCCAGGTCAGATTCACCGTGGCTCGGACTGTACCCAGGCTCCCATCGGCTACGAAGGGTGCCCACTCGCGCAGGTGCGCCGGGTCGGTGAGCGCCTGCCAGACTATTTCCGGCGCGTGGCGCAGTTCCCTGACGAGAATGAGCGTCCACTTCTCTCCGTTCTTTCGTACCTGCGCCCCGCTGGCCGGACCCGGTGTGTACTGCTCGCGATCGATCATCTCCTTCTCCCTGTCTTCTTTTTCGTTGGCGCGGATTGCTCCATGCAGTACAGGTGGCGTCTAAGCGCATCCACGTAGGCGGACCAGAACCGGCGAAGCTGCGCCATCGTGCGGAACGGCCGCATTTAGTAGCGCGTCAGTTGGACAAGCTGAATGAGGTTGCCACACGTGTCGTCCAGCATAGCGATGGTCGAGCCGGTCACGTCGGTGGGCGGCATCGTAAACTGGGCGCCGTGGGCCTTGATCCGCTCGTAGTCGCCCTTGACGTCGTCGGTGTAGAACATGGCCGCGGGCTGGCCCTGCTGAAGGATCGCCTCCTGATACGCTTTGGCCGCGGGGTTGTTGTTCAGCGCCAGTTGTAGCTGAGTGCCGTCCGGCTCCTCGGGCGATCCCACGGTCAGCCAACGAAATTGGCCCTGACTGAAATCGGCCTTCTTGGCAAAGCCCAGTACGTCCGTATAGAAGCGCAGGGCCTTGTCCTGGTCGTCCACGTATACGCTGGTCAACTTGATTTTCACTTCGTCTCTCCTATGTGTCGTTCGCGGTTTGAGCCGCGTCGGTTTCTCGTTGTCTTCCTTTTCGTCGGTGTTGATTGACCCATGCGGTCGAGGTGGCGTTCGAGAGCATCCACGTGAGCGGACCAGAACCGGCGGAACGGAGCTAGCCAGGCGTCGATCTCCTGAAGTGGTTCCGGTTTCAGCCGGTAGAGACGGCGCTGTGCATCCACCGTGGATTCTACGAAACCGGCCTCGCGCAGCACGCGCAGGTGCTTGGACACGGCCGGCTGCGGCATACCGAGCTGACGCTCGATCTCTCCCACCGACTGTTGGGACGAGACCAGGAGGCTCAATATCGCGCGGCGGTTCGGCTCCGCAATGACTTCGAACACAGATTCCACTCCCTTTGTATACTCGACATAGAATATACGTGTCAAGGGATATTTAGCCCGGGCCAGGCGACGGCTTCGGCCTGCGTACGGGGATGCACAGTCTGGATCATTCCGGCATCTCGAATCCGCAAGCGGCATAAGTGCCGATGAGAAACGTCCCGCAATCCACGCCCACGCCTTTGACACGCGCGCTCATGTGGAAGGGAGTTCTAAGCCAGCTCTGAGCTTCGACGATTACTTTGCCGTGCGCCTCTTCGGATGCTGGAGTTGACGTCAGCGGGCCTTATAGAGGTCGGCGATAAGCACCCCAAAAATACGGGAGCCTTGGCAAGCCACGGTTGGCCGCCGGCAATTTCAGAAATGCGCTTGCGGCGCCCCGCATCTTTCACAACCACTATGGAGACCTCCTGGTGTTGATAGAGGTGGGCGCGCGGTGCGCCGCTTCGACGATGTTGTCCAGTATCTCGTCAGGAATGGGATCGGACGTCTCAAAAGCTAGGACGGCGAAAAGGCAGGAGACTCAAAAGAACCGAAACTTGCTCGGGGACTGGCCAGTGGACTACGGCGCGTGCGGCGCCGCAAGGACCGACGCAACCTGGCCCGGCCCTCGGGGAGTTATCTATTCCGTCTACTGACGTCGGAGATATGCGATCACCAGGAGTAAACACCGAGCTTGTGCACCGCGACTGTCAGTTTCTCGAACGACAGGTCAGCGGTTCCACTGGGCAAGAGGAGGGCAGCCGTTCCGGTGTCCGATCCAGCGGTCGGACGAAGGGAGAGGGCTGTGGAAAGGCCGGATGTGCTTTTCACACGGACCACTGCAATCTGACCGGAAGTATTTGCGTACTCGAGAAGGGCGAATCTTGGACCAGTCGTGGCTTGAATGCCGGCGATGTCCGATTGGTTTGCGAGATACAAGGCCGGTTTTTTATCTTCGCCGTCTACGGACAGTAGCAAGAGATCGTGCGCGGGTACGGAGAACGCCGCGTCAGCCGCGGAGAAATCCCGTCCATTCCACACTTCGCGCAACGATCGGGGCGTGCCAACCAGTCCGAGTTTGCCCCAATCCATCTTTACTTGCGTGGAGCTGTCTGTACGGTTCAGTATGGCGACCGCGCGTCTTCCGGCCGTTGCCATCAGCTTTGCCCAAACCTGAACGCCGGGAGTGGGTTCGGCGACTTTGATGGGCTGTAAACCGTATGGGTCATTGTGAATTGCGAGCGCTTCCCGATTCTTCAGCAAAGACAGGGTTCTCGGAGAAAGCCGCGTCAGGTCGGAACCCACCATCAGCGGTGCGCTCGCGATCGCCCATAGCCCCATATGGATACGGTCCATGGCATCGGTCATGCCGCGCATACCCATTACCATCATGTCCAGGTCGTTATAGTAGCCGGTGTGCTGCGCTTCCGGATGTATCCCGGCATCGAACGAGTCGAGCACATTCTTGAGGGTGATGACGCGCTTCGCGTGTTCGGCATCATGCAGGCTCTCCACAACGGGAGGAATAATGTCTCCCCCCGTGCGCCAGACGGTGCTTTCAATGCCAGCTACTCCCGGAGCCCAGAACCAGGGATTCTGGCTGCCCCACTCGCAGATGGAGAGGAACAATCTACGCCCTGTTGTCTTTTCCGCAAGTTGAACGGCGTCGACAACCTGCGCATACTGGAGCGCGCCGGAACGCTTCTCCTGCGCCCCGCCGCACCAATCCACCTTGACATAATCGAAGCCCCACTTTGAGAACTGGACAAAGTCCTGTTCGTAATGCCCTTCGCTGCCGGTATTGATGTATTTCGGGCCCGAGTCGGGGTACATGCTGCAACCGTCGCGGCCCGCGTCCGTGTAGATCCCGGCCTTCAACCCTAGGCTGTGAATGTAACCGGCGATGTTGGCCATGTCGCCGTCTTTCTGGCCGGGCCTGATGGCGGGCCACTGCTTAGGGTTCACGACAATGTTGCCTTCGGCGTCACGCTCGCCCAGCCACCAGCCTTCGTCTATGACGACATACTCGTAGCCGGCTTCCTTCATGCCGTTCGCGGCTAGAGCTTGGGCTTGTTGTTGAACGATTTGAGAATTTACGATGTTGGCGAAACTGTTCCAGGAGTTCCATCCCATGGGCGCGGAACAGAAGCACACGGTTGCGGAGGCCGCAAGTAGAAATGCGAAGCGCACGAGTACAACATATCACGTGTGCACTGTGGGCGTATCGAAAGTCGATCAGGTAGAAAGCTGCGCGTTCAAATCCCTCGATAGCGGTTTCGAGATACTGTTCCGCGCCGGATTGCCTGGGCCGGTGAAATGCGGCGACCGTCGCGCGGGTCCGGCCTCCCCGACTTCATGGAACGGCGTTTTCACGGGAAAGATTCCTGGCGACAGTCCAGCTACACCCGAGCAATCTCCGAGTGGTGCGTGACCCGACCGGTAAGCCAATTCGACGGCTTGGGGCTATACACTCACATAGATCAGGCGGCCGACGATCAGCGAACGCGGTGGCGCAAAGGGGTCTACTGCCCCGGAGAGTGCAACATGTGCGCCCAAGAGATCACCGAAATCGGTAACTCCTGTTGCTCCGGCGTCGGCCTCCAGCCCGGAGCAGGATCTGCACCTGCGGCCTCCGGCTTATGAGGCCACCGAGATGACTGCCTCTCTATCCCGCTGCTTTAGTTATGGCAGACCTGCAAACGGCGAATCGGCGTCAATCCTGCGGCTCTGTTGGGTTTTCGGGCATCTGGGGAAGGTTATCCACAGGCGGGGGGTCCTTTTGATACTCATCGTCGAAGGCTCGCGCCATCTGCTGCAGCTTGTCGAATTGATGCTGCAAGTAAAACACGAAGATGTTCGCGCTTTTAGCATTGAGAGTACTGTCGGCGCTGGCCACCATGAATTTCGCGAGTTCCGATAGAGGGTATTCGGCATCTTCCAAGTCGATTACTGCACCGCGGTAGGCGGGAATGATACCTCGCTCCGTCAACTCGGCCCGTAGCTTATTCAATATCTCCTGTAGCAGCTCAATGTGGAGCTGCGCGAAAGTTCTCCGGCCATTATCGTCATCCTCGCGGCACCCTTCGTAGCACTTTTCAAAGCAGTAGCCGATGGTCGAGGGGAAAAACGCAGCCAGCTTCCTGTCTCTGAATTTCATCCGGTGCTCAACCTCCCGTCGTCGTAGCTCGACCATGGCCGCATGGAGTCGGGGCCCAACGCCGATGGAAGTATTGTTGCATCCTGAGAACGTCGCCGCCAAGCATCCTAAAGCAGCGTCAAAGGCATAGCAAATGGCGGCAATCCCCATGAAAACAAGCTCCCCGGCAATGATGATCGTCGAGCGGCTCTCGCTAAGTGTCCTAAATAAAATCATCCGAATTTACTCGTTCGCCGCCGATATGGAGGCTATGTTCGAGTGGAAAAGGGGATACAGCGTAAACATCGCGAGCATCGACGCGCAGCACCAACAGCTTTTTGCAATCGCGGCCGAGCTTCACGAAGCCATGCGTTCCGGCTAGGCGAAGACCGTGTTAATGAAGATCCTGGATCGATTGGTGCAGTACACCATAACCCACTTTGCGCAAGAGGAACGGCTGCTGCAACAGCACGGCTACCCGGATTTGGCCGCTCATAAGGTCGCACACGAGGCCTTGAAGAAGAAGGTCCGGGAGTTTCAAAGTGAGTTTCAAGCCGGAACGGCGGTTATTTCGATCGAACTGATGCACTTCCTAAGGAACTGGCTCGAGAAGCACATCCAGGGTACGGATATGCGATACTCGCCGTTACTGATCCAGCGAAGATTGTCGTAGCGGCTGGTTCGCGCTGCATCTAGGGGCGCGCTATACACCGCGGGAGTGCGTCGAGGGAGTGGCGCCGGCTTCCGCGGCTGGCCTCCGATCGTGCGGCGCGAGCGGCGCCTGATCCGCCCTGCTGTCAATGGGGCCCACGGAATGCGACGGTGGCCGACGCGAAACTGCTGGTCTGCTTGAATGTTGTCCTGCATTAGAATTGATCCAGGTTGCCATGCTTGAAAACATCAATTTGAAGAAGAAGCTCTCGCGCGAGGATTACAAACTCGCCCTGCCAGGCCTGCAACAGCGTCTGTACGACCTGGAGAAGGCCTGTTGGGAGTACGGCACACCGACCGTGATTGTATTTGAGGGGTGGGATGCCGCCGGCAAGGGAACGGCCATCTCCGCCCTGACACAACGGCTCGACCCCCGCGGATTCAAGTTGTACCCCATCACCGCGGCCCGTACCTACGAGCAGCAACGGCCGTGGTTGTGGCGGTTCTGGCTGAAAGTCCCCAACCGGGGTGAGATGGTGATATTCGACCACAGTTGGTACGGCCGTGTGCTGGAGGATCGGGTGGAGCGGACCGTCCCGGAGAAAGAGTGGCGGGAAGCGTACCGTGACATAGTCGAATTCGAGCGCATGCTGGCCGACGACGGCACCGCCATCCTGAAGTTCTTCCTGCACATTAGCAAAAAAGAGCAGAAGGAACGATTCCAGACCATCGAGAAGGACCCGCTGGAAGCTTGGCGTGTAACCGATGCCGACTGGGCCCGCCATAAGAGGTACGGTGAATACTTGAGTGCGACCGAGGAGATGCTTGAATTGACCGACTCTGAATTCGCGCCCTGGACGATCGTGGAAGCCACATCGAAATGGCAAACGCGTAAGAAGATCTTCGAAACGATTATCGCCGCCATGGAGAAGCGCCTCGGGGCGAACGCGCCGCCCAGGATCGAGGGTGCGGATATGGCGGCCAAAGACGCGGAGTTGCGGGATGCAATGGAGTCGCTAAGCGGAGGCGGACTCTGATGTTGGAGACTGTCGACCTGACGCGTGCGCTCAGTCGCGACGCTTACGTGCGCGAAGTCACGCGGCGGCAGATTCAGCTTCGCGAGCTGGGATATCAGATCTATTTGCGAAAGCGACCAGTTGTAATCGCATTCGAGGGGTGGGACGCGGGAGGTAAGGGTGGCGCGATCAAGCGGATCACCGAGAAACTGGACCCGCGGGCTATGTGGTCTATCCGATCGCCGCTCCGCAGGGCGAGGACAAGACACGCCATTATCTCTACCGCTTCTGGCGGCGGCTTCCGGAACGTGGGCAGATTGCGATCTTCGACCGGTCCTGGTACGGCCGCTTGCTTGTGGAACGGGTGGAGGGGTTCGCAAAGGAAGAGGAATGGAAGCGGGCCTTTAAGGAGATCAACTCGTTCGAGCGCCAGTTGCGGGATTTCGGGATGATCTTGGCGAAGTTTTGGATCCAGATCTCGCAGGAGGAGCAGTTCCGCCGGTTCGAGGAGCGGAAGGCGATCGGCTACAAGGCCTGGAAGTTGACCGAGGAGGACTGGCGGAACCGCCAGAAGTGGTGCGTTTACGAAGAGGCTGTCGAAGAAATGTTGGTTAAGACGAGCACCAAAACCGCGCCCTGGTGCCTAGTGGAAGGAAACGACAAATACTGGGCGCGCGTGAAGGTACTATCGAGACTCGTGGAGATACTCTCGACGGAACTGGGTTACAAACCGGAGGACCCGTTGAGGCGAGGGTCCGGGATGAGGGCCGCCAAGCCGACCCCAAAAGATAAGACAAAGCCGGAAAAGGAATCCAAGACTGCTCGAAAGGGAAGGTAAAACGTCATACCCTGGCGTCGACGTGGTTAGAGTTTCCAGGGCCTCGGGCAGCGAGTGGGCATCTACGCCTGGCTGTGTCGTACGCATGGCCGCCGGTCGCACCGCACGAGCGGCGAAAACCCAAACCGGAGCGGCGCCACGGCGTACGTCCGACCTGAATCGCCATCAAGCGCGGGATGCCGCCGGTTCGGTGCGCGCGCGTCGCCGGGCCGCGTGCGCGGCCGTCGCGATCACCGCGCGGTGAGCCGCCGGCTTCCGCGGCCGGAGGTGGCGGTGCCGGTCGCCAACGGCGAGAGAGACCGCCACGGTAGGCCGCGCGTAGCCGGGCCGTCTCGGCCGGCGCCTCGTTCGAAGCTCCAGACGGCCCACACAGCGCGGGGAGAGTGGATGCAACGTCGATCCACACACGTGTGCGCCTTCTGGCAACGGGCGGAGCTGTTCTGAGCGTGTCATGTACTTCCGCAAGTCTCAATAGGCCGCGGTGCGTCAACTTGCCACGATGCGCTCAAGGGCTATCACTGCATCCACAACGCCGTTCTCCACGCGCATCGTCTCGCCGAGCACCCAGGCGCGGCTTCGCACCCGGGCGCCGCGGCGAAATCGAGAGCGCTGGCGAATGCCTCAGCCTTGGGCCTTCGCCCATCCACGGCGGCCGGCGCGACGCCGGCCAGGCGCAAGCGTTCAGCCCAGAAAAACTGGTCGCCGGCGACCGGGGTCACGATGGAAGGCACGCCCGCGCGTGCGGCTGAGTGCGAGGTGCCGGATCCGCCGTGATGGATAACCGCGGCGGTGCGCCGGAACAGCCAGTCGTGCGGCGTGTCGCCGATGGCGAGAAAGTTGTCTGGAAGTGCCTTCGGATCGATGCCGCTCCAGCCGGAATGGAACAGCGCGCGTCGGCCGGCTATCGCCTCAATCAGCGCATCTCCTGCGGCGAGGAAGTTCGCCAGCGCCAGCGGCGGCCTCCAGGCAGGGATCGGCACCAGCCACTGTCCGCATAGGTGCACGTCGGCCGGCCAGTCGGCAGGCGTGGGCAACAGATTGGGCGAGACGCCATAAAGCATCGGGATCCCCGTCCATACCGCCTTGTGCGGCGGCAGTTTGAATATCGCACGCGCCGCGTTGGCCTTGTCGCGGAACGCTTTCCACAGCATGGCGTTCACGAAACTGTGGCTGGCGCTATTGAGTAGGCGCGGCACCCACTTGGGCGGCAGAAACGGCGAAGGGAATGCGGCGGTCGGCGTAATCGGGATCATACCAGCGCCGATGCCCTTGGCGCGCAGGTATTCGGCCGCGGAAAATCCGGCAAATGCGGCCAGTCCCGCCGCCAGGATCGCATGGCAGCCCTCGCCAGCCTCGATGATGGTGCGCAGCCAGGATTCGGCATTTTGGTTGGCGATCTTCGCCAGCGCGCGTGCGGTTTGGTTGAAGCCGCCGCCCTTGGCGACTACACCGGCGATGGCATGGTCCCGACTGAGAGTGGCGCGGATATCGCCGGACAGCGCGATGGCCGGCACGCAAAGCGCCTGGGCGCTGTCGAGCGTGGCGGCATCGGCGAGCAGCCGCGCCTCGTGTCCGGCATCCATCAAGCCACGGCACAGCGCGGCGAACGGGCGCGCATCGCCCTCGGTGCCATACGTCGCGATGATGAACTTCATGAACTCTTCTTCTTGCGTTTGGACGATGTCTTGGGAAATGCCTTGGCGGGAACCGCCGCACTATGCAGGAATTCGGCCCTTCTTTCGTCGGTGACCTCCAGGTTCCACCATTCAAAAAAAATCAGTGAAGAGCGGCCTAAACTCCATCAGGCGCGACACCCCGCCCTGGGGCTCACCTTTCGCCCTGCAGGTAGGCCCCTCATTCGCCAGCGCCTCTTCTGCGTGGTCCGAGCTCTCGGGACCACTACAGTCATTGTGCCAGCGGCCCTTCACCCTGGCCTTGTGGTTTACTCAGGATATCCTTAACTGTTTGCAGCAGCTCACCCGCCTTATATGGCTTTGGGAAGACCTCAAATCCTTGTAGCGCTTCTCGATATTTAAGCCGATCGTCATCAAGAAGTCCCCCAACAATTAGAACCTTCATTGTCAGGCATTTCGTGCGCAGATAGATAGCTGCATCGTGCCCCGACACACCCTCGACATAGGTACGGGTTATCAATAGATCAGGCGTGCTCTGCTCCAACCTGTCTACCGCGTGGCCGAGGTCGCCGGCAGCTTCGACCATATATCCTTCGCGCTCCAAGGTCTCCTTAAAAACGGAACGTATAATAGGATCCGAAATCAAGAGCAGGATCATGGTCGTAATTGAGGGGTGTTCCGCCACGGTTATTCCTTTCGCCAATTTCTTCTGAGAAAGAGTTCTGTTCTGATTTCCTAACCCCACGAGCGAATCTGCGCTTCGATGGCTACGATCCGCGCGCGCAGACTGCGATCTCTACCAAAGCGAGGCCACTGGTTGGGGCGATCCCCGGTGCCTCGCCTCTCGTACGCGACTCCCTTATGCCGTCCTCGTCTTCGGACGCATCCGTCCCATCATCTGACGCATTGCCGCGAGGTTTCCAGGCGAGCGTTGCTCAATCCAGGTCTCGTACCGTTTCGCGGCTTTTTCCAAATTCGCGAGGTGTAACTTACTCGAAAATCGCTTGCGGCCCTCTTCGAGGGTAGGCTTAACGCGCTCCCACACTCCGAAAAATTCGCCGCTCGTCTCGAAAAACAGGTCCTCGTGGAGCAAACCGTAATTGAGCAGTGCGCAAGCCTGGTCCCAGTAGCTCACCACCATCATGTAGTACGTGCCGTTTTCCGTTCCCGGCGCCGCGATCCGCATGGCGTCATCCAGATTGTTTGCAAAGTAGTTCGCGAAAAACCAATCGCGCGCCTGCCGCAGTTTCGGTTCCCTACGCATCTCGTAAATCTGTAAATGGAGTTGCGCTTGTTCAAACGTGGGTTTCGATTCCATGATCTTTGTTCCCCTCTGGTCTGGGATTTCCTCCGTAGACCATCAAACCATGGCGAAATGCATTTTTCTGTAACTTTTCAGCCGGTGGCGGTGATCCTGACTGCTGAAGAGTCGGCAACACGCCGTCCATAGGGTCGGTACTGCCACGTGCGCTAGGCTTCTGCAGGAGCGCCGAATTGGCCGCTCCAGCCCTTGTTCCGATATGGTAACCGGTCCGGTCGGTTGACCGCGTTCCGCACTCCCCATCGGAGTGCCATCGCCGCCCGTTGCGCCGCGGCGATGTGTCTGCGGCTCGCCAGCGCTTGGCGTCAATGGCGGGAGGGGGGGAGCCCGGATCTGGGGTTAATCCACGGTAACCTCGGTTCATCGCTCAACTTCACCGATAATAGCTGTATGGCGAACGGCGTTGCCTTCAACCAAAAGCGGTTGGCGCACTTCGCTGGGTTGTCATCGATCTTCGCATTTTTCGTCCGTTCTGTGAGTGTGCTGGCCCTCCTGCTTTTCGCGGCCGCCTCGCCCGCCGAGGAACTGCCCGCCTGGGTGGTGAACCTGGCTCGCCTCAAGCAGAGCGCGCGCGCCATGCTTGGTAATTTTCCAAATTATGTCTGCCGGGAGACCATCGACCGGTACCGGGGATCGCAGGGATCCTCCCCGAGAGTCTCTGACATCATCGAACTCGAAGTCGCCGTGGTGGACGGCAAAGAGATGTTTGCGCTGCCCAGCGGGGCCCGGCCCCATCAGAAGCCCCACCAGAAGAATCTGGGGGACTATGTCAGCCGCGGTTTGATCGGCGACGGCGTGTTCCAGGGGTTGGCCCACAATCTGCTTGCCACGGAACTCGCTCGCTTTCATTGGGGCGGCGAGGAGGAGATCCATCCTCGGACCAAAGGGGCCGCGAAGAGCCTGCACGCGCTACGCTACGATTTCGAGCTTTCTGCGTTGTTCGGTCCGTACATTCTCGAAGTGGACCGGATGTCGGGTAGCACTGGTCTCCGCGGGAGCTTATGGGTCGACGCCGGGAGCCTGGACCTGCTGCGCGTCGAAGCGTCCGCCGTAGAGATCCCTCCTCAGTTGGCCTCGGTTGAAGGCTTCCGCATGACGATCGACTACGCGCGGGTGCGTCTGGGCACGTCCGATGCGCTCCTGCCCGCGGCGGCGGAGATGAACATGAAATTCGTGTTCGGCCAGAACGACCGGAACTTCATCGAGTTCTCCGGCTGCCGCGAATTCACCAGCGAATCGACCATCGATTTCTACGATGTCAGTCGGCGCGAAGCGCCGGAAGAGAAGAAGCGGAAATAGATTCGGCGCGAGACGGCTCGCCGGCCATGCCCAAGACGAACCGCTCCAAATATACGCAGCCGCCAATTCGGACGAGCCGATTACGGTCGTGTGGTTTCAATTTTCGGAAGAATTCCAGAGGGTATTAGCGTTCCAGGCACTCCCTCGATGAGTACCGATTATGTTAGGGGGTCCGGTCAGGGGCGCGAAAGTGGCGTTTGGGGAATAGTACCTGGGTACCGCGACGGAGATGGTGCGCGCGCCACGTCGGCCGTTCGGCTCTCGCGCGTCGCGCCGTTTCCCGCAACCCCGGCCGTTGTGCGCACTGTGCAAGCGCGAGTTGCGCACCGGCGTCCGCGGCCCGCGCGCGGCGGCGGGCCCGGCCACCAACGGCGCCGCGACCGCCGCGGGCAGCGTGCCGAGCGCGAGATTTCGGCGGTTCGGCGCTCGCACGTCGACCGCGGCTCGCGGCGCGGCCGTCGCGCGCCACATGCACTCCGCGCACCGGGCCGGGCGACGGCGGGGCATCACGAGCGATGAACGGCCCGGGCCGATCGAACTGCGCCGAGCCTCCAGCGGCAACGGAGACCGTCCCGACCGCCAATCGCAAAGCGACCACGGTTGCCGCTGCCTGCGCGCGGGCTTTCGCGTCCGGCCGCAGCGCTGCTGCACGGGCGGCGGCACATGCCGAATCGGGGCGAGTTGCCGGCCACGCGCGATGAACCGGCGAACCGCCGAAAGCCGCGGTGGTGCCCATGCTCCCCGCTCGATCTCCCGCCCCAGCGCAGCGGGAGCGATCACGTTGCCCGCCACTGCCCCGCCGCGAAGTGATGGCGACGGTTCCGATTTCGCACTCCCAGGAGTCGGAGACGCTCCAGCCCGGCATCCGGGCCGTGGAATCGTACTCTGTGGGCCTTAGGGAGGCGGAAAGATTCTGCGCCAACGCCCTCTTGTCAGGGGTCTTTACACACGTATTCCGGCATAGTCTGTTGGTGCCGCGTCACTTTCCGGCCCGTACTAACGTTGCCTGCTATATAGTTGAACTGGACACTTAAACTCCGTTACCGCCTGGAATGTTGCTCTCCGAATCTTTGGTGGGCAAGGAAACCTCCTTCTAGGTCCGAGACTGCGGACTTCTACCTGCCCCGAAGCGTGCGCGTACTCGCTTCCCAGAAAGTTTCAACATGCGTTTTGCTTGTATTTGTTTCGTCATATCACTCGCCGCCACTGCTCAGGTACGTACCCTTCAGGACGGCACGCCCGTACGTCTTCGTCTCAGCCGCAGCGTCTCTTCCGCCGCGGCGCACGTCCAGGAAACGGTGGATTTCGAAGTCACCGAGCCCGTCATCGACCAGAATTATGTGGTCATCCCGAAAGGCGCCGTCGCGCTCGGCCGCGTCACCAAGGTGGAAACCAAACGCCGCTTCGGACGCGCCGGCGCCCTTGAACTCAGCATCGATTCAGTGCGCCTCACCGACGGAGGAATCGTCCTCCTGCGCGCCACCCACGAAAAGGGAGAAGGTGACATGAGCGGTGCCCGGGTAGCCGCCACCATCGCAGTGTCCCCAGTGTTGGTTTGGGTGAAAGGAAAGGACGTGACCTTCGAAAAAGGGACTGAAGCCACCGCCTATGTCAGCGGCGACACCCGGCTCGATCAATCCCGTCTGAGCGTTGCCTCCGATCCTTCAGCGGATCGCAGGGCCTCCCCCGGTGTTATGCTCACCAACGCTGACGTCGTTGAAATGCAGAAAGCCGGGCTTTCGGAAGAGATCACTTTGAGCAAGATCGCCGGCTCACCAGCCAACTTCGACATCGGTACCCAGGACCTAATCCGGTTGAAGGAAGCCGGTGTGAACGACGATATCATCAACGCAATGGTCCAGAAATCCGGCAACCGCTAAGCAAGGTGAGTGCTTACGATAGCGCGAACCGCACTTGCCAAGCCCCACCGATCGAGAGACAGTACCTGTATCTGCGTGCATTCATGCACGCGGATAATCGGCGGCGGTCCGTCCGCCAACGGCGCGGCGACCGGGGCACTCGCCGGGGCTTCCGTCCGGAGGCGCCGGGGTGGCGCCAACCTCGCGTGCGCCGATCGCGGTGTTCGCGGGTTTCGATCTCAGCACGTCGCGCTGCGTCTCGCGGACGTGGCCGTCGTGCGCACGGCGCAGCTGACGAATAGCGCCGTGGCTTTAAGCCTTCCGCGGCCGACCCCAGTGCGTGCGGCCCGGGCGGGTGAGGCCGCGTGCGTGAGGAGGAGCATCACGAACGCACTGGAAGGCAAAGTCGCAGTCATCACCGGTGACAAGGGCGGGATCGGAAGGGTAGTGATCCGGGCTACGTAGCTCGAGCCGGTGAATGAATATTCACCTTGTGGAATCAGTAGATTGCCGGGCCTAGATCACGGTCTCCACTAGGCGTCAAGGACATTTGCGTTGGCCTCGGGTCCCCTACTTGAGGCGGGTCGGTGAGGTAGTAGACCGCCATGCAGGTGAGAATCGGCGGAGCCCAAATCCGGTAATGTCCGTGAGTGGACGTCAGCATATTCTCATTGAAGAATGAGCCTGGAGAGAGAATCGCCGGAAATCGGAGGCCTCACTCTATAATAAGAGTCTACGAATCAGGATGGCGGGGTGTTGTGCCTTCGCGCCGCTCAGTTCCGCTACTTGATGGCGGCATGAGGTGCCGGGCGTCACCAGCACGTCGTCTGGACCCATCTTCTTCACCTCCGCCAGCGAGCGGTCCCTGATTCTTTGTCCTAGTGTAGTGCGGCCTAACTAGTAACGAGTATCGTTAGCGCAGCGTCTTTACAATGGAAGGGGCAAAGACGATGCGTGTGGCTCGACCCGTGGTGCTGAGTACCGAGCAGCGAGACATGCT
>Ga0181517_10003798_pt1 | contig 14145 bp, 13 predicted proteins | sample PEATcosm2014_Bin_31_FD_119748 | JGI IMG/M metagenome (GOLD analysis project Ga0181517, IMG submission 119748) | Peatland microbial communities from MTU Mesocosm Facility, Houghton, MI, USA - PEATcosm2014_Bin01_30_metaG | ecosystem: Environmental > Terrestrial > Soil > Wetlands > Peat | place... | reverse complement strand
TGAAGAACTTTTTCGTCGCCTTCACGGCTTCCGCACCCAAAGCTTCGCCGTGCACCTTGTTCGTGCCTGCCTTGGGACTGCCGTAGCCGATGATGGTCCGCACCGCGATCAGCGAAGGCTTGTCCTTCACGGCCTGGGCAGCTTCAATCGCCTTTGAAATACCCTCGAGGTCATTGCCGTCAGCCACGCGCTGCACGTGCCAGTGGTAGGCCTCGAAACGCTCCAGCACATCCTCGGTGAACGAAAGCTCCGTCGGCCCGTCGAGCGAGATGAGATTGTCGTCGTAGAGGAAGATCAGTTTTCCGAGGCCCAGGGTTCCGGCCAGCGAGGCTGCCTCGTGTGAGACGCCTTCCATCAGGTCGCCGTCACCGCACATGCCGTAGGTGTAATGATCGACAACCTCGAAGCCGGGCCGGTTATAAATCGCAGCCAGATGCTTCTCCGCCATCGCCATGCCCACGGCCATCGCGAATCCCTGGCCCAGCGGGCCGGTCGTGACTTCCACGCCGTCTGTGTCCCCGTACTCCGGGTGCCCCGGCGTCTTCGATCCATATTGGCGGAATTGTTCCAGGTCCGCGATCGAGAGGTCGTAACCGGTAAGGTGCAGCACCCCATAGAGCATCGCGGAGGCGTGCCCATTCGAGAGCACGAAGCGGTCGCGGTTGGTCCATTTCGAGTGCTTCGGATTGTGCCGCATGTATTTGTGAAAGAGGAGATACACCATCGGCGAGTCGCCCAGCGGCGCTCCAGGGTGCCCGCTGTTCGCCTTCTCCACCGCGTCGACCGCAAGAAACCTCAGGGTGTTGATCGACAACTGATCGAGTTCGCTCATAATCCTCGTCTCTCCTCTTTGGTTTTCCGCCTGGGGGACAATCCGGCCGGCCGGACAATCAAATCCCGATGTGATGCTGATTTTCTCTCTGCGTGGTTGGATGACGCAAATGCGCCGGCCGTCTCTCAGGAAGCCGGCTCGATCGCGACCTCGAAGTTGCGGCCCTCCCAGCGCCCGCGGGTTTCCGGCGAGCTGCTGTTGCTCGCTGGGTCGGAACTATGTTCCTCCGGCCAGAACAGAGTAAAGGAAAGCCCGCCGGTTTGCTCCGCCGTGGTCGGCAGGTCCGCATAAGAGCCGGCGTACCCCAACTGTGTGCTGTCCAAAGTGTGGGTGGTCCGCCAGTTGTCCGGCGACCAAATCGCTCGGAAACGGCTGGCGGAGGTGATACGCAGGCTTTTGCCCGCCGGTATTTCACGAATCTGGCGGCGTAATACCTTGAAGACTTCGATGCTGCTGGGTGGATGATTGCCCCTGGCATAACGTTCTTCAACGACAGGAATGCGGTCGAAGACCTGCCCATCGTGAGACGACCGCAGCAGCTTCAAATACTCGGAATGCGCCCATACCAGCGGCATGGCCGAGCCCGCGGGTCCGCCCAGCACCAGACCATCCTTGTCCGGCTCGTCCCAAATCTGCTCTGGCAGCATGCCGCCGCTTGAGGCGAATTGCTCGATGGTCTTAATCAGCGGGCAAACATCGCGGCCCGCCGCCAGCTCGTAGTGCGCGCGCTCCCCGGTGAGCAGCGGCCACGCGCGACCCTTTCCCCACCCCAGAAACGGCCCGCCGTCGGGGCGTTGGCCGTAACCGTCGTGGTTGTAGCGCAGCCAGCACGGACCCTTCGGCGTGTCGACCTTCAGCACATGATCGACTACCTTCAGCGAATCGACGATCAGCGGGTCGTCCGCCGCCCGCACCCCGTAGCGCACCAGTTCCAGAAATCCAGCGTCGACAATTTCGCGCGCCTCAAAGTCCGCCTTCTCGCCCGGCGGAATATTGTTGATATGCACCCTCTCGCGCCCGCACTCCTCATGCGCATACGGATCGCCGCATTCCGGAGGGCGAACCCGCATGTAGTGCCGCTTCACCTCCGGGTGCAGCACCCCATTGTTAGTCACCGTCCAGTCTTCCAGGTGGCCTTCGATCCAATCCGCGTGCTCTTCGAGAAATCGCGCCAGCTCCGGCGAATCGTGATCGCGCGCCAGATCGGCCGCACAGATCAGCCCCGCAATCACCGCCGCCAGCGTTGAAGGTGAATAGCCTGGCGTCTCTTCCCAGCGTTCCTGCTGCGTCACCGGAGCATAGCGAACCAAAAAGCCCGCAGCCCGCTCCACAAAAGGAAAAACGTCATAGTTCCCCAGCGCGTCGAGCTTCGACAATCGCCACGCCAGAATGATGGGGAAAGCCACTTCGTCCAGCTGAATCCCCGTCCAATACGGTTCGCCGTTAACCCAGAAATTCTGCGAAAACCCGCCATCCGGCTTTTGTGAGCAGGTCAGGTACGTCAGGGCTCGCAGCGCCGTCTCCACGCGGCCGCACGCCATCAGCGCGGTCGCGGTCTGCACCATGTCGCGCGTCCACACCAGGTGATATCCGCCCAGGTCATCGTCGCCTTTCGCATATCCCCAGGGAATCGAAGCCGACGCGATAAAAGCCCCAGCGAAGGTCTTGTCCTCATGCGCCAGCACCACGTTGTGGCTGATCTGCAGCAGCCGCCCCTCGTCCCCTGAATAGCGCGCCAGCTGCTGTGGCGTAGCCGCGCGGCGCCATTGCTCGATGAACCGCGACAGATGATGCTCGAACGGCGCCACGAGCGATCCCAGCGCAGCCGTTAGCGCCGCATGATGTCCCTCGCCAAATCCGATCGCCAGCGTGAAGTCCCGCATTCGCCCGGCTGGAATCTCGCCCATCACCGCGATGTTGCCGTCGAGCGCCGACCCAAACTCCCAATCCATTTTGAAATTCTGCTTCAGATCCTGCCAGCCGTCGCTCGCGCCCACATAGCCGCAGCTGGCGCGCGAAAATCCGCAATCCGCCGCCAGAGCCAGCGACATCGTATCTTTCCAGGCAATAACCACCCTTTTGCCCGCCACATCCGCAACGCTCGCGGAGTTGCCCATGCCGCCCCCTTCCAGATGCGGCGAGAGCAACGCATACATGTGCAGACGGGAAAGTATCGCCTCGTCGCCCTCCAGTCGCACATGCACCAGCACCACGGGGTAATGCGGATCGCTGATCATCTCGCGAATCAAACAGTAGCGGCCCTCGCGATCGCGGTTGTGTACCCGCACAGCCAGCGCGTCCGAGTCGATGTACTCGAATTCATGGGTCAGATCGCGGCGCTCTTCGTGGAAAAAGGTCTCCCCATCCGTGATCAGAAACTGCATGTCGCGAATCTGCGGGCGGTCGATGGTGGGGCAGTAAACCTCGTTTAGGTGGTCGTGCGAAACCGTGAACAAGACTTTGCTGGAAGCCGCATACGCTGTGCTGACGGCGTCTTTGGCGCTGGAAGTCCAGCGCGGTTCGAGACCGGGCGCGCCGAAGGCCGTACCCTGGCCCTCGATCCATCTGTAACGCGGGGAATCTGTCATGCGTCAGCCATTGTCGCTGAAATTTTGAACTTGTGCGTTGCGAGAACGTGAATCGGGGTGCTGAATCGAAATTTCTATAGCTCGATGACCGAGAACCCCGCCGCTCTGGCCGCTTCGGACAACCGCTTGTCGGTGCAGAGAAATGCGTGGCCTGTGGGCTGCCCACCCCACCACACCATCGCCGCCGCCAGCTGCAGCGCATCCGCCGCCCCGAGGGGATATTTCTCGACCAGACGGCAAGCCATGTCCCTGACGGCATCGTCAGGGGAAACCTCTTGCCACCCTGCGCGCCAATGATCGAGGGAGGCGACGGCCTCCTGCGCTTCTCTCGCATCGATCGATCCATCTCGAATCGAGCGGTTGACGCTGCGCATTTCGCGACCCCGTTATGGCCATTCTGGCCACATTTCTGGCCCCGGCGGTCACACCACCTGCGACATCGCTTCCACATCCGGATGGAACTGCACTTCGCTCATCGCATGGCCAATCTCGTGATTCTTCATAAACTGCTGCCACACGAAGCCGGTGCGCAGATTCTCGGCCATAAGCATGGTGATTCCCTGGTCGATGCCGAGTATGTCGGGCGCAAACCAGTTGGCCTTCGGCTGGAACGCATCGACGAACCCGTAGCGGGTATAAACCTTCTCGCCAAACTGCTCCCGCATACTCAGCAACACATGGGAGCATTCGGCCGGCAGGAAAATCAACGATCCGCCCGGCGCGCACGGCACGAGCGTGCCGTCCAGCTGGCCCATAGCCGGCGGCCCTCCCCACACCCGATAACCTTCCCGCGAATCGGAAGCTGTGATCCCCCACAAATTCTGGTCGAACCAGGGAAACTTCCGGCTTTCCGTCAGGCACCACAGCTGGTGCGCCCGCGTCGCCGCGATTGAGTTGGTGAAGTAGTTGGCGTGCAGGTCGGCAACGTTGCGGAAGTCGCACCATGCATGCGCGTATTGGTGAATAAACAACGGCGCCACGCCGCTGATAAAGTCGAGGCCGCCGAACTGCACCACCGGCCGCTGCAGATCGTTCCACGTCGTCGCGGGAATAGGATGGGTCGGCGACCCAATGGCCAGCAGATACATCGTGAGCAGCTCGGAATAGATGTCCCACCGATGCTTCAGGAATCCCTGGTCCGGCAGCCAGCCCATCGACAGCGTCTGGCCGCCGTTCAGCATCCAGTCCCAGTCCACGCGGCGATAAAACGTCGTCGCCAGGCCTTCTATGCGCGGATTACCAGCGAAATACTGGCGGCAGGTCAGCACGCCGCACAGCAGCAGCGCGGTGTCGATCGAGGAAAGCTCGCTGCCAAACATGCGCTGCCCGCTCTCGATGTCGACGAAGTGATACAGAAACCCGTGCTCGTGTGGGCAGTCTTCCAGGAGAAACGCCAGGGTTTTCTCCACCCGCTGCTCGCAGTCGTAGGGGCGCAGATAATTGCGCTTGTGCGCGATGCACAGCCCCGTCAGCCCAAATCCGGTAGCCGCAATGCTGGAGACGCGACTGAGTGAAAGCCCCGCAGCCGGCGCGCGATCCCGCACCATTCCGGTGCGCGGGCTGGCCTCGTTATAAAAAAAATCGCTCGCCCGCCCCTCCAGATCGTCCATCAAAGTTTCCGCGGCCGTGGTGATCTGGGTGAGTGGCCGATTGATAAAGACGCCCGGCGGGTGCGGATAGGCCTGCGATGCCTGCGACTCCGATTGCGGCTCCTGGCCGGGTTTGACCTTCGGCGCCTGCTGCTGATTCTGCGCAAAGACCGAGGATCCCAGCGCCAGCGCGCCCGTGGCTCCCGCTCGCCGCAACAGATCTCTTCGGGTTATCGACGATGGAGCCAATGCGGGTGGGTTCTTCTCTCTGAAATTCAAACAGGGGGTCTGTCAGGACGTAGACGCCGCACCCCATCTTGAAGATGCCGTCGAGTCCGGAAACATCCTACTGGCAATTTAATGGGGAGGTAGTAGTAAAAAGCAATGCCGCCAACGTGCGCTCAGCCGCCGATCAGTGTGACGTGCTGTGCGAATTCGCTGCCCGCAAGATGGCGAACCGCCCTGTCGAGCGTCGCCAGCGATCCCTTTTTCTCAATCGCCAGTCCCAGCAGGCAGGCATCTGTCGCCTGGCGGTGCGAGAAAAGCCGGCGTTCGAACGGCAACACCACCTCCAGAAAGCCACGCGTCATCGGCCAGAAACGGTATCCCTTGATCTGTCCCAGGCGAGAGAGCGCCTCCTTTGCTTCGGCCATCTCCAAATTTTTCGTTGTAAAAGCAGCACTGGTCAGGATTCGCACGAACCCCGCCTCCGTCATCGGGCAAAGGGCGAAGGACCTTTCCCCTTCCCGCTCAAACCATTCCATGGCGATACGGTGCAAATCGTGGCCTGGCCAGTGAAGCGCGAGCAGTACATTCACATCCAGCAGATACGGTCTCAAAACTCATCGTCCTCAAACCGTTTCACGTCTTCCGTCGTCACCCGGCGCCCCCCCGGTATATCGAATACTGCAACGCCATTCACCAGCTTGAAACGCGGTTTGGTGCGGCTGCCCCGCAAAATAAGATCGGATACGGCCCGGCTGCGCGAGACGCGCGCACTCTCCGCATACTGATTCACCAGCTCGGCTGCCTCATCAGATAGCGTCACTGTGGTTCTCATAGAAGAAAACTACGCCGACAGACATTTCGATGCAAACGAGTACATGGTGATGCAGAAGTGCCGATTCAGCACCTTGTTCCAATTCCCCTGGCGCAGCTCTGAGCACTCGACCCAATGCACCCTCCGCCCACCCTCCCGCATCCAGTATGATCGGAGGGCGCAACAGGCACAGTCCTTCCGGATGAACATATCCGGCCCCCGCGACCCCTCGGAAATTTCACCACCCACAGTCCGCAAGGAGGTAATCCTTTGGCATTCGAACTTCCACCTCTTCCCTACGATTACTCGGCATTGGAGCCCTACATCGACACCGAGACGATGAAGTTGCATCACGACAAGCATCACCAGACTTACGTCACCAATTTGAACGGAGCCATCGAAAAGCATCCTGACCTCGGCAAACACTCCGCCGAAGATCTGCTCCGTAATCTGAACAGCGTGCCGGAAGACGTGCGTACCGTCGTGCGCAACAACGGCGGCGGCCATGTGAACCACTCGATGTTCTGGGCGATCATGAAGCCAGGTGGGGGAGGAGAGCCCTCCGGCGCTGCCGGCGACCAGATCAAAAAGGACTTTGGCAGCTTCGAGGATTTTAAAAAGCAGTTCAACGAAACCACAGCCAAACAATTCGGCTCCGGCTGGGGCTGGCTCATCTGGGACGGCAAGCTGAAAATCGTCACCACCCCCAACCAGGACAGCCCGCTGAGCCAGGGTCACTACCCAATCCTCGGCAACGATGTCTGGGAGCACGCCTACTATCTCAAGTATCAGAACCGGCGTCCCGAATACCTCGCCGCCTGGTGGAACACCGTCAACTGGGGCGAGATTGGCAAGCGCTTTGAACAGGCGAAAAAGTAGAACTGCAGTCAGCAGCCAGTAGCCAGCAGCGATTTCCGCTGCTGGCTGCTGCCCTCTTCGTTGCCCGTTGAATTAACCTCCCGTTAACCTGCCGGTAACCTTAGCAACCATCCATCTACAGGTGCAGGAGAGCGCGTCAGATCGCGCCACAACCGTCTTCTGCCGGGCCTGCGCCGTGCGCCTTCGTGGGCCACTCCAGACCCCCGAGGTGCCCCATGGCCGAGATCCGCCCCTTCCCCGCTGGCAATTTCCAGCAACTGGACGAAGCCAAACCTTCCAGCATGCATTGGAAGATCATGTTCATCTCCGGCATGGGCTTTTTCACCGACGCCTACGACCTTTTCATCATCGGCGTCGTCATGACCATGCTCCGATCGCTGTGGCACACCGGCAAGCTTGAGGAAGGCCTTGTCGAATCGACCGCCCTGCTGGCCGCTGCCATCGGAGCTCTGCTCTTCGGCCGCGTCGCTGACATGGTCGGCCGCAAACGCATTTACGGCCTCGAAGTCCTGGTGCTGGCTGCCGGCGCCATCGGCTGCGCCTTCGCCGGCAATATCTGGTGGCTCATCGGCCTGCGCTTCATTCTCGGCATCGGTATCGGTGGTGACTACCCCGTCTCCGCCATCATCATGAGCGAGTACGCCGGTAAAGCCTCGCGCGGCATGATGGTCACCATGGTCTTCGCCATGCAGGCTGCCGGCCTCATATTCGGCCCACTCTTCGCCGTTGCTCTGCTTGCCACCCACCTTCCGCACGACATCGTCTGGCGCATCCTGCTCGCCTTCGGCGCGGTCCCGGCTCTCGCGGTTTACTGGTCCCGCCGCCATCTGAAGGAAACTCCACGCTTCCTCCACGCCTCAGGCCAGGAAGAAGATTCGCGAGGCAAGCTGGTTCGCGCGAAGCATTTTGACGAGAAGCATCATTCCGTTTCTTTCTGGGATGGCTTTCATCGACTCGCCAACGACAACAAGCTTCTCAGCCGCCTCATCGGCGTGAGCCTCGCCTGGTTCCTCATGGACTTCGCCTACTACGGCAACACCGTCTCAAGCCCGCTGGTCCTCTCCGCGCTGGGCGCCCATGACAGTGTGCTCAAGAAGACCCTCACCCAGCTCGTGATCTTCGCCGTCTTCGCCGCACCGGGGTACGCCGTCGCCATCCTCACTATGGACAAGCTCGGCCGCAAAGTCATCCAGTCCCTCGGCTTCGCCATGATGGCCATTGCCTTCGCGGTAATGGCGTTGGTGCCGAACATCGAGAAGCTGGTCATTCCCTTCGTCGTCATTTACGGCATCAGCTTCTTCTTCACGGAATTCGGCCCCAACGCCACTACCTTCGTTTATCCATCGGAGATTTTCCCTGTCCGCGTACGCTCCACCGGACACGGCATCGCGGCCGCAATGGGGAAACTCGGAGGCTTTTTCGGCGTCTTCACCTTTCCGTTCCTGATGCGCTGGCACGGACTCCTCGCGGCGGAATCAGGAGCCGCCATCGTCAGCGTCCTGGGCCTGGTGACCACGCTGTCTCTGCTCCCGGAAACCAAAGGCAAGAGCCTCGAAGAACTTTCGTCGGAGCCGGGAACGCCGATGGAACGGGCTCAGGCAGCATAGCCAGGCTCAACCTGCATCTACAGTCGCCCAACGCCAAGGGCTTTATCTGCCTCATTCTGGTTTGGCCCGAAGGGCGTCCGCCTGGACGGCCAGTCCCCCGCAGCTTTTGGAGAGAATCTGTGTCTAATAGGGCAGGAAGGTCCTGCTCGAACCATGCGTTTACGCCTGCTCTCGCTCCTCATTGCTTCGATCCCCGCTTTTACCATCGCCCAGGCCCAGGCCGCGGGCGCGCCCAGTGCAGCGGCCCCGGCCGTCCCCGCCGGCCAGGCTCACTTCAACCTCGTTCAGGCGAATGACGGCAAAACCGTCGGCTCTTCGGACTGCTCCGTCTCCAGCACGCCCGGTGGCTACCAGATCACCTCTCACGGCGACCTGAAGATGCCGAAGTTCACCTACACCTTCACCAACGAGAACCGCCTCGACAGCCGGCTTAACATCGTTCACGACCAACTCACCGGCACGGTCAACGGCGCTCAGGTCACCTTCAATCTCGCGTCCGATCCCACCGGCCGCCAGTTTCAGGTCAACATCGACGCCAGCGGAAAGCAGACCAGCAACAGCTTCGATCGCCATCAGCACACCGTCCTGCTCGCCGACCTCGACTCCGCCGCCTATGTCGAAATGGTGCACTTCGCGATTGAAAATCCCGCCACCACCTGGATCGTGATCCCCAAACAAAACGGCCTCCTCGTCCCCGCCCAATACACGAATAGCCCGGACGTGCACGGGACCTTCCATGGTCAGCCCGTTGACGCGCACCACACCAGTGTGATCGTGAGCGAGCAGAACGGCATCACCGTCGAGCTCTACTACACCAGCGAAGGCGCACTCCTCGAAGCCGACTTGCCCGAGCAGAATTTCTATGTGATCCGCGACGACTTCAAGCTCACGGCCCGTCCGCATTATGCGCCGCCGCGCGGCTCCGCTCCCCCGCCCAGCCCTGGCCAGCCAGACGGACAACCGCAACAACCTGGCCAGGCGCCGCCGCAATATACACCGCCACCCGGAGGGCCCCCTCCGCAAGTACAGCCCATGGCTCTCCGCCAGGCGGAATAGCCGCCCTCGGCTTTACGTCACGGTGACGATGACCTTTCCGCGCGCGTGTCCTTCCTCCAGGTAGCCGATCCCCTCCGGGACCTCGCTAAGCCGGTAGCGCCGGTCGATAACCGGTGTTACCTTTCCCGCCTCCAGCCACTCGCCGATCAGGGTTGTGTCCCCGCGGCTCCATTTCGCCGTGACGAAACTCAGCTCCTGGCTGACGAATTTCGAATACACCAGCCCCTTCAGCACCCGATCCATCGGCGCGACCCAGCGGCCGCTTGGCGCCCCCACCATCACATAAATCCCGCGGCGGCTGAGCGCTCTCCTGCATGCCGACAACGAATGATTCCCGATGCAGTCAAGGATCGCATCGTACCGTTGACCGCTTGTCGTGAAATCCTCCCGCGTGTAGTCAATCACCGTACCCGCACCCAGCGATCCCACCATCTCGACATTTCTTGTGCTGCATACAGCGCTCACTTCGGCGCCAAGCAACCTGGCGATCTGCACAGCAAAAGTCCCTACGCCACCCGACGCGCCGTTGATCAGGACTTTCTGCCCCGGTTGCGCCTTGCCCCTGTCGCGAAGACCCTGCAGCGCCGTGAGCGCCGCAACTGGAGCGGCGGCGGCCTGCTCGAATGTGACATTCGCCGGCTTGATTACCACGCTCGATTCGCGAGTGCACACAAATTCGGCAAACGCCCCCTGGCACATGCCGAATATCTCATCGCCCGGCTTGAATTGCGTGACGTTCCTGCCCACCGTTTCGATGCGGCCCGCCACGTCGGTCCCGAGCCGCCGGTCTTTCGGCTTGCCGAGCCCCGTCTTCAGGCGAATGCCGTAAGGCGAGCCCCTCATGAAATGCCAGTCCAGGGGATTCAGAGATGCCGCGTGAACCTGAACCACGACTTCATGCTCGCCGGGAGCCGGCTTTTCTGTTTCCTCATATTGGAGGACATCGGGGGAACCGTACCGGCGATACACGATTGCCTTCATGCGAAAATCCCCGCTTCGAAAACACTGAAGTATAGAACTGCCCCCATATAGAGCGTAACGGCTTCGGCAGGCGGCATGAGCGCTTCGATGGCGGGCCTCACACCCTCCATTTCGGTGGTAGGAGGTTTGTGAGACCAGTTCCAGTCCGTATCAGAATTGTTCCAGTGCGCGAGACAGGCGAGCGTCCTTCAATCTCGTCGAAACCGCAGGTCAGGCCTGGCCGGAAAACGCGGTCACCAGATTGGCGAGCAAACGCAGCGCGCGCGGAACAGCCTGGCGCAACGGTGCGGAAATCTCCTCGCCATAGCCAAAGCATCCCGCGCCGATAGTCAATGCAAAAGCCCGCGCTGGAGCGTGCCCGCATATCGACTGCGCCATCGCCAGCAGAGCCGGTGGATCGAGCCGATGCGTCTCCGGCGCGTCGTCGCGAGCGGCCAACGCCACAACACGGATCGCCCCAGGCTCATCGTTCGCGCAGGCATCGACAAAGATCGCCAGTTCCGTCGCCGCCAGATCGGCAGCCATTTCCGGCGTGAACTGCTGTGCAGCAACGATGCGCAACCGTGACGCAGGAAAAATATGTTCAGCCGCCTCGGCAATCCTCAGACCCACGCCGTCGTCCTGGCGCAGCGAGTTGCCGCACGCAAGCACCAATGCAGGAACCACGGGCCCGGTTGCCGTTTTGACTTCCATCACGCTCGCCTTCAGCCTCGCCGCACTTCCCGCAGCAGCGAACCATCCGGCGCGCGCAGCTCGACCGATAGCGGCATCTGCCCCATCGCATGCGTCGAGCAGCTCAGGCACGGATCGAAAGTGCGCACCACTGCTTCCACGCGGTTCAGCATCCCCTCCGCAATGTGCTCGCCCTGTACATAATGCCGCGCAGTCTGCAGAATGCCGCGGTTCATCGCGGCATTGTTGTGGCCGGTCGCGATAATCAGATTCACCCACGTGATCAGGCCGTTCTCGTCCACCTTGTAGTGATGGATCAGCGTGCCTCGCGGCGCCTCCGCCACACCCACGCCTTCAAGGTTGTTCACCGAAGCCGTGGCGCGCACGTGTTTATCGAGGATCGCCTTGTCCGCCAGCAGCGCCTCAATCTTCTCCGTCGCATGCAGCATCTCGATCAGCCGCGCGTAATGGTAGTGGAACGAGCTCAGCAGCGGCTTCGGCGACATCGCCCGAAACTCCCGCCATTCCACGTCCGCCAGCGGCGTGTCGCACCGTCCGGCCAGATTGAGTCTCGCCAGCGGCCCCACCCGATACGTTCCGCCCGGATACCCCAGCGGCTTGTAATACGGGAACTTCATGTACGTATACGGTTCGACTGCCTCGCCGATAAATTCGGAGTAGTGCGCAGGGTTCAGCTCGCCGGCAATAATGTTGCCTTCCGAGTCGATGAACCGCAGCGCGCCGTCGTAGTACTCGGCCAGCCCCCGGTCGTCGATCAGCCCCATGAACAGCGTCGGGAAATTCGCAAACACCTCGATCTCCGCCGAAAACTTCTCCATGCTGCCCCGGAACCACGTCAGCGTTCGCTGAATGGCAGCGGTCGCCGCGGGAATCATCCCGAGGATCTGGTCCCGCTTCTCCCCGCTCAACGGCTCGTTCACGCCACCCGGTACTGTCCACCCCGGATGAATCCTCCGCCCTGCCAGCAACTCGATGATGCGCTGCCCAAATTGCCGAAGCGCTACACCATCGGCCCCGATCGACGGATGCGAATGCGCGATGTGCAGAATGCTGCGCTCCTCCGGCGGCGCATCCATGCCGAGCAACAAATCGGGTGAGGACAAATAGAAGAAGCTCAGCGCGTGCGACTGCACCAGCTGCGCAAGGTTCATGATGCGCCGCAGATTCGCTGCCACCGGCGGAATCCGCACCGCCAGAATCGCATCGCACGCCTTCGACGACGCGATCAGATGACTCACCGGGCAGATGCCGCAGGTGCGCGCCGTGATGTTCGGCATCTCGTAAAACGGCCGCCCCTCGCAGAACTTCTCGAAGCCACGCAGCTGCGTTACATGAAAGGTCGCGTCCTGCACGACTCCCGAGTCATCGAGCTGGAGCGTGATCTTGCCATGCCCTTCCAGCCGCGTAACCGGGTCGATGACGATGGTACGAGACATAATCCCCTGCTTTCCTTTTCCTTCAGCTCAGCCGAAGTGGACAGTGCCGGCGAGCGTCGGAACACGCCCCGCCAGCAGCTCCGACAGCACCTGGTAAATCGTGTCCGCCGACGGCGGGCAGCCCGGGACGAATACGTCGACAGGCACCACCTCGTGCACCGGGCACACACGATCCAGCAACGCCGGTACCCCCACTGTCGGCGCCTGCGGCTGCAGGACGTTCTGTTCGTAGACGCGCAGCAGCACCGGTTGCACTCCACAGCTGTTGCGCATCGCCGAAACGTTGCCAGTCAGCGCGCAGTCCCCAAGCGAAACCAGCACCCGCGTGTGCTCGCGAATCTTGCGGATCTTCTTCAGGTCATCCACGCTGGCCACCGCGCCTTCCACCAGGGTCACGTCCACGTGGTCGGGAAACGTCTTGCGATCCACCAGAGGGCTGTAGACCAACTGAAACTGGCTGCTCAGCTCGATCAGCCGCTCATCCATATCCAGCAGCGACATGTGGCAGCCGGAGCAGCCGTCGAGCCAGACCGTTGCCAAAGTTTTGATGTCGCTCATGGCTGATCCCCTTCCCGCATGATGCGCAGATACGGCAGAAACTCCGGATGCTTGCGCACTTTCGTCCCGGCGCGGCTTTTCTCAAACAGCGCCCCTGTCGGGCACACCTGCACGCATTTGCCGCAACTCGTGCACGTCTCCGAATCGCCCCACGGCTCCTTCAGATCGGTGATCACCAGCGACTGCGCGCCGCGTCCCATCACTCCCCAGGTGTTCGCGCCCTCAATTTCGGAGCAGACCCGCACACATCGCGTGCACAACACGCACCGGTTGTGATCGACGGTGAAACGTGGATGCGAAGCATCCACTGGCAACTGCGGATACTGGTAGGGAATCTCGACATGCGTCATGCCCAGCGAAGCCGCCAGACTCTGCAGCTCGCAATTGCCGTTCGCCACGCACACCGAGCAAACATGGTTCCGCTCCGCAAAAAACAGCTCGAGGATCATCGTCCGATAGCGGTCGATCTTCGGCGAATGAGTCGTGACCTCCATCCCCTCCGTAACCTGCGTCACGCACGCCGGCAGCAATCGCCGCGCGCCCTTCACTTCGACGAGACAGATGCGGCACGCGCCCACTTCCGACAGCCCTTCCAGATGGCAGAGCGTCGGAATCCCGACATTATGCTCGCGTGCCGCTTCGAGGATCGTCTGGTCCGAGCGAGCGCTGATTTCCTCGCCGTCGATGGTCAGCGTCCGAACATTCGGTTCCGCGCTCATGCATGCACCTCCCCGCGGTGAGCGTCCACCGTGGCCGGACTGAACTCGCAAACCCCCGCCGGACATCGCTTCTCATCGATGTGCGCCAGATACTCATGTTTGAAGTAACGCAGCGTGCTCAGCACCGGGTTCGGCGCCGTCTGCCCCAGGCCGCACAGGCTCGTCGCG
>Ga0181517_10003794_pt1 | contig 14150 bp, 8 predicted proteins | sample PEATcosm2014_Bin_31_FD_119748 | JGI IMG/M metagenome (GOLD analysis project Ga0181517, IMG submission 119748) | Peatland microbial communities from MTU Mesocosm Facility, Houghton, MI, USA - PEATcosm2014_Bin01_30_metaG | ecosystem: Environmental > Terrestrial > Soil > Wetlands > Peat | place... | reverse complement strand
TACATTGAGAACTGGAGCATCTGGCTCGACCTGAAGATCATTGGGCGCACGATCGGGGTGGTTCTGGCGGGGACGGGGTCGTAGGGCCTGTTAACACTTCTGAAGCGGGTGGCCGGATTAAGGCGGCCAGTGTTGCCCAGATCCGGTCCGGCTCATCGCAGCGGATTAAACTGGAAGAGTGAAGATTGCGCTGGCCCAGATCAATCCCACGGTCGGGGATTTCAAAGGAAACCTGGCAAAGATCGTGGACGCTGCCAGCCGGGCTGAAGGGCTGGGCGCGCGCCTGACGGTCTTCTCCGAACTGGCGGTCTGCGGGTATCCGCCTGCTGATTTTCTTGAGAAACCAAGCTTTCTGTCCCGCTGCCGCAGCGCCGTCGAGGAGCTTGCCGCGGCGACCGCCGGGCTATCGACGGCGGTCCTTGCGGGTGTGGCGCTGCCAGCTGAGCCCGGCTCGGGCAAGCCCGCCGTCAACGCGGCGGTTCTCATGGACAAGGGCAACATCGTCCTTGAGCAGCACAAGCGGCTGCTGCCTTTCTACGACGTCTTCGATGAGCAGCGTTACTTTTCTCCGTCGAAAGGCCAGAAGGTGGTTGAGCTCGATGGGCTGCGCCTGGCGATCACGATCTGCGAAGACGCGTGGAACGATAAGCACTTCTGGCAGCATCGCCTTTACAAAGTGGATCCGATGGAAGAGATCATGAGCCAGCATCCGGCTGTGCATATCAACCTCTCGTCCTCGCCATTCTGGCACGGCAAGCGGGCCATACGCCGCGAGATGCTGGTGGCGATTGCTCGCCGCGACGGTATCCCCGTGCTGATGTGCAACCAGGTAGGCGGAGACGACAGCCTGATCTTCGATGGCTCCTCGTTGGCCATCAACAGTCGAGGCGAGCTGATCGGGCAGGCAAAGTCCTTCGACGAGGATCTCCTCGTTGTGGACCCATTCACCGCTCCGGCAATTGCGGCCCCACAGGACGACGACACCGAGGCTGCCTATCGGGCGCTGGTGATCGGCGCGCGGGATTACGTGCGCAAGTGCGGCTTTCGCAAGGTTCTGGTGGCGCTCAGCGGCGGCATCGACTCCGCGCTGGTCGCGGCCATTGCCACCGATGCTCTGGGACCGGAAAACGTGCTGGGCATCGGCATGCCCAGCCCCTATTCCTCGCCGGGCTCAATCGACGACAGCCGGCGCCTGGCCGAGAACCTCGGCATCCGGTTCGAGGTAATCGGCATCAGCGGACTCTTTGAGGAGTACAAGCTTGCTCTTGCTCCGCTTTTCGAGGGCACACGAACCGACACGACCGAAGAGAACATTCAATCGCGCACCCGCGGGGTGCTCATGATGGCGCTGTCGAACAAGTTTTCGGCACTGGTTCTGACCACCGGCAACAAGTCGGAGATGGCAGTGGGCTACTGCACGCTTTACGGCGACATGGTGGGTGCACTGGCCGTGATCGGCGACCTGGTGAAGACGCGCGTCTACGCCGTCTGCCGCTGGCTCAATCGGGAGGGCGAGGTTATTCCTCCAGCGGTGATCGAGAAGCCGCCTTCTGCCGAGCTGCGGCCCGACCAGAAGGACACCGATTCGCTGCCACCCTACGAAGTGCTCGATCCGATCCTGGAAGCGTACGTGGAGCGCTACGAAGCTCCGGAGGCCATCGCGCAGGCAACCGGAACCCCTCTTGCCCTGGTGCAGCAGGTGGTGAGCCTGGTGGAGCGATCGGAATACAAGCGCCAGCAGGCCGCGCCGGTGCTGAAAGTCACTTCAAAATCCTTTGGCATGGGGCGAAGATTTCCCATCGCTGTGAAGGTATAAGCTAGAACGTGGCGGAATCCACCGCATACCAAGGAGAACCAGCTTGATTCGTATGTCCAACCCTCTGACCAGCGCCCGCTGCCTCGCCGCAGCCGCGCTGGTTGTTGCCTTGTCGTTCGCATTCCATGGCGCCGCTCAGGAGCAGGTGCCCCCTGCGCCCGCCGATGTCAACGCCCCTTCCGCACCGACGCCAGCGCCTTCAGCGGCTCCCGCCTTCCCCGCACCTGACCCGGCCAACTTCACGGCGGCATCGCCGACCAAGGAGGAGGTCAATGCATTCCTGAACGCCAGCTTTGGGTACAACGAAAACCTTGTATGGCAGGTGGAGGGAATCCTGAAGACCCAGGTCGAAGGGGTTACCAAGGTGATCGGTTATGTGGGAGACAAAACCGGCAAAACTAAACCCCAGGGGATGCAGTTCTTTATATTGCCTGACGGCAAGCACATCATCGCCAACGACGAGATCAGTTCTTTCGGCGAGAACCCCTTTGCCGACTATCGTGCCACGTTGCAGAAGCGCGCAGACGGCCCCTATCGCGGAACCGCCTCGAAGGATTTGGAGCTTGTCGAATTTGCCGACTTCCAGTGCCCGCATTGCAAAGATGCACAGCCCAACATGGAAAAGCTCCTCGTCGACTTTCCCAACGCGCGCATCGTCTTCCAGAACTTCCCGCTGCCCATGCACCCTGCCGCGGCGGGCGCGGCAGCCTACGGCGTCTGCGTGAACAAACTGGGCGGCAGCGTCGTCTTCTTCCAGTTTGCCGCCGCGGTTTTTGACGGACAGGACGGCCTGAACCAGGGCGCCGACAGCGCTACTCTCACGCTGAACAGCGCGGTGACCAAGGCAGGGCTCGATCCGGCCAAGGTGGAGGCCTGCTCGAAGACCCCCGAAGTTGTTGCCCAGGTGAAAGCCTCGGTCCAGCTCGCCAAGGATCTCAACGTCAACGTGACCCCCGCCCTGATGGTCAATGGCCGACAGGTTCCTGCAGCCGGCCCCTACGATTTGATCAAGCAGATCATTTTTTTCCAGGAGAAGCTGGACGGCGTCAAGCAGTAGCCCTGGCTAGCGCGCCGAAGGGTTCTTGTCTATGCGGAACATGGGCGAGTGGCCGGCAGCCTGCGTTCCGCGAATCACGTGGGGCGTCATGATTATGAGCAGCGACGCATAACTCTGCTGGTTGTCATTGGCCGTTACATCGTTCAGCCCGGGAATCTCGCTGAAGCCTGGAACGCCGCTGATGGCGCGGCTTTGCTGCTTGTCGATGTTGCTGACCACAACGATCCCCTCGCCCTGCCTAACCGTGACGACGCCGGAATAGGCCTGATTGTTCAGGATGGGGTTGCCGTTGATCGAGGTGCCGTTAAGCGCGGTGAGCTTCAGGTCGATGGTGAGAGCGACATCGTTGTTGCGGACAACTTTGGGCGTGGCTTTGAGCGTAAGGCCCAGGTCCTGGTACTCCACCTGGGGGATGTTCGGCACGCTGCCGCCCAGGCTTGAGAGCAAGCTCGACAGGCTGCTGGATGTTCCCACCCCAGTGAGCCCCGGAATCGACGGCAGGCTCGGGGACAAACCGGAGAACGACGAGGTCTGAATCGGGTAGCGGGTTCCCGAACGGACTGTCCCCGCTTCACCATCGCCCAGCCGCAACTGCAGCATGTCGAGCTCGCGCGAGTCAGAGGAGTTCAGGTTGAAGTTGGCTGTTGCGGTTCCCGGCGCGAGGGCCGACTGGGTAAGCCCGCCGCCAAAGAGCGCAACGCCGTTGGTGAGATTGCTTCCTGTGACCTGGCCCGATGCGAGCAGGATGCCCAGGATGGCCAGGGTGTCGCCGGGGGCGGCGAGTCCCGAGGAGATAATCTGCTGCACCAGACTCTGGTTGGCGTTCAAGATTGACTGCTCTTCGGCATAGACGTTGAAGGCAGTCATGGATTGCGGAGGCTGCACGCCCGTGTTGCGGTCGCTCATATGCGCGATCTGGATCATGCGCACCTCGAGCATCACCTGGCTATGGCCATCCTCGATCTGGCGGACGGTCTCGTTGAAAGCATTCAACGTCTTCGCCGGTGCGCGCAGCAGAACCGTTTCCGCCGTCGGATCGGCCGTCACCTGCTGCACGTCGAAGACGTTCTTAGCAATGTTCGTGATATCGGTGAGCTCGGTCGGCGTGAGCCCGGGCAGGTAGATCGTCTCGAACTCCTGGGGAACAAGCTGCCTGCGATTGTCCGGTGTATTTCGCGCAACGAGGGCACGATGCGCGTCAAGAGGCACATAAAAAGTGTTGGTCACAAGAGCCAGAGCCCTTGTGGCTTCGACGAAAGTGGCGTCATCCAGGTCAAAATGCACAGATGCGATGCGAACGCTGTCGTCGATTGTCGCTTCAAGGCCGTAGGCTTTGAAGACCTGCTGCACCACCTGCCGCTGGTCAGTGTGGAGGTGAAAGCTGTGTACGCCGGAAGCCGGCTCGAGCACAACGGCGGCCCCGATGCCGGCGGTGCTGCGGCTCCCAGTACCGGTGTTGACGATCGCATCCTCTTCGCCGCGCGAGGCATCCTCGCCCATCTCGCGCAGGTGTTCAGTGACCTGGACGTTCCTGGGATCGAGCGCAAGCGCCCGTTCCAGTGCTGCCCGCTCAGCCGAATCGTCCCCGAGGAGCCGGGCCTTTGCGGCCTGTTGTATGAGCGCCGTGACGAGGTGGCTGCGAGCCAACTCAGCGGCCAGGCGGTAGTTCGCGTTCGAGGGGTCGAGCTCGGCGGCCCGCTGATAGGAGAGCATCGCTTGCTCGAAGTTCTCCTTCTCGAATTGCTTGCTCGCGGCGAGAAAGAGGCTTGCCGCACGCTTGCGGGCGCTTCCGGTTACGGGTTTCGCCGCTGTTGCCTGGTCAGCCGCTGCCGAGTCAACGGATGCGGCCTGCGCTTGCGCGGAAGTGCCGCTTTGTGGGGCTGGAGCTTGCGGGTGCGGGTCTGACTGCAGACCTGCCTGCGAAGCTGAGGGAGGACTTGCTTGTAGACCCGCTTGAGGATCTGCCGGGATCGAGCCGGCAGTTTGAGCCGCTGCGAATCCAGCTGAGACCGTCAGCACGAGCCAGCTGGATAAAAGCCATCCAACCCTGGAAGGCGCGCGCCGGAGCGCTCTGCGTGAGCGGCCGCCCTTCGACCTCACTTGCCAACCTCGGTCGCCGCCAACAGGTCGGCCAGCGAGGTCGCGCAGGCCTCGGGCTGGTGTTCCAGGAGCTCATCGTAGCTGTAGTGGCCGGTCGCCACTGCGATCACCGGCAGATGGTTGGCGCGGGCTGCTGCGATGTCGCGCGGGGTATCGCCCACGACGCAGACGCTGGCGGTGTTGCCGGCAAGCTCGCGGGCCTTTATTGCAGCGTTGCCGATCAGATCGGGCCGGGAAGGGAAGTGGTCGCTGAAACCGCCAAAGCGGAACCACTCGCGCAGCCCAGCCTGCTCCACCTTGATCCAGCCGATCATTTCCAGGTTGCCCGTGGCCACGCCGAGCAGGGCGCCGCGAGCTGCCAGATGCCGAAGCACGTCTTCTACGCCCGGCATGCGCACCAGGCGCATCTCGTTGCGCCGCTCAGCCACCGAGTTGCCCATTGCGTCCAGAATTGCCGTGAGCTGCTCTTCGAGCGCCTGGGCAGGGATTCCCGTCTGCAGCCAGGCCTCGCGGAGAATCGCCGTGTCGGTGCTGCCATGGATGGTGACGCCCTCCAGCGCGATCTCAAAGCCAGTCACCCGCTTCACGCTGCTGGCAAAGGCGTCGAAGTGAATGCGGTCAGGGTCCCGCAGCAGCGTGCCGTCGATGTCGAACAGGTAGGCGTCCTGCGCATCCCAGGCAAAGCCGGGGCGCAGGTGGACGCGCGCTGCCATGTGCGTTTCAGATTTCTGCATTTCCCTTGCGCCAGCCGCTAGCCTTGACGATACAGGGAGCGGACCGCACTGAGTACTGGACGTTCGCTGCGCGGCGGACGCTTGAGCGTGGCGCGCACTTCGGCCAAGTCGAGCCCCAACTCGGCCATCGCGCGGCTCAGCGTGTTGCGATGCATGCCCAGTTCTTCGGCTGCCTTACACTGGTTGCCCCGGTGCGCTACCAAAACTTCTCTCAGGTACTGCCTCTTGAACTCGCGGACCGCTTCCTCATAACGAAGCCCGCTGGAGTGCATCTGCGTCACCAGGCTGTCTAGTTCTCGTTTCACGTCAACCTCTTGCTTGATCGGCCACCGTGCCGTCATCCGGCAACGCGCCACAAAGAATTTAGGGCTTGCCAGTGTGGGAATGCATCCACTCCGGGGTTTCTTCCTGCAAAAGCTTCAGGCCCAGCCGCACTCGGGCGCCCAGTTCGTCCGGACTAACCCGCGTGCTCAGGTGGAGGGCTCCAAAGAAGTGCTTGGGCAGCTTGGCATCCGCCAGCCAGTGCGTGTCGGGAAAAAATGCGACTGCTACCAGGATGATGATCGTTATTAAGAGTACACCCTGAAGAAGGCCGAATGCTCCACCCACCAGGCTGTCGAGCCAGCCCAGTCCGATTTTCTGAAAAGTTTTGGATAAGACCGCGCCGATGAAGCCGGCCACTACCATCACCAAAATCGCAATCACCAGGAAGCCGATGGCATCGGCGATCTCTACAACTTTGACGAACGGCTTGAAAATGGCGCCCACCCAGATGTAGTTCCAGGCGGCCAGTGCGAGCCCCAGCAGAAGCCCGATCAGCGAAAAGAAAGAGCGCAGGAATCCTTGCGCCAGCCCGCTGAGCACTGCGCTGGCAACGACGATGACGATGATCCAGTCGAACCACGTCATGTCTGCGATCAGAATGTCCATGCTGCCCTCCGGCTCCTCTCCGGCTTCCTTCCCGTGCCTGACGGAACCGTGCTGTGCGATCTGGAAATCATAGGATCAATTCGCGTCCTGTCAACCTTCGGAATGCTTCGAGATACTTTGCCTGGGTGCGCTCCACCACGTCGGAGGGCAAACCTGGAGCGGGGGCCTGCTTGTTCCAGCGGATGGATTCAAGATAGTCTCGCACGAATTGCTTGTCGAACGAAGGCTGTGGCCCGCCAGGCTTCCAGGCCGAGCCTTCCCAGAACCGGGAGGAGTCTGGCGTGAGAACCTCATCGGCAAGGATAATCCCTTCCGGCGTTCTGCCAAACTCAAATTTTGTGTCGGCCAGAATCAGCCCTCGAGACTCGGCATGAGTGGCGGCCCGCGCATAAATTGCCAGCGTCAGCCGTCGAAGATCCGCCGCATTTGCCGGGCCCACCAGCTTCTCCGCTGCGGCAAACGAGATGTTCTCGTCGTGCGCCCCGTCCTGGCTCTTTGTCGCTGGCGTAAAAAGAGGCTCAGGCAGACGCGATCCGTCCTCCAGGCCGGTGGGCAGCGGCAGCCCGCACACAGAATTGCTCGCCTGGTACTCCTTCCAGCCCGAGCCTGCCAGGTAGCCGCGTGCTACACATTCGATGGGAAACATCGACGCGCGCTTCACCAGCATCGACCGGCCCTCGAGCTGGTCAATATATTGGTGCAGCGCAGCCGGATAGCGGGCCACGTCCGCCGTGATCAGGTGATTGGGAACAAGCTCCGAGAGCAGCTCGAACCAGAAGAGCGAGATCTGCGTGAGGATCTTGCCCTTGCCCGGAATCCCCGTCGCCAAAACGTAATCGAAGGCCGAGATGCGGTCTGTGGCAACCAGCAGCAGTGCGTCTCCAACGGCGTAGAGGTCGCGCACCTTTCCCCTGCCGAGCAACGGCAGTTCGCCCAAGTTCGTCGTCAAAAGCGCTGTCACAGGAAGGCCTTCCGAGGGGGTAACTGAATCTTCGATTCTCCGGTGCGCGGATTGGTTTGTCAATGCGGGCCGCAGGGCAGGATGGAAAAGGACTACAAGCGAAACAGAAGCCAGATTCAAGGGGAGCAGACGACGAAAGAATCGCTGCAAATGCGGCCGACTCAACGCGCAAAGCCTCATCGAATCTTAGCTATGAAGTCCCATCGAATCGTCTCCCAGTTAAGGTCGAACGAGCCATTTGAATCGGGCAAAATGCGCGTGCGGAGCAAGCGTGGAAAACATGCACCAACGTGTGTGACAGCGGTCACAGAGGGACAAACTGAGTTGGGAGACACTCCAGTTGTCAACATGGTTCGGGGGGCACGTACGAACGCTCCCTTAGAGCCGGGCGACACGAGGCAGCAGTGGAAAGGGGAAGCCGCGGCTAGCTTCGGTTAATACAGGGATCACCAGTAGCCGCGCGCTACCGACCTCCAGCGCCGGCTACTGGTCCCCGTAAATTCTCTTGTGCACAACAAGCGCCTCCGAAGCGACGAACTCCTTTGGAGGCGATTTTTTGTCCTTGCAGTCCCTTTTCCATCCCCGCCCGCGTTGGCCCGCTTCTTCTTTTGCTCCTGGCCCTCCTCCTGTCTCACCCCAGCCATTCAAGCTCAAAGATAATCCGCTCTGCTCGAATTCCGATGTTTGACAACTGCTGCCTGGGAATTCTACTTTCCCGATGATCGGGTTTCCGCCGCAGGGGACCACCGGTGAGCCCAGGCCGGATGGGTTACTGCGGCAATCCCGCTCAAGATTGAGGAGAATGATGAGAGTCCCCACGTTTCGTACGACAGGCCGCACCAGTGCGCTTCTGGCCATTGCCTCGTTGGCGATGGCCTGTGTAGCCGCAGCGCAGTCCGCCCCTCAGCCTGACTACCTCAACCCAAACCTCCCGCCAGAACAGCGCGCCGCTGACCTAGTGAAGCGCATGACGCTAGAGGAGAAGGCTTCGCAGCTCGTCAACCAGGCGCGCGCCATCCCGCGCCTCAACATTCCTCAGTACGACTGGTGGTCTGAGGCTCTGCACGGCGTGATCAACAACGGCGTGACTGAATTCCCTGAGCCGATCGGCCTGGCGTCTACGTTTGACGCACCGGCCATTCATGACATGGCCGAGGCCATCGGCGTCGAGGGCCGCATCAAGCATGTGCAGGCCGTGCGTGAGAAGCGAGCCAGTATGTTCTTTCAGGGTCTTGATTTCTGGGCGCCGAATATCAACATATTCCGCGATCCGCGCTGGGGCCGTGGGCAGGAGACCTATGGCGAGGACCCGTTCCTGACCGGCCGCATGGGCGTCGCGTACGTCACCGGTCTGCAGGGAAACGATCCTCACCATTACCGCGCCATTGCCACTCCCAAGCACTTTGCCGTTCACTCCGGTCCTGAGCCCACACGCCACAATGCCGACGTGACCGTAAGCAAGCACGATGAGCTTGACACCTACCTGCCCGCATTCCGCGCCGCGGTGACAGAGGGCAAGGCCGGCTCAGTGATGTGCGCTTACAACTCGATCAATGGCCAGCCCGCCTGCGCCAACGACTTCACCCTGGTCGGCCAGCTTCGCGGGAAGTGGGGCTTCAACGGCTACGTGGTCTCGGATTGCGGCGCCGTGATCGACATCTTCCACGGCCATCACTATACGCCTTCGCAGCCTGAGGCCTCGGCCACAAGCCTGAAGCACGGCATGGACAACGAGTGCGTCGACGGCGGGTCCCTGGTGAAGGGTAACTTCGATTACAAGCCCTACCTCGACGCCGTCGCGCAGGGCTACCTTAAAGAGTCCGACATCGATGTGAGCCTGGTTCGCCTCTATACGGCGAGGATGAAGCTCGGCATGTTCGATCCTCCAGAACTTGATCCCTATTCGCATATCTCCGAGAGTGAGTTGGACTCGCCCGAGCATCGCGCGCTCGCCCGCAAGATCGCGAAAGAGTCCATGGTCCTGCTGAAGAACGACGGCGTGCTGCCGATCAAGAACCTCGGAACCAACATTGCGGTGATTGGCCCGCTGGCTGAGCAGAGCGCAGTGCTGTTGGGAAACTACAACGGCCAACCCTCCCACACCGTCACCGTCCTTGAAGGCATCAAGAAGGAATTTGCCGGAGCCAACGTGACCTTTGAGTCCGGCACCATGTTCCTGAGCAGGGAGGCGACGCCAGTACCTGCCTCTGCGCTCTCCGTCGACGGCAAGCCTGGCGCAAAGTTGGACTTCGCGCAGATGGATACCAGCGACATCAACCACCCCAAGCGCACCGCGAGTTTCGCCACGCGGATCGATCCAGTGGTCGATATCTCGACTGCGCCGCTTCCAGAGCAAGCCAAGGGGCTTCGTCAGCTTTCGGTGCAGTGGACGGCTGACCTGACTGCTCGCGAGACCGGAGACTACAACCTCGGGCTGATCTCCTCTGGTTTCTTCAGGCTTCGGCTGGATGGGAAGCCCGTAACCTCCGCCTGGGACTCGAACGGCGCGGAGAGCAAGGTGGGTCGCGTGCATCTGGAGGCGGGTAAGCCGGCGAAGCTCGAGGTCAACTACTCGCCGCGCGATGGTTCAGAACCCGTGGCTAAGCTGGTGTGGGCCAAGCTGGACATGAAGCCGCAGCCCGAAGCAATTGAAGCGGCAAAGAAGGCAGACGTGGTGGTGGCTGTTGTTGGCATCACCAGCGAACTCGAAGGCGAAGAGATGCAGGTGAATGAGCCCGGCTTCAAGGGCGGCGACCGCACCAGTCTCGATCTACCTGCGCCCGAAGAGGTGCTGATTGAGACGCTCGCCGCAACGGGCAAGCCCCTGGTGGTGGTTCTGACCAACGGTTCGGCTCTGGGTGTGAATTGGGCCAAGGATCATGCCAACGCCATCCTGGAAGCGTGGTATCCGGGCGAAGAAGGCGGCACAGCCGTTGCCGAGACGCTAAGCGGGGCCAATAATCCGGCGGGCCGTCTTCCGGTCACGTTCTACAAGGATGTTGCGCAGCTTCCCGCCTTTGAGAATTACGCCATGAAGGGCCGCACGTATCGGTACTTTGAAGGCGAGCCGCTGTTTTCGTTCGGCTATGGGTTGAGCTACACCACCTTTGGCTATAAGGACCTGAAGCTGCCTGGACGGCCGATTGCCGCGGGTGAGGATCTGCACGCCAGCGTCACGGTGACCAACACTGGCAAGGTTGGGGGCGATGAAGTGGTTCAGCTCTATCTCAAATTCCCTGGCGTGGCCGGAGCGCCGAACAAGGCCCTGCGCGGATTCCAGCGGATCCACCTGGAGCCAGGCGCATCGCAAGACATTCAATTCGACCTGAAGCCGCGCGACCTGAGCATCGTCACGGATGCCGGCGAGCCGGAGGTACCTGCGGGCCAGTTCACCGTTGAGGTGGGCGGCGGCCAACCTGGGGCGGGTGCGGCGACGGTTGCAGGGGTCTTCAAAGTGAAGGAGACGGAGACCCTGCCGGAGTAGGGCCCGGGCAGGAACACCCGCGAAACCCTAATAGCGAATTTGCGCTTTACGTCTCCCAGGTCCCCAAATTGCGAGGAATCTCCACCCCAGCGACGATGACCTGGCACCGGGGACCCCGGCGGGTTTTGGCAGGTTTGACCGTTGGTGTCTACGCCGTTGCGCGCTGCGGCTCGTGGCTGCCCAGCCGCACGCTTACGATCTTCGAGACGCCGGGCTCCTGCATGGTCACGCCGTAAATCATATCGGCGGCCTGCATCATGCGCCTCGAATGCGTCACCAGCAGGAACTGCGTGTCCCTGCTGAGCGTGTGGAGCAGGTCTGCAAGACGGCCCACGTTGGTCTCGTCCAGCGGAGCATCCACTTCGTCGAGCACGCAGAACGGGCTGGGCTGGAACTGGAAGATGCCCACCAGCAGCGCCAGCGCCGTGAGTGCCTTTTCGCCGCCCGAGAGCAGCAAGACGTTCTGGAGCTTCTTGCCCGGAGGCGAAGCCACAATGTCGAGCCCGCTCTCCGCCTGGTTTTCCGCATCGGTCAGGCGCAGGAAGGCCTGGCCGCCCTGAAAGAGGCGCGAGAAGACCCGCGCGAAGTTCTCGTTGATGCGCGCAAACGCTTCGTCGAACTTGGTCCGCGAGATTTGGTCGATCTCCTTTATTGTCTCCTGCGTGTTCTCGATCGATTCGATCAGGTCGGCGCGTTGCACATCGAGGAAGCCATGTCGCTCGGCCGTTTCCTTGTATTCGTCGAGCGCCATCATGTTCACCGGGCCGATCTGCTCCAGCCGTTCGCGCAGGGTCCTGCAAGTCTCTTCCTCCTGGGCCAGCGCTTCGTCCACGAGCCGTTCAATCGTCTCATCGGCGCGCAGCACTGCCGCTTCGACGTTAACCTCAGCCAGGCAGCTTCCTTCCAGGTGCTCGAGGTCGGCCTGCAGCTTGGCTGCCGCGCTGGAGCAGGCCGCGCGATCCTCGCGAAGTTTATCGAGTGCCGTGCGGCCGGTCTTGAGCTCGGTTTCGAGCCCGCCCAATTGCTGCCGAAGAGCCTGGGCCTGATTCGCAATCGACTGTGCCTGCGCCAGCGCCGCGCTGCGCGCCTCTGCCAGTTCCTTCTGCCTCTGCGCCAGTCCCGAGTTCTCGCCCAGTCGCTGCTCGCGCTCCGCCGCAGCTTCTGCGCGCGCCTGGTTGAGCTGCAGCACACGCCTTTCCAGATCAGTGTTCAGGCGGTCAATGCGCTGGAAGCTCGCTTCCGCGCCGCGCCGGCGTTCCTCAAGGCCCGCCAACTCCGCAGTTACGCGTGCGGCTTCCTGCTGAAGTTCCTCGCGCGTGCTACGCAGCAACTCCTGTTGCGCCTGAAGTTCGTCAAGCCCGGCTTCGGCCCGGGCGTGCTCTGTTTCAAGGCGGCCCGCCTCTTCCTTGTGCTGGGCAATCGAATTATGTTTGGCTTCGCGCGCATCCTTGTTGCGCGCGGCTTGCAGCACCCAGTCCCCGATCCGCCGCTCGACGCGCTGTTCTTCCCCTTCGAGTTGTTTCAGCGCCGCGCCCTGGTTAGCCGATTCGGTCTCCGCCTGGCGCCGGTCCGCACCGCGCGCCTCGAGCTGAGCCGTGAGCTCCTCGGCCTCGTGCGCCAGCGCCGCCGCGTCCGATTCCGCCTGAGTCAGACTTGTGTCGAGCTTCGCCAACCGGGCCTCGGTCTCGCGCAACTCGCGCTTGAGCGCCAATGGACCTTCGCTGGCCGGCTTGCCTCCGGTCACGGTTGCATTGTGGAAGCACTCACCCTCGGGAGTCAGGAAGAAGGCATGCGCATGGCGCGAGGCAAGCCGCTGCGCCTCTGCCGGGTCAGACACCAGAAAGCTGTATTTCAGCTTGGGCAGCATGGCCTCAAGCGACCGGCCAAATCCATTCAGCACGCGAACGGAGTCAGTCAGCGGCGTCACGCCGGGCCCAGCGATCGCGCTGTGTACTTCAGTCGTGCTGGCCCCATCCCCTGCATGCGCAGGATGAATGAGGAATGTGGCGCGGCCTTCTACGCCGGACTTCAGCAGACGCACGCCCTGCTCCGCCGCTACCCAGCTTTCGACGACGACATAGTTGAGCTCCTCACGCAGGAACTCGTCCACTACGCTCTCATGCTCGCCGCTGACCTCGAGGAAATCCGCCAGGGTGCCCACTGGCGCCATGCCCTGGCCCAGTGCGCCGGGCTTGAGCAGCCGACGGACCGTGTCCGTCGAGTAGCTATGGTTCCGAATCAGAGCCGCGAGCGCGTCGCCCCGCCCCGTAACGGCTGCATGCTCGCTGCGCATCTGGTTGGCCTGGGCGCGCTGTGAATTCTCGCTGGCTCGCCGGGCCTGGAGGGTCTCGCGCAGCGCAGCAATCTCCGCCTCCAACCGCGTGAGTGCTTCGGTTGCCGATTTGTGCATCTCGCGAACGCGTCCGCCTTCAATCCCGAGGCTTTCCTGCTCATGCGTGGCTTGGCGCATCTCGGATTCAAGCCGCTCCGCTTCGCGCTCCAGTGCGGCAAGGCTCTCTTCCCCCTGCGCGGTGTGGCTTCGCGCGTTGCCTGCCAGCGTGAGCAGGTGCATCGCGTGGCGGCGGCTCGACTGCAACTGACGCTCCGAGGCAAATACAGCTTCGGCAGCGGCCCGAGCCTGCTGCTGACGAGCCTCCACCTGCTCGCGAAAGCTTCGCGCTTCGCCTGCGGCAGTCTCAAGGAAGAGCTTCTGTTGCTCGCGCTCCTCGGCGATGCCCTTGAGCTGTGTCCCGGTCGCCTCGAGTTCGGCAGCCGAGCCTGCAATGCGCGCTTCGAGATCAGCCACCCGCTCGCGATTGGCCTGTTCGCGGGCGATAGCACGCTCCAGCTCGAGCGCCGCTTCGTTGGCCCGGCTCTGTGCCTCTTGCCCTTCGCGGTCCAGCTCGTAGCCACGTTCGGTCAGGTTGTGCTGGTTGGTCTCGAGCCCGCCAATCGATGCGGCCGACTCGCTGATGCGCTCGGTGAGGGCGCGTATCTCGCTCTCCAGTCGAGTCTGTTCTGCATCCATCAGCGCCATGCGGCTGGCCAGCACGACGCGCAGCCGGCTG
>Ga0181517_10003792_pt1 | contig 14155 bp, 10 predicted proteins | sample PEATcosm2014_Bin_31_FD_119748 | JGI IMG/M metagenome (GOLD analysis project Ga0181517, IMG submission 119748) | Peatland microbial communities from MTU Mesocosm Facility, Houghton, MI, USA - PEATcosm2014_Bin01_30_metaG | ecosystem: Environmental > Terrestrial > Soil > Wetlands > Peat | place... | reverse complement strand
CGGCGACGAGGGGCCCGGCGGCGCACAGGCCCAGGCAGCCGACCCGCCTTACCGCCACGTCCTCCAGGCCCGCCGCTACCACCCCGTCCCGGACGGCGTCGAAGAGCCGGTCCGAACCCATCGAAAGGCACCCGGCGGCCTGGCAAATATTGGCCGAGGCTCGCACCGCGCCGGCCGGGATGAGCGGCTCTTGCTGGCGGCGGCGCCGCTGGACCGCCCCGCCCTCGCCTGCCGCCCGTACCTCGGCGCCCGTTTCGCCGCCGGCGCTCACAACGCCTCCAACAAGGTCTTCAACCCGGCAGGCGTCGCCTTGCCGTGGACCTCGCCGTCGATCACGACCGCCGGGGCCAGGCTGCAGGCGCCCAGGCACCGGGCCTTGAGCACAGACACCTTCCCGTCGGGCGTAGTGGCACCCGCCTCTACCCCGAGGGTACGGCTGATCTCGTCCAACAGGCCCGAAGCACCGTTGATGTAGCAGGCCGTGCCGGTGCACACCACGCAGGTGTGCTCGCCCTGAGGCTTGAGGGTGAAGTGCGAGTAGAAGGTGGCTACTCCGTAGACCTTGCTCGGCGGCACGCCCAAGGACTCGCCCACGTAGGCGAGGGCGTCCTCGTCCAAGTACCCGAAAACTTCCTGAGTGGTGTGCAACACCTCGATGAGACCGTCGGGCCGGTACCCGAGGCGGCGCATTCGGACGTCCACCTGCCGCCAGCGTTTGTCGTCGCTGGGGGCGGCCGCCGGCGCAAGTGTGCTTTGAGCCATTCGTTGGCCTCCTGTGGCCCTCTGGGGCCGCTACGGCTTGTAGTCCAAAACTAGCCGAGCGGGCCCCAGGACCAGGCCGGGTCAAAGGTCCCATCGGAACGAGCAGTTGGGCACCAGGCGCTGCAATAGGAAAGCCTCAATAATTACTTAGGACTTCCAAATATGGCTGACCAGAACCTTCTGCCTCGAGCGATGAGCAGACAAGACGGAGGCGACCGCCTGCTGAGCCTCCCCGCCGGCTCTTCGGTCGGCGCACAAGCCCCCGACGTCCCCGAGCGCCTCCCGGTCATCCGCGCCCGGCGCCGCCACACCCTCGTGCTGGCCATGTTCCTCGCCGCCGTCGGGCCCGGGCTGATGGTGATGCTGGCCGACACCGATGCCGGCAGCGTCGTCACCGCCGCACAGTCAGGGGCCAGCTGGGGCTACTCCCTGCTACCCCTCGAGGTGGCCCTCATCCCCGTGCTGTACCTCGTCATGGAGCTGACGGTGCGGCTCGGCATCGCCACCGGCAAGGGGCACGCCGAGCTGGTAAAGGACTGCTTCGGCCAAAAATGGGCCTTCCTCTCTGTTGCCTTGCTGCTCGTAAGTACCACCGGGGCCCTGGTCACAGAGCTGGCGGGCCTCGCCGGCGTCGGCCTGATGGAGGGCATCCCGCCTCGCGTGACCGTCCCCGCCGCCGCCATCTTCCTGGCCCTGGTGGTGATGTCGGGGAGCTACCGGCGGGTCGAGCGGATCGGGCTCGCGCTCGGGCTGTTCGAGCTGGCGTTCCTGTTCGCCGCCCTTCGCGCCCACCCGAGCCTGCATGCCGCGGCGGCCAGTTTCGGTTCGCTGGGACCGCTGAGCCGGGGAGGCTACCTGGGCCTCGTGGCCGCCAACGTGGGCGCCGTGATAATGCCTTGGATGGTCTTCTACCAGCAGGCGGCGGTCGTCGACAAGGGGCTGCGGCGGGAAAACCTAAGAGCCGGCAGGGTCGACACGGCTGTCGGCGCCGTGGTCACCCAGGTGGTGATGATCGCCGTCCTGGTGGCGACGGCCGCCACGCTGAACAGCCACAGCCACAGCCACGTCCTCGGCGCCAACGCGGCCGCGCAGGCCGTGAGAACGGGCGGGTCGCTGACGAGCGTCCAGGCCATTTCCGCCGCGCTCGTGCCTTACCTCGGCACCGCCGCCGGAAAGCTCGCCTTCGGCCTGGGCATGGTCGGGGCCGCCATGGTCGCCGCCATCGTCGTGAGCCTGGCCGCGGCGTGGGGCTTCGCCGAACTGACGGGGGCGCGCCGCAGCCTCAACTGCCGCGCCACCCAGGCTCCCCTCTTTTACGGTGTTTATGTCGCCTCGCTGGCGTTGGCGGCCGGCCTGACCCTGGTGTGCGGTTCCCCGGTGCGCCTGTCGGTGGCCATCGAGGTGGGCAACGCCCTTTTGCTCCCGGTGGTCCTCGGGTTCCTCCTGGCCCTGGCCCACAAGGCCCTACCCGCCCCCTACCGCTTGCACAAAGTGCAGAGCACGGTCACCCTCGGTGTCGTAGTGGCCGTGCTGGCCCTCAACATCGAGCTCGGCGCCCGCCTGGTCGGCCTTTGACGCCCAGGCCTGACCGGCGCAGTGAGCCCCCCAGGCTGCGGGAGCCCCTAAAACGTGTGGACCTACGGCCCTGATGGCAGAGCTGTGGGCCGCCTATGGTGGCTACCTATGTGCCTCGGTATCCCCGGACAAGTAACCGAGCTGCTCGACGACGGCTCCCAGCACGCCTGGGCCGACGTCAGCGGCGCCCGCCGGAGGGTCAACGTCGCCCTCCTGGAGGACGAAGACCTAAAGGTCGGAGACTGGGTGCTCATCCACGTCGGATTTGCCCTGGCCAAGCTGGATGAGCAAGAGGCTGCTCAGACGCTCCAACTCCTCGAGGGGATGGCCAAGGCCTACACCGACGAGCTCGAGGCCATGGCCAACTCCGGCACCAGCGCGCCGGGCCAGGGCTAGCGTACAGTGCGCTTCGTCGACGAGTTCCGGGACCGGGACAAGGCCGTCGCCCTGGCGGTGCGCATCGCCGAGCTGTGCACACCGGGACGGCACTACAAGATCATGGAGATCTGCGGGGGCCATACCCACACCATCTACAAGCACGGCCTGGAGCACCACCTCCCACCCGGGGTCGAACTGGTGCACGGGCCGGGTTGCCCGGTCTGCGTGATACCCATGGGCCGGGTGGACGACGCCATCTCCATCGCCCGCACCCCGGGCGTGACCATGGCCTGCTTCGGCGACATGCTGCGCGTGCCCGGCAGCCAGGGCTCTTTTCTCGACGCCAAGGCGTCGGGGGCGGACGTGCGGGTCGTCTATTCGCCCATGGACGCATTGCAATTGGCGGTCGACGAACCGGGACGCCAGGTCGTGTTCATGGCCATCGGTTTCGAGACGACCGCGCCGTCCACGGCCCTGACCTTGCTACGAGCCAAAGCCATGGGCGTGCCCAATTTCTCAGTTTTTTGTAACCACGTGACCATCATCCCTCCCCTGCGGGCCATCCTCGACGCTGCTGACGTCGACCTCGACGGGTTCATCGGGCCCGGCCATGTTTCCGCCGTAATCGGTTGCCGGCCCTACGAGCCCATCGCCCGCGAGTACGCCAAACCGGTGGCGGTGGCCGGTTTCGAACCCCTCGACGTGCTCGAGGCCGTCTACCTCGTGGTGCGCCAACTAGCCGAGGGCCGCGCCGAAGTGGAAAACCAGTACAGCCGCGTCGTCACCTGGGACGGCAACCCCCGGGCGGTCGAAGTCATTGCCGCCACCATGGAGCCGCGGCCCCACTTCGAATGGCGCGGCCTGGGCTCCATCCCCTGGTCGGCCTTGAGCCTGAGGCCGGAGTTCGCCACCTTCGACGCCGAAAAACGCTTTGACGTCCCCGGGGTGAGGGTCGCCGACCCCCGGGCCTGCCAGTGCGGAGAGGTGCTGAGGGGGCGCATCCGCCCGTGGGAATGCCGAGTGTTCGGGACGGCGTGCACGCCCGAGAAACCGATTGGCACGTGCATGGTCTCCAGCGAAGGAGCGTGCGCCGCCTATTACAACTTCGGTCGCGTAAACCTGAAACGGCCCCTGGCCAGGGCCCGGACGTGACAGGCCCGGACGTGACAGGCGGGCCAGGACCGCAGGGCCCCCAAAAGGGCGGGAAGAAAAGGGCTTTCGGCCACACCGTGATCAACCTCGCCCACGGCTCGGGCGGGAAGGCGACTCATTCGCTCGTCGAGTCGGTCTTCCTCGACGCTTTCGCCAATCCCATACTGGCCCCGCTCAACGACGGGGCGGTGGTGAGCGTCGCCGGCCGGCCCGTGGCCTTTACGACCGACTCTTTTGTGGTCTCACCGATATTCTTCCCCGGCGGGTGCCTGGGCGACTTGGCCGTCAACGGCACCGTCAACGACCTGGCGGCCTGCGGCGCCCAGCCCCTGGCCCTTTCGGCCGGTTTCGTCATCGAGGAGGGCTTCGCGGTGGCGGACCTGGAGCGAGTGGTCGCGGCCATGGCGGCCGCCGCCAACGCTGCCGGCGTGCCCATAGTCACCGGCGACACCAAGGTGGTCGAACGGGGCAAGGGCGACGGGTGTTACGTCAATACGTCCGGGATCGGGCTGGTAGACGAACGGGCCGTGTCCATTTCGGGCGCCGCCGCCAGGCCGGGGGACCGGGTGATCGTGTCGGGCCCCATCGGCGACCACGGCACCGCCGTCATGCTCGCCCGGGGGACGCTCGGGATCACGGCCGACATCGTCTCGGACACCGCGGCGCTGAACGGGCTCGTCAATGTCCTGCTCGAGGCGGCGGGCGCGGCCGTGCACGTCCTGCGGGACGCCACCCGGGGCGGTGTCGCTACCGTGCTCAACGAAGTGGCGGCGGCGAGCGGGGTGGCGGTCGTACTGGAGGAGACGGCGCTTCCCGTCCGCCCCGAAGTCGCCGGCGTGTGCGAACTGCTCGGCCTCGACCCTCTCTACGTGGCCTGTGAGGGGCGCATGGTCGTCGTGGTGGCACCAGAGGCGGCCGAGGCCGCTCTCGGGGCTATGCGCGCCCACCCCGTGGGCACCGGCAGCGTCATCATCGGCGAGGTGGTCCCCGAACCTGCGGGCCTGGTGCTGCAGAACACCGGTTTCGGCGGGGCCCGGGTAGTCGACATGCTGGTGGGCGACCCTCTGCCGAGGATCTGCTGAGGGCCCGGCCACAATCGTTACTGCGTGACGAGCAACCAGGAAATGCCCGCACCGGCGCCGACAAGGCTCTCGGTGAGGGTGGAGGGCATCGTGCAGGGCGTCGGCTTCCGCCCGTTCGTGCGCAACCTGGCCACCTCATTGGACCTCCGCGGTTCGGTGCGCAACAACATGGCCGGGGCGCTCATCGAAGTGGAGGGCGGCGCTGAGGCAGTGGCGGAGTTCCTGCGGCGCCTCGAGAGCGAGGCTCCCCCGCTGTCGGTAATAGAACGACTGGTGACGGCACCGCTGCCCGCAGTCGGCGGGAGCGGCTTTGAGATCTCGCCCAGCGACCCCGCCGGCGAGCGCCGGGCCCTGGTGCCGGCCGACACGGCCACCTGCGCCGACTGCCTGGTGGAGCTGTTCGACCCCGCCGACCGGCGTTACCGGTACCCGTTCATCAATTGCACCAACTGCGGGCCGCGCTTCACCATCGTGCGCGACGTCCCCTACGACAGGCCCAACACCACGATGGCCGGGTTCGCCATGTGCGCCGACTGCGAGCGCGAGTACGAGGCCCCCGACGACCGCCGCTACCACGCCCAGCCCATCTGCTGCCCGGCCTGCGGCCCCCGTTTGAGCCTGCTCGATGGCACCGGGAGCCCCTTGGGGACCGGGGACAGCGCCATCGAAGAGACGGTGGCCCTCCTGCGCCAGGACGGGGTCGTCGCTATTAAAGGCCTGGGCGGCTTTCACCTGGCCGTCCGGGCGTCCTCAGAAATGGCGGCCGCCGCGCTGCGCTCCCGCAAGCACCGGGAGGACAAGCCCTTCGCGGTCATGGTCCAAGACACGGGCACGGCCCGCCAGCTCTGCGAGCTGGACGATGTGGGACAACGTCTCCTGGAGAGCCCTCGCCGTCCCATCGTGCTCCTGGCGCGCCGCGCCGCCGACAGTACCGGTCCACCGGGCGCCACGGGCCGGCCCGGCACCATGCGCCCACCCAACATCGTGAGCATCGCCCCATCGGTCGCCCCCGGGAACCGGTACCTCGGCGTGATGCTGCCTTACACGCCCCTGCACCACCTGCTCGCCCTGGCCCTGGCCGAGCCGTTCGTCCTCACCAGCGGCAACATCTCCGATGAGCCCATCGCCTTCCTCGACGGCGATGCCCTTACCCAGCTCAACCGGGTCGCCGACGCCTACCTCACCCACGACCGGCCCATCCATATCCGCACGGACGACTCGGTCACCCGCTCCATGCGGGGCCACGCCACCGTCCTACGCCGGTCCCGGGGGTACGTGCCCCAACCTCTGCTCCTGCCCCGGGACGTGGGCCGCCCGGTGCTGGCCTGCGGCGCCGAACTGAAAAACACCTTCTGCCTCGCCCAGGGCCGGCGCGCATTCGTGTCGCACCACATCGGCGACCTGGAGAACTACGAGACGCTGAGGTCGTTCACCGAGGGCATCGAGCACTTCTGCCGTCTCTTCGACGTGCGCCCCGAAGTGGTCGCCCACGACCTGCACCCCGAGTACCTCTCCACCAAGTACGCCATGGACCTGGGCGCCGCCGGCCTCGATCTCGTCGGCGTCCAGCACCACCACGCCCACATCGTGTCCTGCCTGGTCGACAACGCCGAGACCGGCCCGGCCATCGGGGTCGCCTTGGACGGCCTGGGCCTGGGCACGGACGGGTCCCTGTGGGGAGGTGAGATCCTGCTCGCCACCCTGTCCGGCTTCGAACGTCTCGGCCACCTCGCACCGGTCGCCATGCCGGGCGGCACCGCCGCCATCAAGGAGCCGTGGCGCATGGCGGCGGCGTACTTGGACCTCGCCTACGACGGGAGCCCTCCCGGCGACCTGGCCGTAGCCCGGCGCCACGAGGACAGGTGGGACCTGGTCCTGTCCATGGCCCGCAGCAGGACCGCCAGTCCCATGACGTCCAGCGCCGGGCGTCTCTTCGACGCCGTCTCCGCCCTGGTCTGCGGCCGCGACGCCGTCAACTACGAGGGCCAGGCCGCCATCGAGCTGGAACAGCTCGCCCGCGCCGACGAGGACGGCGCCTACGCCATCCCCATCAGCGGTCCTGTTCCGTTCCAGTTGCACGCCAAGGCCCTCGTACGCGCCGTCGTCGAAGACCTGGCGGCGGGCACCGGCGGCGACGTAGTGGCGGCCCGCTTTCACAACGGGCTGGCAAAAGGGGTGGTGGAAGCGTGCCGGCGGGCCCGGGAGATGAGCGGCGGGCTGAGCACGGTAGCGCTGGGCGGAGGAGTGTTCCAGAACGTGCTGTTGACCGAGCGGACCGCCGCCGGGCTCGAACAGGACGGTTTCCGGGTCCTGGTGCCACGCGATGTCCCCACCAATGACGGTGGGATCAGCCTCGGGCAGGCGGCAGTGGCCGGTGCCCAAGGCACCGGCCACTAGCCGCCTCCCTGCCCCGCCGCCCGCGCTTTAGTGCAGGTGCCGGGTGTCGTCTACCAGGGGCCGGGCCGCCTCTGTGTCCACCCGTATACGGGCGTCCACGACCACGGCGCCGTGCTCGGTGACGATGACCGGGTTGCAGTCGAGCTCGGCCACCTCAGGCAGGTCCTCGACCAGTCGGCTCACCCTGAGCAGCACCTGGACCAGCCCTTCGATGTCCACGGCGGGCATGCCCCGGAAGCCGGTGAGCAGCTTCGACCCGCGCAAGCCGGTAACCATCTCGTGGGCGTCCAGGTCGGTGAGCGGAGCCAGACGGCTCACATGGTCACCGAGGACTTCCACGGTGATGCCTCCCAGGCCGAACAGGACGAGGGGGCCGAACGACGGGTCCTCAACAGCCCCGACGATCGTCTCTACGCCACCAGAGGGCGCCATGGGCTGGAGCAGCACGCCAGTCATGGCGTCGCCGAAAGCATGGCGCATCGACTCGTAGGCGTCCACCACGGCGTCACGGCCCTTCAGGCCCAGGCGCACCCCGCCGCCCTCGCTCTTGTGGACCGGCCCGAGCACCTTGAGGGCCACCGGGCTGGCGATCTCGTCGGCCAACTTGCCGGCCTCTTCGGGACTGAAAGCCTCGACCGTGCGCAGGACCGGCACCCCGAACGCGGCCAGGACGTCGAAAGCGGCGCTGCCGGTGACCCAGCCCGAGACTATGGCCCCGGTCCCGGGGGTGGCACCGTCGTGAGGCAAGAGCCGGCGGGCCTCGTTGACGTCAATGCCTTCCAGGGCGGGGACGACGCCCTTGGGGCGACGCCGCCACTCGCCATAGCGCAACGCGTGCGACAGCGCCCTTACCGCCGTCTCTGGATAGATGTAGCTGGGCACGGGGAAATGGGCCGTTTGGAGGACCGCCTGCCCGCTCGCATCAGCACCGAGCAGGCTGGTCACGACGGGCTTGAGCACCCGACGAGGCGTGGCCGCGGGCTCTTCGCCGGCACCCGGTTCGGCACCCGGTTCGGCACCCGGTTCGGCACCCGGCTCTTCGGCCAGGGCGGCGGCCCGGTCCACGGCGGCGACAATGGCGGCGGCGATGTCGTCGGTCTTCCTGGTGACCAGGGGGGGCGTGAAGTTGACGGCTACGGCGTCTATCTCGTCGCTGGCCAGGAGCAGTTCGAGCACGCTCTCGTACATGGGGGCGCTGGCTTCGGCACCGAGGTCGATGGGGTTGCTCACCCCACCGTTGCGGGGGCAGAGGTCAGCGATCTGGCGCTGCAGCTCGGCCGAGAACTCCGGCACCTGGAGGCCATTGCTGACGCAGGCGTCGACGGCGAGCACGCCGGGACCGCCGACGTTGCTGAGCACGGCCACACGCAACCCGTGGCCCAGAGGCTGGGAGCCGACCACCTGGGCGACGTCGAAGAGCTCCTCTATGGTGTCGACCCGGATCACCCCGGTCCGGCGGAACAGGGCGGCCACGGCCTCGTCGGAACTGGCCATGGCGGCCGTGTGCGAGGAGGCAGCGCGGCTGCCCACCGCGGTGCGGCCACCCTTGACCGCCACGATGGGCTTGGACTCGCTGAACTGGCGGGCCAGGCGGGCAAACTTGCGGGGGTTGCCGAACGACTCGAGGTACAACAGGGCTACCGCGGTGTCATCGTCTTCACCCCAGAACGACAGCAGGTCGTTGCCGCTCACGTCCGCCTTATTGCCCATGGAGACGAAGCTCGACAGGCCGATGCCGCGCTTGCGGGCCTCGGCCAGGATGGCGATGCCCAAGCCGCCGGACTGGGAGGCGAACCCGAGCCGCCCGACGGTGGGCGTGTCCCGGGCAAAGGTGGCGTTCATCGAGATCTCGGGGTCGGTGTTGAGCACGCCGAAGCAGTTGGGCCCCACCATGCGCATGCCGTAGGAGTGCGCCAGACGGGCCACCTCCTTTTCCAGCTGGGCACCTTCGGCGCCGTCCTCGGCGAAGTGGGAGGAAACCACGACCAGGGCGCCGACGCCCTTGCGCCCGCACGCTTCTACGACCTCGGCCACGGACTTGGCCGGGACGGCCACAACGGCCAGGTCGACATCCCCGGGCACGGCCTCGATGCTCGGGAAGCAGGGCAGGCTGACGATGTGGGTGGCGGTCGGGTTGACGGGGTACACTGGCCCCTGGAAGTCCCCGCTCAACAGGTTGCGCACGAGTTCGTGGCCCACCGTCCCCCGGGTACGGGAGGCGCCTATAACGGCGATCGATCGCGGGCGGAGCAGGTGCTGCATGCTGCGGGCGGCGGCCTTGCGGTCCCGCTCGTACAAAGCCTCGAACGCTTCCTCCGTGGGCGCTATGTCCATGACCACCCGCATCACGCCGGACTCCAACCGCGACCGCTGGGTGAAGCCGGCGTCGCGGAAAACCTGCACCATTTGGTTGTTTTCCAAGAAGGTGTCAGCCGCGAAGCGCTTCAGCCCGTGGCGGCGCCCCTCGCTGGCCAGGTACTCGAGCAACAGGGTGCCGAGACCGAGGCGCTGGTGGGCGTCGTCGACCACGAAGGCCACTTCGGCCACGTCGCTGCCCAGCACCCGGTCGTACTGGGCGCAAGCGATGAGCTGGTTGCCCCTTTCCACCACCAGCACGCACTGGTCGTCATCGCTGCTCACCAGGCGAGCCACCTCTTCCTCGGACAGGCGGGGGTGGGCGCCGAGGTAACGGAGCCGGACAGTCTCTAGGGACAGACGCGAGTGCAGGTCGGCCAACGACGCGGCGTCGTCTTCCTTAACCGTCCGTATGCATGCGGTAGAGCCGTCGACCAGGACCACATCGCGGGCCCAAGCTCCTGTACCGCCAACGTCAACGCTCATTCCACAGTCTCCTTTGATTGGCCGGCGGCACTTGCGTACTGCCGTCCGGTGAACAGTTCCATGCTTATGCGAAGAGCCGCCGTCATGCTCTGGTCGACCATCGGGAGCGGGGGCGGGAACTTGTCCCGGGCGTCCGGCTCTCGCTCGTCCAGGACCTCGGCGCGGCCCTGGACCAGTATCTCCCACCGCGAGCTCCCGTCGGGGCTGCTCCCGTCCGTCTGGAAGGCGACGACCCCCGGTTGGGCGGGGACCTTGCCGATCAAGCCGAGCCCGGCCCGGACCAGCAGGTCCTCGCCGTCCAGAGCGCAAGTCACCGGGACGACCAGCGGCAACGCGCCCTGCGAGAGGGCCAGGTGGCCGCCGCGAGCACCAGCCAGCAGCGAACGGCAGCGCTCGGCGCTGAGCCGTGGCTGTGCGGTTTTGTCGCTGACCGTCGGAGGCCCCACTGTGGGAATTGTGACCATCATGTTTATGTTGGGCGCGCGGACAGGCCCGCGGGCAGGGCCAAATGACCCGAAATGCCGAGGCGCATGGGCCTTCCGCTAACATTTAAACTCGCATGGTGCTCGAAGCGGAGGCGGAGGACAACCCTGCCGGCCCCGTTCCTATGCCGGCGGGCTTACCGGTACCCGAGGTGCTCGCGGCTCAAAGCGGGGCCCTTCCTCAGGGCTCCGACATGCTCACGACCTTCTTGTCGCTCATGCCCGACGCCGCCGTGGCGGTCGACGGGAAAGGGACGATCATCGCCGTCAACGAGCGGACGGAGGCCTTCTTCGGCTACTCCGCCGAAGAAGTCGAGGGGAAAAACATAGAGCTCCTGGTCCCAGAGCGCTTCCGCCACTCTCATCGCCGGCGCCGGGCCGAGTACTCGGCCGACCCGCGCACTCGTCCCATGGGGGCCGGGCTCGACCTTTACGCCAGGCGCAAGGACGGTAGCGAGTTCCCCGTCGACATCAGCCTTGCTCCCATAGGCGGCGGCGGTGGCGGGGAACTTGTCGTGGCCGCCATCCGGGACATAACGGAGCGCAAGGCGGCCCAGTCGGCCCAGGCCCAGCTCGCCGCCATTGTGCAATCTTCGGCCGACGGCATTTTTTCGATGTCCCACCGGGGCGTTATAACCAGCTGGAACCCAGGCGCCGAAGCCATGTTCGGCTTCAGCCCCGAAGAGGTGGTGGGGCGCCACATCGGCCTCTTTTTCCCCGACGACCCCGTCCTCGAGGAGCTGCTCGATGACACTCGCTCGGGCCACATCGCCCGTTCAAAGGACACCCGCTGGCAGAGGCGGGAAGGCAAGTCCCTCGACGTCGCCATCTCGGTGTCGCCTCTGGCCCTGGGCGATGAGCCGGGGTTCTCGGTGCTGGTCCGCGACATCACCGTGCACAAGGAGGCCGAGGCCCAACTGCGCCGCCAGGCCCGCTGGCAGGCGGCAACGGCAGAGATCCGGCTCAGCCTGCTCTCCGAGGGCTCCCTCAAGAGCTCCCTCCACCTGGTGTGCAAGGGGGCGGCCGAACTGGCCGGGGCCAGCGCCGCCGCGTTGGTGGTCGTCGAGGGCGGGCGGTCGCGTACCGCCGCCGGTTACGGCGACCGTGACGCACTGGCGGCGGTCAGCCATCCCGATCAGGTAGCCACGCCCGTGGCGCAGGCCATAGCCTCCGGCCGGCCGGCGACGGCGGCGACCAACCGGGGCGCGGGCAAGCTCGCCCGGGCGTTCCCGTTGACCCTTCCGGGCAAGGACGGGCCCCTTTCGGCGGCCCTTGTCCTCCTGGGCGAGGAGACCGCCAACCTCGGCCCCGACGCCGACGACGCCATCGGCTCGCTCGCCACCCACGCCATCCTGGCCTTCGAGCTGGCCAACGTCCGGGCCGAACGTGACCGGCTGCTGATCTCGGCCGACCGTGAGCGCATCGCCCGCGACCTCCACGACCTTGTCATCCAACGCCTCTTCGGCGCCGGCCTGCGCCTGCAGGGGGCGCTCGCCCTGATCGACAACCCGCAGGCGTCGGCCCGGGTCGCGTCGACCGTCGACGACCTCGACGTCACCATCAAGGAGATAAGAGAGGCGATATTCGCCCTAGAGTCGGCTCCCGGCACGGACCTACGGGCCAAGGCGTTGGAAACTCTGGCCTACGCCGCCGAGTCTTTGGGGTTCCGCCCCTCGGTGTCCTTCCACGGTCCCATCGACGTCGAGATCACCTTGCCGGTGCAACTCGAAGCGGTGGCCGTCCTGCGCGAGGCCCTTTCCAACGCCGCCCGCCATGCCCATGCCACCCGGGTCGAAGTGGACATCTCCCTGGAAGACGAGCTCACCGTGCTCGTCATCGACAACGGCGTCGGGATCGGCAGCCCCGGGCACCTGAGCGGTATCGCCAACGCCAGAGCACGGGCCGAACTGCTGGGCGGGAGCTTGGAGCTGTGCCCGGCCGCAGGCGGGGGGACGTCCTTCGAATGGCGGGTGCCCTTGGCCCTAGCCCCCACTGTCAACGACTGAACCTCACGATAGGCTGAGCGCGAAGGAGCCTGACATGTCAGAAGCAGCACTGGAAAGCCTGACCGAAGACGAATGCCTGGCCATGCTGCAACGGACCAAGTACGGGCGAGTCGCAGTAGTCAACGACCAGGGACGTCCCGAGATTTTTCCTGTCAACTTCGTCCTCCACGGCCGCACCGTAGCTTTCGCGACTGCTTCGGAAGTCTTGCAGTCACGAGCGCCCCTCGGGCATGTTGCGTTCGAGGCAGACATCATCGACCCCGAGACCCGGGAAGGCTGGGACGTGGTTGTCGCCGGCGAAGGCGCTGACATAACCGAGGCCGTCGACCAGCCATCACTGCAAACCCGCGCCGAACCCGTCGAGCACTGGGCCCCCGGGGCGAAGGACCACTGGATCTCGATCGTCAACCCCCAGTTCACCGGCCGCCGGCTGTACAAGCCGGTCCCGACGTCGACGTTTTACTAGGCTTCAGCGCCCGGCGTCCCGTCCCGGACGGGGGGGACGGCCTCGGCTGAACGCCCTTGGGGCGGGTTCGAACTTCTCGTCGGGAGCTGCGGCCTTGCGGGCCGCGACCGGACCGGCGCCGACGGCCTTGGCGGTCCTCTTGGCGACCGCCCTCCCGGCGCCGTTGCCTACCGCCACCGGAGCGGCGGGCTCACGGGAAGCGGCGTCACGGGAAGTACGCGGTCTTTCGACGACCGCCGGCGCCTTGGCCGCGGCGGACCTCTGGAGCGAGCTCCGGGCCCGGCTCGAAGCGGACCTCTGGGCCGGTCCGGGCACTTTCGCCGCCGTGCGCGCCTTGCCCGCGGCCGCCTTCTCAGGCACCGCAGGCGTCGGGGCGCCAACCACGCCCTTGGCGGCGCCCGCCCTCTTGGCGGTACGGGCGGGTCGCGGCGCAGCGACGTTCACGGGAGCAGGCGCTTGTGCTGGAGGAGCCTTCCGCACCACCGCCGCCGCTTTGCGGCGGCCAGCCCTACCGGCCGGAGCGGCTTCGTTGCCCGGAGCCACGTTCTTGGCCGCCTCCGCCCTCTTGCCCGGTGCTCGCTTGTCTGCCCCGGCCCTCTTGGCCGGAACGGCTTTCTCAGCGACCACAGCTTGCTTACCCGCAGGCACCTTCTTGGCGGGCGCCCCCGTCGTCGCCGCGGCTTTTTTGACCGGAGCGGCTTTCTCAGCCACAACAGCTTGCTTGCTCGCAGCAGCTTTCTTGGCGGGCACCCTCCTCCTCGGCGGAGCGGGTTCCTCGGCCGCAACGGCTTTCTCGGCCCCCGAGGCTTTCTCGGCCCCAGCGGCTTTCGTCACCCGAGCGGCTTTCTTGCTCGCAGCGGCTTTCTTGGCCGGAAGCGCCTTCTCGTTGGGAGCGGCTTTCTTCGCCGCTGCCGTTCTCCTAACCGGTGCCGCTTTCGTGGCCGGAACGGGCCCAGCCGGTGCCGCCTGCTCGGCCGGAGCAGCCGCCTTCCGGGAGGGCGCCCGCTTCGCCGG
>Ga0181517_10003789_pt1 | contig 14165 bp, 10 predicted proteins | sample PEATcosm2014_Bin_31_FD_119748 | JGI IMG/M metagenome (GOLD analysis project Ga0181517, IMG submission 119748) | Peatland microbial communities from MTU Mesocosm Facility, Houghton, MI, USA - PEATcosm2014_Bin01_30_metaG | ecosystem: Environmental > Terrestrial > Soil > Wetlands > Peat | place... | reverse complement strand
GCAAGCGCCCCGACACTGGGTTTCCGAGCGCCGTGGCGTGACTTAGAACTATAGGCCAGGCAAAACGTGACTAATAATAGACAAAGCGAACTTATCCACGCGGCACTCGACCGGTTTCAAATCGAGTTGCCCAGTTGGGGATTTGCCAACACCGGCACGCGCTTCGGCAAATTCCAGCAGGCCGCCGCCGCCAGCACCGTCGCCGAGAAGTTCAGCGATGCCGGCCAGGTCCACCGCTGGACCGGCGTGTGCCCGTCGGTGGCGCTACACGTGCTTTGGGATCTGCCGAAAGGGGTTGGCGATGTGGATGAGGTGCGCTCGCTGGCCGCCACACACGGCCTGCGCGCCGGCGCCATTAACCCCAACGTGTTTCAGGACCAGATCTACAAGTACGGATCGCTCGGGAACCCCGACGCCGCCACCCGCCAGGCGGCCCTCGATCACTTGCTGGACAGCGTCGAAATCGGCAAGCGCCTGAACAGCCGCGATCTGTCGCTATGGTTCGCCGATGGCAGCAACTATCCAGGCACGCAGAACATGCGGCAGCGCAAGCACTGGTTCGAAGAGGGGCTGCGGACGACTCACGCCCGCCTCGATCCCAGCCAGCGCATGCTGGTCGAATACAAACCCTTCGAGCCGGCCTTCTATCACACCGACATCGGCGATTGGGGGATGGCTCTCGAATTCGCGCGCTCCGCCGGCCCGCAGGCCAAGGTGCTGGTGGACACCGGCCACCATTACCAGGCGCAGAACATCGAACAGATCGTGGCATGGCTGCTGGATCTGGGGATGCTCGGAGGTTTCCACTTCAACGACCGCCGCTACGCGGACGACGACCTCACCATGGGCTCCATCGACCCCTACCAGGTCTTCCGCATTTTCCACGAGATTCTGTTCTTCGAATGGGAGAACGGTGCGCGTGCCGACATCGCTTACATGATCGACCAAAGCCACAACCTGAAAGGCAAGATCGAGGCGATGATTCAGACCGTCCAGACGGCCATGGAACTCTACGCCAAGGCTGCGCTGGTGGACCACGAAAAACTCGCCACGGGTCAGAAAAGCTGCTCGCTGGTGGATGCCGAGAACTGCCTGAAAGACGCCTTCTCGACCGATGTGCGGCCCGCCATCCGCGAGTGGGCGCAAATCAGAGGCCTGCCCGCCGACCCGATGGACGCCTTCCGCCAGAGCGGCTACCTGGAGCGCGCGACGGCGGAGCGCCGCGAGCGGAACATGGCGGCCGCGTCGAGTTACGCCTAATATGCCACGCTACGCATACCAACTTCGCATCAAGCCGGACGCCATCGAAGAATACGAACGCGAACACCAGCGCGTCTGGCCGGAGCTGCTGGCCAAACTGAAGCAGGTTGGCATCTCCGATTACTCCATCTTCCGGCGCGGCCAGGAGCTTGTCCTGAGCCTGCGCGTCGACGATCTCGACAAGGCATTGGACGAGCTCGACCGCGACCCCGTCAACCAGCGGTGGCAACAGTTCATGGGCCGCCTGTTCGAGCCGGTGCCGGACCTGCAGCCTGGCGAGCGCTTCGCCATGATGAAGGAAGTTTTCCGCCTGGAGTAGGGCGCGCGCAAAGCATTACACTGGTCTAGTCAACCATGCGCAACCTTGCCCTTGCCTTTCTGTGCTCCTCCCTCTGCCTGCTGGCCGCCGACGCTCCCAAGCTGCGCCTCGGCGCGGATATCCGTCCCACGCGCTACGCCGCCGATCTGACGGCCGTGCCTGCGGCTGCCACCTTTTCAGGCGTCATCGATATCGACGCCGTGCTCGCCAGGCCGACCTCGCTGGTGTGGCTGAACGCCAACGATCTCATCGTTCTGCAAGCTACGGTCAATTCCGAGCCTGCCGTGACCGAGTCGTCCGGGGGCGACTTCATCACTCTCCGCCTGCCTGCCGCGCTCCCAGCAGGGCCGGCGAGAATCCACATCGTCTACCAGGGCAGAATCAGCGCCAACTCGAGCGCCGGCATCTTTCAGGGCGATGACGCCGGCACGCCTTACTTGTTCACTCAGTTCGAAGCGCTCGACGCGCGCCGTACATTTCCGTGCTTCGACCAGCCCGACTTCAAGACGCCCTGGCAGCTCACGCTGCACATTCGCCAGACCGACAAGGCCTTCTCCAACACACCGCAGGTCTCCGAAACCAGCGAGCCGAACGGCATGAAGCGCGTGGTCTTCGCCGAGACCAAGCCGCTGCCCAGTTACCTGGTTGCCTTCGCCATAGGCCCCTTCGACGTGGTTGACGCCGGAAAGGCCGGCCGCAACCACGTGCCGGTGCGCATCATCACGCCGCGCGGCAAGGCGGCCCAAGCCAAGTATGCCGCCCAGGTCACGGCCACCATCGTCGATCGCCTGGAAGATTACTTTGGCGTTCCCTACCCTTATGAGAAGCTCGACGAAGTCGCCATCCCCTTGACGTTCGGCTTCGGCGCCATGGAGAATGCCGGCCTGGTCACCTATGGGCAGACCATCCTGCTCGCCGATCCGGCCACCGACAGCATCAATCGCCAGCGCACTTATGCCTCGATTGCGGCCCATGAGCTGGCGCACCAATGGTCCGGCGACCTGGTGACGACCGCCTGGTGGAACGACATCTGGCTCAATGAAGCCTTCGCCACCTGGATGTCGGACAGGATTCTGGCCGAGTGGCAACCGGATTGGAACACCCGCCTGACCGACCTGCAAACCAAGTTCGGCGCCATGGGATCCGACAGCCTGGTCACCGCGCGCCAGATCCGCCAGCCCATCGAAACCAAGGACGACGTCGCGAACGCCTTCGACGACATCACTTATGAAAAAGGCGCCGCCGTCATCCGCATGTTCGAAGTGTGGACCGGCGAACGGCAATTCCGTGCCGGCGTGACCGCTTACTTCAAGCGGTACGCTTACGGCAACGCGACCGCCGACGACTTCCTCGATTCCATCGCCACGGCGGGCAAGCCGCAACTCGCCGCCGCCTTCAGGACCTTCCTCGATCAGCCGGGCATTCCGGAGATTTCGGTCGAGCTGAAGTGCACCGGCAAACCGCGCGTGGCGCTCACTCAGAAACGCTACTTGCCGCTCGGCTCCACTGGCTCGCAGAGTACCCAGTGGCAAGTCCCTGTCTGCGTGCGATACGAAGCCGGCGAAAGCCCCGCCACGGAGTGCTTCCTGCTCGATAAGCCGAGCGCCGAATTCCCGCTCAAGAACGCATCCGCATGCCCGGCGGGAATCTCCGCCAACGCCAACGCCACCGGCTATTACATCACCTCGTATCAAGAAGGGCTCTTGGACAAGTTGCTCGGGGAGAAGAGCGACTGGCTGAACACAGCCGAGCGCGTCACCCTGTTGCACGATCTCAAGGCACTGGCCGATTCGGGCGACGCCAAAGAGAGCGCCGCGCTCGCCGCCGCGCGCACCTTCGCCAATTCAACCGAGCGCCAACTCGCCGCCGAAGCCCGCGAAATCGTCGGCGGTGCGCGCAACCTGGTGTCTCCCGACATGCGCCCCAACTACGCGGCCTTCATTCGCCAGACGTTCGGCGCCCGCGCGGCGGACCTCGGCTGGTCGGCCAAGCCGGATGACGACGCCGACACGCGTCTGATGCGCGCCAGCCTGGTTCCTTTCGTGGCACGCGAGGGCGACGATCCCGCGCTGCAATCCGAGGCCCGCCGCCTGGCCACCGGCTGGCTCGAGAACCGCAAGGGCGTTGACCCCGATATGCTTCGCGTGGTGCTTGCGACCGCAGCCTTTTCCGGCGGACAGGACCTGTTCGACCGCCTGCTCGTGGAGTTGAAGAAGACCCAGGACCGCCGCGAACGCGGCGCCATCATCGCCGCGCTGAGCAATTTCCGCGACCCCAAAATCGTGCAGCAGGCGCTGGGTTTGCCCCTCGCTCCTCAGCTCGACGTGCGCGAAGCGGCCGGCCTGATCTTCAGCGGCATCGGCAATCCACAGACCCAAACGCTGCCTTTCGAGTTTGTCAAAGCTCACTATGACGAGGTTTTGAAGCGCCTGCCGCGCGAGGGCGACTTCGATGCCGCCGCGTCACTGCCGTTTGTCGGTGGTCCATTCTGCGACGAGCCTTCCCGCCGCGCGTTCGTCGATTTCTTTCAGGACCGCGTCGGCAGCTTCCTGGGCGGCCCTCGCAATTACGCTCAGGTGCTGGAAGGCATCCGCTTGTGCGAAGCCCGGCGCGCCGCTCAATCCGAAGACGTGGCGCAATTCTTCGCGCGGCAGCAGTGATCGCCGCTGGCCGCGCCAATTTCGATAGGTGATTTCATGAATCTACCCGGCCAAACGCAGCTCGGCCTGCTCGGCGCGATGCTGGCATCGAGTGCACTGGTTTTCGCACAAGCGCCATCCGCCGCCCAGCGGGTTATCGCCGCGGACCTAAACCACGTTCGCGGGCCGCACAGCAAGGTCTTCCGCAGATGCATTGGGGCCGGCCGCGCCAACGAGGGGTTGCGCGCCGACTGGCAGCAACAACTCGCCCTAGTCCAGCGCGAGATCGGCTTCGACTATATCCGCATGCACGGCCTGCTGCACGACGATATGGGCGTCTACCAGGAAGACGCCAAGCGAAACCCAATATATAACTTTCAGTACGTCGACCAACTGTACGATGCCTTGCTGCGCATGCATATCAAACCGTTCGTCGAGCTTGGTTTCATGCCCTCCGCCCTGGCCAGCGGAAAGGATACTGTGTTCTGGTGGAAGGGCAACATCACCCCGCCGAAATCCTATGACAAGTGGGCCGGCCTGATTACCGCGCTGATCCGCCATTGGGAACAGCGGTATGGCAAAGGCGAAGTCAAAACCTGGTACTTCGAAGTGTGGAACGAGCCAGATATCAAGCCGTTTTACACCTCTACCCTCGAAGAGTACTTGAAGCTATATCAAGTTACCGCCGATGCGATCAAGAAGATCGACCCGGGCTATCGCGTGGGTGGGCCGGCGTCCGCCATCCCCTTCCGCTTCGAAGAGGCGCTGGTCCAGTTCTGCGCCCGGGAGAAAGTGCCGATCGACTTCGTTTCCACCCACGCCTATGGCGTCAAAGAGGGCTTTTTCGACGAGACCGGAAACCGCGGAACCGTCCTCGATGCCGACCCTGGAGCAGTCCGCGACCGCATGGTTCATTCCCGGGAACTGATTCGGAATTCGCCGCTGCCCAATCTCGAGTTGCACTTCACCGAGTGGAGCTCGGCTTACACGCCCACCGATCCGATTCACGATCAGTATCATCAGGCGGCCTTCATCCTCGACAAGATTAAGGGCGCGCAGGAATCCGTCGATTCGATGTCCTATTGGACCTTTACCGATATCTTCGAAGAGAACGGCCCGCGCATGACTCCGTTTCACGGTGGTTTCGGCCTGCTCAACTATCAGAGCATCAAGAAGCCCGCCTACCATGCCTATCGATTCCTCAGCCGTTTGGGCGATACCGAACTTGTCGATGCCGATAAATCGTCCTGGATCTGTACTGATCGGGACGGGGGCATTCAGGTGCTCTTCTGGGACTTCACGCCCGTCGCGCCGCCGGACAAGTTGAACGATCAGACTTACTACAAAGGAGACCTGCCTCCGGCGCCAAAGCCGCCCGTAGCCATCGATCTCACGAATCTTCCGGCGGGCACTTACCTGGAGCAGGTCTATCGCATAGGTTACCGGCAGAATGACGCTTACACGACTTACCTGGATCTCGGCGCGCCTGCGCAACTCACAAAGGCGCAGGCCGGCGCAATCTCCAGCGCCGCCAACGGTGAACCCTCCGAGAGCCACATCATACACGTTTCCGGCGGGCGCTTCCAGTTTCAGTCTCCCCTCACGGCCAACGAGGTTTGCCTGATCGTGTTGCGCAAGATGTAAGTATTATGGACGCGTGAAGATGTCCGTTTGTGGGGCAGCTTGGTAAGCTGAGTGCCGATTGGCAATCGGCATGCGAGGCGATTATCAATCGCCTCGCAGGATATCATCCTGCCCCACATGCAACCAACATTTTTGACCCGCCCTAGAAAATGGTGGCTGGCCTGGCGTCCGTGCCTACCGCAATCGCGCGTGGCACGTGCTGGCCGGGCGGCACGGTCAACAGGCGGGGCCGCAGCAGCAGGATGACCTCGTCGCGCGAGGTGTCGTGTTCGTGTGTGCTCACCAGCGGGCCCAGGAAGCGAATCTCCGACAGGCCGGCCAATCCCGAAATGTTGCGTCCTTCATTGGTATCCAACAAACCGGCCACCGCCGCCCACTCGCCCGCCTTCAGCCGCACCACCGACTTCAAGCTGCGGTTGGAAACCACCGGAACGCCGTTCACCGATTGGCCCGTCAGCAGTTTGACCTCGGCCTCGATATCCAGCGTCACCTCGCTGATGTCGTGCACAGCCGGCGTCAACTTCAGGCTCAGCCCCAGATCCTCGAATGTGAAAGAAGGAGCCGGAGTGTAAAGGGAGGTCCCGTTGGTTCCGCTGCTGATCGCACCGACGCTAAAGCTCACCTGAACCGTCTGCGTGACACCCGCCGCCGTGACGGTAATGGCGCCGACGTAGGTGTCCGCCGAAAGGCCGGAAGGATTTGCGTACACCGTGAAGGCAGCGGGCGTTGCCGCCGCCACTGTCGCACTGACCGTCGAAAGCGACAGACCGGATCCGGTCACAGTCGCCGATAAGCCTCCGCCGGTCTCGCTGGTAACCGTCACGGTTGCCGACACGGTGGACCCATCGAGGGACGCACTGAGCGAGATCGGATTCGGCGTAACCGTGAGACCGCTGGCGGTTCCACCGTTGACCGTCAAAGTCACGTTGATGTAAGCGATGGAGCCATCCGACCCAGTCAGTTTCACAGTGCCTTGATAAGTGCCCGTGCCAAGGTTCGCGAGACTCGAACCGGGATCGAGAACCAAAGTGGCAGGCAATGTCCCCGAGAGACTGGTTACCCCGTCCACCAGCAGCCATGAGCTCGCGCTCGAGGCAGTAGCCGTATAAGTGATGCCGCTGCCGGTGCTCAATACTGACACGTTGGTGGCCGCCGGCAGGGTCCCGCCGGTGGTGTATGTCCACGGGAGTGAAGTCGGGCTCAGTTGCAGGCTCCCACTCGAAGTCACGGCAAAGGTCACCAGTGTCTCCTCGGTAACTCCGCCCACCGCTACGCTGAGTATGCCGAGATAGTTTAGCGCGGAAAGTCCCGTAGCATTTCCGTAAACCGTGACGTACACCGGCGTGTTGGCTGTCACTGTGGTCGCGGAAACTGAAACCGAAAGGCCCGGCCCGATCACGCTGGCCGACAAGGTCCCGCTGGTCGTATTGGTCACCGTCTCGTTTTGTTGTGCCGTCAAACCACCAGCCACAGCGGCGAGAGCGATCGTGTTGGGCGAAACAGTAAGATCCGGCGCACCGCCGTTGACCGCCAGGGTTATGGTGAAGTAGGTGACGGAGCCGTCCGACCCGCTCACTTGCACCGTGCCCAGATAGGCGCCCGTACCGAGCGCCGCGAGGGCGCCGCCGGATGAAACGGTCAGGGTGGCGGGCAGCGTACCCGAGACGCTTGTCGCGGCGTTCACTACCAGCCACCGGCTGGAACTCGCCACGGTGGCTGTGTAGCCGATGGCTCCATTGGTGCTCGTGACATTGATACTGACGGCCTGCGGCGATTCGCCCGCAGACGCGTAGGTCCACGCTACCGAGTTCTTGCTCAGTTGCAACGTGCCGACGCCCGTAGCGGTACCGGCCCCAGTGCCGGTGCCAGGGACAGTGCCCGTGGTTCCGGATGTGGTTGTCGAAGAGCCCGTCTCTCCGAAATATCCCGAAGTAAGCACGGGGTAGCGGTTGCCTACATGCAGCGTTGTGGGCTGGCGCTCTTCGCCGCGCAGTTCAGTGGACCACAGCACCTTGCCGGAGCTTTCGCTCATTTGCGTCACCGCTGCGGCGCTCATGATTCCCATCCCCAGTAGCGTCTTGCCGCCGCCGAAAGAGAGCAGACCGCTGACGTTAGTCGGTATAGTTACCTGGTTTCCCAGCCAGGTAGTCAGCGTATTCAGCGAGAACATCGTCGGAAAATCCACGCCATAAGTGGTGGTCTTGCTGCGGCTAACTTCCACCATCTTCAACTCCATCATCAACTGGGCCCGCGGGTAGAGAAGTTGCTCCAGCAGCGCTTTGGCCGGCAACACGCGCGACAGGCGGTCACGCAACACCAGGGTTCGCGTCTGCGAATCGATACTGACTTTCTCAATCGCCATCGCCTGTTTCACGCCGTCCACCAGCGTGGTGAAGTCCTGCTGCACACCGGCGTCCGGCAACGGAATGGTCACAGCCACCACCGGCTCGTTTTGTGTTCGCTTAAGCGGCGTGTCTTTGGACACCAGAATGAGCTTGGGGGAAAGCGGAACAATGAAGGTTCCCGAGGCGAATTCAAGGCCGTGCAGAGCTTCCCGGTACCCCACGCCGTCCAAGTGAAAGTGGAGCGCAGGCATCGGCTCGTAGTCGCCGTCGAAGACGCAGTCCAGGCCGAAAGCCTTGGCCACGTCCGTATACACCTTCTTCGAATCTCCACTCAGATCGAAATCCCGGATCAGGTCGCCGCCCGCCAGATCCGAGGGCGGCAGCGCTTTCCTCGCATCCGCCAAGTCGGCCGTGGTGGCAGCCTCCAGCGGCGTGCCCGCTTCCTCCAGACTGGCATCGCCGGCCGCCGCCGACACCGGAGGCACCGGCTTGGCTTCCAGGGCTGCCCGCGAACGAACGGCCTGGCTGCGCAACCAGTACGTTTGGTTGCGCGGCTCGAGCGCGGCGGCTTCCGAGTACAGCAGGTAAGCCTCCGCCATGTGACCCTTTTTTTCCGCGTCCCGCCCGAATTCGTAGAGTTCCCACGCGCTCAGTTCTTCCGCCGCCAGGCAACCGACCAGCAGCAACGCCAATATGGGCACACTCCACCGCACATAGAAATGACGGGCGCAGGGGCTGTAACGTGCATGCGTTTTATGTGATGCTGGGTAAGAACCCATGGAGACATTCCGCGCTCTGGCGCGTGAGCCAAGGCAGATGATCGAGCCGGGAATCGTGTTGGTGGTTACCTTCGCCATCGCGTACCTGGTGCGCAGCCTCATCCTACGCGGCCTGCGCGCCTGGGTGAAGCGCACCGGCAGCCGTCCCGGCCACATCCTTTGCGCGGCGCTGGGCGGCCCGATGACCATATGGGCGCTCATCCTGGCCGTCCATCTGGCCATCCAGTCGTCGACGCTGCCGGCCATTGTTACGGAGAAGTACGCTCCCAGAATTCTGATCGCACTGTGGATCGCCAGTTTCACCCTAATGGCGATGCGCACGGCGGGGGACCTGGTGCGCGCCTACGGCAGCCAGATTCCCGGCGCGCTGCCCGTTACCACGCTCACCACCACGCTGGCCGAACTCACGGCGCTGGTGCTGGGGCTGCTGCTGCTGTTGAGCGCCGAGGACGTCCACGTGACGCCCATCCTCACCGCGCTCGGGGTGGGCGGCCTGGCCGTCGCGCTGGCCCTGCAGGACACGCTCTCCAATCTCTTTGCCGGTTTCTATATCGCGGTCGCCGGGCAGATGCGGCTGAACGACTACATCAAGCTCTCGAGCGGCGAGGAAGGTTACGTGTCGGACATCGGCTGGCGATCCACGGCCATCCGGTCGCTGGGCAACAACCTGGTCATCGTGCCCAACTCCAAGCTCGCCCAGGCCATTGTCACCAATTACCACCTGCCGCAGTTGAGCATGTCGTCCTCGCTCCAGGTCAACGTCCCTTACGATGCCGACCCGGACCAAGTGGAGCGGCTGCTGGTCGAGATTGCCGCCGCGGGCGCCAAGGACATTCCCGGCCTGCTGGCCGATCCGGCGCCTTCGGCCTCGCTCGACCCCGGCTTCGGCGAATCCGCGCTGGGCTTCACGCTCAGCTACCAGATCGCCGAGTTCTCACAGCAATACGGCATCCGCCACCAGTTGCGCAAGCGCATTCTCCGCCGCCTGCGCGAAGAGGGAATCGCGGTTCCCTACCCTACCCGCGAAATTCATCTCGACCGGGACCGGCCGGCGTAACCGGGCGCGTGCGAAAATCGAGTTTCCGACCATGAAAACTTACACGATCGCGGTGATTGCGGGCGACGGCGTGGGCCAGGAGGTGGTGCCACAGGCCAGGCGCGTGCTGGAACGCATCGCGCAAAAACACCAGGTTGCCTTCGCGTTTCAGGATTTCGATTGGGGGGCGGAACACTACTTCCGCTGGGGACGCATGATGCCGGCCGGGGCCATCGATCTGCTGCAGTCCTGCGACGCCATTCTGCTCGGCGCCGTCGGCCACCCCGATATCCCCGACCACCTCACGCTCAACGGTCTGCTGCTGCCCATCCGGCGCGCCTTCGATCAATTCGCCAACGTGCGCCCGGCGTATCTCTATCCGGGTGTCGCGTCGCCGCTCGCCAAGCCGAAGGGCGGCGAGATCGATTTCGTGGTGGTCCGCGAGAACACCGAAGGCGAGTACGCGCAGGTGGGCGGATTCGTTTACCACCACCAGCCGGAAGAAATCGCCATCCAGACTTCCGTGTTCACCCGCCGCGGCGTGGAGCGGATCGTCCGCTTCGCCTTCGAGTTGGCCATCGCTCGCAACAAGAAAAAGCGCGTCACATCCATCACCAAATCCAACGCCCAGGGCTTCAGCATGGTGCTCTGGGACCGCACTTTTCGGGAAGTGGCGGCGCAGTTTCCGGACGTGGAAACCGAATCGCTGCTGGTGGACGCCGCCGCCATGAATTTCGTGCGCCGCCCAGAAAGCTTCGACGTGGTGGTGGGCTCGAACCTGTTTTGCGACATTCTGAGCGATCTTTCCGCCGCTATCATCGGCAGCATGGGCCTGGCTGCCAGCGCCAATCTCGACCCACTGCGCCGCTTCCCTTCCATGTTCGAGCCGGTCCACGGCTCGGCGCCGGATATCGCCGGTAAGGGCGTGGTCAACCCGCTGGCAACCATTCTCAGCGCAGCCATGATGCTCGACCATCTGCAAATCGGCGACGCCGCGCGGGAAGTGGAAGCCGCCGTAGCCGCCGTGCTGGCGGAGGGCAGAGCCCGCACGCCGGACCTGGGCGGCTCGAGCACCACCGAAGCCGTGACCGACGCGGTGCTGGAGAAGCTTGTCTAGGCCGCGCGAGACGCATGCCCGAGACCATCCAACCTAAGAGCAGCCAGCCCTCATCCACCGCGCGTCACGCCTCCCTGGTCGGCGCCGGCATCCTGCTCAGCCGGCTGATCGGCCTCGTCCGCCAGCGCGTCTTCTCGCATTATTTCGGCCTCTATGACGCCGCCGACGCCTTCAACGCGGCCTTCCGCATCCCCAATTTTCTGCAGAACCTTTTCGGCGAAGGCGTGCTGTCGGCATCGTTCATTCCGGTGTACGCACGCCTGCTGGCCCAAGGCGACGAAGAGGAAGCCGGCCGCGTGGCAGGCGCCGTCGGCTCTATTCTGGCGCTGACTTCATCGGCGCTGGTGCTGGTTGGCATGCTGGCGACGCCCTGGTTGATCGACGCCATCGCTCCCGGTTTCCACGGCGCCAAGCGCGAGCTCACCGTCCGCATCGTGCGCGTTCTATTCCCTGGCGCGGGGCTGCTGGTGCTCTCCGCCTGGTGCCTCGGGATTCTCAACAGCCATCGCAAGTTCTTTCTCTCCTATACCGCGCCGGTGGTGTGGAACCTGGCCATGATCGCCGCCCTGGTGCTGTTCCGCCGCCAACCGCCGGCCGCTCTCGCGGTCACCCTGGCCTGGGGATCTGTGGTGGGCAGCGCTTTGCAATTCGGCGTGCAACTTCCGGTTGTTCTGCGCCTGGCGCACAGGCTGCGGTTCAGTCTCGACGCCGGAGCGCCCCAAGTGCGGGAGGTGCTGCGCAATTTCGTTCCGGTATTCTTCAGCCGCGGCGTGGTGCAAATCAGCGGATATGTGGACTCGCTGCTGGCCAGTCTGTTGGGCACCGGCGCGGTCGCCGGCCTCACCAATGCGCAGACGCTTTGCCTCCTGCCGGTCAGCCTGTTCGGCATGTCGGTATCGGCGGCGGAATTGCCCGCCATGTCGAGCGCGCTGGGCGGCGCGACCGAAGTGGCCGCGCACCTGCGTCGCCGCCTCGATTCCGGGCTGCGCCAGATCGCCTTTTTCATCGTGCCTTCCGCCATGGCCTTTCTGGCGCTAGGTGGAGTCATCACCGCGGTGCTGTTTCAAACCGGCCGCTTCAGCGCCGCCAATTCCCGTTACGTGTGGGCCATCCTGGCCGGCTCCGCCGTCGGCCTGTTGGCGCAGACCTTGGGACGACTTTACTCTTCCGCATATTATGCGCTGCGCGATACGCGCACGCCGCTGCGCTTCGCCGTCATCCGGGTGATCCTCACCACCGGGCTGGGCTACCTGTGCGCCATTCCGTTGCCCCACTGGATCAGCATCGATCCGAAGTGGGGCGTGGCCGGGCTCACCGCATCCGCCGGTGTGGCCGGATGGGTGGAATTCACGCTACTGCGCCGCACGCTCAATTTCCGCATCGGCCGCACCGGCCTGCCAGGATCGCTGGTCGCCCGCCTCTGGCTCGCCGCCGCGGTCGGCGCCGCCGCCGCGTGGACAGCGAAGGCTGCGCTCGGCCCGCGTCACCCATTGAGCTTCGGACTGGTGGTGATAGCGACCTACGGAGTCATCTACGTGGCTGCCGCCTGGCTGCTGCGCGTCGAAGAATGCGCGGCGCTGGTTCGCCGGCTCAGGCGATAGGCCCGGCTGCACGCGGATTGATCTCACAGCCGACCGCGCTTGTGCCACAATTGTCTCCGTGAGCGAGCCTCCCGCCATGATCACCGACCTGGTGCAGATTAAGTTGTTGGGTGAAAAGAAGTGCAACGAGAATTTCAAGTTTCGCAGCTTCATGAAATCCCGCGATCATTCCGACCGCATCCTACGGCGCATCGCCGAAGGCGTTCAGGAGCAGATCGATTGTACACAGTGCGCCAACTGCTGCAAGACTTCGACCACCGAAGTGAACGAACGCGACATCGAAAAGCTGGCGCGGCATCTTCACACCACCCCCGAGCAGTTCATCGCCGATTACACGATGGTCGAAACCGATGAAGGGCAGATGGTGCGCGTCCTTAAGTTCACCGAAGCCGCCGGTTGCGTATTCCTGGAAGGCAACCTTTGCTCCGTGTACGACGCGCGCCCGGGCATCTGCCAGCGCTATCCGCACCTGGTCCGCGGCAACGGCTCCATCGCCAGCCGCATGTGGCAGTTCGTCGATCGCGCCTCGGTCTGCCCCATCGTCTACAACTGCCTGGAAGCCTTCAAGGACGAACTGCGGTTCCGGAGGTAGGACGGGCCATCGCTTTTCGTGGCCTGTCGCCACCCGTAGCAGTCAGCGAACGACGACGAAACCGATCGTCCGTCCTATCGCGAGCGTTACCATGAAGCCGATGGGCTTCTATCTCTGGCTCGACAACGAGGTGGCGTGGGCACAAGGCACCTATGAATACCGCCCCATGGGCGCGGCCGTGATTGCCTCTTCCGACCTCTTTCGCCGCCGCGATTTCGACCCGCGCCGCAAGCCCAGCCCCTCGCGCACTGCCATTTATGCCGGCCAGTTTGCCTCGCTCGGCCACGTCAACGCGCAACTGAAGCGCACTCGCCCTGCGCGCCGCCCATAGGTGCAGGCATGCCCGGCCCGGCGTCAGGCATGCCAACCGGGCAACCTGGCGTCCCCGGACGTTCCTACACCAGTACCTGCGGGTCAGTACTTGCGCGTATCCAACCTTTCGGCCCGGTCTGCTATCCTCTTAGGGAGCGCACGTCCGTGTCCGCGCCCGCCAGGAAAGCCAATGAAATACACATACCTTGTTTTTTCCGTTATGTTCTTGTCGTCCGCCGTGGCGGCCGATGCGCAAACGCAAACCACTACGGTTACGCCGGTCACGCTCAACGGCAGCCCGTCGCGTCAGATCGGCCAGCCGCTACTGATCCCGAAGACCTCCAACCCCAACCTCGTGGAAGGCCGCGAATTGTGGAATCCCACTGGCATCGCCTTCGATCTCTCCACTTCGCCGCCCCTGGTCTATGTGGCCGACACGTTGAACAACCGCGTCCTAGCATGGAAGAACTCGACCGGCTTTACTAACGGGCAGGCGGCCGACCTGGTGATCGGACAGCCGG
>Ga0181517_10003783_pt1 | contig 14186 bp, 11 predicted proteins | sample PEATcosm2014_Bin_31_FD_119748 | JGI IMG/M metagenome (GOLD analysis project Ga0181517, IMG submission 119748) | Peatland microbial communities from MTU Mesocosm Facility, Houghton, MI, USA - PEATcosm2014_Bin01_30_metaG | ecosystem: Environmental > Terrestrial > Soil > Wetlands > Peat | place... | reverse complement strand
TTTTTGGCGATAACGGCATGATCAGCGTGATTATCTGCCGCCCTATGCAACCGGATGTCTGGGGAATCGATACCTGGCTGATGAGTTGCCGTGTGCTGGGCCGTAAGGTTGAACAAATGGTTCTACGAGAGATCTTGCGACATGCCCGCGCCGTAGGCGTGCAGAGACTGGTTGCCAGCTACTTCCCAACCGACCGGAATAAGCTGGTTGTGGATCATTATGGCAAGCTGGGGTTCACCAAGATATTAGAGGAGGCATCCGGTGCAACGCATTGGGAATTTTCACTCGATGGGACGGAACCAGACCCTGTGCCCATGAATATTATTAGAATCGGATTTCCTAACCCATGAGAGGAATCGATTGCATGACTCAAGCTGGTGTCAACAAGGCGACTGTCCGAGCTGAAGATGTTTTGCCGCGCCACGATTGGATCCTGTTGCCGCTGATTTCTATTTTGACGATCTCAATATTGATAGGATCAACAGAATTTCTGGCGCGTCGAATATTTCCTGAGCCTCCAGTTACAGCCGAGGATTGCATGGAGTTTCACGATCCGATAACGGGGATTCGTGGAAAACCGAATGCGGTCTGCATAGAGAGCTTCCCGGAAAGCGAGTTAACGGAATACCGGTTTAATAATTGTGGACATCGTGCGGGAATGGAGTGCGGAACCAAGCCGCCGGGAACATATCGAATAGTCTTGATTGGCACCTCGATAGCGATGGGGATGCGCTTGCCGCGCGAAAAATCCTTTGCTGCATTACTGCCTCCGGTACTCTCGCAGAGGACTGGACATCCTATCGAAATTTACAACGAGGCAATGCCCTATCGGACTCCGGATATTATCGCCAGTCATTTTGACGATGTTTTGAGGGGCCAGCCAGACATGATCCTTTGGGTGCTAAGTTCGGGGGATATGATCGTAAAGGATAATTTAAACCTCGCATTTGTAAATAACCGCAAACTCAGTTTATGGGTCAGGGCGTGGAGACGATTTAAGGAGGTTGTCGGGTCTGGATCTATGGTCTCCTTGATGAAACTGCCTTTTGCGCATTCCAGAATCACTTTACTGCTGTCGCATTATCTCAATTCAAGCCCGTTTTTTTTCGTCAGGGCTTCTTTGAATCTGGAGCCGTACCAGCACGAACCCAGTGCGGAGCGCAAGAAGCGGCTGGCGGAGTTTGACGAAAACGCTGACCGAGTCATTGAGGAAGCAAGGCAGGCAGGCATTCCTTTGGTGGCTGTACTTTTGCCAGACCACGCTCAGACGGGGATGATGCTTTTACCCGATATGCCGACCAATGTCGATCCGTACTGGCAAAATCAGAGCTTTCGCGAGATCTTTACCCGCGATGGGGCCACTTATCTCGATGTCTTTCCGGACGTGCGCACTCATCCGGCGCTTGTCTCTGGATACTTTCCTTCCGATGGACATCCCAACGCGTCGGGAAACGCGATCTTCGCGGAGATTCTCGCACAGCATCTCGAAAATGGTCCTCTTTCAATGTTAAAAGAAAACCCCAGCGGATATCCCAAATTGGAGAGGAATAGGTAACTATGGATTCAGCCTCTTTTCAGTTTGTTCTGTTTGGCCTAGGGGCAGCGATTTTATCGAATCTCAGCCACTCGCGTGTTTGGCGATCCATAGTGCTTCTGTTGGCCAGTGTTGTTTTTCTAGGACTGCTGGAACAACACCCGATTGCGTTCTTGCCACTGGCCGTGTTTTTGCTGCTGGGTTACGGTGGGCTAGTCCTACTAAAACACGGACGGTTCAGGTCGATGGTCTGGAGCATTATTGCAGTCATCTTTGTATATGCATGGTTGAAGAAGTACACCTTCCTACCAGAAGGTACATTCCTGCATTACCCTTATTTCACGCTCGGTCTCTCGTATATTTTCTTTCGCGTGCTGCACGTTTTGATCGAAACAGGAGAGGGTGGCGAGAAGCGGCACGTCGGACTCGGAGCTTACCTGCTCTACACGCTTAACTTCACCACGCTGATCTGCGGCCCCATCCAACGCTATGACGCATTTGCCCGTGACCAATTTGCCAGCGACCCAATTGCGCTTGGACCGCGCGTGATCGGCCTGCAACTGGAGCGCATCATTCGCGGTTTTTTCAAGATCAACGTACTGGCGATACTGTTCCACATGATGCAGGAAGATGCACTGGCTCAGATGTCCCAGCCCTTGCCGACATCGCTCAAGCTCTATGCCGCTTTCCGCCTCATCGTTATGTACCCGTTATTTCTATACTCGAATTTCTCCGGCTATATTGACATTGTGATTGCATTGGCTCGGCTGATGCGTATACGCCTGCCGGAGAACTTCGATCGTCCCTTCGCGGCCTCCTCGGTCATGGATTTCTGGAACCAGTGGCACATTACGCTCTCAACATGGTTCAAGACATATGTCTACAACCCTTTAATGATGGCGCTGATGCGGCGCATCTCGTCGCTGACCCTACAGCCGTTGTTGGGTGTTTTCTGCTTCTTTGTGACGTTTTTTCTGGTCGGCATATGGCACGGGCGCACTTCGGAGTTCGTGATCTTCGGCCTGTTGACGGGAGGCGGAATCTCGATCAACAAACTCTGGCAGTTGGGACTGACGCTTGTCTTGGGCCGCAAGCGTTACAAGGCGCTTGCTAATAACTTCGTCTATATCGCTTTTGGCCGCGGGCTGAACTTTATCTGGTTTGCCTTCACGCTCTTCTGGTTCTGGGGTAACTGGAAGCAGATCGACAGAATATTTTCTGCTTTGGGCATAGTACAGTGGCTTGGCGTCTGGCTAACAGCCGGGCTATTCGCGACTGTGGTGCTGGCCTTATGGGAATTGCTGCGCACTGCACTCCTGTCGATCAAGACCGCTGAGGGGCCGGCGCTCACCAGCCGCTATGCGCGCGTGGTTTATGCGTCTGCGCTGGGGCTGGCTGCAATTGTCATGACCGTATTGCTCAACCAACCTGCACCGGAGATCGTTTACAAGGCGTTTTAAGTTCGTACTCAGTAGCAAGGCTTTTGATGTTCTCGGAAGGAACGCAGGCGAACTACCGTGAGGATGCAAAGGCGGGGGGAAAGATTGACGAGGTTGGCACAAAGGGAATTCAGCTATAGCGACCAGAAGCGTTTCGCGTCTGCTTCTGGCGACCATAATCCAATGCACCTCGATGCGCTTCAGGCGCGACGCACCCAGGCCGGTGCGCCGGTCGTGCATGGAATCAACCTGCTGCTATGGGCACTCGATTGTATGGCGGAAGCACAACCGGACTTGCCTCGGTTGTGCGGTCTACGCGCCCACTTCAACAAATTCGTCTATCTGGGCGAGCGCGTAGAGGTAGCGCTTACCAAGCAAGGCCCATCTGATGCACGATTGAATATCTCTGTCGGCAGTACCTCACGTTCAAAAATCACCATGAAATTTGGCTATACCGCTGAGAATTGCCCCGATTGGTCCGCGTCTTCTTTGGAGCTGGAGCCCTTTTCTCCTGTTCCGTTGAATTTGAGTTTTGAACAGATGTCCGGTCGTTCTGGCCGCATCTCATTTCAAATGACGCCAGAGGATACGATGGCGTATTTCCCGGCTGCCGCAAGGTGGCTTGGCGCCCGACGCATTGCAGCCCTGGCGGCCAGTTCCTACCTGGTCGGTATGGTCTGTCCAGGGTTGCACTCCATCTACAGCGAACTATCGGTTAGGACCTGCATGGAATCTATTCCTCAGGATTTTCTTGCCTTTCGCGTAACTGAGACGGATCCACGTTTCCGCTCGGTTGACCAGGAGATCGCGGGCGGCGGGCTGACTGGCACTGTGTATAGCTCTGTCCGCACGCCTCCTGTGGAGCAGGCATCCATGAAGGCGCTCACGGGGCTGGTGGCGCCAGAAGAATTCACTGGAAGCACGGTTCTGATAGTTGGCGGATCGCGAGGGTTGGGCGAACTAACGGCCAAACTGATTGCCTCGGGCGGAGGGCGCGTTCTTGTTACCTGGCAAACCGGGAAAGACGACGCCGAAAAGATTGCTCAGGAGATACGCTCTGCTGGTGGAACATGCGAAACTCTTGCCTACGATGCCAGCAAACCGGCTACTGAACAACTTGCATTGCTGACGGACACCCCTACGCACGCATACTATTTCGCGACACCGGCCATCTTTCGGCCCCAATCTGAGTGGTTTATCCAAGAACGACTGGAAGAATTTCTGGCTATCTATGTAAATGGATTCTGGCAGTTATTGCAGGCGCTGTACGCTCGTCAGCCCCGACTATCCGTCTTTTACCCGTCCTCGGTCTCCGTTACGGAACGACCACAGGGAATGACAGAATACACAATGGCCAAGACTGCCGGAGAAGTGTTATGCGCCGACATAAACATATCTCTAGCTCCCCTGCATGTGACAGTAAGCCGCCTACCCCGTCTGCTAACGGATCAAACAGCCTCCATCACCGCAGCTGTGACAGCTCATCCGCTAGAGACCATGCTGCCCATCATTCGGGAAGTACAGTCCTGGCCGCGGTAGCGGTGTCTCCGGTCGCTCCAATCAGGCTCAGGAGTCACCCAGAGATAGAGCCCCCCATCGCTGACTTTGTACGCTCTCTCCTTTGTCTTGGCTTTCCTGATCGAAATGTCGGTCAACACCACGGTGTTCACACCCCTATCGAGAATGTACCCACACGCAAGAGACAATATACCCACAATTGTACCCACACGCAAGGCTGGCTTCCAGAAAACCCTACTGAACGCAAAAAGACGAAAACCCCAGTATTTGCTGGGGTTTTATGGGTCTTGTAGGATGTCTTGGGATGTCTTGAAACTTGTAAATGGCGGAGAGACAGGGATTCGAACCCTGGATACCTTGCGGTATACACGCTTTCCAAGCGTGCGCCTTAAGCCACTCGGCCATCTCTCCGCGCTGCCAGCAAACCTCTATGAATCTACCACAGGGTGCGGGCGGCAGGCTGCCCGGCACTGCAAACTGTTGAAGGGTAATGGTGCGCTTCCGGATTGCCCGTCATCCGCCCTGAATCGCCGCCCGCACAAGAGTGGAGGGCCCGTCATGCGATCCAGCTACGACTGCTGGTCCTCTCCTCTGGATATCTGTGAGGACGGCTCTCATTGTATTGTCTTCGCCAGTACTTCGATGGGCCGCCTTGCTTCGTTCAAGTCATTGAACCAGGGGGCATCCAAACACTCGGCCCGAACGGAGCAATGGATCGATTTGACGAATGCGTTCGAGTTCATGCAGCGCGGAATTGCCCAATTTCCTTTCGTTTAACGCAGGATGGCTCTTGCAATACCCTCCAAAGTATACAATTCATGCGATAGGGTTTCATAAACGGAGACCCCGATCCAGGGCTCCTCAACGATGTCTCACCAGAAGCCATTCCGGTGTTTATTTGTCCCAGTCGTGCTCCTCTTGTTGGTGCTGGGGATGACGTTTGGAATGGTATGGCATCATCACGCCGATTCCTCTGCTGCCGCCTGTCCGATTTGCCATCTGATCATCGTGCCGTTGGCGACAGGCATTCATGTATGGTGGGTTCCGGTGCCTCTCGGCACTGTGCCTGAAGCCATCTACATGGAAGCCATCGCCCGCTCTGTTTCACGCCTCCCCACGCGAGCGCCTCCCGCCGCATAGCCTCTGCATTCCCTCCGTGCCTCTGCGGCACGTTCCATCAGTGTATGTCTGTCATGAAGGAGGCTGATTGCCTATGCGTTCGCTACGTATGTGCTTGCCTGTATTCCTGGCTTCGGCGCTTTTCATTGAAGGCGCTGGCGCTCAATCCCCCCCCGGTCCAAGCCAGTCGCCGCCTTCTCCTCAAGCGCAAACGCTTGCACAGAAGCTCGGCGCGGTGACAATTTCGCTGGACGAAGCGATCCAGATGGCGCTCCAGCACAATCACACTTTGATGGCAGCGCGGACCGTCATTCAGCAGGCCCAGGCCGAAGAAACGACGGCCAATCTCCGCCCGAACCCGGTGCTTCTGGGCGACTCGCAGTTCTTGCCGGTCTTCCAGCCAAGTCAATTCAGCTCCGATTACCTCGACAATACGGCACAGTTCGATCTCGGCGTCAGCTATCTGTTTGAGCGCGGCCAGAAGCGGCAACACCGCCTACAGGCAGCCAAAGACGTGACCGCCGTGACTCGATCTCAGGTGACCGACAACGAGCGCAGTCTCAGCTTCAACGTAGCTTCTCTGTTCATCAATGTCGAACTCGCCGAATCGACACTGGAGCTGGCACAGCAGGACCTCAAGAGCTTTCAAGACACGGTGACCATTAGCGAAGAGCGTTATAAAGCAGGCGACACAGGCGAGGACGACCTGCTGAAGATGAAGCTGCAGATGCTTCAGTTCCAGATGGACGTGTCCGCGGCACAGCTCTCCAGGGTGCAGGGACTGTCCGACCTGCGGCAACTGCTCGGATATGAATCGGTAGGCACGGACTATGACGTTACCGGGTCGTTCGACTATCAGGCAGTGAAGGGCAATCTGAATGACTTTCAGGCAAAGGCCTTGGCAAACAGGCCGGACTTGCAGGCGGCCCGGCTGGGAATCAACGCAGCGAATAGCCAGCTTGCTCTGCAAAAGTCCATTGCCAAGAGGGATGTCACGGGGCAAGTGAGCTACACGCACCTGGGCTATTCCAACGACGTTTCACTCTTCGGGCAAATCCAACTGCCGATCTTCGACCGCAACCAGGGTGAGATTGCGCGCGCCGGCTTTGCCGTTACGCAGGCACAGGAGCAGGAGAGTTCCGCCAGCGGACAGGTGCTGACGGATGTAAGAGACGCGTTTGAGGGCCTGCGCGCCAATGACCAGATCGTCTCCCTGTATCGTTCCGGATACCTCGACACGGCGCAGCAGTCCCTCGATATCACCGAGTACGCCTACAAACACGGGGCAGCGAGCCTGCTTGATTTTCTCGATGCAGAACGCAGCGATCGGGCCACTCAACTCGGCTACCGCCAGGCGCTGGCAGCGTACCTGCTGGCGCTGGAACAGCTTCGCGAAGCTGTAGGAACCAGGAGCTTACCATGAACCTTCAACTCATTACTCCCCGCAACCGCAGAATTCATAGTGCCTTGGCGCTCGCTCTGGTGCCGATGCTCACGGCCTGCCGCGCAAACGACCGCGAGCAGGCGAGCCAGATGACGTCTTTCTCCACCAATGCCACCAAGTCCGCGACCCCGGAACTGTTCACCATTCCGCAGGACCAGATGCAGCATGTGCAGGTCGTCACGATTGCGCCATCCACATTGAAGCGCACGCTTCGGCTCACCGGCGCCGTGGCGTACAACGCATTCAACACCACGCCGGTGATTACTCAAGTCGGCGGCCCTGTGAGCAGGATACTGGTTGTGCCGGGACAGCATGTCAACGCAGGCGAACCCATGCTCGACGTGAGCAGCCCGGACTACTCGCAGCTTCTGGACTCCTATTTGAAGGCGGCGGATGCCTCGCGACTGGCGGAGAAGTTCTACGCCCGCGCCGAGGACCTGTTTCAACACCATGCCATCGCCGAACGCGATCTTGAGCAGGCTGAATCGGACCGGACCCAGGCCCAGGCGGACCTGAATGCGGCGGAACAGGGAATGAAAATTCTCGGCATCAAGAATCCCGAGGACCTTGCCAAGGCGCCTTCGTCGGCGCTCATTCCCGTTCTTGCTCCCATCGGCGGTGAAGTCGTCGAGCGTCTTGTCGCGCCAGGCCAGGTGGTGCAGGCGGGCCAAACCCAGGCCTTCACGATTTCAGATCTGCGTACAGTGTGGGTCCTTGCAAACGTGTACCAGGCGGACCTTGCTTATGTTCGCAACGGAGACGATGTGGTGGTGGAAACCGACTCGTATCCCGACACCTTTCATGGCCAGATCTCTTATGTCTCGCCGGCGCTCGATCCAAGCACCCGGACGCTGCAGGCGCGCATCCTCGTGGACAATCCGGGCGAGAAGCTGAAACGAGATATGTATTGCACGGTCACAGTGACAGCCGGCGTACTCTCCAATGTGGTTGCCGTGCCAAACTCCTCCATCCTGCGCGATGACAATAACCAGCCGTTCGTCTATGTCGCCACGGGCGCAAACCAGTTTGGCAGGAGAGACGTGGGCCTGGGTGAAAGTCAGAATGGCCAGACGCAAATCATGAACGGCATTTCCGTGGGAGAGAGGGTTGTGGGCGACGGCAGCTTGTTTCTACAGTTTGCCAATTCGCTGCAACACTGAGGAGGCGGTTTCCAATGATTCATCGCATTGTTCAGTTCGCTTTACGGCAACGCGCATTGGTCCTGCTGCTGGTGGCAATCGTTACCGTCGCCGGCGTGGTCTCGTTCGAGCGCATGCCCGTGGACGCCTACCCCGATCTCTCTCCCCCGATGGTCGAGGTCATTACCCAGTGGCCGGGTCACGCCGCCGAAGAGATCGAACGCCTGGTCACCGTCCCCACCGAAGTTGAGATGAACGGCGTTCCGCAGATGTCCGTGATGCGCTCGATCTCTCTCTACGGCCTGTCGGATGTCATCATGACATTCAACGATGGCACCGATGACTATTTTGCGCGCGAAGTAGTGTTCCAACGACTCAGCGAGGTGGCCTATCCCCAGGGCGTGACCCCGACGCTCTCTCCGCTTGCAAGTCCATCGGGACTTGTCTATCGATATGTTTTGGTGAGCCCCGACCGCACGCCGCAGGAACTGAAGACCTTTGAAGACTGGGTGGTCGAACGTGAATACAAGCAGGTGACTGGGGTCGCTGACGACTCCGGCTTCGGCGGCACGGTCATGCAGTATCAAGTATTGCTCGACCCGGCAAAACTCTACGCGTACCACCTCACCGTGCCAACCGTGATTCAACAGTTGAACGTCAATAATTCCAATGCGGGAGGCGGGTTCTACTCGCAGGGCGATCAATTCTATTATGTCCGAGGCATCGGCTTGGTTCAGGACACCGCGGATATTGGCGACATCGTGGTGGGCTCGCAGAACGGAACCCCGATTCATATTCAGGATATCGGTGAAGTCGTCATAGGAAACGCCCCGCGGCTGGGAGAATTCGGGTTCAACAAAACGGACGATGCCGTCGAGGGCGTCATCATGATGCGACGCGGCGAACAGACACAGAATGTGCTGCAAGGGGTTGAAGCAAAGACCCGCGAACTCAACGAACGCGTCCTGCCATCCGACATCAAAGTGCTCCCCTACTATGACCGAAGCGATCTTGTGCAACTGACCATCAACACGGTCGAACACAACCTGCTGCTTGGGATGGCCCTTGTTCTTCTCGTCCTGATGGCTTTTCTGGTCAGCATTCGCGCTGCGGTCATCGTGGCGCTCACCATTCCCTTGTCTCTGCTGTTTTCGTTCATCTTCCTGCACGCGGAAGGTATACCGGCCAACCTGTTATCGATCGGCGCCATCGATTTTGGAATTCTCATCGACGGGACCCTGGTGATGGCAGAGAACATCTTCCGCGTCCTGGGTGAGCGCGAAGGCCAGCAGTACGACCTCAACGAAGTGATCCGGAGCGCAGCAAAAGACGTCGATCGTCCTATCTATTACTCCGTCGCAGTCATTATTGCGGGTTATCTGCCGATCTACGCGCTGAACGGACCATCGGGAAAACTATTCAAGCCGATGGCCAACACCATGGCAATCGCCCTGGTTGGCGCGCTGATCTTTACCCTCACCTTGGTCCCGGTGATGTGCTCTTACTGGTTCAAAAAGGGTGTTCATGAGCGCGTGAACAAACCCTTTGAGTGGGTACGCGCCAAATATGCCGTGCAACTCGAGTGGTGCCTCGATCACCCCAAGTCAACCATGTTCTGGGCCACCGCGATCTTCGCCGCCACGCTCCTGCTGGTGCCTTTCATTGGCGGAGAATTCATGCCCCATCTGGACGAAGGCGCATTATGGGTCCGGGCAACCATGCCCTATACGGTTTCCTTCGATACCGCCAGCAAGCTCTCGCCGCAGGTCCGCGATATTTTGATGGAGTATCCGATGGTTACCGACACTGCATCGGAGCTTGGCCGTCCGGATGACGGCACCGATCCCACGGGGTTCTACAACGACGAGTTTTATGTTGGTTTGAAGCCTTATGACGATGCCTCCTGGAAGACGGGCACGATTCATACCAAGGCAGAACTGACCGAGGACATCCAGAAGCGACTTGCGGCGTTTCCCGGAGTCATCTTCAATTACACGCAACCTGCTGAAGATGCGGTGGACGAAGCACTGACGGGCCTGAAGAGCGCACTCGCGGTAAAGATCTATGGCCCCGACCTGAATGTGTTGCAGAGCAAGGCGCTTGATATCAAACGCAGTCTCTCGCAGGTGCCTGGATTTACGGAGCTGACGATTGTTCGCGAACTCGGCCAGCCCAGCCTGCTGATCGATGTGGATCGCGACAAGATCGCCCGGTACGGCATCAATGTAGCAGACGTCGAGGCAGTTGTTCAGGCTGCTGTAGGCGGCCAGGCCGCAACCCAGGTCATCCAGGGTGAAAAGCTGTTCGACTTGGTAGTGCGCATGAAACCGGAGTTCCGGGAGAATGCAAAGCAGATCGGCAACCTGCTGGTCGGCACACCATCAGGCCAGCAAATCCCAATGAGTGAGCTGGCGAACATCCATGAGGCCGGTGGCGCGTCGATGATTTATCGCGAAAACAACTCACGCTATATCGGCGTGCAGTACAGCGTCGAAGGTCGCGACCTGCAGAGCGCCGTGGTGGCCGGCCAGCGCTCGATCGAGGATATTTCAAAATCCCTACCCCCCGGATACCGGCTCACCTGGGGCGGAGAGTATGACGAGCTGCTTCAGGCAAAGCGCCAGATGGAATTCATTGGCCCGCTTGCCGTGCTGATCATATTCATGATCCTGTTTGCGCTCTATGGAAACTTTAAATTCCCGTTCACCATCGCTCTTGGGGTCCTGTTGACCGAGCCTGTCGGCGCCCTGGTCGCTCTCAAGCTGACCCACACGCCGTTCAGTGTCTCATCGGCGTTAGGTCTGCTTGCCTTGATGGGCGTTTCGGTGGAAACTGCCGTGATTCTCGTCTCCTACATCAACAAACTCCGCCTGGAAAACAAAGATATCCGCACCGCAACCCGCGAAGCTTCGCTCTTGCGACTACGGCCCATTATGATGACCGCGCTGGTTGCCTGCCTCGGACTATTGCCTGCGGCGCTCTCCACCGGCATCGGTTCCGACACGCAAAAACCATTTGCCATCGTAATAGTCGCGGGACTGATCTCGCGGCTCTTCCTCGGCTTCTTCGTCAACCCTGTGCTGTACGAGATGGTCGCCACGGATGGAGATGTGCTGCAGGTCTGAGCCTGTTTGGACCTGCCTGGCGGCCCGCGGTGCAGGTACAGTTTAGTTTTCTGGATTATGAGCGATTGAACGCTGTGCTGGACGCATAGGACATTGCCTGTCTGTCGCCATCCGCCGCATCGCCGTCTCGCCGAGACCGCCGCCGCATGTGTGTCCTTATGCTGTTGAGAGTTCCAAGCCGGATATCGCGCAAACGGATATTCCGCCGCCGCGGTGAGGACGGTATATCCCGCTGCCGCGAAACAAAGAATCAGTTCAATGGCCTTTTCAGCTCGAGTGCTCTTTAGCCACAAACGGGACAAACACTTCGTAACTCATTGGCGATAAATTGATTGGTGCCGGGAGGGGGGCGGATTGCCTCTGCGTATTGATTCTAAATAAGTTATTGAGAATCATGGACGCTCATACCTGTCAAAACGCAGAAAACGCGGTTTCCACACATGTAATACACACACGGGGTTTTCAGCAACTGGCCTCTCCTCAGCCCACGCAAAGGCGATTTCGCGTCAACCGACGGCACCGAGGTAAGAGTTCTATCCCGACGTGGCCACGCATTACATCAGAAAGCATCGGGAGAAACTGCTCCGCCAGCAGCAGTAATCTTCTTCTGTTCTCGCTGGCTTCCCCGTCCCGATTCATTGACCTGTGGCCCTCGCGCATAAATCTCTCGCTCCGCCTGAATCCTTTTCCTCCACAGCCCCTCTTCCTAAATAGGGTAATTACACACTTGACGAATCATGCTCCCGTCGAGATAATGGGGGTGCGCGATGAAGTGCGCAGACCGCTTATCCCTGGAGGGTTTATTTGAATCACCACATGACGATCCTCCGCAATGGGCGTGTATGCTGACCGCTTATATTGACGAGAGCATTGAAAGTCCACGCGGATACACCGTGATGGCAGGATTCTTAGGCAACAAAAAGCAGTGGACTGCGTTGGCAGAAGAATGGGGAAAAGCCCTATTCCCAAGACGCCATCTTCACATGAGGGAGTTGAGATGGAGAAAGGATAGGCATAAAGAAATGTTGGGGAAATTAGGGCCAATCCCTCATAAATGCGGCTTACGGTCAGTATATTCATCGGTAAAAGTTAGTGAATATGTTGATGAACTGCCGGAATTTGAAACTAAAGCAGTTACTAAGGGTTATTTCATTACCCTCATAGGGTTAACTGCATCGGTACTGCTGGCGATCCCCAAAGGCGAACGAGTCGAATTTATATTTGAAGAACAGAAAGAATTTGCAGCAGTTAGAGAACATGCGCTCGGACTCATGTCTAAATGCCCCATACTTCGCGGAAAGAGAGGGAAAAGCGCACTGGCTAAATGGAGTTCGGTTCCTAAATCTTCACTCTTAGAGCCGTCAGATTACTTGGCTTATGCGGTGATGCAAAATCTTGTTAATGTAAATTCCAATCGGTCGCGTTTATGTTTACCCATCCTGGCTGGAAAACCCATCGGTGGCCAGATGGGTAAAGATGCGGTAGCTAACATATTGGAGATGAAGAAATAATGAAACCAAACCCCGAATATGAGCGGTTCAACACGGCGATGGCTACAATCCTTCATGCCGACCCAAAGATCGTGAAAGCGGCGATGGAAGAGGAAAAGCGCGAGCGAGCAAAAAATCCAAAGCTCAAACGCGCTTTTGCCCCCCGCGTCCGCCGCGCTTCAAGCGGTAAGGATTAGAAAGCCGTTTGTCCCACCTTGCCGGTGGCCTCGGCATAGGTAAGACGCTTCCCGGTCACTTGAGATAGGACGAGAGAGAAGCGGTCTGCATCATCCATATCCTTCCGATTGTTGTACCGGAAGGTTTGCTCATCGAGGTAACGAAACAGATGGAACGGCTCGACACTCACATAGGTTCCGGCGATGCCCCTCTTCAAGAGGCTCCAGAAGTTTTCGAGGCCGTTGGTATGCACCCGCCCGTTGACGTACTCAACGGCATGATCGACAACCGCATGAGCATAGTCGCTGGCGAGTCCGCTATAGGACAGAAGCGCATCGGTGTAGAGCGCGGAACCGGCTTCCACATGCTTGCGAACCTCATCCTGCAAAACGCCTTTCTTCCGGTTGGGGATGACAATGGTGCGAACCTTACCACCACGCTCAAGCAACCCCATGACGGCGGTTTTGTCTTTGCCGCCAGTCCCGGTGATGCGACGGGCCTTGACGCTCAGGTGCATGTTGCGGGCCTTACCGCCGATGAAAGTTTCGTCGGCTTCGACTTCACCACCACCGTTCCCGCCCAGTTTCATAAAAGATCCGGTCTGCATAGCGTAGCGGATACGGTGGAGCATGAACCATGCAGTTTGCTGAGTGACGCCCAAAGTGCGGGCCATCTCGCAGGAGCTAACGCCATTCTTCGCGCTGGTAATGATCCAGACGGCGGGGAGCCACTTCTCAAGAGGCAGGGGCGAATCCTCGAAGATGGTTCCAACCTTCGCGGAAAACTGGCGCTTGGAGTGGGCACTCTTGCACTGCCATTTCTTCTGAGTAGCCAGCCAAGTTACGTCGTTCCGCCCGCAGGTGGGGCAGATGACGACTCCATCGGGCCAGCGGTGAGCGACCATGTAGGCGAGGCAGTTATCGGCGTCGGCAAAGTGAATGATGGCATCGCGGAGAGTCTTAGGGGCTTTCATGTTTCTAGAATAGACGGTCTATCTTGATTTGTCAACCATATAATTACCCTAAATAGAGGATCAATTGGGTCCATGACACAAGTACTCTGCGAAACGACCATCGACGTTCAGGAACTCTATCGCTCCACCGATCCCGCCCTCCGTTGCATCGACGTGCGTTCCCCAACGGAGTTTGCTGCGGGTCATATTCCAGCCGCCATCAACATCCCTATGGACGAAATCGAGAGT
>Ga0181517_10003780_pt1 | contig 14193 bp, 15 predicted proteins | sample PEATcosm2014_Bin_31_FD_119748 | JGI IMG/M metagenome (GOLD analysis project Ga0181517, IMG submission 119748) | Peatland microbial communities from MTU Mesocosm Facility, Houghton, MI, USA - PEATcosm2014_Bin01_30_metaG | ecosystem: Environmental > Terrestrial > Soil > Wetlands > Peat | place... | reverse complement strand
TGAGTCCCTTTAAGGGACGGAATACTCTCCCGTTATCTTTCTGGATTATCGGGTCGGAGCCCGATAATGACAAAATGGGAAAGGTTCTAATCAAAGCGGCTGCAAACGCCGAATCGCCTCACCTCATTTCAGAAACGCAGAGTGCTTCCGCATACCCGAAAATCCAAAAATATTCGTTTCCGCTGCTATAGAAAATGCATTTTTTTACAAAACGAATCGCACCTTAACAAAAGAGCCTCATCATCCTGAGGATAAGCAGTACCCGAAGAATCTCCCACTCTATTGAAAAGCCGGGAATGGTGCCGTCAATAATTCTCTCTTAGTCTCTGGCAAAGGAGAAAAAATAAACATCCCCGTATTGGCTTTTTGAATTTTTGATATTGTTTAGAGTTTCGATACCTTCGGGGATTTCGGATTTACTCGTTGTTTGTATTGACGAAAATACTATAGTATGTTATATTGGACACAGTTAATATCCTTCAGGAGTGATGAAATGACGACAGACTTCTCCCCGCAAAGCATCAATTTCCCCACCGAGCCGCTCCTCAAGGGTATCTTGAGCATCGCCATCATCGAGCTGGTCAAGGTGAAGCCCATTCACGGCGGCGAAATATATCAGTCCCTCAAAGAACAATTCCAGATTGATACGCCCCGCGGCATCATTTATACCATCCTGCGCAAAATGGAGGGGGAAGGGTTGCTGGTCTCCAACTGGGATATTCAGGAGAGCGGCCCCGCCCGCCGGATTTACCACATCACCGAAGAGGGCCTGGAATATCTGAAATATGCGATGGACAGGCTGCGCCGGTCGCGGCAGATTATCATGCTGCTGCTGGGTGACGAAACATAGTCTGATTTTCAAGCTGAGAATTAAAAACCAAGCGGATTTTTGCGGAATAATATCAGGATTGAGATTTTGTTATGCGGATTTTAGTGCGCATTCTCGTACTGCTGAAAAAGTACTGGAAATGGCTGGTTCTAACCTACATCTGTCTCATCGCGCTGACCGCTGCCACGATGATTGTCCCGCTCTTCATCGGCGACGCAATTAACAATGCCCTGCACATTGACGCCACCACCTTGAAAGTGACCGGTGACATGAAGTTGCTGGTTTTCTACGGCGTGGGTATCATTATCCTCAGCCTGCTGCGCGGCCTGTTTTCCTTCGGGCAGACCTATTTCGCCGAATATGCCGGGCAGAAAGTGGCTTACGACCTGCGCAACGGCCTCTACGACCGAATCCAGCGCCTCAGTTTCGCTTTCCACGATAAATCCCAGACCGGACAGCTGATGTCCCGCGCCACCCAGGACGTGGAGGGCGTGCGGTTCTTCCTTTCGATGATTGTCGTCCGGCTGGTCAACCTGGTGCTGACGTTCGTGGTGATTACGGTGATACTGCTGCGGATGAACTGGTCGCTGACCCTGGTCAGTTTTGCCTGTTTGCCTTTGATTGCCTATTTCGCCGTCCGGTTCGGGATGATGATGCTGCCAATCTGGACCAACGTGCAGCAGCGGATGGCTTCGCTCAATACCAGCCTCCAGGAAAACCTCTCCGGCGTGCGGGTGGTCAAGGCTTTTTCCCGGCAGAAACTCGAATCGCAAAAATTCGACGAACAGACTGATCTGCTTTACGAACCGCAAATCCGGGCGGCGCGGATTCAGGCCTTCCGCGGGCCGCTGTTTAACGCCTTGACGGCGCTGGCCAGCGCGCTGGTCCTGTTTTACGGCGGTATACTGGTGGTGGACGGTAAACTGAACGTGGGACAATTAACCGAGTTCTATCTCTACCTTGGATTGCTGATACCGCCAATCCGGATGATCGGCCCGCAAATTAACATGACTTCCCGTGCCATCGCCTCCGGCAAACGTATTTTTGAAATCCTCGATACCGAGTCGGCGGTGCAGGAAAAGCCAAACGCTTCAGTGCTTTCGAACGTCCGGGGCGATATCAAATTCAGTGACGTCAGTTTTTGTTACGAAAGCGCCGTTTCAAAAAAATTGGTGGGAAATATTCTGGAAGAGATTAACCTGGAAGCGAAATCCGGCGAAATGGTGGCCTTGCTGGGCGCCACCGGCAGCGGCAAAACGACGCTGGTCAACCTCATCCCGCGTTTTTATGACGTTACTTCCGGTAGTATCACGATTGACGATATTGACATCCGGAATGTGACGCTGGCTTCGCTGCGCAAGCAAATCGGCATCGTGCAGCAGGACGCTTTCCTGTTTACGGGCACCATCCGCGACAACATTTCATATGGGGCCGTGAATGCCACCGAAGACGACATCATGCGCGCTTCGCAGACGGCGCATTTGCATGATTTCATCGTGACGCTGCCGCAGGGCTACGATACCTGGGTGGGAGAACGCGGCGTGACGCTTTCCGGCGGGCAGAAACAACGGCTTTCCATCGCCCGGACTTTGCTGATTGACCCGCGCATCCTGATACTGGATGATTCCACCTCGAGCGTGGATACCGAGACGGAATTTTTGATTCAACAGGCGCTGCGGGAATTGATGAAAGGCCGCACCACTTTCGTCATCGCGCAGCGGCTGCAAACCGTCAAGGACGCGCAGCAGATTTTTGTACTGGACAAAGGCAAAATCGTGGAGCGCGGGACGCACGTGCAATTGCTGCAGGACAGTAAAATCTACCGGCAAATTTATGAGCTCCAGTTGCGGGCTCAGGAAGAAGCACTGGGAAGCGAGGTAAAAGGATAATGTACGGAGGCGGCGGTCCGGGCATGGTCGGCGGCGGGGGTTTATTCGGGCGTCCCCCCAGCCCCACGAGCAGCGGTTTAACCCACAGCGCGGACTTGTCCGACGACATCGTTTTCGGCCATGTGTACGATCAGAAAGTGGTAACGCGTTTCGCCGTTTATGTGAAAAAATATAAAATCAGCTCGATCCTGGCGCTGGTTGCTATGATTATCTCGACTTTAACTACCCTTTTCATGCCGCTGTTGTTCGCCGACGCCATCAATATCGTGCAGACCTCGGATGCTTCCACCACGGACTTCATCATCCGGTATTTTTTACGGGTCTTCGGCGTGCAAGGTAACATCCCGATTCTCACCACGATTTTCATCGTTTTTATCGCGGATGCCATCATCTGCTGGGGCAGCCAGTACATCCAGCAGTACACCATGGCGAATATCGGCTACGGTATAATCCGCACTATCCGCCGGCAGATGTTCAACCACCTCCAGAAGGTATCGCTGGCTTTCTACGACCGTAACGAGGTGGGACGGATGATGTCACGCATTCTCAACGACGTGGGTTCGCTGGAAAACCTGCTGAGCAACGGTTTGATGCTGGTGTTCGCCGATTTAATCACCCTCGTCGGCATCGTCATTATTTTAATGTACATGAACCTGGATCTGGCATTGATTACGATGACCGTGATTCCCCTGCTGGCGGCGGTGATGATTATCTGGCAAAAATATTCCCGCACTGCTTTCCTGAAAGTGCGCACAGCCATTTCCATCGTTAACGCCAACCTGCAGGAAAATATCTCCGGCGCGCGGGTCATCCAGAGCCTGTCCCGCGAAGACCTTAACTTCCGCCGGTTCGACAGCATGAACGGCGCCAATTTTGATGCCAATGTGGCCGCGACCCGTCTGGCCGGCGGACTGCAGCCCATTGTAGAACTGTTAATGGGCACGGCGGTCGCCATCGTCATCATTTACGGCGGTTCCCAGGCCATTGCGGGGAAATTGCTGCTGGGCTCGCTGGTCGGTTTTGCCCTGTACACCCAGCGGTTTTTCGACCCCATCCGCGATTTAAGCGTCTGGTACACGGAACTGCAGCGCGCGATGGCCGGCGGGCAGCGCATTTTTGAAGTGATTGACGCAAAAGTCGAAGTGGTGGACGCCCCGGACGCGACCGAATTACCCCCGATTAAAGGTGAAATTAATTACGACCATGTTTCCTTCCAGTATGTTGAAGGGCGGGAAGTCATCCACGATGTAAACCTGCACATCAATCCCGGCGAAACAATCGCTTTCGTCGGCACGACGGGCGCCGGGAAAAGCACGATGGTGGCGCTGGTGGACCGTTTTTACGATGTCACCAAAGGCAAGTTGACCATTGACGGCCACGATATCAAAACAGTCACCCAGGAATCCCTCCGGAAACAGATCGGCGTGGTCTTACAGGAACCCTTCCTGTTCTCGGATACCATCAGGGAAAATATCATTTACGGCCGCGAGGATGCCACCGAAGTAAAAATGATTGAGGCGGCTAAAGCCGTCGGCGCCCACGATTTTATCATGCGCCTGGAAAAAGGCTACGACACCGTCCTGCAGGAAAGGGGCAGCAACCTGAGCCAGGGACAGCGGCAGCTCATCAGCTTTGCCCGGGCAGTGCTCTCCGACCCCAAAATCCTGATTCTCGATGAAGCCACCGCCAATATTGATACGCAGACCGAGGTTATCATCCAGCAGGCACTGAAACGGCTGCTGGAAGGGCGGACATCGCTGGTCATCGCCCACCGTCTTTCCACGATTCATGACGCCAATTGCGTAGTCGTGATGGAAAACGGCAAAATCGTGGAAAAGGGCAGTCATAAAGAGCTCATCGAAAAGAAAGGTATTTATTACCACCTTTATACCATGAGCTATGCTTACAACGAAGATAAATCCGCCCCCTCAGACACACACGGTAATACCTAGCCTTTCGCCGCATTGTCTGATTATCCGAATTCACTAAGTTGTTTTTGAACGGATAATCCGGCCAGCCCACCCGCCGGTTGAATTGACACTTCGCAGAACTAATGGTATCGTTTTTATAGAATTGGCACTCCGCTGAAAAGAAGGAAACTAATGGTTCGCCGCCTGATACTGATTTTTCTGGGAATTATCTCTCTTTTGTCTATCATGACATTAACTGCCTGCGAAAACGCACCGGCAGGCAGCGCCGAGTGGTATTTTGACCGCGCTTATCAGTACGCCCTGCACGGCGATTATACTAACGCCATCACCAATTACACGGATGCCATTAAAGTCGAGCCGTTGCTGGCCAAGGCTTATGTCAACCGGGCCGAAGTCTATGATATCGTGGGCAGCTACGACCAGGCGATTGCAGACTGCGACAAAGCCCTGTCGCTGGACCCGAATTTACCGGTGGCTTATATAAACCGCGCCTCGGCGGATAACGGTCTAAAAAATTACGACCTGGCAATTCAAGATTGTAATAAAGCGATTGCCCTGGATTACGACCTGCCCCAGGCATACATTAACCGGGCGGACGCCTATTATTACGAAGGGAATATGGGCGACTCGATTGCCGACTGCGGCGAAGCCCTGGAAATTGACCCGACTTTACCGGACGGCTATTATCACCGCGCACTGGCCTATCAGGCTCTGGGTAAAAACGACCAGGCAATCGCGGATTATGAAGAGTTCATCACCCTGAGTAAAGACAATACGCTGATTCAAAATGCCGAGCAGCAAATCAACCTGTTAACCGCGACGACCACCACGACTACAACCCCCTAGCACCAAAGGGTAACATCAAACCGCGATCCTGTATTTCGCTTTGCCCTCACGGTAAAGGTCGCCGCCATAAATATCATTAATCACCGTCGCAGGGAAATTCTCTACTGCCAGTTTTCGCACGGCTTCGGCGCCCAGTTCCGGGTAGGCGATAATTTCCGCTTGAACAATGCTCCGGGAAATCAGCGCCCCGGCACCGCCGATAGCGCCGAAATAGACCGCCTGGTATTTTTTGATGGCTTCGAGCACCGGCGGGGTACGCTGCCCTTTGCCAATCATCCCTTTCAAACCGGCTGCTATCAGCCGCGGCGCGTAAATATCCATGCGATAGCTGGAAGTCGGGCCGGCCGCGCCGATGGGATAACCGGGTCTGGACGGTGTTGGCCCCATGTAATAAATCGCCTGGCCCTGCAATGCGAAAGGCAGCGGCTGTCCTTGGTCCAGCGCGGCAGCCATTTTTTTGTGGGCGGCATCCCGCGCCGCGTAAATCAAGCCGTTCAGCAACACGTTGTCGCCTGTTCTTAATTCTGCGATATCTTTATCCGTTAACGGAAGATTGATTACTTTCGGCATCGTCATGATATTCTGACACAGTGTCAGAGTATTGCCTCCTTATGCCGGGAGCTGTGGCAATTCAGGTTAACTGCCAGCGGCATCCCCGCGATGTGCACCGGAAAAACCTCGACATTCACCGCCAGCGCTGTAGTTCGGCCGCCATAGCCCATCGGTCCGATTCCCAATGCGTTGATTTTTTGCAGCAGCTCTTTCTCCAGTTCCGCCGCTTCGGGGTCGGCATTGTGTTCCCCGACTTTGCGAAGCAAGGCTTTTTTAGCCAGCAGCATTGCCTTTTCCGCCGTGCCGCCGATGCCCACGCCGACAATTACCGGCGGACAGGGGTTGCTGCCCGCATCATCCACGGTTTTCAGCACGTTATCAATAATTCCCTGCCGTCCTGCCGACGGCGTCAACATAATCAGTCGGCTCATGTTTTCGGCGCCGCCGCCTTTCGGCACCACCGTAATCTTCAATTTATCCCCGGCCACAATTTCCTCATAAATAATTGCCGGAGTATTATCATTGGTATTTATCCTATTGGAAAACGGCTGCGTTACCATTGATTTGCGGAGATAGCCCTGGTCATAGGCCTGACGGACGCCTTCATTTACGGCCGCGGTCAAATCCCCCCCGACGATGTGCGCATCCTGTCCCATTTCCAGAAAAACCACTGCCGCGCCGCAGTCCTGGCACAACGGAATTTGCCTCTCAGCAGCGATACCCGCGTTCCTGATGATTTGCCGTAAAACCTCTTTCCCCGCCGGCGATTCTTCGGTTTTTTCAGCGTTTTTTAGCGCCGATAACACATCGTCGGTTAAATGGTAATTAGCTTCGAGAAAAAGACGGGCGACGGTTTCCGTCACCGCTCGGGCTTCGATATCTCGCAAAACAAACTCCTTGTTTAAACGCCTTTTGGCGCGGGTGGAATCATGCCGGTTTGCATCAACGTTTCCACTGTCTTCCGGGCATCGCGAATCATCTTACCGGACCGTTTGGTCAATTCTTCGCGGGTCAGGTTTTCCCGGGCTACACCCTGTTCGATTGCTTTCATCCCGACCGCGACAGCCTCCCGGACAAACACTTCGGTATCCGCCATGGACGGCACGATATGTTCATCGGTCAGGCCCTGTTCTTCGGCGAATTTTGCCAGTTCGTAGGCGGCGGCGATGCACATTTCATCGGTAATCGTCCGGGCTTTCACATCGAGCGTGCCGCGGAAAATTGCCGGGAAACCGATGGAGTTATTGACCTGGTTCGCGAAATCAGAACGCCCGGTAGCCACTACGCGGAGCCCGGCTTCTTTGGCGTCCCACGGCCAGATTTCCGGCAGCGGATTGGCACAGAAAAAGCCGATGCCGTTTTTGTTCATCTTCTGCAGCCATGCTGGTTTGATGGTATCCGGGTCTGGCGTAGAAAGGGAAATCACCACGTCGCAGCCGACTAACGCCTCGGCAATGCCGCCCTGTATTTTATCCGGATTAGTCCGCTGCGCCAGATCCCATTTGTAGGGGTTCTCCGCCTGTTTTTCTTCCAGGTCTTTCCGGCCGCGGTGCAGTGTGGCTTTACTGTCCACGATAATCATGTTTTCCTGCTTAAAGCCGGCCGCCAGCATCAGCCGGATAATGGCCACGTTGGCCGCCCCCACACCAATCATCGTGACTTTTACTTTTTTCATGTCTTTACCGACAACTTTTAAGGCGTTGACAATCCCCGCCAGGGTGACGGCAGCTGTGCCCTGCTGGTCGTCGTGCCATACCGGGATGCGGCATTCTTTACGTAAAGTATCCAGGATATGAAAACACTTGGGATTCTCGATATCTTCCAGATTAATTCCGCCGAACGACGGCTGAATAATCTTCACCGTCCTGATGATTTCTTCCGGGTCCCTGGTATCCAGGCAAACCGCCACCGCGTCCACACCGCCCAGGTATTTGAACAGCATCGCTTTGCCTTCCATCACCGGCATCGCGGCTTCCGGCCCGATATTGCCCAGGCCTAGCACTCTGGTCCCGTCCGAAACGACGGCGACGGTATTCCACTTGCTGGTATATTCGTAGGCTTTGTCGCGGTCGGCTTCAATCGCTTTACATGGCGCGGCTACACCCGGCGTGTACCAGATTGCAAAATCATTGATATCCCTTATCACGGCACGCGGCACGGTCTGCATTTTGCCACGATAATAAGCATGCATTATCATCGCATCCGCGGCCGGTTTCTTCGCCTTGGCTAAAAGTTCTTCCCTGGTTATTTTTTGTGCCATTAAATCTACCTTTATTTTTTATTCGCTGCGTTGCCCGCAAAAGCCGGGGCATTCTTCAATCATGACAATACAACAACTGCTACTTACAGTCAAACTGCTAAATTAATCCCGCTTCTTTTATGATAAAATTGATAACACTCAGTGAATATTCAGAGGAACTAATGTTGGAAATCAGGCGTTATCAGCCCGCCGATAATCCCGCCGTCTGGGAATTGCACCACCGGGCGCTGGGGCCTACCGGCGCTTACTTCCGTGACGGGATCTGGGATGCTGACCTAAATGATATCCCGCATCATTACCTCCAAAACGGCGGTGAATTTCTCGTCGGGATACTGGACGGTAAAATCGTCGCCATGGGAGCGTTCCAGAAAAAATCAACAACCCTGGCCGAAATCAAAAGAATGAGAGTCCTGCCTGAATATCAGCGAAGAGGTTTCGGGCAAGCGATTTTAAATCAGTTGGAGACAAAAGCAATCCAACGCGGTTATACAGAGCTATGCCTAGCTACCACCACACTGCAAATTGCCGCCCAAAAAATATACGAGAAAAACGGGTACACCGCCAACGGCCGGGGACAGCTGCCGCCGTTTGAAGTAATTTATTATCACAAAAACCTGAATCCGGAGGAAACAAAGTGAAAATCCAGTGGTTCGGCCAGTCCTGTTTCGGTATTACCTCACAGTCCGGTTTGAAGCTCATCACCGACCCCTATCAGACCGGCTTGAGCCCCCGCTTCCTCTATGCCCCGGTCGACTCATCCGCCGATATCGTCACCATCAGTCACAACCACGGCGACCATGATAACGCCGCCGCTGTCGCGGGAAATCCCGTGGTTGTCCGGGATGCCGGCCTCACCGCCGTGAAAGGCCTCGAAATTAAAGGTATTATGACCTTTCACGATACGGAAAAAAGTGTCGGGGTCGGCGCCAACATCGTTTTTGCGTTTGAGATGGATGGCATCCGGCTGGCGCATCTGGGTGACCTCGGTCATCCTCTTTCAACGGAGCAAATCGCCGAACTGCAAGGCACCGATGTCCTGTTTGCTCCGGCCGGCGGCGGGAATCCGCAGGACTTTCAGGATGTCATCCGTCTCTGGGAAGCACTTAAAACGCACATCGTTATCCCGATGCATTTTTCGACGGGGCACTGCCTGTCCCAGAAATATAAAGCTGCAGACCTGCTGCGCTTTATCCCCAATGCCCGAATGATTGGCGCCAGCGAAATAACGGTTACTAAAGGAAATTTACCACCGCCCACCCAGATGTACATTCTGGACCCGCTGCGTTAATCGCACAAATATTTATATCTAAAGGAGAATACATGAAAATCGTGATGATATCCGGCAGCCGTAACCGTGAAGGGCGGACCGCACAGGCCTTAGCCGCCGTCGCCACAGGCATCGCCGCGGCCGGCGGCAATTCGGAAATTGTCTTTCTGCCGGAATTAAATATCGAAAGGTGCCGGCAGTGCGAAAAAGACGGCTGGGGCATTTGCCGGACTGAGAACCGCTGTGTCATTCAGGACGACTTTGAAGCCGTGGTGACTAAATTGAAAGCGGCCGATGTCGCGGTTTTTGCCAGTCCCGTCTATTTCTTCGACCTGACGGAAAGTTTGCGGGCTTTTCTGGACCGGCTGCGCCGGATTACGCCCCGGCCCGGTCCGGGCGCAGCTGCCCGCCGGGGCCAGACTTTACCCGGTGTCTCCCCGATGATGCCGCCCCCCGGTGCCGCTCCGGCGATTGGGGTGTGTTTAGCCGGCGGCGGTGGTCGCGGCGCGCTGTGGTGCTGCGTGATGCTGGAAAGAATGCTGCCCGAATGCGGTTTCGACGTCGTGGATATGATTCCGGTGAACCGGCAGAACCTGGAATTTAAACTGCCGGTACTGGAGCTGACCGGGAAATGGCTGGTGACCAAACCGACATCGGGACGGCGGCCGGACTAGTTTACCCCTAGTGAATCAACCCGATGAGCACCAGCCCGATGACCGACATTACGGCGATGGGAGGCAGCGCCGGCATCGCTTTGCCTTTAAGGAATCTGGCCTGAATAAAATAGGCGCCGATTAACCCCACCAGCGCAAAACCGGCCACAATCAGACCGTCATTCAAGCCGTGGGCAAAATAGATGGATGAAACCAGCAAGACCGGGAACCCGATGTCCCCGCCGCCTAAAATCGAGTATTTGCGCTCTTCCGCTTTCTGTTCGACTAAATCGCTGACCTCGGATTTTTTCATACTGTCTTTCCAATCTGCGGCTTTGTAGGGAATGACGAAAGCCGGCAGCGAACTGGAACCGGACATCTTCTTTACCATCCACATCATGTAGCCGAAACGGACCGCCAGGAAATCATAAACCGCCAGCGCCAGCAACAGGGCCATCGCCGTCCACGGTGAAATAAAACGTCCGAAGACTTCCCCCAGCGCCACCATCGCCAGCAGCATCACCAGGCTTTGCAGCCATACCCGGGGATAAAAAAACCACAGCAGGCCGAAAAATAAAGCGATACTGAGGCTGGCGATGAGCGGCAGCCAGATTATCGTGATGACGAAGATACTCCAAAAATAGAGGAACGCGAAAATCACTTTAAATACCGTTTTCAGCGCAGAAAGCGGAATGAAAAATAACACTGCGCCCAATACAATCACCACCGAGAGGAAATAAATCAGGATTGGGCCCAGCGCCGATTGCGCCGGGGTTTGAGTAACCTGCCCGGTGGCAACGTCAGTAGTCTGCGTCGGCCAGATGGTAATGGCCTGCGTCGGCTGGGGAGGGATGTAGATATTCTCTTTCTTTAAAAATACGTCCTCGTGGGAAATCACCAGCAGCGTCAACAGTTGCGCCAGGATAAAGATGATGACGCTCCATTGCATCGGTTTGGATTTCAGGAAACTGCTGAACTTCATTATCCTCTCATTCTAAACCTTGAACCCAAGGTTTGCCAAATTTATTGTATATGATACATTTCAATCGGGATGACTAAACGGTTTAGGCAGCATTTGTGTAATATCTATTTATTATAACGTGCGGGCCGGACTTTAGTTAGTATAGCGGCCGCGGTAGTCTTCCGGCAGTAGCGCCGCGATGTGCAGCATGATTTCGCGGGTCATGCCGTTGACCATCTCTTTGGTGGGTTTCTCAGGACAGGCCGCTAATGTAAACGGCTGCCCGATGTTAAAGGTAATTTTCGGCCTGTGCAGGAACCACCATTTTCCCTTGAGCTGCGCGGTGCCGATAATGCCGACCGGCACGATGGGGACGTTGCTTCTAATGGCCAGCAGCGCCGCCCCGGAATAAGCCTGTCCGAGTTTACCGTCCAGGCTGCGCTGCCCTTCGGGATAAATAATCAAAACCTGCCCGTTCGCCAACAACTCGGTGGCCGTCCTGCCGGCGCGCCGGTTTAGTCGGCCCTTAGCCACGGGGAATGCTCCGAACTGTTCCGCCAGCCAGCCGATAATCCGGGACCGGAACAAATCTGCCTTGGCCATAAAATAGGCCCGGCGTCCTAAACTTATGCCGATTAATGGCGAATCCAACAGGTTGACATGGTTCGCCACGACGATGCAGGGGCCGCGCCGCGGCATGTTGTTATTGCCGTCAATTTTACGGCGCAGCAACAGTTTGGAAATAAACATAAATAAGAACTTTAAGCAGTAGTAAACCATTGAGTGTAATTATACCATATGGTATTAATATTTGTGCCTGATTCGCTGCTTTTATCCTGATATTCCGGGTTCTTCATTTTTTGATAAATCTTTTGCGTTTCAGTTCAATCGTCACTTCGTTGTCGATATCCGGACAGCGCATTAAAATGCCCTTTTCCACGGTGACCCCGTCGCCCCAGGGGTCCCCGCCGCTTTGCAAGATGACGACGTTGGGGAAGACAGCGTAATAAAACCAGCCGCAGAGACCCGCCGTCTCGCGGCCGCTGATTTCAAATTTGTCCCCTGCTTTGTGTCCGGCGCTACAATGTCCTTTTACCGACTTTATTGTCCCGGTTACCTTATAGCCGTATTTGACTTTACCCGCTGCCATCGGCAATACCTCCTTGGTATATTTTTCGACGGTTCCCTGAAGGTTACGCCACGAATGATAAGCCTGCCGCATGCCGTTGTCAAACGGCACGGCTTATTTGAACGGCTTTTGCATCTTGACATCGCATCAACCCGAAGTACAATAAGTATAGAAGAATCGATAGTGTCGATTCGCAGTTTGTTTTTTTTGTAAATTTTAAAACACTAAAGATATTCGATAACCGGTGATCATCGTGTTCGCAGTGCAATCCTGAAGCAAAACATTCAGCCTCCGGTAAATCCGCAGGCGTTCGGGATAATTGTCTGTGCTTATCGCGGGTTTTTATTATGGAATGGATTAAATCACTTTTAACCTGTATTACTTCCGGCGTGAACGTCAGCCACCCGGAAATCCTGCTGACCATCCTGCTGCTGACCATCGTCAACGAAATCGGGTTCCCTTTATGTTTCGCACTGGAAATCCTGCTGTTTTTTATCAGTTTTCAGTATGGGCCGTTATCTTCACAGTCTCTGCTGCTGTTGGCAATTCTTTTATCAGGCCGCGAGCTGGGTGCGAATGGGCTTTATCTCACGGCGCGCGGACTGGGCAGCCGTTTCCTGGACTGGCTGGAAAAACGTTCCGCCCGCACGATGCGGGCCGTGGAACGGTTTAAATCCAGGTTGAACGAAAAACCGGTGATGATGGTCGCGATGGTGCGGATTACGCCCGGCCTGCTGCAGGTGCCTTCGGTCACCGCCGGGGTTGTCCGGCTGCGGCCGTTAAGTTTTATCGAAGGCGTGGCGATTTCCTCGCTGATTAACGACCTGATTGTCATCTCGCTCGGATTCTCCGCCCGGTTCCTGCTGCCCCGCATGGATACCCAGCCTAAAACGTATCTGGTGGTCAGTTTCTGTTTATTGATTGCGATTGTCTGGACGATCCTCTTTCTGTTAATCCGGCATAAATCCAACCGGCATCAGAAACAGCATTCCCGCATCAGCTAAATGATGCGCTTATTGACCATGCTTTCATCTTCAACCAGTCTTAAACCATCCTCTTGACAAGTCCCGGATAATGTGGTACATTCGTTCTATAATACATAGGACGATAGCAAAGTGAGAAAAACAGGGATAAACTCTACCCGCGAAAATATCCTGCAATTCATCCATGGTTTTATTGACGAACGCGGCTATTCGCCCACCGTCCGCGATATTCTCAAAGGCTGCAGTATCAGCTCAACCGCCGTCGTCCAGTATCACCTGGACGTGCTGGAAAAAGAAGGCCGCATTCACCGCGACCCGGAGATATTCCGCAGTATCCGCCTTTCGGCTAAAAAAGGTTCGGTGATGATTCCGGTGCTCGGCACCATCGCTGCCGGCACCCCCATTCCGGTCCCCAACAGCGACAGCTGGACCAGCCAGGCCGTCGAAACGCTGGAATTACCGCAGGATATGGTCGGGAAAAAACCCGTTTTTGCGCTCAAGGTTAAAGGCCAATCCATGATTGACGCTTTAATTGACGACGGTGATATCGTATTGATGGAATCCGCGGATTCAGCCGAAAACGGCGAAATGGTGGCCGTCTGGCTTAAAGACCGTGAAGAAGTCACTTTGAAAAGATTTTACGCCGAAAAAGATAGAGTCAGACTGCAGCCTGCCAACCAGACGATGCAACCGATTCTGCAAAACCCGGATAACGTGGAAATTCAGGGCAAAGTCATCGGCGTCATCAGGAAACTCTAAATTCTCCTCCCGCTAAATTTATCCCCGGTAAAAAACATTAACGGCGCCTCTGTGTTACTTCCGTAACAGACACAACACATTCCACTCCCAGAAGTTCCGTGCCGTGTTTTTCAGAGGAGCCGTTAAAATAATTA
>Ga0181517_10003779_pt1 | contig 14194 bp, 12 predicted proteins | sample PEATcosm2014_Bin_31_FD_119748 | JGI IMG/M metagenome (GOLD analysis project Ga0181517, IMG submission 119748) | Peatland microbial communities from MTU Mesocosm Facility, Houghton, MI, USA - PEATcosm2014_Bin01_30_metaG | ecosystem: Environmental > Terrestrial > Soil > Wetlands > Peat | place... | reverse complement strand
TTGGCCGATGTTACCGGCTAAGGAATTCACCTGAGTTGGCTTAACGCCAGAGAGCGAGGTTCTTCTCATGCATCGTGCAACATTTCACAACCGGAAGGCGTTTCAAATCGAGAACGACTTGATCCGGGTTACCGTCACTGAAGAAAGTGGGCACATCGCCGAGATACTCAACAAGGCCACCGGCGTCAATCCGCTTTGGACTCCGCCTTGGACGTCGATTGAGCCCAGCACCTGGTCGGAAGAGAAGCATCCGGAATACGGCGGTGGTGCGGAAGCGCACCTTCTTTCTGCCATCATGGGCCACAACCTCTGTCTTTATCTGTTCGGTGGTCCATCGCCTGAAGAGGCAGCCGCCGGCATCCGCGTGCACGGTGAAGCCGGCCTTGTGCCATGGGACTTTGAACCGACAACGACGGGGCTCATCGCCCGGTGCGTGTTGCCGTTGTCCCGCCTTGCCTTTGAGCGCACCATCAGCCTCGATGGGCACAAAGTAAATTTCCGCGAGACGGTCGAGAATCTGGAAGCCTTTGACCGGCCTATCGCTTGGACCCAGCACGTTACGCTTGGCACTCCGTTCCTCGAACGAGGCAAGACAGAGTTTTATGCAAATGGCGGGCTCGTCGGCGCGTTGCCGGATGAAAAAGACCAGACGAAAACCGGCTATGTCCTCGATAAGGTTGGCGCAGGCCTCAAAGAGACGCTCAGCAGCGAGCTTTCTTCCGGAGGGTTCCGCTCGTTTCTGATGGATAAGTCGCAGCCCACCTCGCATTTCATCGCCTGGTCTCCGGCTCTTGAAACAGCGCTTGCATACGTGTGGAAGCGGAGCGATTTTCCGTGGATCGGCGTCTGGGACGAGAACTGCTACCGGGAAACCAAGCCGTGGAGCCAACGCACTCTGGCACGTGGCCTCGAATTCAGCGCTTCGCCATTTCCAGAGGCACGCAAATCGATGATTGATCGTGGCCGCTTGTTCGATACGCCTGCTTTCGCTTGGGTTTCTGCCAAGGGCAAGCTGACCGCCGAATATTATGCCACCACGATCAAGACCAGCAGCATGCCTGCTTCCATCAAGGAGTTTGAAAAGTAGCTTAGCCTGCCGGGCTACAGTGGTTCCATAGTTGCTCCACTACGGGACCACTGGCTCCAATCCGGCGTCTTCCAGGCGCTTTGTAACAGGGGACGACTTTACAGGCTGCGCAAAAACCCTTCATTGCATCGTCTTGCTCTTGCTTTGTAACAGGGCACGACTTTAGTCGTGCCGCAACCGCCTTAGAATCAATGTGGGCTTCAGCCCCTGCCAAGGCCAATCTAGACGATTCGCTCAAACTTGCGACTTTTTCCATCTCCTGTTTTAGGCCCCTGAAAAACAGTCCAAATCGAACGGCCTTTAGACCCCGGCATCTACCCCTTTTTGCAATTACAACTGCAGTACTAATGCTGAGAGTCGCTGGCCGGAGCGGCCGCTGTCTTCAGTAGCGCCAGATTCGTCTGCACTGCCTGCCAGCGGCCCGCATCCTTTCGGGTTTCAATCGGCGCAGAAGAATCCGCATAGAAGGCAAGAATATTCTCGCGCAGTTCGAGCGATGTCCCTGCGAACTTATCCGCAGATAGTTTGGCCAGCAGGGCGGCATACGTTTCATCCGCGAGCGAGTACTCCGCCGCCCTGGTCATGTTCCCGCTATCCAGGTCGCGATTGGCAAGCACCAGTTTGTTTGCACCGGCTTCTTTGAGAAGTGCGCTGTAGTCATCCACGGTTCTGTCGATGCTCTTGATATAGAGGTCTTCAGTGTGCGGAGTGGGATTATTGAATCCCAACCCTTTGAATGGTCCGACCTTTGGCACGAGACGCAAAATAGTAGACAGGATACGGGTGCCCAGGCCCGGCTTGGTGTAGCCCTTGCCCCAGTAGCGTTCATAGTCTGAGCGGGACAGATGATACAGGAACTCCTTTTTCGCAGAGTTGGATTTTTCGCGAACCAGTTCCTTTTTGTGGACCTGCAACGCCACCTGCGTCATCTCCGGAATGAGCCGGCTGATGGCCCAGCGGTACGAACCCACGGCCAAATCCTCATGCGTGAGCACATCTTTCAGAGGCAAGCCATAAACAAACGGAAAGACCCTCTCCAGCAACGGCACAGACACCTGGAACCCTATAAAGTCGTGATACTGCTCCGGCGCATACCGGTTCTTTGCAACTTGCAGAGTGTCGAATCCAAATTCCGTTTTTAAGTGCGCGGTTCTGTCCTGCGCATAGAGAACAAACGGGCCGTATTTCCTTCGCAGCTTCGGATACTCGATGGCCACAGCCTGGTTCACGGCCGGGTGGCCGTCGATGTCTGACGCGTAATGCGACAGCGCAACCAGTGCAAAGGCGTACTCGTCGGCGTCCTGGCTTTCAAGCAGCAGCTCACGGACGAAATCGCCGCTGCGCACGTAATGCACCAGGTCGCTGAATTCTTTGCTGCCGAACGGGTAGTAACCCAGGTCCTGGATCACCGACCCACCATAGGCATACGCATGCGCTTCCTTCATCTGGTCGTCGTTCAGTCCGGGAAAGCGATGCACTACCAGCGGCCGGATCTCGTCATGCCACAGCAGGTCGACAATTTCTTCGTGGGTCAGGACAGAATAGGCGGGCAACCCGGCACTCGACGCTAGCACCATGAAAACAACCGCCAATGCGCGGCCTGCACCCCTTCGCCAGTTCACGTTCATAGAGCACCACTTGCAATTCAAATTCTGCCCATAAGCAAGAGCACCACAGCGAGCGCAAGGATGATGCCCAGCCCGCCGGTGGGATAGTAACCCCAGGTCCTGCTGTACGGCCAGGTTGGTACTGCGCCAATAAGTACCACAACCAATACCAGGATCAACAAGAGTCCAAGCATGTGCGCCTCCGGGAATCTCTGCTCAATGTGCAGCTATGACCGCAAACTTTTCAGCAGCGACGACTGTGCAAGTCTTCCACTTTCGCGGGCGACTGGCTGAGCAAACCAAGACACGGCGTCAAGTGTCCTGCTCAACGGCGCTCTTAACCCGCAAAGGGACTTGAGAAGAGTTCTGATTTGCAATCCGGCGCCTCCGGCTGCAATCATCCTTTCGACATTCATTTGACGGGAGAATGCCCACGTGAAGAGAGTTTCGATGATTGTTTTTGCCGCAATGGCGGCGTATTCGTTTAGTCTTGCGGCCCAGTCTTCCGGCTGGCCGCCATCGGCCGAGCATCCGACCGTTGCCGTGTGGCCGGTTGTTGCGCCCGGTGCGCCCGCGAACCTGCCCGCTGAAGCCGACACAACAAAGTCCACTGACAATCTGGTCGGTGGCCGGCCTGTTGTCCGCCTCGGTAATGTTTCCAAGCCCACCCTCACCCTCTACACGCCCAAAGGCAACAACACGCACGCGGCTGTGGTTGTTTTCCCGGGCGGTGGCTATAGAATTCTAGCCATCGATCTGGAAGGCACCGAGGTCTGTGACTGGCTGAACTCCGCCGGAATCACCTGCGTGCTGCTCAAGTACCGCGTCCCCGAAACCGGGCCTTATCCCAAGTCGCCTGCCGCCCTTCAAGACGCTCAGCGCGCCATGGGCATCGTTCGCTCCCACGCCGCAGAGTGGGGCATCGACCCCAATCGCATCGGCGTTCTTGGCTTCTCCGCAGGAGCCCACCTGGCCGCCGCACTCAGCACCCACTTCGAACAGCGCCTTTACGAACCCTTGGATGCGGCCGACAAGTTCTCCTGCCGTCCCGATTTTGCGGTGATCGTTTACCCCGGATACCTTGCCAATGCAGAGAAGGCGTTTGCCCCCAACCCGGACATCAATCCAACCGCCAGCACACCGCCCCAGTTCATCGTGCAGGCCGAGGACGATCCGGTCCATGTCGAGAACGCAACGAATTATTTCCTCGCCCTCAAGAACGCCAAGGTCCCTGCCGAGTTGCACATCTACGCGGAAGGCGGCCACGGTTACGGCCTCCGGCGAACTGCGCTCCCTGTTACCACCTGGTCCCAGAGCGTTGAGATCTGGCTGCGCACCATCAAGATTCTGCCGCCCTCGCTGGAGTAAAATCACTTTCCACCAAGGCTGTCATCCTGAGCGGAGCGCAGCGGAGTCGAAGGACCTGCATTTGCTCTTCTCCGTTGAACTGAATTAGCGGAATAGGTCACCTCGATGCTACTCGCTGTACTCACCATCTCCGACCGTTGTTCGCAGGGCCTGCTCACTGACACTGCAGGCCCCGCCGTTGTCGCTTTGCTCCGTCAGGTCTTCCCCCAGGCTGAATTCTGGACCGGCCTTTTGCCCGACGACGAAGACGCAATCGCAACCCAACTGCATGAGTTGGCCGGCAAGGGAGCAGCACTGGTCCTTACCGTCGGCGGTACCGGCTTTGGCCCACGCGATCGCACCCCTGAGGCCACTCGCAGGGTGATTGACCGCGAGGCCCCCGGTCTGGCTGAAGCGATGCGCTACCTAAGCGCCGCCCGCAACAACTTCGCATGGCTCTCGCGTGGCATTGCCGGCCTCAAAGGCGCGACTCTCATCGTCAACCTTCCGGGCAGCCGGCGCGGTGCGGAGCAGAGCCTGTCTTCCATTCTTGACCTGATTCAACACGGCCTTGATATCGCCGCCGGCGGCCAGACGCATCCGTAAAGGCTTTTCCAGCCTCACAAAAGATTTTCAGATTGTGGAACGGCAACTGAGCCATCCAACAAGGCTCACACCGCGTGAATCTTCCTCTTCAGCAGCGCATACTAATTTATATTTAGTATGCAGCATAAAATTATGAAAATCGTGCTACTCATGCGATAATGCTCCCAAGACAAAATCCACGCCCACAGATTTGTCCAGGTACTTTCGGCTGGGTGCCAGCGCCGCGGCCGGGAAACCAGACCATTGCGAGCGCAATAGATTGTCTAATTTTGTCAGGAGCCAGCGCAGATGCGTTTCCGCAAATTTGGTCCTATCGCTCTGTTCACCGTAACCTCGTTGCTTTCCGTGCAGCCGTCCGCGATCGGCGGGCAAGGGATCGATCCACGGGGGCGCCCGGTTGCCACAAGCGATAAGGCTTATCCGCCGCAGCTGTCAGGAACTGTATCTGACACGTCAGGCGCGGTCATTGCCGGGGCAATCGTGCAAGTTCGAAGCGCGAGCGGTACGGTACGGAAAACGACGCAGTCGGACAGGGACGGTTTCTTCATGGTTTCGGGGCTCCCCGCCGGGAATTATCGACTCGTCGCATCGAATCCCGGTTTTGAAGCCAAGGAAATCCTCGTCACCCTGGGGACCACCGGAACGCCTGCCCCGCTGCGTATCTCTCTGGTAGTGGGTTCCGTGAGCACCACCATCAACGTGCAGGGCCGGGAGGATGACCTGATCGGAATTGCCGAATCCGGCACCCAGGGAACGGTGGGCGCAACGGAAATTCAGGATCGTCCGATTCTTCGTTCAGGAGAAGTTTTGGAGACGGTCCCCGGTCTCATCATCACGCAGCACGCTGGCGGCGGCAAGGCCAACCAATATTTTCTTCGTGGCTTCAATCTCGATCACGGCACGGATATTGCCATTTTCCTCGACGATATGCCGCTGAACCTGCCGTCGCATGCGCATGGCGAGGGCTACTCGGACATGAATACCGTCATCCCTGAGTTTGTGAAGCGGGTGAATTTCGAGAAAGGCCCTTATTACGCGAATGTTGGCGACTTTGGCTCGGCAGCATCGACTCATCTGGAATTTTTCAAGACGCTGTCCCAGAACTTCGTTCAGGTGGAAGGCGGTTCGTACACCTATGGGCGGGCCGTTTTCGGCGCATCGCGAAAGCTCGGTGCGGGCAATCTGCTGTGCGGCGGAGAAGAGTATTACTATGACGGCCCATGGAAGCATCCGGATGCTTTCAATAAATTCAACGGCATCCTGACTTACAGCCAGGGCAACGACGCCGATGGCGTAAGCATTACGGCCCGCGGTTACCATGGAAAATGGAATTCGAGCGATCAGATGCCCGTTACCGCCCTGCCTCTGATTGGTTTCTTCGGCGCACTGAACCCGACGGACGGTGGGCACTCCCAGCGCTATAGCTTGCAGGGTGAGTGGCATCGCCAGGGGACAGATTCCGAGTCGAAAATCTCGGCCTACGTTTTTTATTACGACCTCAATTTGTTTTCAGATTTCACTTACTACCTGGTGGACTACAAAAAGGGCGACCAGTTCGAACAGCAGGATAGGCGCTGGGTGGGTGGGTTCGACGCACGCCACACGATTTTCAGTTCATGGTCTGGCCGCAAGATGGGAAATTCCTTCGGCGTGCAGCTCCGTAACGATTGGATCAACAACGGCCTGTATCGAACGGAAAATCGCGTGCGCACGACCAAAACCGATTATTCCGCCACCGGCGCTAGTTTCTTCCCCGTCGCCAGCGCTACGGGTCCCACCTGCGTTGACAACAACCCTACCATTACTATTACTTTGTCCAATGGCACCATCCTGCTTCCCCCTACCACTTATTCCACCACCTGCCCCACATTGCCCGCGACCACGGAGCGGGATAACTTTACGGACATGATAGGCAGTGCTTATGTGGAAAATAGAATTCAGTGGGCGAACAAATTCCGCTCGGTCGTGGCCCTGCGCGGCGACGACGAGAGATTTGTCGTCACCAGCTTGGCTTACCCGACCGATATCGTTACTTTGCCCGACGGCACTACTACAACAGTTAACGCGGCCAATTCCGGCTCGGCCACCAAGTTCCTGCCCAGCCCAAAAGCGAGTTTGATTTTCGGCCCGTGGGCCAATACGGAGTTCTATTTACAGGGCGGATTTGGTTTTCACAGCAACGACGGGCGCGGCGCAACGCAGCAGGTGGAACCGGTTTCGCCAGACAATCCTTACCACGATGCGCTCAATGCGAAAATTACCCCCCTGGTCCAAACCAAAGGCGGGGAAATCGGCGTGCGCACTTCCGCCGTCCCCCATCTGCAAAGCACACTAGCGCTCTGGTATCTCCGCAGTAACTCCGAACTGATGCAGGATGGCGACACCGGAGGCACATCTGCTTCAGAACAGTCGAGCAACCGCTATGGTCTAGAATGGGCGAACTACTACACGCCGAGAGAACACTTGGCCGTTGATTTTGATATTTCGGACTCCAGAGCTCAATTTACCCAAATTGACCCCGATGATGCGGCACAGAGTGTTGTAAATGGCAACCTATTTTTGTGCACATCTGCAAATTCTTGTTCTACAGCAGATGGCACTGTAAATTGGCAACAGAGCGGCCCGGGTGGCAAGCTAGTGCCAGAAGCGGTCAAAGTGGTGATTTCCTCGGGCATCACACTGCACGATTACCAAGGCTTTTCGTCGAGTTTGCGCCTGCGCTACTTTGGCCCGCGCGATTTGACGTCGGACGGGATCTATCGCTCCAATCAAACGGTATTGCTCAATGGGGAGATCGGTTATCAAATTCACAAGAAATGGCACCTTTCGGCCGAATTGTTGAATATGCTAAACCGCCGCGATAGCGACATCGACTACGCCTATAGCTCCCAAGTAACTCCAACAGCCACGCCGGCATTCACAGACGTTTTCCACCCTAGCGAACCATTCCTGGTGCGATTCCAGTTGGGAAGAACCTTCTGACAGATGCTGCGGTAATCCATTTGCCAGAGGAGCGCCGCACTGAGCCATCACTAGTGCGGGTGCTTGTGCGTGGATTTGCCCCCGCCTTTGCGCGCCTGTAGGGCTTGAGCCGGCACAGTTTTCACAAGCCTTCCGTGCTGTACCCCCTTGAGCCCGATGAGCCGGTCGGCGAACTGCTCCACTTCGGCTGATTTGCCGTGCACAATCAGCACCTCAAGGCACGATTCGTGATCCAGGTGCGCGTGGCTGGTCGAAACTACCAGGTTATGGAAGGCATGCTGCAGATCGGTTAGTTTTTCGCCGACGCCGTGGGCGTGGTGATCGTAGATCAGCGTGACCGTTCCAACCACCACTGTGCTTGGAGCCGCGGTGCGTTCGCCGACCAGGCGGTCGCGGATCAGGTCACGAAATGCCTCGGATCGATTTGTGTATCCGCTCTCCTCGATGGAACTGTCGAACCGCTCCAGCAGTTCCGAATCGAGTGCAATGCCAATTCGTGTCAAGACGCCCATGCGCACCTCGGTGCCAAATACATCAGTTCAAGAACATCGTCCGATACAGCGTATCCCGCTGCACCGGCTTGAAACCCGCATCCCGGATGATCCGCCGCAACTCTTCTTCCGTGGTGCAGTTGGAAGTTCCCGCCGCCTTGACCACATTCTCTTCCAGCATCACCGAGCCCACATCGTTGCCGCCGAAGTGCAGTCCCAGCTCCAGCACCTTCAGCCCCTGCGTCACCCAACTGGCCTGTACGTTTTCGATGTTGTCGAGATATAGGCGCGAGATTGCGAGCACTTTTAGATATTCAACCGATGTTGCTTCTTCCCAGCCGCGCCCGCCCAGCGCCGTGTTGCCGGGCTGAAAACTCCAAGGGATGAATGCCGTGAATCCGCCCGTCTCTTCCTGCAGCCGCCGCACCACTTCGAAGTGGTTAATGCGCTGCTCAAAGGTCTCGCCCACGCCAAACATCATGGTGGCCGTGGTGCGCATTCCAAGTTGGTGCGCGGTGCGATGCACGCTCACCCAGTCCTCGGTCTTGCACTTGATGCGGGCAATGCGTTCGCGCACATCGTCGTCCAGAATCTCCGCGCCGCCGCCAGGAATCGAGTCCAGCCCCGCATCGCGCAGGCGGATGATCGTGTCGCGCACTGTCAAATCCGAATACTTCGCGATAGCCAGAATTTCTGACGCGGTGAGGCAATGCAGCCAGATGTTGGGAAAGCGCTGCTTGATGCCGCTAAAGAGGCGCTCGAACCAGTCGATTTTCAGGTCGGGGTGGATGCCGCCCTGCATCAGCACGCCGGTGCCGCCCATCTCCTGGGTCTCTGCGATCTTTTCGCAGATCTTTTCAAATTCCAGAATGTAGCCTTCTTCAGACCGCGCTCCCTTCAGCGGCCGATAAAAGGCGCAGAAGGTGCAATATTCGGTGCAGAAGTTGGTGTAGTTGATGTTGCGATCGATAATGTAGGTGACCACGCCCTCGGGGTGCAGGCGCCGGCGCACAGCATCGGCCTCGAAACCCAGGCCGATCAGGTCAGGGGAATGGAAGCGGTCGAGAGCCTCTTGGCGAGTCAATGGCATAGTCTCGATTCTACCAACTCGATCACTTCGGGGCGACTGGCCCTGCCGGCTTGTCTGCCGGTTTGCGAAATAGAAACAGCCCTCGGCTCCGTACTGGCCGTCCCTGCGTACGCGACAGGTTCGACGCCGTTGAAACGCCGCTGAACAGGATCAAGAAGTCCCAGAACGCTCTCAGCCGACTCTTTTTATCTTTGGCAGTCATCAGTGAAGAACCTCGTTAAGCGGAAGCGGCAGCCAGCATCCTTCCGTTCGAGCATCGCACGGCGCCGCAAGTTGCACGAATTCTCAATTCGGATGTTCCGGACACCGATCGCTCCGGTTACGGTTTCGCGGCGGGCTTCGGCGCCGGCGGCGTTTTCCTGGCCGGAGCGGAGATGCCAAAGCACATCAGAAAGAAGCTGAAGCCCTTACGCATCGAGTCAAGCAAACTCATCCTTCGGTTCCTTTCCGAACCCGTAACCTGTATGCGCTGCCGCCCGGAACCGCCAAAGGCATCCTGAATTACTTCTTTCCCGGGGCCTTTGCCGTCGCGGGTGCAGCCGGTGGCGCATCTCCGTGCAGAATCGCCAGTGCCGCCGGCGGCAGCGGCTTATCCGCATTGGCCAGCAGCAGGCTCACCTGCCACATTTCGGTCTCGGTCAACACATCCTTGTAGCTGGGCATGCCGCTGAGGCGAACACCGTTGGCCACCTTCCAATAGGTCTCGCCCGGCGGATCGTCGGTTACTCCCATCATCGTTTCCGACCCATGGTGGTGCATCTCCCACAGCGGCGGCGCACCCGGATACATGTGTGCCCCAAACCGCGAGGGCTTCCCGTGAAACCCATGGCAGGCCGCGCATTGGTCGCGATAGACCTGCGCTCCGGCCACCATGTTTGCCTCGTCGACTTGAAGGGGCGGCGTCTTCACCAGTTCTCGATCGATGCGCGCGTCCAGCGGGGCGCTGGTAATGAGCTGTTCCTTGGGCAGTGGCGGGTCTGCCACAGCCACCGGCACTTTGCCGAACCTGAGCCAACCAAGCACAACCAGGGGTGCAAGCACTAATCCAAGCACGATTCCAATCAAAATCCGGCCCATGCGCGTTCAGTCCTCCTTTGGCCTTCTTCGTAGTGTATTCCGCGGCTTATTGCTTTTGAGCAAAAACAACCTTCAGGACGTAAATAGAAGATTATGCTCGACAAGAGCCGCTCGGCGTGGCAAAGTTTGCCTCAGGTCACAAGTTCAATCCCAGCCCGAGGCAATAGGCCCCGGCACTCAAGCAAGGAGTTTCCCCATGGCAGATCACTCGAAGATGAGACTGGGCCGCAAGGCCATCAAAACCGATTCAAGAACCCTGATGATGGCCAACTACCTTCCACCCACGCTGCCCCCGCCTCCACCCGCGTTCGACTGGACCAAAGGCATTACCGCGTGGGGCATGATGCTCAACGATACCCTGGGCGATTGCACCATCGCGGGTGCAGCGCACGCCGTCCAGGTATGGTCCGCGAACACCGGCGGCGAAGTCACCGTTCCCGACCCAACCATCCTCAGCTATTACGAGCAGTGGGATGGCTATGTGCAGGGTCAGCCGAACACCGACAGCGGCGGCGTGGAATTGGATGTCCTGAATAACTGGCAAAAGAACGACTTTGCCGACAGAAAGCTGCTCGCCTTTGCCGATCCCAAGCCCAGTAACCTGGTCGAGATTCGCCAATCCATCCACATGTTCGGCGGTGTCTACATTGGCTTGGCCCTGCCCAACACAGCCCAGAAACAGGACGTGTGGGATGTCGTCAAAACTGGCGGCGCCGATGCCAAACCCGGCAGTTGGGGCGGTCATTGCGTCTTTGTACCCAAATACGACGAGAAGGGCTTCACCTGCATTACCTGGGGCGCGCTCAAAACCATGACCCTTGCCTTCTGGGAAAAGTATTGCGACGAAGCTCACACATTGCTCAGTGAGGTCTGGATCACCGCCAAGGGTTCGCCTGCCGGTTTCGATCAAACTCAGTTGCTGGCTGATTTGAAGGCCATCAAATAGCGTGGCTTAGTGGCCTTCAGCGGGATCGGATGGAGAGAATGGCGGCGCTCACCCTCATGGCTTCCTGGAGCCTGTAGTGAATAGCAGGCTCCAGGTGGTTTAATACCCTATGGGGGGAGCAGTGCCTTCAGTCGAGGTGTGCTTCCGTAATCCCGTGGAGGAAACCCGACACCGATGCCTTCTTTTCGCCGTCTTGCCCTTTTGCTAGCACTGGGTCTGCCAGTTTCGCCCGCCATTTTGGCCCAAAGCTCAAGCAGCAACCCCGCAACCCCAGATACTGCTCAGCAGCCGGCCGCTGAACCGCAGTCCCCGGGCCAGATCAGCGTGCAGGCACGCATTAAAGCCCGCCGCGAACAGCGCCGGGCCGCCGCCATCCATGACGCCTATGCGCATCGGTATGAGGCCTACTTCGGCATGGGCTACCTGCGCTTTCAGCCGGGCGCCACGCTGCAGCGCGATCACGAGTACGCCTGGGACGCCGGTTTTACCCGCTACTCCTCCGATCGCCTGGGTATCACCGTCGATGGACGCGGCTATTTTGGCTCCGCCTACGTGTACAACAACTTAATCACCAGCAGCAGCATCACCAACGCCGAGGTTAGCCAGTTTGCCGTGCTTGCCGGACCCACCTACCGTTTCTACGCGCAGCCCAAGTACTCGATCTCGGGCCGCGTCATGGCCGGCATGGCCTACGGGCACTTTTCCGGAGACACCAGCAACAATACTCAGCTTTCCACTGCCCTGGGCCTGTGGCCGGATTCTTCTGTCTTTGCCGGCAGCGCTGCGCTCATCGCCGAGTACAACCTGACCCCCAAGGTCGGACTGCGGCTTGCACCGGAGTATTTCCCCACCGGCTTCGGCTCTACCTTCCAAAACAGCCTGGGCTTCACAGCAAGCATCGCCTATCGGTTCGGCAAAAGGTAAAACAAGTTCTCAGTTCGTAGTTCATAGTTCGCAGAGCATCTCGCCGCCGCAAGAGTGCCCGCGAACTGTGAACTACGAACTGCTTCAGTTCAGTATCGGAATCCCCGCAATCCTCTGCTGCCACTCCGCCGGCCCGGTTTGGTGCACACTGGTGCCTTTCGAGTCTACCGCGACCGTCACCGGCATATCCCGCACGTCGAACTCGTAGATGGCCTCCATCCCCAAATCCTCAAAAGCCAGCAATCGCGAGCCGTGAATGGCCTTGGCCACCAGGTATGCTGCGCCACCTACCGCCATCAGGTACACCGCGCCAAATTCCTTGATCGCCTCAATCGCGACTGGACCGCGCTCGGCTTTGCCCACCATCCCCAACAGGCCGGTCTCGGCCAGCATCTGCCGCGTGAACTTGTCCATGCGCGTGGCCGTCGTGGGCCCCGCCGGCCCCACCACCTCTTCGCGCACCGGGTCCACCGGGCCCACGTAGTAGATAAACCGCCCCTGGAAGTCCACCGGCAGCTTCTCACCGCGGTTCAGCATGTCGGTCATCCGCTTGTGCGCGGCATCGCGGCCGGTCAGCAATTTGCCGCTCAGCAGCAGCACCTCGCCCGGCTTCCACGTCGACGCTTCTTCCCGCGTTACGGTGTCCAGGTTCACCCGCCGCGCGCCAACAGGGTTATAGTCCAACTTCGGCCAGTCGTCCAGGTTCGGAGGGTCCAGATACACCGGCCCCGATCCGTCCAGAACCAGGTGCGCGTGCCGCGTCGCCGCGCAGTTGGGAATCATCGCCACCGGCAAATTGGCCGCGTGGCACGGCGTATCCAGCACCTTCACATCCAGAACCGTAGTCAGCCCGCCCAGCCCCTGCGCGCCGATCCCCAGCCGGTTCACCTTGTCATAGAGTTCAATACGCAGTTCTTCCGCGCGGTTTTTCGGTCCCCGTGCAATCAGGTCCTGAATGTCGATCGCGTCCATCAGCGACTGCTTGGCCAGCAGCATCGCCTTCTCCGCCGTGCCGCCAATGCCGATCCCCAGCATTCCTGGCGGACACCATCCCGCGCCCATGGTCGGCACCGTCTTCAGCACCCATTCAACTATCGAATCGTAGGGCCCAAGCATGATGAACTTGCTCTTGGCCTCCGAGCCGCCGCCCTTGGCCGCCACCGTCACCTCAACCTTGTCGCCCTTTACCAGTTCTACGTTCACCACCGCCGGCGTGTTGTCTTTGGTGTTAATCCGCTTGCCCGCCGGATCGGCAAGGATAGACATGCGCAGCTTGTTGTCAGGATCCAGATAAGCGCGTCGCACTCCCTCGTCCACCATTCCCTGGAGATCGAGCAAGGGGCTGCCGCCCGCAGGGCCTTCGAAGCGTACGTCCATCCCTACCTTCACAAAGGCGTTCACAATCCCCGTGTCCTGGCAGATGGGCCGGTGGCCCTCGGCGCACATGCGGCTGTTGATCAAAATCTGTGCAATCGCATCTTTTGCCGCGTGCGACTGTTCCCGCTCATAAGCCTTGGCCAGGCTGGTGATGTAGTCCACCGGGTGGTAGTAGCTGATGTACTGCAACAAGCCCGCAACGCTCGCAATAAAATCTTCCTGCCGAATAACGGTCATGGAGGTTCCCTCGCTCTTCTGATGCTTTTAGGGTAATGGATGCCAGGGAGGACTGGCAGGATCGGAGCCAAGGTAGAGTCGTGTCAGGTTACCTGGCCAATCGCAGGGAGGCCGGCCAATGCCCAATCTGAGAGATTGGCTGCGCTGAGGTCTGGTACTCCGGTTGTACTTACTCCCGGTAGCAGAAAAAGGGGCAAAACCCCGGACCTGTGAAAGCCCCGAAGGTTCACCCTTCTCCCGAGGGCTATACAGGCTGCGGAAAAACACTTTCTGGAGGGCAGGGAGTGTCCGTGCACGACTTCAGTTGTGCCGCAACCGCTCCAAAATCAACGCCTGGCTTTACAGGCTGCTGGAAAACTCATTCGGACGGTAGGTCCGGGATTTATCCCGGACATAAACCCAGCACAATGAGCGCAGCCTTTA
>Ga0181517_10003775_pt1 | contig 14222 bp, 11 predicted proteins | sample PEATcosm2014_Bin_31_FD_119748 | JGI IMG/M metagenome (GOLD analysis project Ga0181517, IMG submission 119748) | Peatland microbial communities from MTU Mesocosm Facility, Houghton, MI, USA - PEATcosm2014_Bin01_30_metaG | ecosystem: Environmental > Terrestrial > Soil > Wetlands > Peat | place... | reverse complement strand
GACCCAGAGGAACCCGCCCGACGGGACGAACGTGCTCTGCCCGAGCACGATGCTCGCCTGCGCCAGCGTCCGCGAGAGGGTCTCCGGGAGCGGGGCGACGGCCTCGATGCGCTGCCGCAGGACGTCGGCGCTGAACCCGGCAGACAGCGCGCGCGCGAGCGTCTGGGGGGCGATGAGCAGGTCGATCGACTCGGCGACGCGCCCCACCTCGACGAAGGGGGCCAGGGCGATGACCGCGTGCACGCGCGCCTGACCGCCGACCGACAGGACGTGCGTGTCGAGGAACCTGGAGGTGTCGTCGGACGGCGCGGCGACCGTGGTGTCGCCGCCGAGCAGGGCGCGACCGCGGGGGGTCAGGCGCAGGGTGACGACGGGACCGTCGGCGTCCTCGTCCTCGCCCGTGTCGATGAGCCCGAGCGCGGGGAGGCTCTCGAGCACGATGCGCCGCGCGACCTCGAGCGGGTCGACCGCGTCGGCCCCCGTGCGCTCCGCCCAGCGGCGCAGGAGCCGTTCGAGGCCGGGGATCCGGCGATCGCTCTTCAGGTAGCCCGCCAGCGACTGCCAGGGGATCCACCGACCGGCGCCCAGCTCGTGGAGCGCCTCGAGCGACATCTCGCGCACGACACCCGCCGGGCTCGGGTCGCGTGCGTCGGGCGCGATGCGGAACGCCTCGGGGTCGGTCCTCGCCTCGTCCCACGCGCCGCCGCGGCGCCAGGCGACGAACAGGATCGGGCCGATCTCACGGAGCGTGAGCGACCCCGGCGGAGCCGCCGCGCTGACGGCGGAGGAGTCCCAGAGGCCGATCGCGCGCGAGAGGGCGACGGTGATGGCGACCTCCCCCGGGTCGCGTCCGAACCGAGCCGCGAGCTTCGCCGCGAGCGACTTGGGGGTGCCGATGCCGGGCCGCCACTCGTTACCAGGCTCGCGCGCCGCGATCGCGAGCGCGATGGCCAGCGGAACGGGGTCCTTCGCGAAGTGGGCGCGCCGCGGCGAGTGGTCGCCGCCGAGGACGAAGGACTTGACCTCCGCCCTGCGCTCGCGACGCGCGGCGTCCTCGGCGGCGCGGAGGATCGCCGCGACCTCCGTCGGGACGACGTGGCGGTTGGGGTGCACGGGGACGAGCAGCCCGCGCCGCTCGAGGGCGAAGCCGACGCCGCGTCGTGACGCCGTCGCGCCGGTCACCGTGCGCATCCGTAGCGGCTCGCGCTCGAGCTCGAGCAGTTCGTCGGTCTCGACCTCGCCCCCCTCGCGGCAGACGGCGTCGAGGATCCTGCGCTCGAGCAGCGACAGCCGGGTGATTTCCTCGGCGAGGCGCTCCGGGTCGCCGAGCACCTCCCACGCGGCCTCGAGCGAGAGGGCCATGGGAGGCGTCGCGGGCCGGCCCAGGTAGTGCGCCGCGATGGCGCTGGACGTCTCGAACGAGGCCTGCGCGAGGAGCGCGCGGACGCTGCGCGGATCCTCCGCCTCCCACGACCGGAGCTGCACGAGGTGAGCCGCCGGGAGCAAGAGTTCGACGCGCGCGCCGCTCCGGCGAGCGAACGCGAGCCCCCGGGCGACGAGCGGCTCGAGCGCCGGTGGGGCGGCGTCGACCAAGAGCGTCCCCCGCGCCTCGGCGATCCTGTGCAAGAGCTCGACGCTCGCCTGCGGGAGCCTCGAGGGGTCGCGCAGGTCGGGGAGCTGCACGAGGGCGCGCGCGACCTGCGAGGGAGCGTCGATGCGCTTGGTCGGGTCGATGCGCACGCCCAGCCGCGCCACCAGCGCATCCAGCTCACCCCCGGGCAGTGCCCGCAGGATGTCGGTGAGGCGGATGCCTGGGGGAGCGGACGACGAGGTCAAGGGGTGGCTCTTCGCGGGGCCGGAATGAACCCAAGATACGCTAATACTCCAGGTCGACCGGTCGCGTCTCCCAGAAGCACAGCGCAGAGAGGTGCTACGATGCCGGACGTGGCCCGTAGCGCGCGCTTGCCGGTTCGCGACGACCCCGTCGGCCCGGGCGGAGGGCGCAGCGACGTGGAGGTCGGGCCTCGTCTGAGCTGGCCCGGCAGGACCTGGAGCGTCGGCGCCCCGTGGCCCGAGTCGCCTGCGTTGCGGCGACAGGAGCGCTTCGGACCGCCGTCGGACAATCACCTGATCCACGGCGACAGCCTCGATGTTGCGCGGCGGCTGCTCGACACCGGCTGGCGCGGGAGGGTCGACCTCGTCTACGTCGATCCGCCGTTCGGGTCGCAGGCCAGCTACACCCACGAGGCGCGCCTCGACGGTCCCGCGGACGGTCGCGTGCGCCGGACGCGGGCGTACGACGACTCGTGGCCCGATCGCAGGGGGCCCGGTGCCTCCGATGCAGAGGACGGCATCGGCGCGTACCTCGACATGCTCGCCCCCCGGCTCGAGGCGCTGGCCGCGCTGCTCGCCCCGACGGGCACGATCTGGGTCCACCTCGACTGGCGCGCGGCGTACCTCGTCCGCGTCCTGCTCGACGAGGTGCTCGGCCGGCGTCGCTTCATCAACGAGGTGGTGTGGCGGCGAGCCCCCAACCTCGGCCGCCAGGCGGCGAGCGGTCAGTTCGGGCGCACGCTCGACACGCTCGTCGTCTACGGCGGTCCAGCCGCGCGCCTGTCGCCGCCGACGCGGCTCGAGCCCATCGCGGCCTCGGCGATCCGCCGGGACGAGGAGGGGCGCCCGTTCACGGCCGCGCCTCGCGGCGACTACACCGACGAGTCGATGGCTCGCCTCGACGCGGAGGGGCGCGTGCACCGGACCGCGTCGGGGCGCCAGTACGTCAAGTACTTCCTCGAGCCAAACCAGGCCGGCGAGCTGTGTCGCGAGCGGCGCATCGACACGCTGTGGACCGACGTCCCCCCGCTGCGTCACGCGGCGGTCTCCGAGCGCACGGGCTTCCCCACCCAGAAGCCGCGGGCTCTGCTGGAGCGCATCGTCAGGTGCGCCACGCCGCCGGGAGGCCTCGTCGTCGATCTGTTCGCCGGGAGCGGGACGGCCGGGGAAGCCGCGCACGCGCTCGGTCGCACCTTCTTCCTGGGAGACCGCAGCTCCGTGGCCATCAACGTGACGCGGGCCCGGCTGCTGCGCGCGAAGGTCCCGTTCGCGGTCGAGTCGTGCGGCGACGTCGCGCCTCCCACCGACGCGGACCCCGAGGTCCGCGTGACGCGTCCGTCCCTGGACCAGATCCACCTCGATCTCCTCCGGCCTACCGAGCCGCTCGCGTGGGCGGTCGGACAGAGGGCGGCGGACGGTCGTCCCTTCGTGGCGTCGTGGCACTCGGAGCGCCGTCCGGGGGCCGTCCCGGTCGCGGCTGTGCGCCAGGCCGTCGTCCCCGCGGCTCCCCGGGAGAACGGCCCGAGCGGCGGCGAGGACGCGGACGGCGGCGTCGAGGTCCGCGTCTACGGCGACGACGGTTCGATCGCGGTCCACCCGGTCTCCACCGCGGACAGCCCCCCGTGATTCTCCGCGACCCCGTGCACGGCCTCGTGGCCTTCGAGTCCGAGGAGGAGCAGGTCGTCGAGCTCTTGCTCGCGACGCCGGAGGTCCAGCGCCTCCGCCGTGTCCGGCAGCTCGGCGTGACGTCCGTCGCGTTCCCCGGGGCGGAGCACACCCGGTTCGCGCACGCGATCGGCGCCGCGTTCGTGATGAAGCTGCTCCTGGCCCGGCTGCGCGCCATCCACCACGAGCTCCCCTTCTGGCAGCAGGTGACCACGGGCCAGGCGCGTGACGCCCTCGCGGCCGCACTCCTTCACGACGTCGGCCACGGGCCGCTCTCCCACCTGTTCGAGGACGTCATCCCCGGCACGCCTCACCACGAGGTCTGGACCGAGCGGATCGTCATGTCCCCCTCGACGGGCGTTCACGGCGTCCTCGCGAGCCTCGACCCCGGCATGCCCGAGCGGGTCGCGGCGCTCGTGCGCGGAGAGCACCCCCTGCCGTACCTCGCAAAGGCGGTGAGCGGCACCTTCGACGTCGATCGCTGCGACTACCTCCTGCGGGACGCGCACGCCACCGGCGTCGGCTACGGCCGCTTCGACCTCGACTGGCTGCTCCGGAGCCTGCGCTTCACGCGCGCCCCGAGCGACGCCTCCGCCCCCGCCCTGGCGATCGACGGCGCCAAGGGGCTGCCGGCCATCGAGGCCTTCCTCCTGGCGCGGCTCTTCATGTTCCAGCAGGTCTACCTCCACAAGGCGACCCGGTCGGCAGAGTGGCTGATCCGCGCGGCGCTGGCGCGGCTCGCGACGTGCCTGGCCCGTGGCGACCGCCTGTCGGGCGTTCCGCGGGCCATCGAGCTCGCGGGGCACGGATCCACCTTCGATCTCTCCGAGTACCTCGAGCTCGACGACGCCGCGCTCAGCGTGGCGATGCACGCGTGGGAAGGGGCCCGCGACCCGACGCTCGCCGATCTGGCGAGGCGCGTACGGGCGCGCTCGCTCTTCAAGACGATCGAGCTGTTCGGCGAGCAGACGGCCCCCGCGGGGCGCGAGAGCGTGCTGGCGATCGCCCGCGACATCGCCCGCGATCGGGGCCTCGACCCGGACTCCTACGTCGGCCTCGACGTGGCGACCGACACCCCGTTCGAGGACGACGCCGGGACCCCCATGGTGATCTACGCCAAGGGGCCGCCGAGGCCGCTGCGCGAGGTCTCGTTCCTGCTCGCGAGGCTGGCCGGGCAGGTGCTGTCGCGCGTGCGGCTGATGGTCGCGCCGGAGCTGCGCGACGCCGTGACCCAGGCGCTTGGGCTGTAGACCATGGAGGCGAGGTTCCGGCGGGCAGCGGCGGCCCTCGCGGGTCTGGGGTTGATCGGGGGCGGGGGGGCACGCGCCGACGAACGAGCGGGTGACAGGGCCGACCTGCCCGCCCGGCTCGCCGACCGTGACACGGCAGACGGACGCATCGAAGGTGACCTCGGCGTCGTGGTCGGCGCAGGGGCGAGATTCAGCGAGCGCGCGCCGCAAGGCGCCCTGGAGGCGCGGCTACGCTACCTCGAGACGGCCGGCCTCTTCGTGACGTACGAGGACGGCTTCGGCGCCGCGGCGGCCGTTCCGGCGAGGGTCATGGCGACCGGGCTGGAGGTCCGCCCGATGTTCCTCGGCCGGTGGGTCACGGGAACGGAGCTTGGGCTGCGGTGGGCCGACCTGACCATCGACTCGCTGGGGCTCGAGGTCGCCGCGGTCTTCGAGCAGCCTCCGCTCGGGTCGTTCGGGTCACGAACGGGGTTGCAGGTCGGGCTCGGGCTCGAGCTTCCGGTCCTGGGCCGCACGAACGGTCCCTGGATCGACGTCCACGGCGGGGTTCGCTGGAGCGACGACGTCATGCGCGGCGGGCCCATCGGCGGCCCCTCGGACAGGCAGGTCTTCCTGCAGGTCACGGTTGCGCTCCACTGGCTCTTCGCGACGCACACGGTCGACCTGAACGACGAGGCGCCGTAGGCGTCGTCGCGCCCCCTTCGACTCGTCGCCCCCTCCGCCTACTTGCCGCCGGCCCCGGCGATGGCGCGGTCGACCTCCCTGGCGAGCGCGCAGTTGTTCACCTGGCGCTTGAGGGCGTCGAGCGTCTCCGGGTCTGTCACGGGCTGCTCGCCGGCGAAGACGAACCCGGCCTCGGCCGAACGCCGCACTCGCACGATCTCCTTCTGGTTCCGGAGATCGACGAGATGAACCGTCGCGAAGTGCGCTACGCGCTGCAGGTCGGCCTCGCTCGGCGGCGCCCCCGCCTCCGCCGGCTGCGCGTCGGGCGAGTCCTCGTCGAGGACGAAGAGGAAGAACTGCGCGCGCTTCACCAGATCGATCGCGGCCGGGATCTCCTCCTTCATCGCCTTGTCGTACTGCTGCTCGAAGACGCGTAGGCGCAACGGATCGTCCGAGTCCTTCACCGCCTCCGTCCACTCGTCGGCGAGGATACGCGTCGCGGCGTAGGCCTTCTGCCAGTTCCACGGCTGCTCGGCGAACGCGCCTGCGTCGGGGACGTCCCGTGCGGCCATCGGGTTCGGCTCGCGAAGGAAGCAGGAGACGAAGCCGTCACGCTGGGAAGCCGCGGCGGCGCGTCGCAGCGTCGTGACGTCCTTCGCGTCGGCGACGCGCATGCGCAGGTACAGGCCGGGCAGCGCGCGGAAGTCCCAGCGGGTCGCGTCGGGGTCGACGAGGTCTGGTTGTGGTCGCGCCGTCGCGTCGAGGACCTTCTTCTCGATGTTGTCGCGAAGGGGGAACCACGCGGCGCCCATCGCCGACCGCACGGCGCGCTCCTTCGCAAGGAGCGCGTCCTTCGACTCACCGAGCTTGCGCTCCGTCACGTACCGGTAGACGACGAGGGTCGTGGCGATGATGAGCAGTGCGCCGAGCCACAACCCGGGCGACCCGCGGCTGTACCTTCCACGCTCGCGGTCTCTCCTCGCCTGATGGACGGAGGGGAGACCGGGAGGGGGGCGATCGTCCTTGACCACTCTTCAGTGCGTGGTCTTGGGGATGGAGTTCACCATGAAGCTGACGTTCGGGTACCCCGCGAACGCCGCCGTCTGGAACACGCTCTTCACCACGATTGCCTGCACTTCCTGGTCGACCTGGAGGACGACTACGGCGGGGAAGTCCTTGCCCGGGTGGGTGGTCTTCCAGAGCTCACGCTTGCTCTTCAGGATGTTGAACAGCTCGTCCACGCGCTGCAGGCGCTTGGCCTCCTCGATCGCCCGCGTGTTGCCGGCGGGCGCGCCGTCGACCATCACCTGGCTCCCCGTGATCGAGACGATCGGCGCGTCGATCATGTCGAGGGTGTTCTCGGCCTTGGGCAGGTTGACCCCCTTGCTGACCGGGGTCTCGCCCGACGCGCTGAACGTCATGAGCAGGAAGACGACGGTCACGACGAGGAAGTCGATCATGCTCGTGAGCGACAGGCTCGCGTTGACTCCGCGCCCCCCGCCGCCCGTGACGTGCTTGCGAACGAACTTGAGCGGCACGTCGTGCATCAACCGGCGCCCGGCTTTGTGGATGGACATCTGTCGGCTCCCTCAGTTGACCGCGAAGGTCATGTTGAAGGCGGGCATGCTCTCGACCTTGCTGCCCTTCTTGTAGGGACGGTGGACCTGATAGACCGCGTCGATGACCCCGATGATGGCCCCGTAGGGGGTCTCGTTGTCAGTGTGCAGGATCGCCTGGTCGAACTTCGTGTCCGACTCACTCTTGTGCGTCGCGACGGTGTTCCACTCGGACGCGACCTTGGCCGCGAGGTCGGGGAAGCGGACGACGCGCGTCGTCCCCTCGACGGTGACGACGTCCTTGCGGGGAACGTCGACCGTGCTGATGACCGTGCCGGACTGCTTCCAGATGAGGACGAACTTGTCCGCGCCGCGCATCTCGATGTGCAGTTGCTTCTCCGGCGGGACGTTCGTGAGCTCCGTCGGCTGGGGCGGCCCCGGCACCTGCGCGTCTGCGTTCAGGCGCGCCATGTGGCTCCACACGGCCGTGATGAGGAGGAACGAGATGGTCACCATCAGGAGGTCGATCATCGGGATCATGTTGATCTCCGAGTCGAGCGCTCTCCGTCCGCCTTTACCGCCGCTGTCGACGCTTACGCCACCCATGTGTGCTCCAAACCTGGCGCCGGGCGGGCGCCGTACGACCTTACAGACACGCTAGGGAGCCCCGGGTTCCGGAGAAGCCCGACATGGTCGAGCTTCCCCGGCAGGACGGGGCCGACGAGACGATGAGGAGTCAGTCTGCGACGGGGACGCCCGCCATGTTGACCTTCTGGCGGTTGTGAACGACGAGGTTGAGCACCTGGACGCTCGCCTCGTTGATGTCGTCCTCGAGCGTCTGGGTCTTGCCGTTGAGGACGGCGTAGCCGACGAGCCCGATGATGGCGACGATGAGCCCGAACGCCGTGCAGTTCATGGCCTCCGAGATCCCCTCTGCGAGGATGCGGGCCTTCTGGCTCGGGTCGACGCTCTCGCCGGACACCGCGCCGAAGCTCGTGATCAGCCCGGACACCGTCCCGAGCAGACCGGAGAGCATCGCGAGGTTGGCCATGAGGGCGAGGTAGCCGGTCCGCTTCGCGATCCGCGGGATCTCGCGGAGCGCAGCTTCGTCCATGGCAGCCTGGACCTCTTCGTCGGGCCTGTTCACCTTGACGAGACCGGACTGGACGATGCGCGCGAGCGGAGCGTTGGCCGCCGAGCACATCTTGACCGCCTTGGCGACGTCACCCGCGAGGATGCACTTCTGCATGGTGGCCAGGAAGACGTCCTTGTTGATGGCCGAACCGTACAGATAAAGCGCGCGCTCGATGATGATCCCGATGGTTACGATCGACCAGAAAAGGATGGGGTACATGCCCCAGCCGCCTTGCGTGAAATGCTTCCATAGAACAGCCATGTACTTCCTCCTCGGGGCCCGGCGCGACGAAGTGCTCCGTCGTGACTTACTTTGGGCGGGCGATTTGCGTCAGAGCGGCGCGTCCTATCCAGGCACGCCTTGCGACAGAAACTCGAATTCGATGCAGATGAGGTGCCGGGAACCCGACGTCAAGGCCGGGGAGTCAACTGCGGAATGAAGGAAAGCGCAACCGAAGAAGCTAGCGACCGCCTCCGAGCGCCTCCCCGCAGCGGACGGTGCGGTGTGGTCAGTGTGTGGGTAGAGGATGCCGGTCTCCACCGAGGCCGGTCAAGTACGATCCGCCGAAAGTTCAGCGACAAACGCGCATTTGTTCGCCTCCGGTGGCGTGGTGCGGGAACTTTCCACGCTGGACGGAGGAGCGGGGCGGACATTGACTTCGCCGATTGGCCGGGGCTAAGGTCTCGCGTCGAGTCAAACCGTCGGATCTCGGGCCGTACGCAGAGACCGTGTCGGAGGGGTGCCGGCCACTGCTGGCGCTGTTTCTGGTCGATGGCTCGACGCGCAAATCGTCTGCTCATTGTTTCGAATTGCCCAACGGATTGCAAAGGAGCGTAGGGGATGTTCTTGGCTCTTCTCAGTGTGGCGCCGGCGGCGGCGGAGGCGACCACCGGTGGCTCGCAGGGGCTGATGGAAGCCTTCAGGACGAACCCCACGTTCCTGTCGATCAACCTCGGGGTCAGCGCCATCGTCGTCGGGATGATCGCCGAGCGGGCGCTGTTCCAGATCACCAAGTACCGGGTGAACTCGAAGGAGTTCTTCGCGCAGATCAGGAAGCTGGTCCTCGCGGGCAACATCGACCGGGCCATCAAGCTGTGCGACGCGGGTGACTACCCGACGCTGCAGCTCGTGAAGGCCGGGCTGACCCACGCGAACAAGGGGCCCGACGAGATCGACGCCGCCATGAGCGAGAAGATCGGCGAGCTCAAGCCGGCCGTTGAGAAGCGCGTCGGCTCGCTCTGGTCGCTGGCCAACATCGCCACGCTGGTCGGGCTCCTTGGCACCGTCTACGGCCTGATCCACACGTTCGGAGCCGTGTCGAACGCCAGCCTCTCGCCGGCCCAACGCCAGAGCGTCCTCGCGAGCGGCATCGCGGAGGCCATGTACAACACGGCGTTCGGTCTCGGCATCGCCGTCACCTGCATGATCGCCCACCTCGTCCTGCACCAGCGCTCGAAGAACATCCAGCACGACCTGGACGCGACGCAGGAGCGGGTCTTCAACCTGCTCACGATCCAAACGCGGCCCGGCACCTACTGACCGGCGCTTCACCGAAGACGCCTGCAATTCCCCATGCCGAAGGAACCGGAGAAGCTTAGCGCTCAGCAGCGGAGCAAGGTCCGCCGCCTGTCGCAGCCCAGGGAGCTGGCGGTCGACGAGGAGGGCGGAGAGCTCAACATCGTCCCGTTCCTGGACATCATCATGAACGTGCTCATGTTCGTGTTGGCGACCGTGAGCGTCACCTTCACGGCGACCATGGACACGACCCTCGGCGGCATGGGCGGGCGCAGCCCCCGGCCTCCGAGCACGCCGACGCTCGGGCTCACCGTGATGGTCGTCGGTGAGGGCTTCAGCCTCAAGGCGCAGGGGGGAAACGTCGCCCCGGGTTGCAACGGCGCCGGCAGCGGGATCGCCATCCCGCGCAAGAACGGCGAGTACGACTACTCCGGGCTCACCGCGTGCGCCAACAAGCTGAAGCACGCCTCGCCCGACTTCGCCGACGAGACGCACGTCGTCATCGCGCCCAACCCGAACGTCCCGTACCAGATCGTGGTCAGCACGATGGACGCGCTCCGGACGGCAGACGACGGCCACGAACTGTTCCCCGAGGTCAACTTCGCGGTCGCGAGGTAGGACGATGGCCCAGCCCCCCCCGCAGGCTCCTGCGCAGTTCTCCCCTCCGCCGCGGCAGCAGCCCGCCAGCATGGCGACCTACAAGCGCGTGCTGCGCAAGGAGATCCGGAGGAACGCCGCCGAGCCGGAGATCAACTTCCTCAACATCACCGCGATGCTGGACATGATGACCATCATCCTGGTGTTCCTCCTGAAGAGCATGGCGGCATCGAGCGCGTCGATCCCTCAAGGCGACGACCTCAAGATGCCGAAGAGCGTGCTCACCACCGAGGCCTCCCAGGAAGGCCTCACGATCATCATCTCCAAGACCCACATCATCGTCGACGACAACCAGGTCTGCCCGGTTCCGCACGACGCCACGCACGGGGTCGAGGCCAAGTACAAGCAGACCGGCACGACCAACGACCTCTACATCGTCCCGCTCGCCAACGCGGCTCAGACGTGGCGCGACCGCGACCGGGTCATGAGGTCGGCGATGGGCATGGAATCCACGACCGAGGCGATCCTCATCGCCGACGCGGACACGCCCTTCCGCCTCATCACGGAGGTCATGTTCACGCTCGGCCGCGTGGAAGTCGCAGGCGCGGGGGTGGGGAAGTTTCACCTGATGGTGATGCAGGGCTCGAAGAAGTAGGTCGCACTGCTAGGAGTGGTCCGCACGATGAAAGCATCCGTCTTGCTCCGCGGACGCCATGCCGGCGTCTCGCTCTTGTCTCTCCTCTCGGCGCTCGTCGCGCTGATCGTGTCGAGGGTTGCCTTGGCCGCTCCCCCCGGAGGGCACGGCGCGGGTATGGTGCTGGCGCCGGTCGGCGAGGACAGCCTCGTCGTGCCGCACGCCCAGTTCGCTCAGCAGACATTCCTCGACTCGGTGGGCCTGGGCATCTCCGGACAGACCCTCCTCATGTTCGGCTTCGCGGTCTGCTTCCTCGGCCTCGCCTTCGGCCTCGTCGTCTACTCGCAGCTCAGGAACGCGCCGGTTCACAAGGCGATGCTGGAGGTCAGCGAGCTCATCTACGAGACCTGCAAGACCTACCTCATCACGCAGCTCAAGTTCATCGCGCTGCTCGAGGGGTTCATCGCCGTCGTCATCGTCGCGTACTTCGGCGTCATCAAGCACGAGTCCGCGCTGGACGTGATCATCATCCTCCTCTTCTCCGTGATCGGCATCGCGGGGAGCGCTGCGGTCGCCTGGTTCGGCATCCGCATCAACACGTTCGCCAACTCGCGCACCGCCTTCGCGAGCCTTCGCGGCAAGCCCTTCCCGGTCTACGCGATCCCCATGAAGGCCGGCATGAGCGTCGGCATGATGCTCATCAGCGTCGAGCTCATGCTCATGCTCGGCATCCTCCTCTTCATCCCCGGCCACCTGGCGGGCAAGTGCTTCATCGGCTTCGCGATCGGCGAGTCGCTCGGCGCCTCGGCCCTGCGCATCGCAGGCGGCATCTTCACGAAGATCGCCGACATCGGCTCGGATCTCATGAAGATCGTCTTCAAGATCAAGGAGGACGACGCCCGCAACCCCGGCGTCATCGCGGACTGCACGGGCGACAACGCGGGTGACTCGGTCGGCCCCACTGCCGACGGCTTCGAGACTTATGGCGTCACGGGCGTCGCCCTCATCTCGTTCATCCTGCTCGCGATCTCGAACGACGCGATCAAGGTCCAGCTGCTCGTCTGGATCTTCGTCATGCGCATCGTGATGGTCATCACCAGCGCGCTGTCGTATTTCGTGAACGAGGCCGTCGCGCGCGCCCGCTACGGCGCCGGCGACAAGATGAACTTCGAGGCCCCCTTAACCTCGCTGGTCTGGGTCACGTCGATCATGTCGGTCCTCTTCACGTTCGGGGTGTCCGTCGCGCTCATCCCGGCGCTCGGCGGCGACGACAGCCAGTGGTGGAAGCTGTCGATCATCATCTCGTGCGGCACGCTCGCGGGCGCCATCATTCCGGAGCTCGTGAAGGTCTTCACGTCCACTGAGTCCGGACACGTGCGAGAGGTCGTCACCGCGTCGCGCGAGGGCGGTCCGTCGCTCAACGTCCTGGCCGGTCTCACGGCCGGTAACTTTGGAGCTTTCTGGCTCGGCATCACGATGATGATCCTCATGGGGATCAGTTACTTCGTCAGCCAGATGGGCCTCGGTGCCATCATGATGATCAACGGGCATGACGTCTCGCCGGTCTTCGCGTTCGGCCTCGTCGCGTTCGGCTTCCTCGGGATGGGACCGGTCACGATCGCGGTCGACTCGTACGGTCCGGTCACCGACAACGCGCAGTCGGTCTACGAGCTGTCGGTCATCGAGACCCTCCCCGACATCGCCGCGGAGCTCAAGAAGGACTTCGGCTTCGACGTCGACTTCGAGAAGGCCAAGCACCACCTCGAGGAGAACGACGGGGCGGGCAACACGTTCAAGGCCACGGCCAAGCCGGTGCTCATCGGCACGGCGGTCGTCGGCGCCACGACGATGATCTTCTCGATCATCATGCTGCTCACGAACGGCCTGAAGGTCGACATCGAGAAGCTCTCGCTGCTTCACCCTCCGTTCCTGCTCGGGCTCATCGCGGGCGGCGCGGTCATCTACTGGTTCACCGGCGCGTCGACGCAGGCCGTGAGCACCGGCGCCTACCGAGCCGTCGAGTTCATCAAGGCGAACATCAAGCTCGATGGCGCGGTCAAGGCCTCGATCACCGACAGCAAGAAGGTCGTCGAGATCTGCACGAAGTACGCACAGAAGGGGATGATCAACATCTTCCTGACCGTCTTCTTCGGCACGCTCGCCTTCGCGTTCCTCGAACCGTTCTTCTTCATCGGCTACCTCATCTCGATCGCGCTCTTCGGGCTCTTCCAGGCGCTGTTCATGGCGAACGCCGGCGGCGCGTGGGACAACGCCAAGAAGGTCGTCGAGGTCGAGCTGAAGGAGAAGGGGACCGCGCTGCACGACGCGTGCGTCGTCGGCGACACCGTGGGCGACCCCTTCAAGGACACCTCGTCGGTGGCGATGAACCCCATCATCAAGTTCACCACCCTCTTCGGGCTCCTGGCCGTCGAGCTCGCGAACGACGCCGCCAACCCCATCTCCCGCTCGGTCACGGCCGTGCTCGCGGCCGCGTTCTTCGCGGTCATGCTCTTCTTCGTCCACCGGTCGTTCTACGGGATGCGCATCGACACGACCATCAAGGTCGAGGCGACGGTGCCGACCAAGCCGAGCGTGGTGGCGTAGCGCGTTCGCTTGACCGCGGCGGGCGCCCTCGGTCGTCCGCCGCAAGCGTTGCCCTTGCCGGTCAGGACGGTTTGCAGCGTGGCCCGGCGGGCCCTCAGGGCTCCGCCGGTCGCGCGCAGCGGAAGCCGATCTTGCCGTACTGCGCCCAGAGCGGCCAGTCGCCGTCGCTGGCCGCCGGGACCACGAAGTGCTTGGTGTCGGCCGGGTTGAATGTCGAGTGCCCTTCCCACGAGCCGCCGTCGTACGACGTGCTGGGGAGCCCGGTGGCGCGGATGACGCCGGAAAGCGTCAGGCACGAGCAGGAGCCCAGGCCGCCAGCCGTGTTCCCCGTGCAGTCGCAAAGCGTGTTGGTCCCCGCGGTGTTCACGCCGCCGGGGTCGATGGCGCGCAGTTCGAGCATGTTCGCGCCGAGGTCCTGCCATCCTTCGTTCCCGTCGTAGCTTGGCGAAAGGGCGGCCGTGACGTCGAGCGCGAAGCGCCCGGGGGCGGCGATGAACGGCGAGAGGTCGAGCCCGCTGGAGAGCGTGTCGGGCGTGCCGGGCGGGTCGCTCGCGACGAAGCCGGGGTAGAAGTAGAAGCTCCCGCCGTTGTTGGCGTTGCTCCCGTTGAGCCAGTTGACGGTGATGGCGACCGGCGTGGTGCCGTTGGCCGCCGCGTACTGGTTGATGAGCGGGACGTTCTGGTAGCTCGGGTAGTCGAGCGGCACCTGGCCGGTGTTCGGGTTCACCTGTCCCTCGGCGAGGGTCTCGTAGGGGTAGTCGCTGCCGTTG
>Ga0181517_10003772_pt1 | contig 14226 bp, 14 predicted proteins | sample PEATcosm2014_Bin_31_FD_119748 | JGI IMG/M metagenome (GOLD analysis project Ga0181517, IMG submission 119748) | Peatland microbial communities from MTU Mesocosm Facility, Houghton, MI, USA - PEATcosm2014_Bin01_30_metaG | ecosystem: Environmental > Terrestrial > Soil > Wetlands > Peat | place... | reverse complement strand
ATTCCGGTGGAAGATGTGGCTCCATTGGCGCAGTCTCTTGGACTCGAAGTCAGCGATATCGTCTCCGAACCTAAGCCGCGTCCTGCCGACACCGGTGCCACTCATCTGATGGTGCGGGTTCTGAATGCTGAAACTGTAGATAAAGCGCGTCCGCAGGCAGACCGACTGCTCGCCGTTCTTAAAGACGCGTCGGCGGAGGGCTGCTACGTCTACGCATTCGATGATGATGCGCCGGAAACAGCTTACACCCGATTTTTCAACCCCACTATCGGCCTCTGGGAAGATGCGGCGACCGGTACCGCGGCCGGGCCACTGGCAGCCTATCTCGCGAGCGAGGGCAGGCTCAAGAACAACGAGTTGGCTATCGAACAAGGCACGAAGATGGGCCGCCGAAGCATATTGCGAGTTCGCCTGACCCCCGACCCGGAATTGTCCGGTACAGGCATCGTTGTGTTGCGCGGCCTCATCCGCGTCTGATTGGCGGTTCGGTCCACTCTCTTTAAGCCCGCGATGCCTAGAAGACTCCGGACGGACTCTCGACGGCTCGATTAAGCAGCGTAAATTTATGGCTGATTTTGTCCGATATTTGGCTTAGGCATGACTTTCAGGTAGGTTCATCGACGCCTATTATCGAACGAAACGGCAATTCGCAGATTACGCTAAAGGAGAAACGTCGATGTCCGCTTCAGGTACCGCACTGCTAGTAATCGATGCCCAGGAATCCTTCCGCCAACGCCCGTACTGGAACGAAGAGAAAGTCCCGCTCTTCGTGACCCGATTGCAGGCTTTGATTGACGGAGCACGGAAACGAGGTATACCCGTGGTCCAAATCTTTCATGTCGAAGAGTCGGGGGTCTTCTCCGTTGCCTCCGGTTATGTCAAGACGCTGGCCGGGCTTTCTATCCAACCTGAGGCCACCTTTCAAAAGCGGAGTCATAGCGCTCTGATCGGGAGCGGGCTGGACGTATGGCTGGTACAGCATGGTATCCGCAGAGTGATCGTCTCGGGCATCCGCACTGAGCAGTGCTGCGAAACAACGACACGACACGCATCAGACAGCGGCTACGAAGTGGACTATGTAACCGAGGCGACGCTGACCTTTGCCATGACCGACCGAAACGGAAGGGTTTGGGCTCCAGAGGAGATCAAGGCGCGAACCGAACTGGTGCTCGATGGTCGCTTTGCGCGAATTGCAACCGTGGAAGAGGCTTTAGCCGGAAGAGTCGACGAGGTTGCGGCTTGAAGACAGAGGCCATTCCGCGGCGGATTCCGGTCTATGTCGTGGTCCCGCCGCGGACTCTGCTGCTCGATGTCGCAGGGCCAATCGAAGTGCTGCGATGGGCGAACCATGTGCAGGAAGCTGTCCGATTTGAGGTCTCGTATATCGGACCGGTAACGAATGTGGTAAGTTCCATAGGCCTGAAGATGACGGGAATTGAGCCACTGCCGGAATTTCTTCCCGACAACGCGATGATCGTCCTGGCCGGTAATGTGAGCCAGAGACTCGGTGCATCTGTCTCAGAGCAAAGGAACGATGAGGTCGCTGAAGCGAATATCGTTCGCTGGCTGAGAGAGGTTTTTCGCCCAGCGCATACACTGGTTGCCATCTGCTCGGGAACTCTAATGGCGGGACGTGCCGGACTGCTGGATGGTCGCGCCTGCACAACACACTATTCGGAATGCGCAAAACTAGCAGCATTGGCACCAAAAGCGAAAGTGCTTGAAAACCGGCTCTTTGTGGAGGATGGACCGTTCTACTCGAGCGCTGGTGTGACCGCAGGGATCGACCTGATGCTTCAGCTGATTCGCAAGATCACAGATCATCGCAGTGCCGCGGAAGTAGCACGCTACCTGGTCGTCTATATGCGACGCAGCGGGGGCGACCCGCAACTCTCGCCCTGGCTCGAAGGCCGCAACCATATTCATCCTGCAGTACATCGGGTGCAGGATGCGATTGCAGCCGACCCCGCGAGAAACTGGACGCTTAAGGCGCTGGCAACGGTTGCAGGGGCAAGCCCACGTCATCTTTCGCGGCTTTTCCATGAATGCGCGGGGATGAACATTCCTGACTACAGAAATCGCCTCCGCATCGCGCTCGCACACGACCTCCTCGCCCAGACACAACTGGACATGGAACGAGTAGCCGAACGCGCCGGCTTTGCTTCCACACGGCAACTACGCCGCACTTGGGCAAGATTGCACACAACATCTCCCCGAGAAGCCCGCGTGGCATATGCTTCCGCTCTCTGAAAAGAAACGTACCGAAACATGCCAGGACGAAGCATCGAGTTGGACCAGATTACAGGTTACGATCAACGCGCAGGCGCTTGGAACCCTTGCTGGTCGAGCCATTGGATGATCGTAGTTTCAAGAGCGACGCGATGGTCGCTGAAGGGGTGATCCGTCTTGATCTCGATATGTGCGGATTGTGTGTTTCCGGCTTGCTTGAGAAATTGAAACAGTGCTTCGCTGTTCGGCCCGGTGCCGTCATTTGCTGAAATCAACAAGACGGGGCGTTTGCCAAGCGCAGGAGCAAGCTTCAGGAAGTCCCATTCGTTGCGATGATCGAAGACCTCACCGCCAAGTGCGCTCGCCGAAGTGCCAGCCAGGGGCAGTAGATCGACAGGATTCGCCCGGCCTGCATATTGCGCAATGGCCTTGTCCCTGTCTTCCGGTTTCAAGTCGGCGAAGCGATGGCCGAGAGAGGCACCGGAGATCGAAATCGCCGCGACAACTTGAGTGTGGTGAGCCGCGGCGGAAAGCGCCGCATATCCGCCCATCGAGTGTCCTATCACGATAACCCGAGCGGGATCGACGCGATACTTTGCCGCGACCTCTGGAGAGGTGAGCCACTCTACTTCAGCATCCGCATCCTCGATGACGTGCTGGAACGAGAAATTCCCCGATACGCCCCAACTGCCGCGATAGTGGACGGCAAGCACGTTGTATCCCGCACGGCGGAGCGCCTGTGCGAGATCGAGATTCTGCTCATAGCCGGGAAAGCCGTGATAAATGATTACAGTCGGGTGCGACTGAATTCCGGAGGCCAGATAGAAGGCACCCAACAGTTGCGCGCCATGCGAAGGCACAACGATTTCGACGAGGGATGCGGGATTAGAAGAGTCTGCTGGAGGGTCGGCGAAAATTGCAGAAGGTGCGGATTGCGCATGAAGCGCGGCAGTCATGAAGAGCATGCCTGCCAGGAAAGCTGATCGCATGGAGTGTCTTGTCCTTTCGCGGGCTGAGTATGCGGCTCCCGAGAATGAGTGGCGCAGTTGAATGGCTACACTCGAGTTTGAACGTGGGCGTTACGTCGATTCTCATTCACTGAAATTCTATTTGTGCTGCTGACGACGGACGTCTATCTCCACAAGTTCATCTCGATTGAGAATGTCGCTAGCCACAGCTTCTGTAAGGACAGCGCACGACGTCATTCTGGAGGAACTTCATAACTAAGTAACAGAGAGATGCTCGATCGCCTTGTTCGACCGAGCATCTCTTCGGATACGGTCCGATGAAACGAAGGTTATTGCTGTTGTGTCAGCGCAGGCAATGCAACGGATGCGCTCTCGGTCTTCGCATTTTCCGCGAGCAGTTTCTCGATCTTTGCGGTGAACTCCTCCTGCAATTGGGTGTTGAATTCGCCGCTGGCTTGCGAGGCAAAACCGGAGTGGATGCCTTTGACGAGCCCATCTCGACCTACGAAAATGGTCGCTGGCCACGTATTCAGATTGACGGCCTGCGGAACCTTCTCCCACATTTCGGAGGGCGCTCCCGCGATCAGGTAGGTGTAGTTGACGCCATACTGCTTCACAAAGGCGCGCTCGCGGGCCAGTGAGCCCTGCTCCTCAGGTTCTTCAAAGTCGAGGGCCACGATTGCGAGGCCTTTGTCACGATACTTCTTGTCCAGTTGAACGAGGAAGCGTGCTTCATCGTGGCAGTTAGGGCACCAGGTGCCGGTCACGATGGCAAGAACCACTTTACCCTTGAAGCGCGGGTCGTCGCTCGAGACAAGCTTTCCGTCGGCATCGGGAAAGTTGAAGGTGAACTTCTCGTTCGCATTGCGAACAGTAGTATGGGTATCGAAGTTGTCCGGCTCAGGAAAGCCCTTGGCGCGGGCCACTTCCGGGCGATAGGCAGTGAGTTTGTCGCCTCCGCCATATTGCTTATTGTCTGCACTGGCGGTCTTGGCCTCAGGGGTGTCGCCCAGGATTGCCTTCTTGAGAGCCTCATAATGCTGGATAACTTCAAGCGTCCCATCACTCTTTGCGATCACTTCGATAACGCCAGGACGGTGCCCGTCGAAGTGGCTCAGAACCCATTTGCCATCCTTGTATGTACCACTGTACGCACCGGTATCGCCATCAACGCGGAGGATCGAAACTTCCGCATATGCTCCACTCTGGCGAGCGATCAGATGAAAGGCTTTCTCTCCCTTCGCGCTTGGCGAATCCAGTGGAATCTCCCATTGCCCTGCAATGGATGGCACATTTTGCGCTTGTACCGCCGACTCTTCCACGTGACGTTTGGCTTCGAATCCGTATTCGAGGTGGTATGAAGGTCCACGCAATGCCACATCCCCGGTAAGCTCATCGTTCTTCAGCGTGGCCGTAATTGTTGTGAGATAGTGTTCGGACTTCAAGATAAGTTTTCCGTCCTGATAGGAAGCACTTGTCGTCTCTTCGTACGGCTTGGAGCCGTCGTAGAAGGTACCTCTCAGCGTCGGGCCCGATCCTGCGATGTCGAGCCGGAAGGGGACTGCCGGCCCGTTATTGACGAGGCTTGCATCCCAGTGTCCATCAATGGGAAGCTCTGCGTTGCTGGATTGGGCGACGGCCGCCGATGCTCCAAAGGCCGCAAGAAGGATGGCGAGACCTGCATTTCGGGCAACGGTTCTCACTGGATGAATTCCTTTCTGGTGGATGTTTGTGAACTGCAGCTTCTGAGGACCTGGACATAACTCCTGGGTGCTCCTCCAGGAGTTTCGTTTGAACATTTCGTTGCCAGCGACTGATCCCGTCGATTGAAAGCTCATCCCTGAATTCCATGGTTCGCAAGAATACGGAATTCGAAAGATCGCGGAGACGAAAAGACGGTTATGATCGCGATCTGGAATGATCCAGAGGTCATTTTCGGAGCGAGGGAGCAATCCTCGAATTCCCAGCGAACGGCGATAAGCCTTGAGATGGGTTCAAACAGAAAACCCGCTCCGGAAAAGTCACTGGGCGGGTCGGTCAAGCATCAAATGGATCGATGCGATCACATATGATTTGGTTGAACGCGACTTTCCCGATCGCCAGCGGAGATGCAGGACGAACAACAATACGTTCCGGGAACAAGTCGCATAAGCGAAATTTACTACTGCATCGACAAGTTGTCAATCAGTACTTGGGTGGCCAGTACTTAGTTTGCCGGGCCTTCCAGCCGTGAGCGTGATCCTGCGCTGCACATGGCAGGCATCGGTTTGGGACGGATCGATGTGGCTGGTAACGATTTAATGTGTTGTCGTGGCGATCAGGAACGGTCCCGCGTCGGTCGACCGCTGGATTGGCATATTTCCGGCCCATTACCATCGAATCAGGTTGTCTGTGTCTTCCACCAGGACGACCTCATACTTGGCCAGCATCGGCAGAAGGATATTCTCCAGTTCACCCTTCCAGAGTTCGCCTTCATAAAACTTCGCCTTCATCGGTTCGCGTGAAGCGATGTCAGGAAAGCCGCGCATCCAGAAAAATGTGTCTGGGTCTTCCGCTGAGAGGAATGGACCCATTATCTTCATGCCGATTTCCGCGTGCGCGGGGATTGACTTTGCATGGAACACGTCAAGAAACCTCGAGCGGTTCCCAGGCGTGGTTTTGTATGTCCGCATTTCTATGATCATTTCTGAACCCCCGTCTTGAGAGTTGCATGCGATGCGGGAAGAAACAAGAATGCACTTTGCGGTAATCTGATTACCATATGGAAACCCACCCTGCGGTACAAGACGTCGATACGCCGCTGCCTGCCTCGCCGACAAAGTGCCCCATGACGGCGGCGCTGAATGCTGTAGGAGGCAAGTGGAGTTTGATCTGTCTTTATTGGCTGGATTCCGGTACCCGGAGGTTCAATGAACTGCGCCGATTGATGCCGGGTATTTCCCACAAGGTTTTAACCGCAACGCTCCGAAATCTGGAGGATGAGGGACTCATCTGGCGTACTGTTTATGCGGAGGTTCCCCCGCGGGTCGAGTACGGCATCTCCAGCCACGGAGAAACCGTGCGCCCGATCATTAGAGCCGTCCGGGCGTGGGGACGCCAACATCTTGAGTGGAAACCACAAGCGATTGAGTCGGCTTCTTCCAAGTAACCCTAGCCCAAGCGAGACTCCAGCTATTGCTTACGAGATGCGGCGATCAGAGCACGCGCGCTGGCCCTCAGGAGCGGGCCTGCCTCGCCAGGAGAAAGTACCTGCGAGCTCACAAAAGCTCCGTTGATGAGCAGCGACAACTGTCCAGCCAGCTCATCCGGGCGTTTGACGCGCAGTCGCTCGGCAATTCCCTTGAGCCTCTGCCGGAGTTCCTGCTTGTGAGCCGAGGCTACTCTGCGCGCGGGGTGGTCTGAGTCCGGGAACTCCGCTGCGACGTTGAGTTGTGGGCACCCGCGATAATTTGGCCGTCCGACGCGCTCGGCGATCCAATCGAGGTGCGCCTCCAGGTCAGTGGCTGGATCGGTCTTGTGGAGCTCTGTGACGCGGTTCCACGAGTTCCAGAAGTCCTCGTCTTCGCGCTCAAGGAATGCAGCGATGAGGTCGTCCTTTGTGCGAAAGTGCCGATAGAGGCTCGTCTTGGCGACCCCGGCTTCTTCGACCACGAGGTCAACGCCAACGGCCCGTACGCCTCGTTGATAGAAGAGCGTCGAGGCCGTCCGGAGAATCCGGTCTCTAACCTCGTCCGAGCTGCCATGCGCCTTACCTGCGTTGGCGCTGCGGGGATTTGTTGGCATTCTGAAACCTCCAAAGCGGACCCTTAGCATAGTTGACTTGACGCGCTACAGACCTGTCTGTACTATACAGGAAACAGACAGGTCTGTAGCGTAAAAGCATAAGCACTGGAGGAAAAATGGGCACTCAACCTGGCGTCGCAGAACATGGTCGGACGATTGCGGTCTTTGGCGCGGCGGGACACACAGGACGCTTTATCGTCGCCCAGCTGCTGCGCCGCGGTTTCGCGCCAGTGGCCATCGGTCGCGACAGCGCGAAAATTAGAGAGGCAGGATTTCTGAGGAGCAGCATCCCGATCAGAATCGCTTCCGTCGAGGATCCGATATCCCTGGACCGCTCTCTTGCCGGCGCCGCCGCGGTCATCAACTGCGCCGGCCCGTTTCTCGATACGGCCGACCGAGTGGCGGAAGCGGCTCTGCGAGCACACATCCACTATCTCGACGTCTCGGCCGAGCAGCCGAGCGCACAGGCAACGTTTAACAGATTCGGGGCTGCCGCAACCGAAGCCGGACTGATCTATATTCCGGCAATGGGGTTTTACGGTGGTTTTGCCGATCTTTTAGCCACAGCTGCTATGGGCAATTGGGATCACGCTGACGAGATCCGTCTGGGCATTGCGCTGGATAGCTGGAATCCAACCATCGGCACGCGGATTACCGGCCAGCGTAACACGGCTCGGCGGCTAATCATTGAAGACGGGAAATTCGTGCCACTGGCGCAGCCGGCACCGCAATCGTCGTGGGATTTTCCTGAGCCTTTCGGGCGCCAGGACGTCACGGAGGTTCCATTCTCAGAGGTTCCGGTCATCGCCCGCCACTTACGAGTAGCACGCCTTCGCACGTACCTCAATAGCGCTCCACTACGCGATCTTCGCGATTCCACCACCCCGCACCCTCCGCCACCGCCCGAGTTCGCCGTCGACAATAGAGGACGGTCGGCACAGATATTCCTGGTCGAAGTTATTGTCCGGAACGGAAACAGGATCCGCCGGGCGACAGCGCATGGACGCGACATCTATGCTTTCACCGCGCCACTTGTCGTTGAAGCCGTCGAGCGGATTCTCGATGGACTAACTTGCGGCAGCGGCGCTCTTGCGCCAGGCGAGGCGTTCGATTCGACAGACTTCCTCCGGTCTCTCGCGCCGGAAGAACTAACGTTCGAGCTCGGTGCCGAGGAGGCTGTCGGAGGGGTGGCAGTCGGCATGAGTTGAAATCCCTTGTAGAGAGCGAGTGCCCCCAGGAGAGAGTATCTGTCTGCGAACCACTTGACCGTGTCCGTGAGTCTGCTATCGCGTCCGCCGGACCATCTCGACGAGGGCGTCACGTGCAGCCTGGGAGGTACTTACCGCACGAGGGAAGTTGATACGTGCACCCTTGAACCCGTCGTTTGTTTTCACACGAAGCGAAAAGCCTAGCCGGTCGACGGAGGTCATGGTCGCTTCCGATGCCTCAAACTGCGCGTGCTTGCGGGCAAGAAGGATCATCGAGTCAACGTGGTCAGCATTCATGTGCGCGAGGATGCCAGGCGCCATCTCGGCCAAAGGGTCTGGCGATGCATTTTCGTAGTCTTTGGCCTCGACCCAGCCCATCACTCCGAAGCCGCCTACATAGTAGAGATCGATCGGCTGGAGCCGAAAGAAACCGAAATCTGAGAAGTCAACCCAGTATCGGCTATTCTCATGGCGGGCAAGGTAAACCTCTCGAACAGAACCAACCTCGGACTCAATAACCGGTTCAGCATCACCGATAATGATCGCCCGTGAAGCGCCCAGCGGGTCGCCGTCTGCGGGCGCTTGTCCGACGAAGAGACTGCATCGTGGATCGGCCTTCAAGTTCTGTGTATGCATGGCCATGTTGCTAATCAGGAAAATGGGTCGCCCTGCAGGATCAAGCGCGAAGGGCATCAAAGAACCGAAGGGAAATCCGGAGTGTTTCCTGGAAAGAGTCGATAGTGTGCCTACCGGGGCAAGGAAGAACAGGGTGCGGGCACGCTCAGCATGGCTTGGCTCCGGCATCTGCGGGAGTTGCGGCCCAGTGGACGCGTGCTGGCGCGGTGTGGCGGCTTCTTCTGATGACATTGATTCCTTCGCAACTCACGTGCGGCGGCCGCTCAGAGGAGCAACGCGCTGGGGTTTCTTCTGGATGCTGCTCCGTTGGACTGCCTGTCGGCTTGCGCCTCCCATAAGGATAGTTGCGGTTCCAGTGGAGGCTGGCTGAAAATCTCAATCATTTCGCACCGGAGCGCTCACGTTACGTTCATGCGCATGCAAACCCACTAGGATGTTGATACTTCACCCGAGTCTCAGTCAAGCGGCCAGAATCGGAACGATTGAACCCGCGTTGCTCCTGGCTTCTGGCCCGTCGCAATATTTCAGACCATTAGCAAAAAATGCAAGGGGCCGGCCGATAGTGGGCTATGGTCTTTCGCGAGGATCATGCCTCGTCGTATGGCAATGCTGACCATGCAGTGCTGTCTCAAACCCGAGATGTAATATCGATACGAGATGACGGATACACAGAATCAACTCGAGAGCGGTGAGGGCACGGTAGCTTCCTTTATCTAGGTACGTATGGCCTGGGGATTGTTCAAGGGAAGAGTATTGCTTCTCAGAGACAATGGAATTTCGTCGATGCCTTCAGCGTCGTTCAGGGCAAACACAGCTTGAAGGTGGGAGTTGATTATCGTAGATTGACCCCGACGGCGAATCCTGGGCTGTTCGCCGCATATGAGTATTACAACGAGGCGGCTGTGGACTCCAACAACGTTGGCTATGGTTTCGGAGAGGCGACCGCCGCCGCCTATCCTCTCTACACGAACTTTTCGGCCTTTATCCAGGACGAATGGCATGCGTTGCCACGTCTCAACGCTTCCTTCGGTCTGCGTTGGGATGTCAATCCAGCTCCTGGCGTTACCGCCGGACTAATGCCTTACACAGTCACGGGTCTAGACGATCTGAGCACGGTAAGCCAAACTCCAGCAGAACCGATATGAAGGTGGAGTATTGCGGCGTCATCGTGATGCCGAAGCCGCCATATGCGGTCATGATCGTTGGGCGGCACTCGGCCAAATCGTCGTTCAATGCGCCGAGCAAAGAAATGGATATCTGAACGCCATCCTTGGAGGCATATGTGTGCTTGCGCATTGCGTAGGTACGCCGCGAGCTCGGTGCGTGGCGCCGGTTCCACACGATGCGCTGATGAGTGCTCGGCAGATAGCGGAAAATCGTCGGAGGGCTGGTGAATGATTCCGATTGAAGAAGCAGTTCGTCGACTTCACTTGCATATCCCGGCACAAGATCCCAGGTGTAGCCTTCCTCCAGGGGCAACGTTCCAAGATAATCTCCATCGAACGACCATATCCGCACGATCGTCTCTGTGCCGACAATATAGCTGACATACAAGCCTCCATTCACGATGGAGCACTGTTCGGTTCGTCGATTCCATTCCGGAACGACAATGCGCACGGGGCGACCGGTTATGAAATCCAACTCGACGATTTCTCCATTTGGCGCGTTCTCAAATTCATGCGCAAAAAGCCTTCCACGAAAGAAGAACGGACTGAATGGGGCAGGCCGATTCAAACAGACCGGATTCCAAATGTGATCCAAATCCTGCCTGCTTCCATATAGGTCGACAACTGATAGACCCTCATGTTCGTGACAATAGATTGCCCCAAGCGACTCCCCCTCATTGGTGAGGACCAGCTTGCTCGATCGAGTGCGGGGAAGAGTTAGTAGCTGAAGATCCACTTCGACGGGCGTGCCAAAACGATGGAAGCCAACAACGTGACCCCGTTGACGGGCGGCGGAGTCATCAGAGATCTCGTGACAGTAATAGAACCCGTCGTTTGCGGTGCGAAGAATCACGCCTCGTGCAAGCCCCCGGTCCAGGTGATCCGGAAGGGGCTGGCCGGTGTTTACGTCAATGAAATGTATCGCCTTGGAATGTTCACCTCCCTGTTTAACTTCGTACGCCAGCAGTGATGCGTCTGAGGAGATTACGTAAATGCCGATAGACGCAAACGCATCGCGACCGGAAGCGTCGACGAGAACTCGTTCGAGATTGTCAGCAGAGTCCAAAACGTAGACTGATGCCTGTTCCTGCCCGATACTACGTTTGCGGTAGAAGTATCGATTCCGAACTTTTCCAATCTGATCGATCGTTTCAACGTCTGCGAACTCTTGCACTCGCTGTCTGAGCGGGTACATAAACTGGATCCTCCGGAAATACTCCTGGAAGCTCTCCTGTTGTTGAGCAATCCATCGCGTTGTCTCAACGGAACTCCGATCTTCTAACCATCGATAGGGATCGGCCACCGAAACGCCGTGAATGTTCTCAACAAGATCCGGGGCAATGTTTAGCGACTTCCACATGTCGCCCTCCTATGTTCCGTTAGCTTCGCAATCCTGTCCATGTGGCGTCCAAGACTGCGCGAATAGCTCATAAACTCCGGCTCACTTGCCCGAGAGTTGTGCAGCCAGTCGCCGCGGCCATAGAGGTACGAAAGCACGGAGATGAGCGGGCAAACCTCCAGTGCTCCCTCAATCTGTCGCTCTGTCAGACACTCCAGCCAGCGAGATATGTACACACTCTTGAGACTTCGAATCCATGACTCCGAATCGCCGGTCTTGCGCGATACATGAGAACAGAGCTGTTCGAATGTAATAAATGGGCACCCTGCACATCCCTCGCACCAATCGGTGAAAACGCAGTTTGTTCCATCGCCGAGAATGCTGCCAGGGCTGATGTCGTTATGGATCAGGGAATCGGGGATGCCAAGCTCCTGCAACGCGGAACAGGCACCGTGAAGAGCGCTGCGAATCTCATTGAGACGAAATGTTGATAATGCGGGTGCCTTGGCGCTCGTCTGCTGGCGCATCGCGCCATTGAGGTAATCAATGATCTCGTCGATATGAGAGTCAAGGATCACGGTGCGATGGTCAGCACACTGAGCGGCAAGCAATTCACGGGACTTTCCCACTAAACGTTTTTGTAGGCCTGCGAGCTGATAGACGGCGCGTTTGAAGTCATCGAGTGAATCCGAGTGATGCAACGAGGAACCAAAGTCTTCCATGGCCCAGGCATTCCAGTCCTTGCGCATTGCCACTACCCGAGGCAGGTATTCGGAACAATTCGCGGCGAGATAGCTTGTGACTGCGAATTCATGCGCATTTGGCTCCCCAACTCCCTTGATCCAATAGGCAGGCCCAGATTGTGTGCCAAGTCTGAGCAGACAGAATGTACCGCCGCCATTCAATTGGCGGGTCTCACCCGTGAAGATGACCTCGTGATCATTGACGCTTGATTGAATCCATCGCTGGGCCTCCTCGATCCAACCTATCCGCGAAAATGCCTTCCCATTTGACTCGTTGGCACCGAGGATCGCTCTTAGCGGCTGGCGTTGGACCTCCCCTAGCGAGAGATTGCCGATGTTTTCAGGCTGCGCGACACAGAATCCTTCGTGCTCAAAATCCCAGGAAGATGTTCGTATCTCGGCGACCGCGCATGCAGTCTCGGAACCGGGGCCAACGAGTGTATCGAGGATGATTGTTCTGATCCCCCACCTGTCTTCGATTTGTTTCGTAAGTTGTTCCGCGGGGCGCTCCCAAAGCGGGATGCAGACAACGGGCAACTCGACCACGTGCGGTCCTGAACCCGGTATCCCGAGCAACTGTCGCGAATCTGGGAGGAGCAAAGCAATTCGATAATCTGTGTGCTCGATCGTGCGGATGTCTGCCATCTCTTCACCTGTTGTCATGCGAGGTTCAGCAAATGCTTAGACTTCAGTTGTTCCATGAACTCCTCGACATCTTTGGCGACCGCCGACTCTTCAGCTCCAGTGTCGTGAGCGAGTTCTCGAACTATTGCGTCAACCTGTAAGCCGCGCTGCAACCGTTCCCAGACGTAGGCTCCGGTCGAATCGAGGGTTGTCATTGTGTTGCGAGGTATATCTAGAATCACGGCACCGTCGTGATCGACGATGGAGCGAATGTGGGGAGCGACTGTGATCATTGCGTTTTCTCCAAACTGCTACATGCCTGTTCGCCATCGTCGCGCAGCTCTCCTCGCCCTCCTGCCGGCACGGATCGCGTGGACAGGAGTTGAACCAAGGCAATTCAGATGGGTCAAGTGGATGGTTCTCGGATAGGCCGGAGAAGTTCGCTCGTGATGAGCATGACAACCGGAATTCCTTTGAGCGCAAGCACCGCTAATCCAACTGTGCGGTGAGTCTGACACTTCCCAATCTGAGAAGCAACAGAAACCGATTCGCAGAAAGCGACAAAATAAAATGGTCAGGATTTTTGCAATGGGTGGCCAAGACCGCAATTCGCGAGCCCGCGCGATTCATTTGTGCGAAGAGCGCTCTACTTCACTTGTAATTCGTGTGAGTTCTCTTCGACTCCATTCCGATGGAGACTCGTGCATGTGCTTCTTGAAGAACCGATTGAAGTCTTGCACCGCGCTGTAGCCGAGAAGGGCAGCAACCGAGCCGATCTTGCTGGGCGGGAATATGCTGAGCAGTGACTTCGAGAAAGCGAGCCGGGTTTCTACCTGGCACTGAGACATTGTCTGGTGGTATTCCTGATAGAAGAATCGCTCGAGCGTTCGCATCTCGACGCCGAGTTCCTGCGTGATGGTTGCCAGTCGCAGTTGCACGCTTCCGTGCGAGTCAAGGATGAAATGATGCGCGGTGCGTGCCGGGTTCTCAAGAAGAGAAGCATGGATGCCTCCTTGAGGAGACGCCCTTAGCGCGCGTATCTCCCGAATGACCTCGTTTTCGATAGCCGTCAGCGTACCGGCGGGGCGGCGTGACACGGCTTTTCCCTCCGCGCGGAAGGTCTTTGAGGCGCCAATTAGCGCCTGGATATTGGGGGCAGCCCAGTCCCGAAGACGAGAAACCCGCCAATATAAGCAGCAGACTATGGCCCCTACTGAGAGTCCATCGCCTGCAGGGGCGTGTTGCTTCTACGAAACGCCAAGGGGGTCGGGAAGGGAATTCGGCGTTGGTGCCGAAGAGCTACACGCCGTCGTGCAGTCCGAGGTCTTGTTGCGTATAGGAAACATATGAGGCGCCAACCGGTGAGAATTGATCTGGTCTGTGACATGATTCCTGAGCGACCGAGTTGCTGTCAAGGGCGGAGTAAAACCAGTCCACTGTGGCGGAGTAAAAGCGGGCCATTAGTTGGATGTAAAGTTGTTAGTATGCGGGGTAGAAGGGCCTCTGGAGCGTAGCGGAAGAGGCCCTTCT
>Ga0181517_10003769_pt1 | contig 14234 bp, 17 predicted proteins | sample PEATcosm2014_Bin_31_FD_119748 | JGI IMG/M metagenome (GOLD analysis project Ga0181517, IMG submission 119748) | Peatland microbial communities from MTU Mesocosm Facility, Houghton, MI, USA - PEATcosm2014_Bin01_30_metaG | ecosystem: Environmental > Terrestrial > Soil > Wetlands > Peat | place... | reverse complement strand
GCCGTCTCCACCTGTTCGGTGTGCAGCGGCTGGAATGTGCCCAGACCCACGTGCAGCGTGAGGTAAGCCGTTTCGGCGCCGCGCTCCCGGCACGCATCGAGGATCTCCGGCGTGAAGTGCAGCCCCGCCGTGGGCGCCGCCGCCGATCCCTTTTCGCGCGCAAACACCGTCTGGTAGCGTTCCCGGTCGGCCGGTTCATCGGGACGCTTGATGTAGGGCGGCAGGGGGATGTGGCCTATGCGCTCGAACTCCGCGAACAGGTCGGCGTCCGTGTCGAACTGAATGGTCCGCAGGCCCAGATGCCCGCGCTCCACGATCTCTCCCGCCAGGCCGCCTTCGAACTCGATGCGCTCCCGCAGCCGCATCTTCCGCCCCGGCCGCACCAGCGCTTCCCACTGCCGGTCTCCCGTGGGCCGCAGCAGAAACACCTCCACCCTTCCGCTGAGATGCTCGCGAAGCTTGGGGTTGTTCTTGCCGACGGGCAGGGAGCGCACGCCCGCTCGCCGGCCGTATAACCGCGCCGGGAACACGCGCGAGTCATTGAGCGCCAGGCAGTCGCCCGGCCCGAGGAACCCAGGAAAGTCGCGAAAACGGCGGTCCTCCCAGCGCCGCTCGCGGCGATGGAGCACCAACATGCGGGCGCCGGCCCGGTCCGCGGGCGGCTCCTGCGCAATCAGTTCCTCCGGAAGTTGATAGTTGAAGTCCGCCAGGTCCACAAGCTTCACTGTAGCGTGAGGTGGGACAGACGATCGGTTTCCGTCGTCTGTCAGCCAGCCGGCGCTTAGCGAAGCGCGACAGACCACAAAAGGCGATGGTCTGTCCCACCTCTCCGCGCTGGTTTACATCTTGTAGCGGCCGAGGTCCTCGTCGTTGAGGCCCTCCAGCCAGCGGCGCAGCTCTTCGTTGTTGACTTTGTCCGCTCCCACGTTGGACTGCTTGGAAGACTTCAGAACGCTGTCATCCACGAAGATCGGACAGTCCAGCCGGAGCGCCAGAGCCAGGGCGTCGCTGGGGCGGGAGTCCACGCTGATCAGCTCGCCTTCGCGGTCGAGCCAGATCACGGCGTAAAAGGTATCGTCCTTTAATTCGCTGACCACTACCTTCCGCAACCCGGTGTTCAGGCCCAGCAGCAGGCTCTTGATCAAGTCGTGGGTCATGGGCCGCGGGGTTGAGACTTTTTCGATTTCGAGAGCGATGGCGTTGGCTTCGTACATTCCCACCCAGATGGGCAGCACGCTCGCGCCGTTGACGTCCTTGAGAATGACGATGGGCATATTGGTCACGGGGTCCACCATCAACCCGCGTATTTTCATTTCGACTTCCATTACGCCCTCCCAGCCTATTACACCACGCTTTCGCCCACCAGCGAGTTGGGTCCGGAGCGCGTCACGCGCACCTGGGCATACTGGCCCACCAGCGAGGTTCCGTTCGCGCCGGGGTGTGTGAAATTGAGCACGCGGTTATCGGTAGTGCGGCCGATCCACTGGCCGAGCGCCTGGTTGCGCCCTTCCACCAGCGCCTCGCGGACGCTGCCGATCAGCTCCGCGTTGCGGCGGATCTGAATGGCGCGCTGCTTCTCCTGCAGCGCCGCCAGCCGGCGCTGCTTCTCCTCCTCCGGGACGCGGTCCGCCATGGCCAGCGCCGCGGTGTTCGGCCGGGGGGAGTATTTGAAGCTGAACAGAGAATCGTACTCCACCTGGTCCAGCAGATCGAGGGTCGCCTCGAAGTCCTTTTCCGTCTCGCCGGGGAAGCCCACGATGATGTCGGTGGTGATGGCGTACTTGCGGCGCGCGGTCTTCAGCCACGCAATGCGCTCCATGTACTCTTCCCGAGTGTAGAGGCGCTGCATGGCCTCGAGCACCTTGCTGGAACCCGATTGCACGGGCAGGTGCACGTGGTCGCAGATGGTCTGGTTGGAGTCCATGGCGTCCACGATGTCTTTGCCGAAATCGCGCGGGTGGGAGGTGGTGTAGCGCACCCGCCGGATTCCGGGCGTCTCGGCCACGCGGGTCAACAGCGTCGCGAAACCCCAGGCCGCGGGCGAGGGGTCACGGTAGCTGTTCACGTTCTGGCCCAGCAACTGGATCTCGGTGTAACCTTCTTCCGCCAGGCGGCGGGCTTCTTCCATCACGCTCGCGCCGGCGCGGCTGCGCTCGGGCCCGCGGGTGAACGGCACCACGCAGTAAGCGCACGATTTATCGCAGCCTTCGATGATGGTGATGTACGCCCGGTGCGGGTTATCGCGGCGCGCGAAGGGCGTCTCGAACGTCTCCTCGGTATCCAGGCTCAAGCCCGAAACGCGGCGCTCGCCGGCTTCGATGCGCTCGAGCAATTCTCCCAGGCGCGGATAACTAGCCGAGCCCGCCACCAGGCTCACGTGCGGCGCGCGGTCGAAGATCTTCTCGCCTTCCTGCTGCGCCACGCAGCCCAGCACGCCGAAAACCTTGCCTTTGCCGGCTTCGCGCTGGAAACGTTGCAGGCGGTGGAAGACTTTCTGCTCGGCCTTGTCGCGGATGCTGCACGTATTGTACAGGACCAGCTCCGCATCCTCCGGCGCTTCCACCGGCGCGTATCCCCTGGCCATGAGCGCGCCGGCCACCTTTTCGGCGTCGTGCACGTTCATCTGGCAGCCGAAAGTTTCGATGTAGAAGGTTTTCCCAGGCACTGTTCTTTCTATTGTAGTCGAGGGCCGCGGGGCCCGATTTGTCTGCAAGCGGCAACCCCAGTTCACCGCGGAGACGCAGAGGCGCGGAGTGGAACGCGGAGGAATGAAAAAGGGTGCGTGGATGGGCGGGCAGAGATCCGCAATTCTCCGCGTTAGCTCCGCGTCTCCGCGGTGAAGGGCGCCATGGGGCTGCCCGCGCCGCCGGTGTTACACTGTGGGTTGTTCGGAGGGATGGAACCGTGAAGCTCTTCCTCGACGCCGCCAATTGGGATGAAATCGGACAGCGCGCAAGCCGGCGCGCGAACCATCGCCCGTGACCGGTCAGGCGGATTTCGCACAATGCCGGGTCTGGCTTTGTCGTTGAAAGTCGTGGAAGTTGTTGCGTTGGTGTGCGCCGGCGCGGCCGTCGGGTTGGCCGCCACCTTCGGATACCGCGCGTGGAAGCGTTCCCGGGTGAGTCCCGCGGAGCGCGAGCGGAGGCGCCGCAATGCGCTGGTGGCGCGGGGCAAAATTACCGACGCCACCCTGGTGGAAATTCAGGACACCGTTCTGGTTTATACCTATCTTGTGCGGGGAGTCGAGTACACGGCTTCACAGGACGTCGGCTCGTTGGGCGCGCACATGCCCAGCGGCATGGGGCTCGGAATAGGCCCGGTCTCGGTTCGGTACAGCTCCGGAAACCCGGCCAATTCCATCGTCCTGGCCGAGAACTGGAGCGGCCTGCGCGGCCCCAAGCCGTAATTGCGGCGCAGCCTCTCAGGCTGCCGCGTTGAGGCTCGTCCCGACGCATGGCGAACCCGCCGAAGAGCCTGCGCCACGGAAAAATGGATGCGCCGGCGCTCCGCTTGCGGTAATCTCGGAGAACGAGGCCATACCATGCGAATCCGTAAATCGCTTTTGTGTTCCTGTCTGGTCGCCGCCACGCTGTCCGTAGGGGCCGCCGCCGCACAAACCCCACAGCCGAAGCGCGAACCCGACGTGCCCTTCGTGCCCACTACCGAAGAAGCCGTGCAGGCCATGCTGAAGCTGGCCGACGTGAAAAAGACCGACGTGGTGTACGATCTCGGCTGCGGCGACGGCCGCATCGTGGTCGCGGCCGCCAAGAACTTCGGCGCCCGCGCCGTGGGCATCGACATCAACCCGGTCCGCATAGCCGAAGCCAAGGAGAACGCCAAAAAGGCCGGTGTGGAAAACCTGGTGCGATTCGAGGAAAACGACCTGTTCGAGGCGGACTTTCACGAAGCCACCGTGGTCACCCTGTTCCTGCTGCCGAACGTCAACCTGAAGCTCCGTCCCAAGCTGCTCGAACAGTTGAAGCCGGGGACGCGCGTGGTTTCCAACACCTTCGACATGGGCGACTGGAAGCCGGAGAAGGAAGCCACCGTCGGCGACGCCAACGAGGACGCCTACGCATACCTGAGCAAGAAGTTGTTCCTATGGATTATTCCGGCGCGAAATTAGGTCGGGCCGGGCATGCCCGGCCCCTACACCACGCCGTAGGGGCCGGGCTAGACGATAGTTCCGCCCGTGCTCACTTCCCCTGGTTGAAACGCTTTTCGATCTCCGGCCAGTTCACCACGTTCCACCACGCCGCGATGTAATCGGGCCGCCGGTTTTGGTACTTCAGGTAATACGCGTGCTCCCATACATCGAGGCCCATCACGGCGCACTTACCTTCCATCACCGGGCTGTCCTGATTGGGGGTGGAAACTATGTCGAGGCTGTGACCCGCTTTCACCAGCCACGCCCAACCGGAGCCGAAGCGCGTGACGCCGGCCTGGGCGAATTTCTCCTTGAACTTGTCGAAGCCGCCAAAGGTCGCATCGATGGCCTGCGCCACGCTGCCCACCGGCGCTCCGCCGCCGTCAGGAGTCATGATCTTCCAGAACATGGAATGGTTGATGTGCCCGCCGCCGTTGTTCCGCACCGCCGTCCGTATGTTCTCGGGCACGATGGCGCAGTGATTGGCCAACAGCTCCTCCACCGTCTTGCCGGCCAGGTCGGGCGCCGATTCCAGCGCCTTGTTCAGGTTGTTGACGTAAGCGGCATGGTGTTTGCCGTGGTGTATCTCCATCGTCATCTTGTCGATGTGCGGCTCCAGCGCCGCGGGCGCATACGGCAGCGCCGGCAGCGTGAAGGGAAAAGTGGTTCCTGTTAGTACCCTCTGAGTCATGTTCCTCTCCAAAATGCAATTTCACCGGTTCCCAGCCGGTTGACTTACAAAACACTAAGCGGCCGCTCCCGAGGGAGCCGTGGAGGTTGGCAGGCGAAAGCGCCTGCCCCACCTGCTCCCTATCAGCCGCGGTTCGTTTGTTCCAGCGCGTACGCTACACGAAACATTGTAGTCTCGCCGAAATGACTTGTCAGTATCTGCATGCCCACTGGCAGCCCCCCGGCTGTCAGACCGCAGGGTACGCTCATGCACGGTATGCCGGCCAGCGAGCCGGTAATCGTGTAGATATCCGAAAGATACATGGCCAGGGGGTCGTCCACCTTCTCGCCCAGCTTAAAAGCCGGGAAAGGCGAGACCGGCGCCACGATGGCGTCCACCTCTTCGAAGGCCCGGGCGAAATCGCGCGCCACCAGGGCCCGCACCTTCTGGGCCCTCAAATAATACGCGTCATAGTAGCCCGCGCTGAGCACATAGGTTCCCAGCACGATGCGCCGCTTGCACTCCGCGCCGAATCCCTCCCCGCGCGTGTTGCGGTACATATCCGCCAAAGTGTGCGATTCGCCGGAACGGAACGTATATCGCACTCCGTCGTAGCGCGCCAGGTTGGAGCTGGCCTCGGCGGTGGCGATTATGTAGTAACAAGCCACGGCGTATTCGGTGTGCGGCAGGCTGATTTCCCGAACCTCACACCCCTGACGCCGAAGCGCGTCCACGCCCTTCGCGATCAGATCGCCGGATTCGCTCGTCAAATCCTTTAGATACTCGCGGGGCAGCCCGAGCTTCAGGCCTTTCACGCCTCCGTTCAGTCCGCCGGCGTAATCCGGGACGGGGGCAGCCGCGGAGGTGGCATCCCGCACATCCCGCCCGGCGATAGCGCCCAGCAGGGTAGCGGCGTCCTTCACCGAGCGGGCGAAAGGCCCGATGTGGTCGAGCGAGCTGGCGAAAGCCGTGAGACCGTATCGCGAAACACGCCCGTAGGTGGGGGTGACTCCGACCACGCCGCAGAACGAAGCGGGCTGCCGGATGGAGCCGCCGGTATCGGAGCCCAGCGCCGCCACCGCCGTACCCTGCGCCACCACGGCCGCGGAACCGCCGCTCGACCCGCCCGGCACGCGGTCCAGCGCCAGCGGATTCCGGACCGGGCCGAAGGCCGAGTTCTCGGTGGAGCTGCCCATGGCGAATTCGTCGCAATTGGTCTTGCCGATAATCACGCCGCCGGCGGCCTCCAGCCTTTCCACCGCCGTGGCGTCGTACGGGGGATTGTAACTGGCCAGCAGCCTGGACCCGCAGGTGCTGACCACGCCTTTGGTGAGAATCACGTCCTTCACGGCCACCGGGACGCCGGCCAGGGGCCCGGGATCTTCGCCGCGCGCCACGCGCTCGTCCACGCGCCGGGCCGCGGCCATGGCGCGCTCCGGCGACAAGCGAAGGTATGCGTTGGTCTTGGGATTCTCGGATTCGGCGAAGCGAAGCGCTTCCGCCGCCAGTTCGACGGCGCTGAACTCCCGCGCCAGAACGCCTTCACGAACCCGATCGATTGTGAGAGATGCGATATCCATGAATCGTTTCCAGCGGCTCGCGCCGGCGCCCGGACCGCCTACCGCTCGATAATCTTGGGAACCTTGAAATACCCGGCCCCGGACTGGGGGGCGTTGGCCAGCGCCGCCTGGTTGTCGAGCGGCGGCGCGGCGACGTCCGGGCGCAGCGTGGCGCCGTCGGCGGTTTCGAACAGCACCTGCGCCATGGGTTCCACTCCGCTCACATCGAGCTCGTTGAGCTTGTCGATATGCCCCAGAATGCCGTCCAGGTCCGCGCGAAACTTGGCCACCTCCGCGTCGGTGATGCGAAGGTTGGCCAGATCGGCCACATAGCGCACTTCCTTTTCGGTGATCTTCATGCCAGCGCCTTTTTCCGGGATGCCCGGTAGATGGAGCGGAGCACCGGGTCGGCGATTTCACTGGCTTCGTCGGCCGCCAGCGCGGGTATGGCCGCGGCGGCGCGCTCCGGTTCCCTGCGCCGCGGCACGATCCGGAACTCCACCTGCTCCACCACGCCCCGGCCCAGGCTCTGTTCGAGTTTCCCCAGAATCTGCGGCGTCAGGGTGAACAACTGCCGCTGCCAGATGGCATCCTCCACTTCCACAACCAGACGCGTTCGGACCATGCGCGCGGCGCGCGTGTGCCCGGCGATTTTCCGGCCCACCGAGAGCGCCCACGCCGCGCAGGCCACCTGCGCGTCGTCGATCGGTTCACCGGAAAGTCTCAGCCTTCGAATGGCCTTGCTGGCGCGTTCCATGGGAGCGGTGGAAACGCATCATTCTACCATGCGGGCCGGCCCGCTCAACACGCCAGATCTTCGCGGCCGATCTTGAAATTCTCCAGGCTGCCCAGCACCGTCAGGGCAATCTGTCTGGAATCGAAAAAAGTCAGGGCGATGCGCCGCACGTCCTCGGCAGTGACGGATTCGATGCTCTCCACCAGGTCGTCGAGGGTGAAGAAGCGGCCGAAATACATCTCCTGGCGCGCCAGGTTGGACATGCGGCTGGCGGTGGATTCCAGGCTCAGCATGAGCGATCCCTTCAGGTGGTCCTTGGCGCGGCGCAGTTCCTCCTCGCCCACGCACTGTTCCTTGAGCTGGCGGAACTCCTTGACGATGGATTCCACCACCTTGGGCGCGTTTTCGAGCGACGTTCCGGCATAGATGGAAAGGCAGCCCGTATCGCGGTAGGGGCTTAGCTCGGAGAAGACCGCGTAAGCCAGGCCCTGGCGCTCGCGGATGTTCTGAAACAGGCGCGAGCTCATGCCGCCGCCCAGCACGGTGTTCAGCACGTAGCAGGCGAACCGCTCCGGGTGCGCCAGCGGATAGGAGGGAACCCCCAGGCACAGGTGCACCTGCTCGAGTTGCTTCTTGTTGCGCAAGGCGATGCGGGCGTGGGCCCCGGGGGCAACCTCGGGAGGCGGCGGGACGCCGGGCGGCAAAGACGCGAAATGCGAGCGCACCAAATCCACCAGGCGGCCGTGGGTCAGGTTGCCGGCCGCCGTGACAAGCAGGTTCGAAGGCGCGTAGACGTCCGAGTAGTAGTCGCGGAGGAAGTCGCGGTGGAAGCGCTTGACGGTTTCCCGGGTGCCCAGTATGGGCTTGCCCAGCGGGTGGTCCTTCCAGAAATTCGCCGAGAAAATCTCATGGACCAGGGAATCCGGGCTGTCCGCCTCCATCTTGATCTCTTCCAGGATCACGCCCTTTTCGCGCTCGATGTCCTCCTCGCGGAAAAGGGGGTGGAGCACCAGGTCCGCCAGAACGTCGAAAGCCAGCGAAAGATGCTGGTCCAGCACCTTGGTGTTGAAGCACACCAGTTCCTTGGCGGTGAAGGCGTCCAGGTTGCCGCCGATCGAATCCACCGAGCGCGCGATGTCTTCGGCCGAGCGGGTCGTAGTGCCCTTGAACAGCATGTGCTCGATGAAATGCGAGACGCCGTTCTGCTCGCCCATCTCGCGGCGCGAGCCGGCGCAGATCCAAATCCCGACCGAAACCGAGCGCACGTGGGGCATGTGCTCGGTGATTACGCGCACGCCGTTGGCGAGCACGGTCATTTCTATATCCCTTGCGGGAGTTGTGGGCGCTGTCATTCTGTGGTTGGGTGGAGAGTCCTATATCTATCGTACAACCCTTTGGACCGCGCCTCAGAGGCCCCATGTGGGGCCAGGGCTTTCGCCCTGCCGCCGGGCTTCGGCCCGGCGTTCTTCGGACCTCGCGAGACGCCGGCTCGAAAGCCGGCGGCAGGCTGAGAGCCCGACCCCACTTACGCTTTACACTGGTAGCAGCATGTCCCAGCCGCTGGTGGGGATGGACCTTTCCGAACTGCGCGAAGCCGTAGGCATGGACCAGCCCGCCTACCGCGCCCGGCAGTTGTACGAAGCCCTGTACCGGCGGGGAGTGTTCGACCTGGCGCGGGTTTCCACCCTCCCGGCCGGCATCCGCGAGGCCCTGGGCGGCGGGTACGTGGTCGGGCTGCCCGAGATCGGCGCCGTCTACGAGTCCTCTGACGCCACGCGCCGTTACCTTCTACGCCTGGCGGACGGCCGCACGGTAGAGACCGTGCTTATGCCGGAGGGCGAGCGCGATACCCTGTGCATTTCGACGCAGGTGGGCTGCCCGGTAGCCTGCGCGTTCTGCATGACCGCGCTGCTGGGGCTGGAGCGCAACCTCTCGGCCGGCGAGATTGTGGGCCAGGTATTGCTGCTGGCGCGCGAGAACAAGCTGAAACAGGAAGGCGGCCGCCTGAACATCGTCATGATGGGCCAGGGCGAGCCGCTGCTGAACCTGGCGAGCGTGCTGAAAGCCACACGCATCCTGCTCGATCCGGCGGGCTTCGGCCTTTCGCCCCGGCGCGTCACGGTTTCGACAGCAGGCATCGTACCGAAAATCGCCGAACTGGGCCGCGAAGCGGTGCGGCCCAAGCTGGCGGTGTCGCTGAACGCCTCCACCGAGGAAATGCGCCGGGAGTTGATGCCGGTCACGCGCAAGTATCACCTCAAGGATTTGCTCGATGTCTGCAAAGCCTATCCGCTGCGGCCCTGGGAGAAGCTGACCTTCGAATACGTCATGTTGAAAGGCGTGAACGACGCGGATGCCGACGCGCGGCGCGTAGTCAAACTGCTGGCGAACCTGAATTGCAAAGTGAACCTGATTGCGCTGAACCCGGGACCGGCGATTCCCTTCGAGACGCCGGCGCCGGAGCGCGTGGCGGCTTTTCAGCAGATAGTGAGGCGGTCGCTGCCGTGCTTCATCCGCAAGCCGAGAGGACTGGATATTTACGCGGCGTGCGGGCAGTTGAAGAGGAGCGCGGGGTAAGGCGGGCGGAACTGGTTGCGATATGCACGCCCCGGAGCAAAGGGGTATTCTCAGAATAGGAGCAGTTCCATGAGTATCGAAATCGCGCATGACACCGAAGTCCGTCTCATCGGCGAAGCCCGGAGGCAAGGCATTTCGGTGGATGCGCTATTGGAGCGGCTGATAACCGAGCGCGAGCCCACGGCCCTCGACGCCGGCCCTCTCCCCGAGTTGCCCACCCTGCACCTTGGAGCCATGGGCGCCTTCCATCGGCGAGACATTTACGACGATGCTGGTTGAGCCGGGGGTACTCGACGCGAACATTCTGGCGTACGCCGTCAACGCGGACGCCCCACGCCACGCGGTCTCACGCGGCCTGCTTGAGGCGGCCCGCGATCCTTCAATCGCACTCTACGTCACGTCGCAGATACTCTGCGAGTTCTATTCGGTTATCACAAACCCGCGCCGGGTAGCCGTGGCCACCTCTCCAACGGAGGCATTGCGCATCCTCTCGGCCATGCTGGCTTTTCCCGGCCTGCACGTGCTGCCGGCCCCGGCCCGTACGGTTGTGGGATGGATGGAACTGCTGCGGCGCCACCCGGTCACCGGTGGAGACGTATTCGACTTGCAAATCGTCGCGACCATGCAGGCCAACGGCGTTCGGCGAATCTACACCTTCAACGCCAACGACTTCGAGGCGTTTCCCGAACTTACGGTTGTCACGCCGTAGCCGTGGCGCGTGGCGGCCCTCCAGCAGATAGTGAGGCGGTCGCTGCCGTGCTTCATTCGTAAGCCGAGGGGACTGGATATTTACGCAGCGTGCGGGCAGTTGAAGCGCAGCCAGCGATAAGCCGCCTTAAGGCCGGCTGTCCGGTAACCCCTCAAGGCCACTGGCGGCAGACCTGTTCACGGAATTTGCGTGAGTGGCTGGCGCCATATAGACTGGGCGATAAGAGGGCCTGACCTGATGCCAGCAACGCCGATCGAACAACTCTTGCCCATGGGACGGGAAAGGGGCTACGTCCTCTTCGACGAAATCGCGGGTCTCCTTCCGGAGGGTTATCAGTCGGGGGTCGAACTGGACGACATTCTTGCCGGATTGGCCGCTGCGGGGATCGAAGCGGTAGAGGACCCGGAAGCGTTCATCCGGGTCTTCGACGACGATCCAGTGTTCGAGTACGTGCGCGAACACGCTAAGCCCCGGCTGTCACGCGGAAAGGAGAGCGCATTGGTGCAGCAGATGATCGAAGCAGCCACCAAGGACGAGGCGGAGGCGGCCAAGAAGGAACTTATCGAAGCCAACCTCCGGTTGGTGGTGAAGGCCGCCATGCGCCAACAATCTCTGCGGGACCGGATTACAGCCGGTAACATAGGCTTGGGAAAGGCTGTTAACACGTTCGACAGCCGGCGCGGCTTTCCGTTTTCCACCTACGCCGCATGGATGGTGCGGACGGAAATCCAGCATCTTAAGCAGGGTTCGCGGTAGTGATGGCAGCCGGGTGTCTCACTGCCCCAGCCCCTTCGCCGCCGCTTCCTGAAATGCGATTCGCACGTCGGAGTTATCCGGATTCCCTTTTCCGTCGCGCTCGAACATCACAATCCAGATGAGATTCTTCGCCGGGTCGGCCCAGCTCTGGGTGCTGAATGCTCCGCCGTGGCCGAACGAATTGGGCGAGAGGACGCTGTTGGCGGCCATCTTCGAGGGGTCTTCCACCACGCAGAATCCCAGACCCCAGGGCATCCCGGGCCGGGCGTTGAGCGCGCCGGTTTGCTTGCGCGTCATCTCCGCGACGGTCTCGGGCTTGAAAATGCGCTTGCCATTTAGAGCGCCCTTATTGAGCATCATCTGGTAGAACCTGGCGATACCTCCGGCCGTGGAGAAGAGACCGGCCCCGCCCAGCGGCGGACGCTCACGGTCGGTGACGGCCGTCTTATAAAGATACGTGATGGTGGTCTCTTCGAGCTTGCTCGATTGCGCGTTCCAGCGATAGGGATGCGCCCATCGCGATTCTTTCGCCGGCGCAATCCAGAAGCTGGTGTCCTTCATTCCCAACGGGTCGAGGATGCGTTTCTGCAAAAACTTGTCAAACGGCATCCCACTAACCGCTTCCACCACCCGCCCCAGGATGTCAATGCCCGCGGTGGAGTATGCAAATTGGCTTCCCGGCTGGAAACGCAGCGGCTGCTGCGATAGCTTCTTGCCGGTTTCGGCCAGCGTGAGATGGGGTTCGCGATTAGTCATCTCCCCGAACCCGCTGGTGTGCGTCATGACATCGCGAAGGGTGACGGGGCGGGATGGCTTGACGGTCTGACCGTTCAGGCTGACCACCAGACCGGCGAATTCCGGAAGATGCCTGGCCAGCGGGTCGTCAAAACTCAGCTTGCCTTCATCCGCCAGGATGGCGATGCACACCGACGTAATCGGCTTGCTCATCGAGGCTATCCAGAAGATGTCATCCGTCCGCATCTTCCGATCCTTGGCTATGTCCGTCCTGCCAACCGCGCCGATGTGTAAGATCCGATCCTTGGCGGCGATGAGCGTGACGATGCCGGCGGCCTCGCCTTTGTCGACGAACTCCTGCATCCGCGGCGCAATGGCCGAAAAGCGATCCGCCGGCTGCGCGCGCAGCAATCCGGCGGTGACGGCGATGCCCAGCAGGGGCGCCAGCGCCGAAAGGGCCCGCATCCTCTTGTGTAATCGCATATTCATCTGGATCGCCCGCTCACTCCAATTCGTCGCCCGGCGCGGGAGCGTTCCCTCGACCAGCCCGCTTCAGTATACGCTTTGCCCTTGGCACATCACCTCGCTCAGCGCGCTCACGGAAGTAGTCGTCGGTCCGGATGGCCGATAACTTCTCGGCTACGGCCACGTTGATGAACTGATTCAATGCGACGCCTTCGGTCTCGGCGACCCGGCGCACCTCGTCCAGCAGCGAAGCCTGCAAACGTAACGCCACGTTACTCCTTCTCATATCTCCGTCGTACCTCCCGCCACGCATCTCGCGGCCGCAACACGGGAATACCGAATCCGCGAGCGGCCACCGCGAGGTGGCGCACATTGAAAGTGACCAGCAGGTCGGCCTCGCCGTTAACCGCCGTCTCCAGTACCATCTCGTCCGCGGGGTCCTTCAGCATTGGGCGCCAGAGAAACCTCAGATACACGGGAATCAAGACCTTCGCCAGGGCGTCGAGGATTTCATTCACCTGCTCCGACGTCAGCCCACTCGCGTCCAGATGCTCCCGCCGGGTTAACACGGCTTCGTGCTCCACCATCAAAGGAACCGAAACGAGCACCTCGATCTCACGGTCCAGAGCGCCGATCAGTAGCTGCCTGGATGCGCCATGATCGCTTCGCAGCGCCGCCACAAGCACGTCCGTATCGAGGACAAGCCGCAAGAAGCCTCCGGGATTATGATATCACATGCGATAGCACAACCGTCCCTCAGACCTTCTGCACTCTCCGCAGGGTGAATAAATCGGGGCGCATGCTTTCCTTTTCGAAGCGCTTCCAATCGTCGTTGACGTGGATCAGTTTGCCGCTGATGTGGTTGGAACGTTCGGAGGCGAGGAAGAGCGCAAGCTGGATCTGCTTCTCGGGGGCCATGCCGCCGGTGATGCGCGACTGTTCGGCCTCTTCGATCTCCTTGCGGCCGGCGCGCGCTTCGCCGGCATGCAGAACCTCGTCGGTGATGTGGGTGTAGGTCCCGCCCGGGGCCATGGCGTTCACCTGGACATTTTGGTCGCGCACCTCTTCGGCCAAACACTCCACAAACCGGACCACGGCGGCTTTGGAAGCGGCGTAGGCGGTGAAATTCGGGCGCGGGTGACCGGCGCCCGGCCCGGCGATGGCGATGATCTTTCCCGAGCGCTTGGCCACCATGGCCGGCAGCGCCGCGCGGCACGCATTGGCCACGCCCTCCAGGTTGACGTCGATGGCTTCGCTCCACGCCTTAGGCTTGGAGGATAGGAACGGACCAATAGGCCCCCCCACGCCGGCCGCGCACACCAGGGCGTCGAGGCCGCCGAAGACCGCGCGCACGCGGTCCGCCGCCGCCATGACCTGCTCCAGGTCGCGCACATCCGCGCGGATGCGAAGGGCGCTCCCGCCGGCCTGCTCTATTTCGAGCTTGGCCAGATCCAATTCGGCCTGGCTGCGCGCCAGCAGGCCCACGCGCGCGCCCGCTTTCGCGAAACCGAACGCCAGCCGCTTGCCGATGCCCCGGCCCGCGCCGGTTATCAGAACGCATTTGTCGCGAAGAGAGGTCAACCGTCGGTCCTCCCGAAGTATTTTGGGCGATCCGGATACCCGGCCCCTGACGATTGTAATCCCCTTCGCGCTTCCGCGGCCCGTTATAATCGGCTTCAAATGCTGCTGGAGCTGGTGGTCGAGAATTACGCCGTGGCGGAACGCCTGCGCATCCACTTCCACTCCGGGCTGAATCTATTGACCGGCGAAACCGGCAGCGGCAAGTCGATTGTGGTGGGCGCCGTGGGATTGCTGCTGGGCGGGCGCGCCTCCGCCGACGCGATTCGCACCGGCGAGCCGCGGGCGCGTGTGGCGGGCAT
>Ga0181517_10003768_pt1 | contig 14235 bp, 10 predicted proteins | sample PEATcosm2014_Bin_31_FD_119748 | JGI IMG/M metagenome (GOLD analysis project Ga0181517, IMG submission 119748) | Peatland microbial communities from MTU Mesocosm Facility, Houghton, MI, USA - PEATcosm2014_Bin01_30_metaG | ecosystem: Environmental > Terrestrial > Soil > Wetlands > Peat | place... | reverse complement strand
CGTGCTTAGTTGACTGGCGTGCTTAGTTGACTGGCGTGCTTAGTTGACTGGCGTGCCTACTTGACGATCGTTATGGCCAGGCGGATCGCCGGCATTTGGTAGCCGAGGGCCAGGCCCGGATAGTCCTTGGCATAGGTGAGCACCGGCACCATCCCGTACGGGGTGCTGGCGAAGGAGGGCGACAGCGAGTAGAGCATCGGGTACATGTCGATCAAGTGGACCCCCGGGCCTCCGGTGGCGTTGAGGTGCAGGACGACGTCCCCGTTGGAGTTGAAACCGCAGCCGTAACCGATGTAACTGTTGTCGTAATCGACACCGACGGTGTTGTCCAGCTGCGTCCAGCCCACGCCCTCCAAGTGGATGGTGAAGGACTGGCCCTCCTTTAGGAACAGCGAGGACACGCCCTGGCCGACGACGCTTTCCTTCACGTAAAACGGCACTTGCGCTATCAGCTGGCCACTTTGCATGAGCTGGACAACGTGCCAGCCGCCCAGTCCGTCGGGGACGGTGATGGTGCTTTGCAGCGAGCCGCCGGCGGGAGCCGCCGAGCCCAGGGGTGTAGAGGCGAATATCCAGCACGTGCTGGCGCAGTCGACGCGGTTACCCACCACCGTCGACCAGACCAGGCTTACGGGGGCGGACGACGAGAGACCCGTTGCGCTGAGCGCGACCTTGGTGTCCACCGGTCCGCTCGTCGATGCCAGGGTGGCGTCCACGTTGCTGTTGACGGCCAGCCCACTGGCGTCCAGGGTCGTGCGGGCACTGACCGTGGGGGCGACGTTGACGGGCCAGTCGATGGAGGGACCAGGAGCCGCTTTGTCCTGGGTCACGGTGAAGATGACCTTGGCGCCGTTGGTGTAGGGGATCGGCGACTGGGGCACGTTCAGGTAGAGGTAGCTGATGGCGTTACCGATCTGGATGACGTGCTTGCCCACCGACCCCGCCGCCCGGATCATCACCTGGGCCGTGCCCCGGGTCCAGTTGGCCATGAGCTCGCCCACGTAGTGGTTGTCGTAGAGCAAGGAGGCGCCGCCCGTGTAGAGGGTGGGGCCAAGCCCGCTATACGTGATCGTGATCGGCGTGCCCACCGGCCCGCTCGTCGGGCTGACGGTAACCGTCCGCAGCGTGATGAAACCGCCGTGGGCGACCTCGGTCCCGTTGACCACGGCGTAGATGTCATGCACCCCGCCCCAGTCGACCGGCGCCTTCAGGGACAGCTTGAACGAGCCGCTGGCGTCGGTAGTCGTCGTGGTCAGAGCCACGGTGAGCAGCGTGTCGGACCGGCCCAGGTAGTTCACGGTGTCGGGCTCGGTCTGTACCTGCCAGGTGGCGTCGGCCGTGGACCACGTGAGCTCGACCTTGGCATTGGGCGCCAGCTGGGAGCCCGAGATGGTGATGGGGGTGCCGGCCACGCCCTGGTCCGGGGTCACGTCGAGGATCCCCATGTTCTCGCTCGCCTGGGTGGGGTCGACCACGGGGCCGGGCAGCGGGGAGACGCCGGGGATGGCGGGGGACTGGAGGACGGTCGTCGCCGGGTTGGCCGAGGAGGCCGGCGAGGTGCCGGCGGAGCTGCTCGCCGGAACCGTAGTTGAAGTCGACGTCGTCGAGGTTACTGTCGTCGAAGAGCCCTGGGCGGAGCTCATGGCCGCGGAGCCGAGGAACAGCACCGCTGTCACCGCTCCGACCAGGATGGCTCCGAGTTTCTTGCTACTCAATTGCAGTGTCATACAGGTTTCCCTTTCTCAGTTGCGGGCAAAAAGCTGTCTAGAGCCGCCCGGGTCGGGTCATGGGTGTGGCGGGATTGTGTGAGTGCGCCGGGGACATACACGCCCGGAACTAAACAGGGTGGCTACCTGTCGGCCAACAGACCGGCGGGCAGCCACCCTGTCGAGGAAAAGGGTTTGGTAACCCCTAGGCCTTGACGATTGTGAGCTGTGACGGGGGCGCCAGGCCGATCTGGCTGAAGGTGCCGGACTCTTGCGGGACTGCCGGGGACGTCGCCGTCGCCGGGACCGCCGTGGTGGTGACGTGGACCCAGAAGTCAACGATGCCCATCGGGTAGGTCTTGCCTACGGTCCAAGCTGCAGTCCAGTAAGACGCCTTGCCGTGGGTGCCGTAAACCAGGGGGATCCGGGTCAGTCCAGGCACTTTTACGTAGGCGTTGAGGACGGTGTCGGCCGTGAGGTCGATACCGCCGGCGGCGGCATTGACTCCGTCCATGCGGAACACGACAACTTGGCCGGGCTGGAACAGGTTCGTCTGGGCGCAGCCGGCCGCCGGTGCTGGGTTACTGCCCGCCCCGGTGACGGTGTCCACGTACAGGAACACCTTGTGCACACCCGTGCCCTGAGCCGGCGGCCCGAGCGTGGTGGTCGTCGTGGGGGCGGCCGCCGTGACCGGGGCCGCAAATGCTGCGGCGCTGCCGAAGGCGATGGTCATCGTGGCCAGGCCCATAGCCGCTGTCCCGAGGCCGATCCTTGTCATGAGCTTGTTCATACTGCTATCTCCTCTTTTCGTTCGGATCATTTTCATTCGTTTCACTCGAAATTCCGGTCCCCGAGTTGTGGGTTAGCCCTTGAGCGCCAATTTCCCGGTGAGGACGACCGTGTAAGAGCCGTTCTGAGAGCCGCTTGTGCCGCCGAGCTTGAGGGTGCCGTTGAACTTGAGGGTGCCGCTGGCACCGCTGCCCTTAGCCGTGCCCCCGGTGACTTGGGCGAGGCCCGTGAACGTCACCGTTACCGGGCCGCTCTCACCACTGCTGCAGCCGCTGGACTTGGACTCGACCACTTTCAAGTTGAGCTTGGCGGCGGCGCCCGCGATGCTCCCGGTACCGGTGAAGGGGTCGCACTGGGCCGAGGAGGACGACGTGCCCTTACCGCTGATCGTGCTGGCGCCGACGAGGGTGCCCGTGCCTTTGCCCGTGACCGACGAGATCGTGACGACGCCGTTGTCTATGAGCAGAGCAGCATTGCCCTTGTAATGACCGGAGAACGACACAGCCTTGCCGGCGGCCTGCCTGTTTGCCTGGGCGGCGGTGGCGTTGGCCGACGATGCGGTGGCGGTCGCGGTGGCGACGAGCATGAGAGCGAAGGCCGCGCCGGTCATGGCGCGGGCGTAACCCCTGGCGCTCCGGCTGGTCCGGCGAGGGTGGTTAAGTGACCCGTCTGGATGGCTTTGTCGCGTTCTTATCTGCACGCTGATAACACTAAGAGCAGCCCAGCAGGGGTCACTAGGGCCGGATGTCCCATTCCACTAAGGCAAACTGCCCTCAAGGCCTAAGGCCGCCACTTGGTATTGCCCCCTAAATTTTGTATGGCATGCCTAACCTGAGTTATTCACTGAGGTGAATGCATATCCAGCGGCTCAACCAGCAGTGGCAGGCCGAGAGCGCCCAAGAGGCCAGCCCACTGCCGGAGGGAAGTGCGGCCGGCCGTGGGCGGGGACAGTCAGGCTTGTTTCTTGTGGCTCCTGCGGGCCCGGTCCGCCCAGATCACCATCACCAGGCCGATGACGATCACGACGATACCCAGGGCCGTGTACTGGCCGTGCCCGGTCATTCCCGACCCGTGCAGCGCGCCGGTGCCCTGCGCCACCCATACCGCGCCCACCACGCAAAGCACGGTGCCGATGATCCCTCGAACCCACATGTCCGGCTCCGATCTTCTGGGACCGCAGGGCAACGCCCCGGGCGAACTCCGCTAGTTGGTACGGGGCCGAGGGGCGGAGGGATTGGGCCGGGCACAAGACGCAGTCCCTGCTCGGCCTCGGCGTTACCAGGAAAGAATTAGATGGGCACGCCAAGTGCCCCCGCCCAGGGAAGGGCTGGGGCACTTTGACCCGGGGACGGGTGGTGTGGGAAGGAAGGCTGGGGCCGCTTTGCCCAGGGCCCGGCTAGATCTGCTTCAGGACGACCCCGTGCGCGCCCAGGGCGATGGCTTCGATGGCCTTGACGTCGACCCTGGCCACCCCGAGGTCGTGGGAGACTTCACCGAGCTGGGCTGTATAGGTCCTTATCTGGGTCTCGTTGCCGGGATAGCCGGCCGGGGTGAGGGCCAGGGCGCCGGCTGAAACGCCGGTGGTCAACGACGTGGCCGCCGTCACCTGGGCGTTGATGTTAGCCAGTAGGACCGCGGCGCGGGACCGGTTGAGCTCGCTGACCAGCGGGCTGATCTCGCTGGCCAGGCCCGTATAGCCGGTTTCGACGACGCTGTCGTTGTCAGCCGCCATGACCAGGTTGGTCTGGGCGGTGACCACCAGGTAGACCCTTTCGTCGTCGATCATGGCCTGCTCGATGACGGCGAGCTGGGCATCGGTAGTTGCCGCCTGCGCATTGGTGTAATCGGTGACCAGGGCGGTCTGCTCGTTGGTGATTATGGTGCCGAGGGCAGCGCGGTCAGAGGTGGTGACGTTGGCGGCGTCGGCAATTTCGGTCCCGAGCAGGACCAGCTGGACCTGACGGGCCGTTATCCTATTTTCCAAGGCTACCTGGGCCCTTTGGAACTGGGAGAGGGCCGGGGCGACCAGAGGTTGTGCCTGTACCGAGGGGGCGAACGCGGGAAACATGCCTGCCGCGGCGATCAGGGCGATTACGGTGGCTTTGGTGCGGTGTGGGTTCATATAAGGCACCGTAAAACGGGTCTGTGAAGAGGCTATGAAGTCGAATTGATGGCTGCGTGATGGTTGGTCAATTGAGCCGGGCCGTACAACAGCCTGGTGCGCGTCACCTTGTGGGGGGTGGGTTTTTTCCTAGTGGGCGCGTACGCGACGACTGGTGGTTGCGCCGACCGGGGGGCCGGAGCGTTCTGTGCCGGCTTCCTCGGGCCCCACCAGCGGTACCTGGACGACGAAGCGGGCCCCGGGAGCGCCGTCTTCGACCCACACCGTGCCGCCGTGCGCCTGGACGATCCCCCGGACGATGGCGAGGCCCAGCCCCGCCCCCGTGCCCTCGTGGGTACGAGCCGAGTCGAGCCGTACAAACCGCTCGAAGACGCGCTCACGGTCGCGGGGCGGGATGCCCGGCCCATCGTCGGTAACGCTCAAGCGGACCCGGTCGCCGTGACTGCTGACGGCGAAGGCCACTCGGCGTTCCGCATGACGTTCGGCATTGTCGGCCAAGTTGGCGACGACGCGCGTTAGGTGGGCCTCGTCGCCCAGCACCCGCGCCGCGCCCACTCCGGCCACAGACACCTCGACCCTGCCCCTGGCCCGTAGACGGTCGGCGTGGAGGAGGGCGAGGTCGTCTAGGTCCACGTGGCCCAGGTGGAGCGATAGGACGCCCTCGTCGAGACGGGCGAGGGTCAGGAGCTCATCGACCAGCTGGCTCAGGCGGTCGACCTCGTCGATGGAGCCTCGCAGCAGGGCGCCGGTGGTGTCCCCGGGGTGCTTGAGAGCTACTTCGAGCTGCGCCCGCAGCGAGGCCAACGGGTTGCGCAGTTCGTGAGAGACGTCGGCCACCAGCTGGCGCTGGCGGTCGGAGGACAACTCGAGCCGTCCGAGCATGGCGTTCATGGTCCGCGCCAGACGACCGATCTCGTCCTGCACCGGGGGCTCGGGCACCCGGCGGTGCAGGTCCATGGCCGACAACCCGGCAACCTGGGAACGGATGGCTTCGACGGGGCGCAAGGACCACCCCGTGAGGGCCCAGACCAGGAAACCCACCAGGAAAGCGAGGGCCGGGAGGGCGATGCCCAGCACCAAGGTGATGAGCTCAAGGGCGTGGTCGGCGGCACCGAGCGAATCGGCCACGAGCACGGTCCCGACCACCCCGGCCGAGTGGACGCCGACGGCGGCGACCACGAACCGGGAGTCGAGGTCGAGGTCCACGTGGGTGAAACGGCGCACATGGAGCACGACGCCGACCCGGGTGGCCTCGACGCCCGGGCGCGGCGTCAGGTCCACCATCGGGCTCTGCCCGGCGATGTTGCGGCTGGACGCCACCACTACGCCTTGGGGCCCGATGAGCTGAGCCGCCATATCCTCGGCCGAGACCGGGAGGTGCACGGGCAGGTGCGGTCGTGACGCGATCTGGGAGGTGAGGTCGAACGCCTCGGCTTCGGCTGTGGCAGTGGCACTCGTATAGAGCGAGCCTCGGAGGACGGCGATAACGCCGAGCCAGCCCAGTAGGAACACCAGGCCCACGATCAACAGCGTGACGGCGGCCGCCCGGACCCTTACCGACCCCAACCAGGGCCAGGGCGTCAACCGGCGACGGCCAGCGTTGCCCTCCGGGCTACTTCTGGTGCTCATCGATGAGGCGATAGCCGAAACCCCTCACCGTTTCGAGCGACCGTCGGCCAAAGGGGGCGTCTATCTTCTTTCGGAGATAGCTGACGTAAACCTCGAGGATGTTAGGGTCCCCATTGAACTCCGGGCCCCAGATCCGGTCCATGAGCTCTTCTTTCGAGACGGCCTCCCCTCTACGGGAGAGGAGGACGCCCAGTATGTCGAATTCTCGTCGTGAGAGCATTATCTCATCGTCACCGCGCGTACAACGACGTTCCCGGTGGTCCAGGACGAGGTCCCCGCAGCGCAGCACGCTCGGTTCGTCCTCACCTCCATGGGCACCCCGCCTCGCCAGGGCGCGCAGGTGGGCGTGCAGCACAACGTAGGAAAAAGGTTTTGTCAGGTAGTCGTCCGCGCCCGCGTCCAACGCTTCGGCCTGGTCCCACTCCCCGTCCTTGGCCGTAAGCATCAGGATGGGCGTCCAGATGGCCTGCTCCCGCAGCCGGGCGCAGATCTGGAAGCCGTTGACGTGGGGAAGAAGTATGTCGCAGACGATGACGTCGAAGCTCTGCTCCTGAGCGAGCCGTAGCCCCTCGCTCCCCGTGCTGGCGGCCATCACATCGTGGCCGTCGGCCCGGAGGCCCTGGCACAGCGCCTCCCTGAGGCGGTCCTCGTCTTCGATGAACAGGATCCGCACACCGTCTCCGTTTGCGTCAGTCCCCGGGCCCGGGTATGCGAAGGAAACTATCGGACCGGCCCCGAAAGGACTGCTCGCCCGGCACCTGTACCGGGCCGGCTGCTCGACCACCAGCACAACCACGCCACGTGCCTGGAGGGGGCGGGCAACCGCTCCGCCCGCCAGGGCCCGGCCTGCCCCCCCGGCCAGTGCTGGGGGGAGCCGAGCCGCGAGGGCTCATAAGACAGGGCGTCGCCGAGGGCCTTGGCCAGGGCCTCCTTGGCTGCCCACAGAGAGGTGAGGTAGTTGTCCGGGTCAGCCGCTCGCTCGGGTGCCGAGCGTTCCTCGGGCGCACAGATGAGGTCTGCTAACGCAACGTCGTAGGCCTCGACCCGCTCGATGTCCGTCCCGACCGGTTGGCGGTGCCAGGCAACGAGAGCGTAGGGGTAGCGGTACGAGCGCGCTGTGTGCGGTGCACCGCAATCACGGCTGAGACGGCGGGCCCATTCGCGCAGGCCCATCGGGCTCAGGCCGGCGGGCCGGGCGTCGAGCAGGAAGGCCCGGGGCACGTCTGGGAGGTCCTGTCCATAGACGACCTTGGTCCCGTTCACGGGCAGTCACCAGCTCTGCACGGGAGCACCGTGCCAGGAGGTGTGGGCGGGAAGGCGTTCTCCGCGCATCACGACAGAGCGCGCCCCGACCGTGCACCCGCGTCCGAGCACAGTGTCGGGCAGCACGGCGCTGCTCGGCCCCAGCGTTGACCCGCTCTCCAGCCGCGCCGGGCCCATGTTGAGCACCCGGTCGTGGAAAAGGTGGGTCTCGATACAGGCGCCACGGTTGACAGCGCAGCCATCGCCCAGGTCGACCAGGTCGAACTCGGTGATGGCGAGCGTCTCGAACCAGACGCCCTTTCCGACCCTGGCGCCCATGGCCCTTAGGTAGGCGGGGACCAGGGGCGACGCCAGGGCCGTCGAGAGGAGCCATGCCCCGGCCAGTTGCTCCTGGCACGTATTGATGATCTCGTCGCGCCACACGAAAAAAGACCAGAACGGGTGCTTCTCGGGCTTGTAGCGCCCCATGAGGCACCACTTGGCGGCGATGGTGAAAATGACGGCGCCCAGGCCGCCGGCCAGGACCACGAACGGGGCACCGATGACGAGCCCGGCAGCTCCGGCGCTTGTGCAGAGGCTTTGTAGCGCCAGGAACACGAGGGCGCCGAGCACGACCGAGACCGTGGCGGGGAGCAGGATGCGCACCAGTTCCACGGCCCCTCGGGCCAGGACCAACCGTTTCCTGGGCTCTGTGGTCCGCGACGGGTCAGCCTGCTCGGGCACCCGAGGGAACTCGATGGGCGGCAACCCGAACCACGAGGTGCCGTCGGCACTGGACGGCGGGGGGGAGGACAAGACCCCGACGAGGCTGTCGTTGCCGAGGCGGGTGCCGCCCCGCACGATGGCACCGTTACCGAGGAAGGTACGGCTCCCGACCTCGATCGGCCTGATCTCGATCTGCCCGCCGCGGGCCCGGGCCCCGGCGAAAACGACTTCGTCAGCCGCGAAGCTCGTCTCACCCACCCTCACCAGCCGGTTCAGACCGAGCGAGGTCGAGATCTCGGTCCGCTTGCCGACCGAGATGCCAAGCAGGCGCAGCCACGACCGGGTGTAGACGCTCAGGTACAAGGGGAACAGGATGCCCTGCGAGCGGGTCATCGCCGCCCCGCTCAACCACAGCGCCCACGCCGTGAGCCCGTTCTCGGGATGCTGGCCGGGCTTGACGAGCGGCGACACACTGCGTACGACAAGCGCGGTGAGCAGGGCGTAAGTGACCATGAACAGGATGGCGACCAACGGTGCGTCGACTAGCAGCGAAACGGCGGCTCGCTCCGGCGAGGCCAGGCTCCCGAGCGTGCCCAGCACCACGATGCCGGGAACGGCGGCGACCATTGGTAAGGCACTGAGGATGGTGATGCCCAGGGCGTACAGCATCCTCGGGGCCCGGTACCCGCCGGCCCGGCCGGGCCTGTCGGGGCCAGCGCTCTCGAGCGGCTCGCCGGCCCCGACAGGCCATTCCTCGCCGGCGCGGCCCTCCCGGCGCGCCGGCGAGCCTGACCAGCGCTCGCCCGCCGGCACCGTCCCGGTGACAACGCTGCCGGGTTCGACCTCGGCGCCGGCCCCGATGTCCGCCCCGGGCATGAGGACCGTCCGGGCGCCGACCCGTGCGCCCTCCCCGATGTGGATCTCGCCGACGACGAGTTCCCGGCCCTCGACCCACCAGCCGTGCACGTCCACGTCGGCCTCGAGGGACGCACCGGCGCCGATATGGAGCAGGCTGGTCGGCGGCGGAAGGGCCCTCAGGTTCGCCCCTTTACCGACGTCGGTGCCGGTCAGGCGGGCGTACCGCGCCGTCCACGGCGTGCCCGCCAGGATGTCCAAGTGGAAGACTTGGGCCAGGCGCTCGACGAACCACAACCGGCAGGCCAGCCAGCCCTGGCGGGGGTAGCGCCCGGGGCGGAGCCCATGCAGAAGGCCCCGCCGGGCGGCGACCACGATGGCGGCCCGGCCCGGGGCGCTCGAGACCAGGAGCCAGGCGGCGACCACGATGGCCCAGCCGGGACGCAGCCCGTACCCTTCCCACTGGTTGTAGGCCAGGATGCCGATAACCCATTGCAGGCTGGCCAGCATGACGAGCACGAGCACCCCGAGGAGCTGGACGACGCCCCAGACCGGGCGGCCCGGTGGCGGCGGGGCCTTGTGTTCTTCTGTCGAGCCCAGGTGGTCGAGGCGGTCGGCCAGCTGGCCGAGGCGGCGATGATGGTAGACGTCGGCCACCGCGGTGGCCGGGAACTGGGCCCGCAAGATCGAAACGAGCCTGGCCACGGCGAGGGACGTGCCCCCTAGCTCGAAGAAGTCGCTGTCGGCAGACAGGGGCAGCGGGCCCAGCTGCTCGGCCCATCTCTCCGCCAACCATGCCCTCGTCCCGGTCAGCTCAGCCCGGTACCCCGCGGCCGGGGCGGCCGGCCCGCCTACGTGTGCCCCCGTGCCGGGTGGCGGCCAGGGGAGCGCCTTGCGGTCCACCTTCCCCGAGCCCTTCAGGGGGAGCATGTCCAGGCGCACGACGATCGGGACGATCCCTTCCGGGAGCCGCTTGGCGACGAACGCCCTGACCTCCGCCGGGTCGACGTCCCCCGAAACGTAACCGACGAGGATTTGGTTGTGGCCCGTCGTCTCGCGGACGGCGGCGGCGGCGGCCCGGACCCCCGGTGCGGCGCACAGCTGCGCGTCGATCTCCGCCAGCTCGATGCGGCGCCCGCCGAGCTTCACCTGGTCGTCGCGCCGGCCCATGAACTCGAGGCCGGCGGCCACTTGGCGGACCATGTCGCCGGTCCGATAGGCACGCTCCCAACCGAGATGGGGGAGGCCGGCGTAGCCGCGGGCGTCGAGCACGGGGTCGATGTACCGGCCAAGGCCCACCCCGGCGATCACGAGCTCCCCGGGCTCACCTTGGGGGACCGGGCGACCGCCCTCGTCTACGACGGCCACCTCCCAGCCCGGGAGCGGCTCGCCTATCGTCACCCGCTCCCCGGGGTAGACGCGAGCAGCCGTGCTGACGACGGTCGCTTCCGTGGGCCCGTATGTGTTCCAGACCTCCCGGTCCCGGGCCAGTCGCCAACCGAGCTCAGTAGGGCAAGCCTCGCCACCGAGAATGAGCAGTCGGACGCGGGCGATGACGTCGTCGTCCCACATCGATGCCAGGGTCGGCACGGTCGATACGACCGTGATGCCCCGCTCCACCAGCCAGGGGCCGAGGTCTACGCCCGACTGCACGACCGAGCGGGGGCAGGGCACCAGCGCGGCACCGTTGCGCCACGCCAGCCACATCTCTTCGCAGCTGGCGTCGAAACCGACCGACAGCCCGGCCAGGACCCGGTCGTCGTCGTAAACGTCCCACAGTGTGGCCTCGGCGTCGACGAAGGCGGCTGCAGCCCGGTGGCTGACCGCCACGCCTTTGGGTGTGCCGGTAGAACCCGAGGTGAAGATGAGCCAGCAGTCGTCCAGTGGCCTGAGGCGGCCCTTCGGACCGCCCCCAGGCCGTCGGCTGGTGAGCGACAAACCCGCGCCAATGACGGCGCAAACGTCCGCTTCACCCCAAACCTGTTCCACCCTGGCGGTCGGGTCGGCGAAGTCCACCGGTACATAGGCCGCGCCGGCCAGGAGCGTGCCGATAATGGCGATGTAAAGATCCGCCGTGCCGCTCGGCACCCGGACGCCGACCCGGTCGCCGCGGCCTACTCCGGCGGCCGCGAGACGGACGGCTAGCCGACGCGCCTCCTTGTAGAGCTGACGGTAAGTGCAGCGCCGAGCGCCGTCGTCGAGCGCCACCCGGACCGGCCACCGCGCCACCGATGAGGTGAAGATGTCGACCAGCGTGCGGGGCGGCGGGCTCATGGGGACGTCCGGCAGTCCCTGCCCCGCCCCGGGCCCGGCGCTGAAGTCTTCGCCGACCTCGAACAGGGCCGACGCCGGACCTCCTACCTGAGCCATCACGACCTCGGTGCCCGCCCGCGAGCGCCAGAGCTCAACACCAGGCGGTCACCGGTCCCCCCCGAAAGGAACGTCGCCTTTGTCGCATCTAAGCCTGGGGAAATCTTGACCATAATTACGCTAACAACGAGATTATGCATCGCAAAATCACTGTAGACATTTACGGCTTCAATAGGTGCGCGCCCATCGCGCTCTTCCGATTTTCTTTCAGCCTTCTCTAAGGCGGGCTTTCAGGCTTGTCGGGCGGGGCTCGGCGCTGCTTTAGCGGTGCTTTCAGCATTCTTTCAGGCGGTACTTTCAGACTTTTTTCAGGCGGCGCTTTCAGCGTTTTTTCAGGATGACAGCCGGCAACGGGTTATAGGCGCCCCACCAGGCCACGCCGGTTGGCAAGGTGACGGCGACGAGCGGCCAAGCGACGGCGACGTCGCGCCCGAAGAGTTGAGCGGGGACCGGCGAGAGGGTATTAGGAAGGGACCGACGGTGCCGGGGCGCTGCCGTACGGGTCGCGGACGTGCCCGTTGGTCGCGCCGCGGTCAGCGGCTGTGGCCGGCGGTACGTACGGAGACCCGGGACGCACCTTCCCCGGTCGCCGCAGCGCGCCAGCCGCCATGGTGCGGCCGAACTCCCACATGAGCCCCGAGCCACTGTGCGCGTCCTTGAGCACGTCGTCCAGAGCGGCCACAAAGTAATCGATCTCCTCCTGCCCGCAAATAAGAGGAGGGAGTAGCTTCACGATGTTCACGTTGTCTGCTGCCACCTGGGTCAGGATGCGGTGCCGGTGGAACAGAGGCACCACCATCATCTGCGAAAAGATCGCCGTCCGAAGGTGCTCGAGACCGTTGAACCGCCGGCGCAGCGCTTTGGACTGCGGCGGGCCGAACTGTAGGCCGATCATGAGGCCCTTGCCCCGCACCTCATGGAACATTTCGTAGTTTTCCACCAGCGGCGCCAGCGCCGTTTGGAAGGCCTCTCCCGCCCAGCGCGCCCGCTCGATGATGTTTTCCTCGTCGAAGGTGGCCAGGGTGGCGAGCCCTGCCACCATCGCCAATTGGTTGCGGCCGAAGGTGGTCGAATGTTTAAACGCCTTCTCGATAGAGCTGAACACCGACGAGAAGACGCGCTCTGAGGTCAGTACGGCGCCAACCGGGATGTACCCCCCGGACAAGGCTTTGGAGACGGTAATGATGTCTGGTTCGAGATCCCAATGCTCGAAGCAGAGGAACTTCCCGGTCCGGCCGAGGCCCGTCTGCACCTCGTCGGTCACCAATAGCGTCCGGTGCTCCCGGCAAAGCTCCTGAGCCTCTTTCCAGTACTCGGGCGGCGCCATGTAGACGCCTTTGCCTTGTATGGGCTCGACGATGAACGCGGCTACGTCCCGCTTTTTGAGCTCGCGGCGAAGTGCCTCGATGTCGGCGAACGGGACGGCTTCGCACCCCGGCAGTAGCTTGCCGAACCCCTGGCGGAACTCCGCGCCGCCATTGAGGGCGAGGGCGCCCGTGCTGAGGCCGTGGAAGGCGTGCTCGGCGAAGAGGATCCGTGGCCGCCGGGTGGCCTGACGGGAGAACTTTATGGCTGCCTCGATGGTCTCGGCACCCGAGTTGCAGAAAAAGACGCGGTCGATGTTGTCCGGGCACCGGCGGACGAGCTGCTCCGCCAGAAGCCCCGGCAGCAGGGCGCAGTCCATCTGGACCATGTTGGGAAGATCGAGGTCTATCGCCTGGTGGAGCGCCGCCTTCAGGGCAGGGTGGCTGCGGCCGAGGGCGTAGACACCGAACCCGGAGAGCAGGTCGAGGTACCGGTCGCCCTCGGCGTCGTAAAGGTAACAACCTTCTCCGCGCACATAGAAACGGTCGAACCCGATGGTCTTGAGCGCCCGGACCAGCTGGGGGTTTAGGTGCTCGTCGTGGAGAGCGAAGTTCTCCCCATGACGCGCACGCAGCAGGTCCGCCAGATCGAACGGCATACTTCTCCTTAACGGCTCGGTCGCAAGCACGTCACACGGGAAGTGCGCGGGGTCACGACGCACGGGCTACTGGTTGCTCGGCGGACGAGCCTCTCAATGATCGTCAACTGCACACCTAGGATAGCCTCTCCCCCCGCGCCGCCCCAAGGCCCAAGCCAGGCCGGGGCCCTGGGGCGCCCTTCCTGCCCGCCTTGTCAATTTGGCCAGCCGCGGCGCGGCAGTGCAGGACGATCTCGCCGAACCCCGGGTCGCGCAAAGTCCGATTTGCGGCCTCGACCCCTCCCACCAGGTCGTCGCCGTGCAGGTCGTCAGTGCCGAGCCAGCGCAGAGAACTCCTGGGCTGGGGGTGCAGGGCAGGACGAGGTCGGCTCCCGCCTAGTGCTTCTTGGGGGCGGTCTTGCTGGCGGCTGCGGTCGTCGTGGCGGAGGCCTTGGCGTGTGCGACGGTCGTCGTGGGGGGCCCGCCGATGCATACCGCGAACGGGAAGTAAAGCGAGTTGACGAAGTCGAGGACCGTGCGGAGCTGGGAGGGAGAGGTGTACATCGCTCTGAGGCCGAGAGCGTGGTGCGCGTCGAGGAGGAGCGCGATGCCGGCGAGGTACCGGTGGGGGGTGGACGTGTTGTAGGTGACGAAGTACCCGGTGACGCCGCAGGCCACGAAGATCCGCGAGCTGGTCTGGGACACCCCGGCGCCCTGGGCGGCGGCCGGCAGTTTGGCCAGGCTGGGGGCCGTCGTGATGACGACCTTCTCGGTGGGCGAGGGGGAGCGGAAAGTCACCCCGGTACGGGGAGCACCGGCATGCGTCCAGCCCGGGGGGTAGAGCACGCCGAAGG
>Ga0181517_10003767_pt1 | contig 14236 bp, 14 predicted proteins | sample PEATcosm2014_Bin_31_FD_119748 | JGI IMG/M metagenome (GOLD analysis project Ga0181517, IMG submission 119748) | Peatland microbial communities from MTU Mesocosm Facility, Houghton, MI, USA - PEATcosm2014_Bin01_30_metaG | ecosystem: Environmental > Terrestrial > Soil > Wetlands > Peat | place... | reverse complement strand
TTCCCGAACGGGACCATTCCCCGATGCTATGGCGCCGCGTCGCCACGGCGTGGCGGGGAGCGGCTATTCGAGGGCGGCAGGGAACCCGAACGTGGGCGCCTGGGGCGGGGAGGCGACGTAGAAATGGGCCGACCAATCGTCCTCCTCCTTGCCGTTGACCCTCACCTGCCAGCGGTAGATCCCCGGGGACAACGGCAATCCGGTGGGCAGTTCCATCATGGACGAGGCCCGGCCGGGAAAGCCGGTGGGGACGCCCGAGGGACTGGGGACCATGAGCGTCTGCTCCAGGCGCACCGCCTGGGGCCCGGTCGGCCCGGGGATCTCGACGACATCGCCGTCCTCGGTGAGTAGCTCTATCTCGAGCGTGAGGGACCTGTTGCACATGGCCAGCTCGGCTTCGATCAACACCACGACCACCTGGGGCCCGCTAAGCAGCGGCTGGGCGCCCTCGCCCATGGGAGGCCCCATGGGACGGCGCAACTGGGTCACCGCCCAGCCCACGTTGAGCAGGCTCAACGTACCGTTGTGAGGGTTCTGGGCACCCTTTTCGGCCAGCAGGACGTAGATCTTCACAACAGCCACCGTAGTGGCGCCGTTAGCTCAGGTCCTCGTCGTCCTTGCCCCGGGGCCGGCCTCCCACGCTCCACCACTTCCCCCCGTCGGGACGACGCAGGCGGCCCCACGGATCGGGGCCGACGACCTCGGGGCCGACGCCGGCGCCATCAGGCCCCTGCCGCCCCCACCGGTCGCGCATGAGGCGGCGCAGGCTCTGGACCAGTGCCACCCCGGTGGCGAGCATGATCACGAAGCCCACCAGGCCCAGGACCCACGAGAAGGCGAAGGAAAGCGACAACGCCAGCAGCCCGACGACGAACCCGGCCACCGCCCGCTTGGCGTTGCGGGCCGCCTCCCGGCTGTCGGCCGGCACGCGCAAGGACCGAGCGAGGCCGCGCTCCTGGTGGAACTGGCGCTCGATCTGCTGGAGGATGCGCTGTTCGTGTTCTGAAAGTGGCACCAGTTTTAGACCTCCGTGCCAACCCTCATTCGTTGTCCCTCGTCAGTCGTCGTACGCTCGCCACTTGCCGCAAAGGCTCCTGGCCCAAGACCCCACGGTACACCAGAGCGACCATTTTTAGACCTCGCCCTACCGGCGGCCGGGCACGGCGCCCTCCAGATGCTCCGGCCCAATGCTCCGGGCCAATGCGCGGGCTCAGCGCGGCTTCAGCTGCGCCAGCGCGTAGACGGTCGTCATCGAGCCCAGCCACCCGGCCCACATCACGGGCGTGTACTCGTCGTCGGGGCTGGTGCTCGATGGGTAGCCCTGCCAGTACGAGGTGTTCGCCTGGAACCAGGCCCCGCCGTACCACAGTGGGACCTCGGGGAGGGCCTGAAGGAAATCGGTCTCGAGCTGGGCGTAGATCTGCTGCGCCGCCTTGGTGTCCGAGAGCGGGGTCACCGCCGCTTTTTCGACCAAAGCCCAGGCGGCGGGGTCGGAGTAACGCTCGGCATTGACGCCCGGCTGCTGGTGGCTCTGGAGGGGCAACTGGTACACCGAGTCGAAGTAGGTCCATGGCGTCGAGCTGGGCGCCGGGCCGCTGTCGATCACCATGTCGTAGTTGCCATCGGCGATATCAGAGTCCCGCTGCCCGAGCGGTTTTACGACCACCGCGACGTGCACTCCGACATTGGCCAGCTCCTGGGTGATCGTGGTGGCCGCGTTGACCTGGTCCGTCCAGCCGCCGGGCACCTCGAGGGCAAGGTGCTGGCCCCGGTACCCGGACTCCTTCAGGGACTTCTTGGCCATCGAGACCGAGTAGGAAAACCCGTACCGGTCCACCGCTTTGCTGTCCACGTAGGCCCCCAGGTCAGGCAGGAGGCCGGTCGGGCCGGCCACAGTGACCGCGCCGGTGTAGACGCCGGAGACTATGGTCTTGGGGTCCAGGGCGTAGGCGACCGCCCGGCGGAAGTCCACATTGTTCATTGGTGCTCGGGCCGTGTCCATTTCCAGCCATTCCGTGGCGGCGGGGAGCATGTAGGGAGAGCCCGGGTAATAGGTCTTGATGTCGTACCCGCCCGTCCTGGCAGTGGCCAGGGCGGGGATGCCCCGCAGGAGCTGGTTGCTCCAGTCGGTGCGGCCGTTGAGCAGGTCCGACAGCTCAGTCCCGCTCGAGCCGCTGACCACCGCGCACAGGTACTCGAACTTGAACGACAGCCGTAACTGGGCCGTGGCCCACCAGTGGGGGTTGTCGCGGTAGCAGGCGCCGGTGGGCTTCGTCGTCGCCAGCAACATCGGGCCCGTCGAGACCGGGGACATGTTGGTGCTGCCCAAGGCCGCCCCCGGGGCGAGGTGGGACCACCCGGCCTGCGACAAGACCGGAGCGTGCCAGAGGAACTCCTGCCAGGGGGCGTAGCCGACCGGTGTCTTGAACTCGACAGTGACCGTCCCACCGTTGGCGGTCGCCTTCTGCACGCTGGCGGCGTCGGCATGGAACGGGTCGGCGTCGTCGGTCGCCGCCAGGTTGATCGAGTAGGCGACGTCGGACGAGCTGAGCACGCCGGCCACCAAGCCGCTCCGGTCCTGGACCCAGTCGACACCGGGGCGCACCCCGAGCCGGTAGGTGGTGGCCGAAACCCACGACCCCCCCGTGGCCAACCACGGGATGAACTTGTCGTGGACCGGGTCGAAAAGGAACAGGGGCTCGTACAACAGGCCCTGGGTCCCGGTGTAAGCACGGTCGGGGTCAAGCGGGTTGAAGTCGGTAGGGGGCGACGTCGCCGTCCCGCTGGTGTAGAGGGTCTTGTCCCGGGGCATGGCCGGCGCCGACGACCGGCCGGCCTCGACAGGCGTCCCCAGGGCCAAGACCACCACGAGTACGCAAAGCACCGCAGACCGGCGGTAAGGCGTACGCGTCTTTGACATCCGTGTGGAGACGTTATATCCATGGCACGCCGTTGGCCTAGTGTCGCGCCGCCCACACGAACGCCGTAGACCACAGAGGACGTCATGGCCGCTCCGGCGGCGTCCGCTCCTTTGCTTTTTCCGGCTCCACCAGCGACGTCCCCGGTCGTAGCGCCTCAGCCCCGAAACGCGCTCGCACCGCGTCTACGGCCTGGCTGGCTTTGGCCCAGGCCGGCCCCGCCCCGGGCCCCGGTCCTGCCCCCGTCCCTGCCGGCGCGGGGCCGAGCGGCAGCTGGAGCTGTTGGCCGGAGGAGGCCCCGCTGTCCAACAGGCCGGAGGCGCTGACGCCCAGGAGCCGCACCCCGTCCCTCAGTTCGAGCCCGTCCAGCAGCGCCCGGGCCGCCGTCCAGAAGCTCGGGCCGGTGGCCTGAGGGGTGCCGAAGGTGTGGCTACGGGTCAACGTCTTGAAGTCGCCGTAGCGGACCTTTATGACCACCGTCCGGGCCACCAGGCCCTGCTCGCGCACGTGCCCGGCCACCTTGTCCGCCATCACCACCAGACGGGCGTCGAGATCCTGGCGTTCGACGATGTCGGTCGAGTAGGTCTCCTCGTGGCCGATGGACTTGGCGGCCCGCCCAGGCTCGACCTGCCGCGGGTCTCGGCCCCAGGCCAGCGAGTGCAACATCTGCCCGGCGGCCTGGCCGAGACAGGCCACGACGGAGGCGACCGGCAGTGCCGCCAGCTCGCCGACAGTGTTCACCCCCAGTTTGTGGAGACGCTCGGCGCTCGCCTGGCCGACCCCCCAAAGTGCCTCCACCGCCAGCGGCCACAAGAACGAATGGACATCCGCCTGGGCGACCACCAGCGTCCCCCGTCCCGGCACCGGTCCCCGGGCGGAGGCACGCGGCTTGGCCGCCTTGGACGCCAGCTTGGCGACGAGCTTGCTCGGGCCGGCCCCGATCGAGCACGACAGGCCCAGTTCTTCCGTCACCCGCCCTCGTATGGTGACGGCGATCTCTGCCGGCGAGCCGAACAGGGCGACGCAGCCGCTGACGTCGAGGAAGACCTCGTCCAGACCGATGCCCTCGACGAGTGGGGTGAAGCTGAGGGCGATGGCGTGGAAACTTTCGCTGTAACGGTGGTAAACGTCGAAGCGGGGCGGCACGAACGCGGCCTGGGGGCACAGCCGGCGGGCCTGGGCCATGGGCATGGCCGAGCGCACGCCGTACCCACGGGCCTCGTAGTTGGCCGAAGACACCACGCTTCGGTTGCCGGTCCCCCCCACCACCACGGGGCGGCCCACCAACCGCGGTTCGTCCCTCGCCTCGACCGCGGCATAAAAGGCGTCCATGTCCGCGTGCAGCACCCACCTCGGCGCCGGCCCGGGCCCGGCCCCCTGCCTCAAGCCAGCACCACCTTGCCGGCGTCACCGTTCACGGGCCAACGTTAGGGCCTTCGGGCCGCCGGCCTGCACACCGCCCGCCGACGCGCTAGAAGGGGTGGATGCCCGCCCATGATGTCCCTGCCCCTCTGCTCGACGAACTGCAAGAGGTCGCCCTCCGGGTGGCTACGGGGGCGGCCGAGCTGTTGCAGACCTACTCCGACAAACGCCTAGAGCACGTCAACACCAAGAGCTCGCCCACTGACCTCGTGTCCGAGGCGGACCGGGCTTCCGAGGCCTACATAGTGTCCGAGCTGCACCGCTCGCGTCCCGGCGACGCGCTCTTGAGCGAGGAGGGCGCATCGCACGACGGGACGACCAAGGTGTCCTGGGTAGCCGACCCGCTCGACGGGACCACCAATTTCTTCTATCAGGTGCCCGCTTACAGCGTTTCGCTGGCCGCCTGCTACGAAGGTGACCCGGTGGTGGGGGTGATCGTCGACCCGTCCCGCCATGAGACTTGGTCGGCGGCGCAGGGCCGGGGTGCCTGGTGCAACGACGTGGCCTGTCATGTCGCGAGCGGCCGCAGCCAACTGGAAACCGCGTTGGTCGGCACCGGCTTCAGCTACCGGCGCGAGAACCGGGTCGTACAGGCCGCCATGCTGGCCCACCTGCTGCCTCGCATACGCGACATACGCCGCATCGGTTCGGCCGCCCTCGACCTCTGCTGGGTCGCCAACGGACGTTTCGACGCCTATTTCGAGTCCGGCACGCATTACTGGGACTGGGCCGCCGGCAGCGTCGTCTGCCAGGAGGCGGGCGGCCTCATTTCCATGTTGCCCGGGGACATCGTGCTGGCCAGCACGCCCGAACTGCTGGCGCCGCTGACCGACCTATTGGCGGACGCCCACGCCGAGGCGCAGGCCGCGGGCCTGAGCTAGAAGTGCCGTGCCCGCCGCCCTGCGGCGCCCCTAGCCGAACAGGGGCGCCGCCACTTCCTCGTAGAACTCGTGAGGTACGAGCTTGGGCTCCGAGACGGCGTCGTTGAGCGGGACCCGCACGATTTCATCCGCCTGAAGGGCGACCATCGTGCCCAGGCCGCCGTTATGTACGGCGTCTATGGCTGCGATCCCGAAACGAGTGGCCAGGACGCGGTCGAAAGCGGTGGGGGTGCCGCCCCGCTGGATGTGGCCCAGTACAGTGGCCCTGGTCTCGAAACCGGTCCGGTGCTCGATCTCCTCGGCCAGCAGGTTGCCTATGCCACCAAGTCGGACATGGCCGAACTGGTCAAGCTCGCCCGAAGCGACGCTGAACGAACCCTCCTTGGGAGTGGCCCCTTCGGCCACTACGACGACACAGGCATGGCGGCGGCCTACGCTGCGAGCCTTGAGCCGCTCGCACACCTCAGCCACGTCGAACGGTTGCTCCGGGATGAGGATGTCGGCCGCTCCCCCGGCAATCCCGGAATAAATCGAGATCCATCCGGCATGGCGGCCCATGACCTCGCAGACCATCACGCGATCGTGAGACTCCGCCGTGGTGCGCAGTCTGTCTATGGCCTCAGTAGCTATCTGCACCGCGGTGTGGAAGCCGAAGGTCACCTCGGTGGCCGACAGATCGTTGTCGATCGTCTTGGGCACACCGACCACGGAAACGCCTTCTGACGCCAGTTTGTTGGCTACGCCCAGAGTGTCGTCGCCACCGATGGCAATTAGGGCGTCGACCGCATTGGCCTTGAGAGCGGCCAGCACTTTTGGCACGCCACCCTCGACCTTGTAGGGGTTTGTCCTGCTGGTGCCGAGGATGGTCCCACCGATGGTGAGGATATCCCGGCAACGGTCCCAGTCAAGAGGGGTCGTGGCCGACTCGATAACACCTCGCCAGCCGTCCAGGAAACCCAGGAAGTTGTCGCCGTACTGGCCCTCGCCTTTGCCCACCACAGCCCTTATGACAGCGTTCAAACCTGGGCAATCGCCACCACCGGTCAACATGCCTATGCGCATCTAAATCCCCTTTGCATCCACTCGACAACTTAGCTCTGTGCCCACGGCCCGGTACAATCAGCCCGAAGCCGGTCCCGAGCGTCCCGTTTTAGGCGTCGTCACCTTGGTCAGCAAGCCTGCCTCGCGCTGAAAGTCGCCTGCGTCGGTAAAGCCCTTGTACACGCTAGCGAAGCGGAGATAGGCGACGTGGTCGCGCCCTCGCAATGCGTCCAACACGGCCACGCCCACCTGCTGGCTGGTGACTTCGGGGCCCTCGAGGCGCAGCGTCTCCTCAACCTCAGCCGCGATCTGCTCCAACAACGGCAGCGAAAGAGGTCGGTTCTTCCCCGCGGCCTTCAGGCCGGCGACCACCTTGGCGCGCTCGAACGGCTCCCGGTGGCCGGAACGCTTGACCACGACGAACGGCACCTCTTCAAGGCGCTCGTAGGTGGTAAAACGCAGGCCGCACGCCAAACACTCCCTCCGGCGCCGGATGGCCGCCCCCTCCTCCGCCGTGCGCGAGTCCATCACGCGGTCTTCGACTCCGGAGCAACGGGGACAGCGCACTAGCGCCGACCCTACAACGCGGGGGCCGGGATCTCCGCCCACGGTGCCGCCCGGTAACGCCGGAAAAGATCGCCCGGGCCGGCATGCGAGGCCGGCCCGGGCGCCCGGGCTCAGGGCACAGCCAGCCGTTGCCCGGGCTGTAGAACGTCGCCGTCTATCTCGGCTTCCAACCGCTCGACCAACGGCCTGGGATCACCTCCCTGGGCGAACCTCACGGCGATCGACCACACGGTGTCCCCGGGCACGGCTACATATGCGTGAGCGCCCGGGCACGCCAGCGTGAGGGTGGTGCAGGACGCCGCGCTCCCCCCGCCCGTGCTGGCGAAGGCCACCAGTCTCTCCGCCACGCTCCAGGCCAGGGCACCCAGGCCGGCGATGACCAGCACCGCCACAGCCTGGCGGACGGCGAACTTCCACCGGGGCACTTCGCGACGCCGAGTAGAGCGGTAAGTGCCGGTACCTGTGTTGAGATCGGACGACCGAAGACTGGATGAGCCGGTGCCCGATGACCTAGCGGCCACGGCTCTCCCAGCCGGGGGGCGGCGCTCCTCCGGGCTCACGTACAGGTAGAGCCGCGAGCGGCCCTGCTCCGCCAGGTCCCCCTGGTCCATCTGGTCCCAGTTCAGCGCAACCATCGGCCTTCCCTCCCCGCTCGGATGTGTGGCCCGACAAACGTATGTTCGGTCCTCACCTCAGTTGTACCCGAACGAGTGTTCGCTGTCAAGCGGGGCCCTGGCGCTACGGCCATGCGAACGTATGTTTGACTCGTGAGCTTGGTAACGCTAACATCGCTCAGCGACGTCAAGCAGGTGCCCGGCGCCGTGCGTGCCCGGGCCGCTCTTGCGGGAAGGACAGCAAATTGAACGAGACCTTGACAGGCAAACGTCGGGAGATCCTCGACTTCATCGCTGCTCAGGTGCGGGAACGGGGCTACCCCCCCTCGGTGCGGGAGATCGGTGTGGCCGTAGGCCTGGCGTCGACGTCGACGGTCCAGGCCCATCTCAACACGCTCCAGAGACAGGGCTACTTGAGACGCGACCCAACCAAGCCCCGAGCGCTTGAGGTGCGCTATGACGCCACGTCGGGCACTGCCATCGAGCGTCGGCCGACTCGCCATGTGCCCCTCGTAGGCGAGATAGCCGCGGGGACCAACGTCCTGGCGTCCGAGAACATCGAAGAGCTGTTACCGCTACCCGAGGACTTCACAGGCACCGGGAACCTCTTCATGCTGCGCGTCCGGGGCGACTCGATGGTGGACGCCGGCATCCTCGACGGTGACTATGTCGTGGTGCGCCAGCAACCGGAGGCCAACACCGGCGACGTCGTCGCCGCCGGGATCCCCGGAGGTGAGGCGACGGTCAAGACCTACTCGCGTCGGGGGGACAGCGTCGTCCTGCTGCCGTCCAACCCGGCTTGGGAGCCCATGGTCTTCTCTCCCGACGAGGTCACCATCTTCGGGAAGGTGGTCACCGTCCTGCGCCGGCTCTGACCCGGGGGCATTCCATCGTCGCTCAGGCGGTCGGGTCGTCGCCCTTGGCGTCCTCCGGCAACGGGGGCAGGCAGCGCAACAGCTCGACGTCGCCGGTGGCGCGGACGGGCCCAGCGCCCCAAGGCACCACCAAGGTCGTGCCCCGCTCGATGGCGACGTCCCAACCGTCGCCTTCGAGCTTGCCGTTGCCCGAGAGGACCACGACGACGGCGAACGAGGCTTCTAGTTGCGCCGCGCCCCGCCCGAAAACCCGTTGGGCGCGGAAATACGGGTTGGCAGCCGCAGGCATGACGTCTTGCACGGCGCCGTCAGTGGTCGCCGCGCCCGAGTGGGCGTGCCGCCGCAGCCCATCGATGTCGGAGGCGCCAAACGCTTTTTGCCTCACACACGAAATCGCCAGCTCTCTGCCCAACCCGAGCTCGCCCCCGGCCGGGTCGAGGTCAAAACCCTTCAATTGGAGCATTACGGAAAAGTCCGTCGGCTCTTGGAGCTCAACGGCGAAAATGCCCTCACCGATGGCGTGAGCAGTGCCCGCGGGGACCAGGACGGCGTCGCCCGGCTCCACCTTGAGCCGGTGCATGTTCCCAAGCATCGCCTTGGCGTCCTGCTCTGCCACCCATCGCGACAGTTCGGCCGTCTCGACGTCGTGCGACCATCCGACGTAGACAACGGGTTCGGCCCCCCGGGTGCCCAGGACGACCCAAGATTCGGTCTTGCCGTGGCGAGAACCCAGGTGGCGGTAGGCAAAGGACCGGTTGGGGTGCACGTGGACCGGCAGTTGCTGACCGGCATCCAGCAATTTGACCAGCAGGGCCGGCGAGGCCCCGAAGTACTTCACGTGCTCGGGCCCGAGCCAGTTGTCGGGGTCGGCCTCGAGCGCGTCCCGCAAGTAGCTACCGTCAGGAAGCCTCGACAGGCCGTCCTCCTCCATGCCGAAGCGCGGCGTGGCTGAAGCCACCCAGTCCTCAGGCCGGTAGCCGTCACCCTCGCCAACTCCGCGCAGTTCAGCAATAGCTTCGCCGCCCTTATAAAACTGCCTTGGCTGGTTGGGGCCCAACTCGATTGGTTGCATCACACCGTTCAACTTACTGAGACAGGGCGCCGGGCGCCAAGGCCGTGCCGGTCCGTCGGCGCACAGTACTGTCACAGGCGATGACACAACCAGAAGTCAGCGACGCCCACAGGCCAACCGCAGCTCCGGGGGTGCTGGTGGTCGGCGAGTGCCTGGTCGACATGGCCCCGTCCAGGGGGGCTACGCCCGGGACGGGCCAGGGGGCCGGGGCCCAGAGCCTGCGCCAACCCTCGCAGCATTTCATGGCCATGCCCGGGGGGAGCTGTGCCAATGTCGCCGTAGGCCTGGCGCGTCTGGGCGTGCGCAGCTGTTTTGCGGCCCGCATCGCCAGGGGCGGCTTTGGCCCCTGGTTGCGCGGGTACTTCAGCGACAACGGCGTCGACCTGTCGTTGTCTGTGGACGCCGCCGAGCCGGCCACCCTGGCCGCCGTCACCCTTGACGACCAAGGCCGCGCTTTTTACACCTTCTACGGCCCGGAGACAGCCGACTGGCGGTGGCAGGAGAGCGAGCTGCCGGCACCCGAGCGGCGTGCCCTGGCCGGGCACGGCGTGGCCGCCGTACATACGGGGTCCCTCCCCATCGCTTTCGAGCCGAGCGGCGACGTCCTGGCCCGGTGGCTGACCAAACTGCGGCGGGGCAACGACGTCCTTATATCCTTCGACCCCAACATGCGCACCGTCCCCGGTGTCGACGAGGCCGCCTATCGGCGGCGCCTGGAGGAGATCATTGCCAGCGCTCATGTGGTGAAGGCCAGCAACGAAGACGTAGAGGCGATGTACCCGGGGTCAGACCCGCTGGGCACGGCGGGCAAATGGCTAGCGGGCGGCGCTGTTTTGGTGATCATCACCGAGGGTGCCGGGGGGGCGACGGCGGTGCACTGCAACGGCTTTCAAGCCCACCTCTCCCCGCCCGACATCAAGGTCGCCGACACCATCGGCGCCGGGGACGCCTTCAGCGCCGGGCTACTGGCCTATTTCGCCCACCGGGGCCTTCTGCACCCCCACGGCGTCGCCACGGCCGATGCCACCGAGCTCCAAGCCGGCCTCTCCCAAGCCATCGCCACGAGCGCCTTCACCTGCACGCGGCCCGGCGCCGACCCTCCCGACGCCGAAGAGCTGGAGGCCTTCGTGGCCCAGCACCCATCGGCGCCCGTGACGTCAACCGGCCAGTAAGCGGCTGAGGACGTCCCGGGCGCGGTCGAGCGAACTGCGGGTGATCATTTCGCCCGCCGTATGGGCCACCTCGGGGTCGCCCGGCCCGAAGTTGGCGGCCGGCGTGCCCCTCTCGGCAAAGAAGGCGACATCGGTCCAGCCCAGTTTCCCGGTCACCGCACCTCCGGACGCTTCCACCAGAGCGGCCAAGAACGGGTGGCCCAGCGCCGGAGGAGCCGCCGGCGCGCTATCGGTGACCGCGAAGGCATCCCCGTCCTCGAGGCACGGGGCCAACATTTCGCCGAGCTCCCGGGCGGCGGCGTCCAGCCCACGGTCAGGGGCGAACCGGTAGTTGAGCTCGACCGCGGCGCTGTCCGGCACGACGTTGGAGGCGACGCCCCCCGACACCCGCACGGCTTGCAACGATTCGCGGTACTCGCAGCCGTCGACTACGGCGCGACGGGGGGACCAGCCCTCGAGCAAGGCCAAGACCGGGCCCAACCGGTGGACGGCGTTGCGGCCCATCCACGGCCGGGCCACGTGGGCCCGCTGGCCGGCCAGCACAACTTCCGCCTTGATCACACCCTGGCAGCCCGCTTCCACGGCGCTGTTGGTGGGCTCACAGACGACCGCGGCATCGGCGGCCAATAGCTGGGGAGCGTGCCGGGCCAGCTCCAAAAGGCCACTGTGGGCGCGGGCGATCTCCTCGGCCACGTAGAAAACGTAAGTCACGTCCCAGGCCGGGGCCGCCACCGAGGCGGCCAGGTCCAGCATGACAGCCAGGCCGCCCTTCATGTCGGTCGAGCCCAGCCCCCACAGGACACCACCTTCGGTCCGGGGCACCTCGTTGCCCTTGGGCGGGACGGTGTCGAGGTGGCCGGCCAGGACGACACGGCCAGGCCGGCCGAGCTCGGTGCGGGCCACCACGTTGTCTCCCACGCGGGCGACCTCGAGCCAGCTGGACCGGCACAGCGCCCTCTCGACGTGGTCGGCCAGGGCGCGCTCGTCTTGCGACAGCGACGGTATGGCCACGAGCTCGGCCGTAGCCGCCAGCAGGTCGGCCCCGGTACTCGGGCCCACCTAGATACTGACCCCGTGCTCGCGCAACATGTCCTCCAGTTGGGCGCTCGAGTGGCGCTGGCCCTCCTCCAACCACCGGACCACCAGGATGCAGGGCAGGCCGAACGTCCCTCCGGCGAAGGTGCGCGGCCGGGTGGCGCCGAGGCCCACGCACCACGGTGGGACGACGCCCCGGGAGAGCTCCTCGCCGGTGGCGGCGTCGATCACGGGGATGCCCGGGTTGAGGATGCAGCCTTCCCCGAGGACGGCGCCGGCGCCTACCCGGGCGCCCTGGGTGATCATGCAGCGGCTTCCGATCAGGGCGTGGTCGCCGATCATCACCGGGGCGGCCTGGGGCGGCTCGAGCACCCCACCTATCCCCACTCCCCCCGAGAGGTGGACGCCTTCGCCCACCTGGGCGCAGCTGCCCACCGTGGCCCAGGTGTCGACCATGGTCCCGGCGCCGACGTGAGCACCGATGTTCACATAGCTCGGCATCATGACCGCGCCCCGGCCGATGAAGCTGCCCCAGCGGGCCGACGCACCGGGAACGACCCGGACGCCGGCCTCCTCGAACCCGTGCTTCAAGGGAAGGCGGTCGGCGTACTCGAACGGGCCGAGCTCGGTGACCTCTATGGCCGAAACCTTGAACAGGAGCAGGACCGCCAGCTTCAGCCACTCGTTGACGACCACGTCGCCGTCGGGGGCGACCTCGGCCACGCGCGCTGCGCCCGAGTCCAGCAACCCGACCGCCGCCCGGACAACCTCTGCCTCTGCCACCGAGCCGGGGCCCAGGGACTCACGTCGCTGCCAGAGGGCCTCGATCTCGCTCTTCAGTTCCACAACTGTCATGTCCACAAGTGGCGGATGATACAGGGTGGGCGCCGGTCAGGCCCCGAGCCGGCGAGCGACGAGCTCGAGACGCTCGTTTGGGGCCACCGCCGCCACCCTCACGTACCTCGCCCCGGCCGCCCCATAGAACTCGCCCGGCGAGACGATGACCCCGCCCTGCTGCGCCAGCCGGGCGGTCAGGGCCCAGGCGTCACCGTCGGGGGCGGGGGCCCAGAGGTAGATGCCGCCCTCGGGCATGGGCGCGTCCACCCCGGCCGCGGCCATGATCTGGCTCAACCGGGCCAAGCGCCCCCGGTAGGTCTCCCGCTGAGCATCGGCGTGGGCCTGGTCGGCCAAAGCGGCGGCACCAGCGCGCTGGGCCGCCCCGGGCACCATGAAACCGGCGTGCTGGCGGACCTCGCGCAGGAACCTCACCACCGAGGGGTCGCCGGCGTACCACCCGAAACGCAGGCCCGCCAGGTTGCTCCGCTTGGACAGGGAATGGACGGCCAGCACCCCGTCGAGGCCGTCGGCCCCGCCGCCATGCCCGAGGATGGTCCGGGGGGGCCCGTGCCATGTGAGCTCGGCGTAGCACTCGTCACTGGCCACCAGTGCGCCCCGCTCGCGCCCCCAGGCCGCCGCGCCGGCCAGGTCGTCCACGGCGCCGGCCGGGTTGCCTGGGCTGTTGACCCACAGCACCAGTGCCCGTTCGGCGTCGGCGTCGCTCACCGCGTCAGGCGTCAGGCGCAGGCGGAAATGCTCGTCGACGGGCACGGGCACAGCCCTCAGGCCCCCGAGGAGGGCCCCCATCTCGTAGGTCGGGTAGGACAGCGCCGGGTACAGCACCGTGTCACGCGACGGGTCGCGCAGGTGCAGCCACGCCGGCAGGCCGGCCACTAGCTCCTTGGTCCCGATGCACAGGGCCACCCCGTCGGGGCCCACGCTCACGCCCAGACGCCGCTGCATCCAGCCCGCCGCCGCCGTACGGGCGACCGCCGACCCGGCCGAGGAGGGGTAGCCGCGCGTCGCTCCCCCCTCGTCGGCGCTCGCCAGCGCGGCCAGTACAGCCGGGCTCGGCGGGTCGCACGGGCTGCCCACCGAAAGGTCCACCATCCCGCCCTCCAGGGCCGCCGCCGCGGCACGCAGGGGGTTGAGGCGCTCGTAAGGGTAGGGCGGAGGCCGGAAGCCGGCCGGCGCCTCGGCCGTGAGGCCGCCCGGGCCCGGGCTCACGGCCTGTCCTCGCCGGTACCAGTCCTGTCCTCGCCGGTACCAGTCCTGTCCTCGCCGGTACCAGTTCCGGCCTCACCCGCGAGGAACGGGACGAACTGCCCCATGGCCGAGTTGGGCAGGCGGATATGGACGGTCATGGCGTCTTCGCCCTCGGTCATGGACAGCACCTCGCCCTCGCGGTGCAGGGCGGCCAGGATTTCGCCCCGGCTATACGGGATGGAGAGCACGACCTCCTGGCTGGTGCGCCGGAGGTGGCCGGCGATGGCGTCCAGCAGGTCGTCCAGCCCCTCGCCACTGGCGGCGGAGATCACTACCGCGCCCGGGTGGCGGGCGGCCAGCTTTTTGGCCTCGTCGGGCACCAGGTCGCCCTTGTTGAAGACCAGCAGTTCGGGGATGTCACCGGCGCCTATCTCGCCCAGGACCAGGCGCACGGCGTCCATCTGGTCCTCAGGCTCGGGCGCCGAACTGTCGACCAGGTGCACGAGCAGGTCGGCCTCGTTGACCACCTCCAGGGTGCTGCGGAACGCCTCGACGAGCTGATGGGGAAGCTTGCGCACGAAGCCGACCGTGTCCGA
>Ga0181517_10003766_pt1 | contig 14240 bp, 8 predicted proteins | sample PEATcosm2014_Bin_31_FD_119748 | JGI IMG/M metagenome (GOLD analysis project Ga0181517, IMG submission 119748) | Peatland microbial communities from MTU Mesocosm Facility, Houghton, MI, USA - PEATcosm2014_Bin01_30_metaG | ecosystem: Environmental > Terrestrial > Soil > Wetlands > Peat | place... | reverse complement strand
CCATTTTCATCAGGTCAAGGCAGGACGGGTGAGGGGGTCAAGAACTCTGGGGCTTAGTGAAATGCTGTCGACGCTGAGGCCGTTTCACTGTTGCCTTTTGCCTTGCTTTTGCGGCTCTCCCCAACGAATTCCATTTTGGTAAAGACCCCCTCACCCCCACGACAAGCAGAACGTGGGGCCCCCTCCGCCTTGCGGTCCCCCCTGTCCCCCAAGGGGGCGAGGGGAAATGTATCGTTAGTTTGGCGTCGTATTCGTGATCGTTCACGAGCAGAACCGTGTTCGCTTCACGGCTCGTCTGCTAATTTGGACAGTAGTGTGGCACATTAGGTTGCGGTCGGCCGCGCTGCATTGCAATATCGAAAATTCTTGTTTTTTTAGCAAACGTCTCTTTGCCCTTGTTGAAAGCGGGAGGTAGAGAGAAGAGACCCCTCATCCGCTTCGTACCTCAGCACCTTCTCCCCTGGGAGAAGGTAAGTAGTAAAACTGCCCTCTCCGGGGGGAGAGGGCGGCGGCCATGCGCCGCCGGGCCTACGCCCGCTGAAGGGACGATCAAGATTTGCAAACGATGGAAGCTTCGACCCGCAGGCGGGTGAGGGGTCTCCTCGTCCGCCCACGAAGATTTGGTTGCGGTCGGCCGTGCTGCGCTGCTCCCCAATAGCTCGGCGGCGAACCCAGGATAATACAGTTTGTTGAGATCGGCTCCCTCTTCATCTTGTCCCGTAAAGTGGGCTCTTAAATGTAGGCTCATTTTGTTCTTGATGCGAAGGGTTGCCGGGAATATACTAGCCTATTGATACGGCGCGGGGGAGTTCTCATGTCTTGTGGCCGAAACCAGGCGGGGCTCCATTTTGTAATAACCTCAGGGTCTAAGGGAGCTTAAGACGATGAAGTTAAGGGCCGGGACCAACCCAGCGAGATGTCAGAAATAAAGAGTGCTCCCAATGAGTTATTGAAAACAAAGGAGCAAAAACAAAAAGATGTTAAAAATAAAGGTTGCTCCCTATGAGTTGCTGATAACAAAGGGGCGAAATAAGTGCTCCCAATGAGTCATTGAAACTAAAGAACTTATCGATTTGTTGATATAAGTAATTGAAAGCAACGGGATAGTCGTCAAATTTGATGCTGCTGGCGGATTTGCAGGATTTGACCTATTCACGATAAGCAGACTTAATGCCCGCGACAAAAACAATGAGGCCTAAAAGGACGAGAAACCCTGCATTACCGCACGGCTGTGGGTGTATAATTGCTAAGTTAAATTGGTTGGGTCGCCATCGAAGTTTGGGCCCTAGTGGCCACTCATTATAAACGTACTGAACGCGGTTGAGTCCCGGCGTAGCTGAAGTGGAAGTCAATAGACGGGGCGCTGGTCGCAATAGCTGCACTCCTAACAACCGCAGAAGGTTTTTCTAGCCTGAATTAATCCTATGCACCCACTTCTTCTTGCCATGCTATTGGCCCCTGCGAATCCGGTGGCCAAGTTTCTCTACAAAGTCTTTCACAAGGATCCGTTCCGGGGCATCTATCAGCCCAACGCCTTTGACCTTTCCATCCTGATTCCCTATTTCACCATTCTGATCATCCTGTCGATTTACGGCATTCATCGCTATTGCCTGGTTTATCTCTACGTGAAGAATCGTGGCAAGGCACCGAAGCCCCTGAAGCAATTTGAGGCGCTGCCGCGCATCACGATTCAGCTTCCGATTTTTAATGAGCGTTACGTCATTGAGCGCCTGCTGGAATCGGTGACGCGAATCGATTATCCCCGCGACCTGCTGGATATCCAAGTGCTGGATGACTCCACGGACGAGACGCGCATTGTCTGTTCGCGCCTGGTTAGTGAATATGCCAGTGCCGGCCATCCCATTACTTATCATCACCGCACAAATCGAGAAGGATTCAAGGCGGGAGCGCTTGCCGAGGGCATGAAGAGCGCCGCGGGCGAACTCATTGCGATCTTTGACGCGGACTTCTCTCCGCCGCCGGCCATTCTGCAACAGATGGTCCATTATTTCACCGATCCCAAAGTCGCCGTGGTGCAGGGGCGCTGGACATGGATCAATCGCCACTATTCCAACCTCACGGAAATTGAAGCCATCCTGCTTGACGGGCACTTTGTGATTGAGCATGGCGGGCGGAATTTTTCCGGACGCTTTTTCAACTTCAACGGTACGGCCGGAATGTGGCGCCGCGCCGCCATTGAGGATGCCGGCGGCTGGCAGCACGATACGCTGACCGAAGACACGGATTTAAGCTACCGCGCCCAGCTCAAGGGCTGGAAATTCGTCTATGCCCCCAACATTGTTTGCCCCTCTGAGCTGCCCGCCGAAATGAACTCATTCAAGACGCAGCAGGCACGCTGGGCCAAAGGGCTCATCCAGGTAGCCAAGAAGATTCTGCCCAAAGTCTGGCGGAGCCATGAGCCGCTGAAAATCAAGCTGGAAGCCACGCTCCACCTGACGGCCAATATCGCCTATCCCCTCATGATCGTTTTCTCGGTGATTCTGCTCCCAGCCATGATTGTGCGTTTTTACCAGGGCTGGTTCCAGATGCTTTACCTTGACCTGCCGCTCTTCCTCGCTTCCACCTGCTCGATTTCGAGCTTCTACATGGTGGCGCAGCGCGAACTCTACCCGAACGCCTGGCGCAGCCGCATCAAGTACATTCCATTTCTGATGGCCACAGGCATCGGATTGGCCGTCACCAACGCCAAAGCGGTGATGGAAGCGGTGGTTGGCAAGGAGACGGAATTTGTACGCACGCCGAAATACCACCTGGAAGCGCGCGAAGAAGGTTGGGAAGGCAAGAAATACGTCCGCCGCCGAACCGGTTGGATTCCCATTATCGAACTGAGCCTCGCCTGCTACTTCCTCTTTACCACGATATATTCCCTGACCATGGAAAACTATCTGACCACCCCGTTCCTGCTTCTCTTTCTCGGGGGCTACACCTACATGGGGACTATGTCGCTGTTCCAAACTCCGCTGCGGCGCCTCGCCAATGCCATGCCCTCGGTGCTGCGTTGGCGCACAGTGGAACACGCTACGTAATCCTCCCTTGACGGCCGGGGACTTACGGAGTACACCCTTTTCTTAGACTGCAACCTACAGATCAATTCTCTGGCAGGGAGAAGAAGCATGGCTGTCGCTACTCTCAAAGCAAGCGTGGTGCTAATGCTGTCGCTGGGCGTGCCTTCACCGGCCATGGCGGCGCAAGAGCCGCAAACGGCCCTGGAGAAGGTTCTCGCCACAGGAATGCAAGCTGCCAGGGCCGGTAATTTCGTCGAAGCGGAGAAGATAGATTTGGCAGCGGTGGAGGAGGCGAAGCAATCGAATGATCCCCATTTGGTGATGGCGTTGGAACAACTTGCCGAGGTTTACTCACACGTGGGAAAGAGAGATCAGGCTATCGATTGCATGAAACAGGCATTGGCCGTGGATGAAGCGACCTTCGGACCGGATACCCTCAAGGTAGCATTTGACCTCAATAATATGGCGATGCAATACGGATCGTCGGATGATGCTGAGACCGAGAAATGCTTCAAGCGGGCATTGGATATTATTGACAGCCTTTCGGAGCCGCAGCGCTCACGCAGGATCATTATCATTAACAATCTCAGCCAGTTTTACATGCGCAAGGAACGCTACGCGGAAAGCGAGGCGCTGCTGAAACCTGCTGTCGAAGACCAGGAGAATTCCCTTCACCCCAACGGGCAGGGGTTGGGGAACCTGCGGCATTTGCTCATCATGGTTTATGAAAAAGAAGGAAAGGATAGTGAGGCTGCAACGCTGAGGGACGAAGAAGAGCAGGCCGTTCAGCCCGGCGAAAGCTCCCATGTGGATCCTGCCATGATCGCGATGCGGCAGGCGGAGAACTACCGCCGGTCGGGAAAACTTGAGGCTGCCGAAGCCGACTATCTCGAAGCCATTGCAAGACTGGAAAGGGCTCGCAGTGACAACACGCGAAGGGGGGCGTACCCGTGGTTCCTTCCCCACGTCCTCGACGGTTTGGGTGAGTTGTATGTGGCGGAGAAGCGGAATTCCGATGCCGAAGAGATATTCAAACGCGCGTTCGATTTGCGCGAGCAATATGCTTCGCCCATCAAAGAAGGGGTTTCGCTGGCCCGGACGCTGCTCATTGCCTTTGATCTGCTAAACCTGTACCGGAGCGAAGGCCGTCTCAGTGAGATGGAATCATTTTATGAGCGGGCGCTCACCGTCCAGGAGAGAGTGCTCGGCCCTCAGAACTCTGCCACCGGCGAAACTTTACTCGAGTTCGCGCAGTTGTACCGTGAGGAAGGGAAGGAACAAGAGGCGGCGCCGCTCTATCAACGCGCCCTGGAGATTCTTGGGAAGAACGAAGGTGAGACTCCTCGGTTTGCGGCCATGCTCGAAGATTACGCCGGGCTGCTCCAAGCCCTGGGCAAAAAGGACGCCGCCGCTGCCGTTCGCTTGCACGCGAAGGCCATTCACGCCCAGTTTCCTACTGATAATCAAGGGCAGTAGCAAAAATCGTCCGGCAACAGGGCTTGTCCCCACACGGTACAACTCGCCACGTAGTTTACACGTCTCGATATGACGTTCGTGGGTGGACCCTTCGCCGCGAGTCGCAGTATTCCCATGTTAGAGTAATGGTGGTATTGGCAGTCACTGGAGGATCGATTGGAATTAAAAGAAAATGGCGTCGAGGCAGGCCAGCAGTCACGATACGAAGCTCTGCAGCAGGTATCCGGCGTTATTGCGCTGCATGCCGACTTGAATGGAGTGCTGGAGGACCTGGCCCGATTTCTCCCCGCCGTGGTCAGTTTTGAGTTTCTCGGCGTGGCATTGCACGACCCCGAGCACCGGCTCTTTCGCCTCTATGGTTTTGGCGGCTCATTGGTTGGCAGATCGGAAATCGAGACGGAAATTCCCGAGGCCGATCCCGCGTTAACGGCCATTTTGATGGAAGAGTTGAAGCCCATAATCCTCAATGACATTGAGAAGGAGACAAGGTATGCCGATATCGTCGAACGAGCGCGGCAGTTCGGGGTTCGCTCAATGTGCCTCCTGCCACTCTCATCGCCGCGTCGGATGCTCGGCGTATTAGTTTTCGGGACGACTCGGCAGCAGGATTATAACGAGGAGGACCTGAAGCTGATGACCACGGTTGCCGCCCATGTGGGCGTGGCCGTGGAAAATGCGCTTAATTTTGAGGAAGCGCGTTCCTATCAGCAACTGCTGGCGCGCGAACGCGACCGCCTGCGGCTGTTGCTGGAAGTGAACAACAATGTCATTTCCCACCTGGAGTTGGGTGACCTTTTCCAGGCGGTATCCTCCGCGCTGCGGGATTGCTTCCATCACGAGTACACGGGCCTGTGGTTGTTTGAAGAGGGCTCGTCGCGGCTGCGTTGCGTGGGCATGGACTTCCCCACCACGCGCGGATTTATCGAGAAAATACAGTCGGCGGATTTAACCCCGGAGGAAGTTGCGGAGGTCCGCGCCCGCCTGCCCCGGCTCATAAAACGGGGCGATATCGCGCAATTGCCTGCCCAGATTGCTTCGCAGGTGCTGGCGGAAAATTTACGCTCTGGGGTCACCATCCCCCTGGTTGCCGGGTCCAAAGCGTTGGGTATCCTGACGATTGCAAGCACGGATGAATCCCTGTTCCAGCAGGAAGAACTGGGGTTTCTGGTACAGGTCGGCAACCAGGTGGCGCTGGCCATCGAAAACGCTCTGACCTATGAAAAGGTATCGGAGGCGCGGAACCAACTGAGCACCGAAAAAACCTACCTGGAAGATGAGATACGTTCCGACCGTAACCTGGACGACATCATCGGTAATAGCCGTGCCTTGCGCGAGACGCTGAGCAAGGCGGAGGTGGTTGCGGAGACGGACGCCACCGTTCTGCTGATGGGCGAAACAGGGACAGGGAAGGAGCTCATTGCACGCTTGATCCATAAATCAAGTTCGCGCCGGGATCATACGTTCGTGAAATTGAATTGCGCCGCGGTTCCCTCCGGCCTCATCGAAAGTGAACTCTTTGGGCACGAGCGCGGCGCCTTCACCGGAGCCGTGGCAACCAAGCCCGGGCGCTTTGAATTGGCGCACCGGGGCACCATCTTTCTTGACGAGATTGGCGACATCGCGCTGGATCTTCAGCCCAAGCTTCTGCGCGTTTTGCAGGAAAAGGAATTCGAACGATTGGGAAGCACGCGCACCCAAAAGGTTGACGCCCGCCTGATCGCCGCCACCAACCGGGATCTCTCGCAAATGGTCGCGAGCGGTGAGTTTCGCGAAGACCTTTACTACCGGCTGGCGGTTTTCCCCATTCAATTGCCACCCCTGCGCGAAAGACGGGAAGACATTCCACTGCTGGTCGAATACTTCGTGGCCCGCTTCGCCCGCCGCATGAAGAAGAGGATCAGGGAGATTCCCACTCCGGCGCTGCAGGCCATGACCGAGTGGACGTGGCCGGGGAATATCCGGGAATTGCAGAACTTCATCGAGCGGGCGGTGATTCTAACCACGGGTGAGTGCCTGGAAGTGCCGCTGGAGGAACTGCGACCATCCCATACGAAACGAGTGGGGCAGGGAAGGTCCCAAAGCCTGAACCTGCGGGAAGTCGAGCGCGAGGCGATTCTGGAAGCTCTGCGGAAAACCAATGGACGCGTGAGTGGCCCGCAAGGCGCGGCGGTGCTGCTCGGTTTGAAGCGCACAACACTCCAATATCGAATGCGCCTCTTGAACATTAAGCCTTTTTATCCCCCTTCGGAATTAACCTGATCCTTGCCTAATATTGGGCAGATGCCAACCTTCGGGCAAACACCGTCGGCATGTGCCCTTACACACGCATGTAAGCACATAATTACAATGCACTTAAAAGACAAACAGGTTGGCGCAGAAGTTGCACTAATCCTGAGCATGCTACGAACCACGATCCTCTATCTCCGCGATCGAGTAAAGGTCGTCCTCAGTGGGCAACTGGTTGGGGAATGGGCAGATTGCCTGCCCAACGCGGTCCCCCAGTGTTGCTCAAATCAAGACGAGGTGGAGATTGATCTGGATGGAATCACCTGCGTGGACCACGCCGGTGAAGAAGCGCTGCTCACTCTTTCGCGATCCCGCGGGCGCTTCCTCTGCACTTCCCCTTTCGCGCGGACACTCTGTGAGCGATTGGGAATTCCCGTCGAGGGTGACTGCCGATGAGCACGGCTTCCGGATTCTCCCAGAATCGCCATTTGGAGCCGACTATCCGCCTTGCAAGATTGGCCGAGGGCCCCTGGCTCATCACCATCGCCGTGATGCTCTCGACCTTCATGGAAGTGCTGGACTCGACCGTCGTCAACGTCTCCCTGACGCACATTGCCGGCAGCCTTTCCGCGACTACCAATGAAGCAACGTGGGTGCTCACTTCGTATCTCGTGGCCAACGGTGTTGTCATTCCGATTTCCGGATGGTTGGCCAATCACTTTGGACGGAAAAACCTGCTTCTGGTTTCCACCATCGGTTTTACACTCGCCTCCTTGCTCTGCGGCATCGCACCAACCATGGGGATGCTGGTGACCTTCCGTGTTATCCAAGGTGCCTGTGGCGGCTCACTACAACCGCTGTCGCAGGCGGTCTTGCTGGAGGTGTTTCCTCCCAAGCAACACGGCAAAGCCATGGCAATCTGGGCGATGGGGGTGATTGTGGCGCCGGTGCTCGGACCGGTTCTGGGTGGCTGGCTGACCGACAACCTCTCCTGGCGTTGGATCTTCTATATCAACTTGCCGGTGGGTGTGATCTCCGTCCTCATGGTCAAAGCGTTTCTGCATGATCCCCACTACATTCGGCGTTCGAAAGCGCCGGTGGATTCCTGGGGCCTCGCGACCCTGGTGGTTTGGGTGGCTGCGCTCCAGATCATGCTAGACAAGGGGCAGGAAGAGGATTGGTTCGATTCCCGGTACATCGTTTTCCTGGGGGTGACCTTTGTGGCGGGACTCGCGTTTTGGGTGGTGCGCGAGTTGATGGCACGCGACCCGGTTGCCGACCTGCGCGTCTTTGGAAAGATATCCTTTGCTGCCGCCGCTCTGTCCAACGCCGTCCTGGTCTTTGTGATGTATGGGAGCCAGGTGACGATTTCCATTTGGCTACAGACGCTGCTCGGCTATCCGTCGATGCAAGCCGGTGTCGCCATGGTGGCCTTGGGCTTGGGAGGGGTCATCTCCATGCCGCTGGCCTCCGTCCTCATGAACAGATTTGACCCGCGTAAGGTCTTTGTGGGCGGTGTGCTGGGCTTTGTCATTTCGTTTCATCAGTTGATGGGATTAAACCTCCAAGTCGGCTTTTGGAATGTATTCTGGCCGCAGTTCCTGCAAGGCCTGTCGCTGGGCTTGGCTTTTGTCCCGCTCACGGTGCTGGCCATGACGGCCATCCCCAAAGAGAAAATGGGGAACGCCACGGGTCTGTTCAACATGGTGCGGAATATCGGTGGAGGAATTGGCATATCCCTGGTCGCCACGATGATGACCCGCATGGGGCAGGAGCACACCAATCTTCTGGTCGCCAATATCACTCCGAATTCCCCTTTGGCGTTGCGACTGTTCGGAGGACTCAGGGGTTTGTACGCGGGTTCCGGCCCGGGGTTGGCTGACCTGCAAGCCTATGCCACTCTCTTTGGCTTCGTACAGCGCGAAGCCGCCATGGTGGCGCTGGTCCGGGTCTTTCAATATCTGGGGGTGCTGGTTCTCATACTGATTCCCCTGATTTTCCTGACCAAGCGGCCCCCCAAAGGGCAGCCATCCGAGCCGAACATACACTGAGTAGACAAGCTATCCCAACTGCCACCGCACTATCGCCAGGTTAAGATTGACTGGCGGATCACCCGCAGAATCACACGTGCATAGTTCTCCTATAGAAAGAATCAATTCAGGCGGTCATAAACCCCGTGTTATAAACCGAGTGCCGTGAAACTTGACCTTGGCGTTATGCTATACGCTCACTTTCCAAGGGGGAATCAGTGCAATTTAAGATTCTGTACAAAATGTTGGTGGTGGCGACACTTACAGTGGCGGCATCTCTAGGAGCCGAGTTGTCGGCGGGCGCATGGGAGCGCGAGCCGCTCTCCATGTTTCACGAGCGGCGCGCGCGCCTGATTCGGGACACGGGCGGCGATGGCGTGGTCGTGCTTTACGGATATCGCGACGCTGATGTGGCGGCCAGCGTCACGTCTTTCCGGCAGAACGAACAGTTCTATTACCTCACCGGGTGGAATGAGCCGGATGCCATCATGTTGCTGGTGCCCAAGGTTCATCCACCAGGCGGGGAGGCGGAGTTGGGAAAAGAGATCCTCTATATCCCTGCCCACGACCCTGCGGAAGAGAAATGGACAGGACCGAAGCTGGCCCCGGAAGACTCCGATGCCACTGCCCGCACGGGCTTTCAAACCGTTCACGACACCTCGCAATTCGCCACCGATCTTCAGGCGGCCCTCAAGGGCGCTTCGAGGATTTACACGGAGCTCTCTGCCCAACCCGAGAGCGGTGAAGATTACTTTCAGTCGGACATGGCCAGAAATCTTCGCGGGATCGCGCCGCAGGCCGCGCTTGCCGACCTGCGCCTGCCCGTCGCCCACATGCGTGCGGTGAAAAGTCCGGGCGAGATTGCTCTGATCCGCCGAGCGGTAGAGGCATCGGTTGACGCCCATCTGGCCGCGATGAGAGCGGTCAAGCCCGGTGCGTGGGAATACCAGATCGCCGCGCTGATGCAGTACACTTTCGAGCGCGAAGGCTGCGAATGGCCATCCTATCCCCCCATTGTCGGTTCGGGATTTTTCTCCACCGTACTGCACTACGATGGGGACTCGAGGCAAATGCAGGACGGAGATGTTGTGGTGATGGACGTGGCAGGCTCCTACAGCGGCTATACCAGTGACATCACCCGCACCTTGCCGGTGAATGGTCACTTTACGCCGCGACAACGCGAGATCTATGAAATCGTCTTGGGCGCCCAGAACGCGGCCCTTGAAGCTGCCAGGCCTGGCATGTACATGGGACGCCACGGGGTGAAGGGCCTGTATGAAATTGCCTACGACTACATCAACACGCACGGGAAGGATTTACACGGCCAGCCACTAGGCCAGTACTTTATTCACGGACTGAGCCATCCCATCGGCCTGAACGTTCACGACCCCCTCGACTACAATCAAGAACTCCAACCCGGGATGGTGATCACCATGGAGCCGGGCATTTACCTTCCGGAAGAAAAACTCGGGGTTCGCATTGAGGACGACATTCTCATTGTTCCTAACGGCAATGAACTGCTCAGCCAACGCTTGCCACGCACCGTGGAAGAAATTGAAAAGCTGATGTCGGGGAAATAAAGGTGGCGGGTGCGACCGCGCAGGACCGGTGATTCCTGCAGAGCCCTGAACCCCGCGCCGCTATAGAAATTGCAATTAATGGGTGCCGTGGTTAAAATCACGCTTTCCGCTCTTCCCGCATTACAACGAGGTTCAAGCGAAAGGAGTTCATGTCCCGATGAGCCGACTTCCACTTCGATGTTTCGCCCTTCTGGGCCTGCTGGGTGTTGTTTTGGCCGCGGTGCCCTCCCTCATCGCACAGGCTCCGGTCCACCCGATATCACACGAAAAGATAATTCGTTACGTCCGGGACCGCTTCAGTATTCCTGACACCGTTAAAATCACCATGACCGAATTGCGCGAAAGCGCCTACCCGGATTTTCTTGAAACCACGGTTACGCTTGACGATGGAAAGGACAAGCGGTCGCAACCTCTTTTTATTTCCAAGAACATGCGTTATTTGGTTGAGGGAAGCGTCTTCAACCTTGGCGGCGACCCCCGGCAGGATATTGTGCGGCTTATTTCACTCCGTGACCAGCCAACGCAGGGTCCTGCGAATGCGCCAGTTACGCTGGTTGAGTACTCTGACCTTGAATGCCCGGTCTGTGCGCGCTTGCACGAAGAGTTGGAGACGGAAATCATACCCAAATACGGCGACAAGCTGCGCGTGGTGTTCAAGGAATTTCCGCTTGTCACCATGCATGAGTGGGCGCTCACCGGCGCCATTGCCGCCCAATGCACTTATCAGATTGACCCTTCCAAGTACGTGGCCTTTCGCTCCGCCATTTACAAAGATCAGGCAACTGTCTCCGGTGATCATGCCCGCGACCTGCTGCTACATATCGCCGCAGAAGCAGGGGTGGATAACATGAAGCTTGCTGCCTGCATCGATGCCAAGGACTCCCTGTCGCGTGTTGAAGCGAACATGCGCGAGGGGGATGCGCTTGGCGTCGGACAAACTCCCACCACCTTTATCAACGGGCGGACAATTGTTGGCGCCCCACCCGCTGCTGACTTTTACAAGCTCATCGAGGAAGGAATGCACGACCACAAGTAATAGTCTGATGCGCTTGAGGATCGGCGCCGCCGCGCAATCAAATTCCCCCATCCTTGGAGACAAGTGACATTTGTCGGCCGGCAGGGGAGTAGCCTCCATCTGTGCAAAGACCGCGTCGCTATTTCCGCCAATGTGTCCCCCGGAACTTTTATTCCCTGCCGGTGTTTGCGTACATGGAGGGCTGGCGAGTGTTAACTTTGTTAAATGCAAGGCGTGACTTGTTAACTCTTGTTAAATATGCACCGAGCTATAGACGCATGGTAACGAGGCGGGTGTATAATCCGTCGAAGAATGTGTGGAGGGAACTGATTATGCGACGCAAAATTGCGATTGGGATATTGAGTCTTATGGTTCTGCTGGCGGCAGCGGTTGTGACTTGGGCTGAGGAAGGCGCCCCACAAGGCGGCGGCCCGGGACAAGGCCAGCATCAATTTGGTGGTGGCGGGCAGCACCCGTGGGGAAATGGTCCGCATCAATTTGCGGGCGGCGGCCCGGGACGATTCGGCGGCCCCGGAGAACGCAGGATGGGTTGGCAACGCGGCGGTGAGCACGAATTTGGCGGCGGCATGCACCTTCTGCGCATGGCGGAAAATCCCCGAGTGCGGGAAATGCTGGGTCTCACTGATGAGCAGGTTGGACGCTTGCATAAGCTCGGCGTGGAGTCAGAGAAGACCGCGGTGCAGACTCGCGCGGACATGGAGTTGCGTCACATTGAACTGCGCGAACTGATGAAGGCGGATAATCCTGACCACGACGCGATTATGCAGAAGCTTGATGAGGTCAATGCCCTGCGTGGGAAGATGGAAAAGCAGCACGTGGAAACCCTGCTTTCCGCGCGTAGTGTGCTGACGCCGGAGCAACTGAAGAAGGTCAAGGCCTTCATGGAGCACCGTGGAGCCGGCGGCGGTCCCGGACGCGAGCACCATGGTGGCCAGGGACATCCTACCGGACACCCTGGTGGTCATTCCGGCCCTCCCGTCGGGTCTACCCCGAAGTCACAAGAGCCGCCTGTTCAGTAAGAACCGTAATTTTAAGCCGCCGGTGGATCGGCAAGCCGGTTCCACCGGCGGCTTCACCCTACCTGAGCCCCTGTCTGCCACCCTCATTCATACCTTGAAATCCATTTTGGGAGAACAGCGTCTTTGGGCAAAGGCATTCATTTGCCGTGCAACCGCGTGACCGGCAAGTGACCTCAGGCTCGTGCCGCCTCCATCGGCCCCTACCGTTTGCTTTACGTGCCATCTACCCAGTAATCGGGCGCTTCAGGGAATGGCCAAAATCGACCGAAAAATAAGACCGGAATTCCCGGAGCTCACAAATGAATGAGGCGGATGGACATTTTGGCGTTTTCGGGAAAGAATCTGGTTATCAATGTGCTCGAAGACGGGCGTGCGAAAGTTCAAGTGGTGGTGCGAGCAGAAAAAACCGGGCCTCACTCTCTTGCCATGGTTGGTTCCTGCTGTCAGTGCCTTATCTCTGAAGTACATCATCCTCTGCATTCGTGGCTTCCGTGAAAGTGCGCTCGGTCTCCGCAGTGCTGGGTTCCTGACCGTTGCGGAAAAGGTGCTCCTCTTCCGCTCCGATCTGCTGCTTGGATTTCTGCTCATGCCGGTGGTGTTGTTCTGTTTGACTTACTTCCTCCCCGTATATGCGCGACTGGCCGTGAGCGCGACGGTCTCTCTTCTTGCACAAATCCTATTGGCAATGGAAGCAGGGGTTTACGGTGCAACCAATGGATTTGCCACCGTAAAGACCTTGTGGACCGTCACGATGTGGGCGCTGACCAAGCATGATGGCAGTATCATCTGGATGTTACCCATCGAAGCCGCTGGCCTTGTGGTGTGGGTTTTGGCAGCGGTACTGGCAATTGTCATCGCCTTCGCCTCCGTTCGCCGGCCGGGACGCTGGGCAAATTACATGTGTCTTTTCATTTTTGGCGTGGGCGCGGCCGTAAGTGCCTTAGCCTCAGTTCCGCGCTCGCCCAGGTTGGCATGGAGTCCGCCCCTGCTGGAGATGACAGCGCACGCAGCCTGGGCCGATACGGATACCGACGATGCCAACATGCGGGCGCGCAGCATCCCGGAACTAAACCAGTTGTACCGGAAGGACTCGCACTTTCAACAGGCCTCTCCTTCCACATTCTTTGGCAGTGCGAAGGACTATAACGTTCTCTTTTTTGTCCTCGAAGCTACCTCCGCGCGTGTATTCGATCCGGCCATTGATTCGTTGCGCGACATGCCCAACGTCCGGCGTTTACGCCCACACGCCTTTGTTGCCGCGAAGCACTACACGACGTTTCCCGGAACCAGCCAGGCGGTCTTCTCACTCTTCACCTCGTTGTACATAAAATCGGAAGTTGGCGCTGCCATCGGCGACCGTCAAATCGAGTTTCCAGGGATGGTTCGCAGCCTGAGAAGTGCCGGATATCAGACCGCATACTATGGTTATGTGTGGAACGTGGAAAAAGCACGCGACGACCGCATGTTGAAGAGTTTGGGCTTTGAAAGGATCGTGGGACCTAGCATCGATGACGCTGTTGACAAGGGGGGGTGGGAAACATTCCTGGGGCCCATCAGCTATGTGGAAAAAAATGACCTTCAGGTGCTGGGAGCGTTGCGGGACGACATCCATCGATGGACAGCCGGTAAACAGAAGTTCACGGCCGCTTTCTTTCCGGAAATAGCGCACGACCCGTGGCGTGAGCTGCCCGGCCGGAAATCCACTTCGCAGGAGCAGCGGGGCCATGCGCTGGCCGTCCATCAGGATGCGTGGCTTGGTACGCTAATTGACGAATTGGAACGCGATGGAGCCCTGGACCACACCATTATTGTGGTGACGGGCGACCACGGGCTTCGATGGTCGCCTG
>Ga0181517_10003763_pt1 | contig 14249 bp, 9 predicted proteins | sample PEATcosm2014_Bin_31_FD_119748 | JGI IMG/M metagenome (GOLD analysis project Ga0181517, IMG submission 119748) | Peatland microbial communities from MTU Mesocosm Facility, Houghton, MI, USA - PEATcosm2014_Bin01_30_metaG | ecosystem: Environmental > Terrestrial > Soil > Wetlands > Peat | place... | reverse complement strand
GCGGCGTTCACCACCTGAATCGGGAGCGTGGCGCTGGTTTGGCCTCCGTAAGACACGCTGATGGTCCCATTGTTGCCGGTGGGTGTAAGAGATGGCAGGATGGCATTGATCTGGTCCCCGAAGTACACGCCTAAAATATAGGGGGCAACGGATGTGCCGTTCACGGTGACGGTGAGCGAAACGCCGCACACCTGCGTTGGAAGCGGGAAGGCGACAGCCTGGTTGCATGTGCCCGTCCCAAAATTACTTCCGTAGACAGTGAAGATGGAGCCTTGCGCGATGCCCGCTCCCGGCAAGCCGGGCGCGAGGTTACTGGCGCTGTTCTGGACCCCCGAGATGACGGGTGCGGGTTGGGTGACCGCGCCCAAAATCATCGGGGCGATCAGCAAAAGTGCGAAACGGAACATGATTCCTCCTGGCGATCCATACGCGTTGGTGGTGTGACAAGTTTCAGTATCTAGCCAATTAAAGACTTTAAACTCCATTAAACCACGACAGAAGACGTAAGGCACCATGTGGAATTAACAAAAATAGCGAGTTAACAGGTGCCAGAGATGCCGGTAGCTCTTTGGGGCTATCCGGGTCGCGAGGGATGCAGCATAGGAGTAGAATCGATACCAAGATGAGACGGTCCGCTTTGTTTCTCCCCATATGTGCGATTTCGCTCTTTGCCGGTCTGGCCGCTGCGCAGACCGCGCCGGCGACGGAACCGGGCGCCACCATCCGTGCAACTGCTACCGAGGTGGCGTTGGATGTGGTGGTGGTCGATAAACATGGGAAGAACGTGAAGAGCCTGAAGCCGGCCGATGTGGAGGTTTACGAAGACGGCGTGAAACAGCCGGTCACGAGCTTCCGCCTGGTCGCGACGCGTGAATCGCAGGAGCCGCAACCGGCAGGCCCAGCCGGGCGCACGGCGGGGGCTTCAGAGATATCGCGCCCGCTGCGCGGCGTCAACATGATCTGCATTGTCTATCACAATATCAGTCCGGTTTCGCGGCGGAACGCGACCTTGGCCGTGCAGGAGTTTCTGAAGAACGACCTGCCGCCGGATACTTACATCGGGATGTTCCTGCTGTCCGACCGTTTGACTCCGATCTTGGGCTTCACCAAGGATCGCGAGAAGGTGCGCCAGGCGGCGGAGACCGCGTTCAACCTGAGCCCGCTCGATTTCAACAACGCGTCGGTGGGCGTGCTGACCGCGAACCCGAACATGCAGACCATCACCATTACGTCGACCGCGACGGGCGGGTCCGCAGCGCTCACGATTACAGGTGGTGAGCTTCCCAATACCGTGATTACCGGAGCGGATGTGACGAACGCTCCCGGGGCTAATGCGCTGCGTGGGGCTCAGGTTACCGAGAACCGCGACTTAGCGCAACTGACGGGGGCGCGCGCGGAGGACGAGATCGACAACCTGATCAAGACGTTGGGCACGCTGCCGGGGCGCAAGACGGTACTGATGGTCACGCAAGGGCTGCTGACCACGGGCGATCCCGAGAGGCTTCAGTCTATGCTTTCCAAAGCGATCACCAATGGCGTAACGCTTTACCCTCTCGACATTACGGGCTTGACCGAGACCTCGACGGCGCAGGCCGCGAACTTGAAGCTGGCCGCGGTGGGGAAACAGAGCGCGGACCAGGCCAATGTCCACTATGTTGCGGGCACCATGAGCAGTACCACCTCGGCGGGCGTCACCACCGCGACGGCAACCAACCTGGATGCGATGAAGGAACAGAGCCGGCAGGACGACACATTGGCGTATGGCGTGCGCGCGTCCGACACACAGGCGAGCTTGCGCGCGCTGGCGGAAGGCACGGGCGGTTTCATGATCGCTAACTCGCAAGACTTCGCGAAGCCGTTTTCGCGCATCCTCGATAACGTGGCGGCGCACTATGAAGTGGTGTATCGCCCCACCGAGAACCGGTACGACGGGCGCCTGCGCAAGATCGAGGTGAAACTGAAGGGACGCGCCGCCGAGTTCCACGCGGAAAGCCGGACGGGCTATTTTGCGATGCCGGACCTGAAAGGATCGGCGGCGCTGCAGCCGTTTGAGATCATGGGCCTGGGTGTGCTGAGCGCGACTCCGGAGCCGCACGCCTTCGATTTCCACGCCGCCGCCTTCCGTTTTCGCAATGAAGGCACGAACGCGCGTAGCGAGCTGTACTTCGAGTTGCCGGGCGAGGCGCTGAAGGCGATGCCCGGAGCGAACCAGACGCATGAAATGCACGCCTCGCTGGTGGCATTGATAAAGGATTCGACCGGGCAGGTGGTGGACAAGTACAGTAACGACCAGACCTACCGCCTTCCGGACGATAAGCTGAAGTACCTGATGGCGGTGCCGATCGAGTACACGCATCCGGTGAACCTGCCGGCCGGCCACTACACGGTCGAGGCGGCGATGTTGGACCGCGAAGCCGGGCGGGCGAGCACCAGCGTGACGCAGTTCGACAACGCGGAGACGAAGGGATTCGGCATGGGCAATATCATGATGATTCAGCGTATCGACCCCGCCGACAAGCCGGATCCGGACGATCCCCTGCGGTTCGCGGGCAAACACCTGGTTCCTCTGCTCGCCGACACGCTGCACGCGGACACACCCTACATGTTGTATTTCGAGGTTTACCCGGATCGGTCGAGCATGAAGCGGCTGGCGGCACAAGTCGAGGTTTCGTCCGACGGCAAGGTTTTGGAAAGCAAGCCGGCCAAACTTACTTGGGATGGGGGCGTGTGGAAGGCGCTGGTGGAGACTCCGGCGCAGGTGGGCAGTTACCAGGTGAAGGTCACCGCGTCGCAGGGCAGCTTGCCGTCAGCGGCGCAAACGCTGAAATATACAGTTGTGCAGTGACCGGCGGCTGAAAGACAGAAGTCAGAAGACGGAAGTCAGAACACAGAATCGCGATCAGTTGGCTGGAAGCTGCAATGGGGGTAGAATTAATATCAAGATGAAAAAGTCTGCTTTGTTGCTCCCCGTATGCGCAATTTCGCTTTTTGCCGGTCTGGCCGCTGCGCAGACCGCGCCGGCGGCCGAACCGGGTCCCACCATCCGCGCGACTACGACCGAGGTGATGTTGGACGTGGTGGTGGTCGATAAACATGGGAAGAACGTGAAGAACCTGAAGCAGGGCGACTTTGAGGTTTACGAGGACGGCGTGAAACAGCCGATCGCGAGCTTCCGCCTGGCCGGGACACATGAAGCGCAGACCCAACAGGCTGCGGCCAGCACGGCGCCGGGAACTTCACAGACCTCGCGCCCGCTGCGGGCCGTCAACCTGATTTGTATTGTCTTCCACAATATCGATCCGACTTTGCGACGGAGCGCGACCGAGGCCATCCAGGAGTTTCTGAAGAACGAGGTGCCACCGGACACTTATATCGGGATGTTTCTGCTCTCCGACCGTTTGATTCCGATTTTGTCTTTCACCACGGACCGCGAGAAAGTGGAGCAGATGGCGGCCAATGCGTTCACACTGCGCCCGGTCAATTTCAACGAGGCGTCGGTGGGCGTGCTGACCGCGAACCCGAATCATGCGACGATCAGCACGGTGGTGACGGGCAGCGGAGCCACTACGAGCGCGTCAACGACGATGACGATCACGGGAGGCGAGATCGCCAATACCGTGATCACCGGGGCGGACGTAACAAATGCTCCGGGCGCCAGCCTTCAGCGCGGGGACCAGGTCACCGGCGACCGCGACTTCGCCAATCTGACCGGGGGACGGGCGGAGGACGAGCTCAACAACCTGATCAAGATGTTGGGCGGGCTGCCGGGGCGCAAAACGGTTCTGATGGTCACCACGGGCACGCTGACCACGGGCGATCCCGATAAGTTACAGGCGATGACTGCCAAAGCAATTGCCAGTGGTGTAACGCTCTACCCGCTCGACATTACGGGTTTGACGGAGAACTCGACGGCGGGCGCTGCGAACCTGAAGCTGAACCAGGTGGCGGGTGTGAGCGCGTCGCAGGGGATGCCCGCCGCGGTCGGATCCTCCAACACCACGTCGCCCAACCTGGACACGCAGAAAGAGCAGAGCCGGCAGGGCGACACGATGATGCAAGGCGTGAGCGCGTCCGACACGCAGGCGAGCTTGCGCGCCTTGGCGGAAGGCACCGGCGGTTTCATGATCGCCAACACGCGAGACTTCAAGAAACAGTTTTCGCGCATCATCGACAACGTGGAGGCGCACTACGAAGTGAGCTATCGCCCCACATCGGACAAGTACGACGGAAGCCTGCGCAAAATCGAAGTGAAACTGCTGGGAAAAGCCGCCGAGTACCGCCCCGAGAGCCGGAACGGCTATTTTGCGATGCCGGACCTGAAGGGGCCGGCGCTGCAGCCGTATGAGATTATGGGCCTGGGCGTGCTGAGCACGAATCCGGAGCCGCACGCTTTCGATTTCCACGCGGCCGCTTTCCATTTTCAAAATGAAGGCGCGAATTCCCGAAGCGAGCTGTACCTAGAGTTGCCGGCTGGGGCTCTGAAGGCTGCGCCCCTGGCGAACCAGACGCATGAATTGTACCCCTCGGTGCTGGCGTTAGTGAAGGATTCCACCGGGCAGGTGGTGGACAAGTACAGCGTCGATCAGCCCTACTATATTCCGGACGACAAGCTGAAGGCCGCGCTGTCGATGCCGATCGAGTACACGCATCCGGTGGACCTGCCTGCCGGACATTACACGGTTGAGGCGGCGGTGATGGATCGCGAAGCAGGGCGGGCGAGCACCAGCGTGGCGCAGTTCGACAGCCCGGAGATGAAGGGCGTCGGCCTGAGCAGCATCATGGTGATTCAGCGCATGGAACCCGCCGAGAAGCCCGACCCGGCCGATCCGCTGGTGTTCGCGGGCAGACGCCTGGTTCCGCTGCTGGAGAAAACGGTCCACGCGGACTCGGCCTACATGCTGTACTTCGCTGTCTATCCGGATAAGTCGAGCACCGAGCAGCCGGCCGCACAAATCGAGGTCTCCTCGGGCGGCAAGGTAGTGGGAACCGTGCCGGCCAAGCTCATCGAGGATAGGGGCGTGTGGAAGGCGCTGGCGGGGGCGCCGTCGAAACCTGGCAGTTACCAGTTTAAGGTCACCGCAACGCAGGGGAGCTTACCGTCCGCGACGCAAACGCTGGAGTACACGGCGGCAAAGTAAGAGGCGGCCCGACGGCCAGGTTGCCTGGAGACCGCGCGCGACATAAACATAGCTTCGGCGCCGATCGCCGATCACCATGTTAGAATTCTGCGCAGGGGTGCGCGGATACGATTTCGCCTGCAATTCCATGGTTACTGCCGATGGCTCTCTGCCTGGCCGCCGGCGTCGGTCGAGTTCCGGCGCAGGCACAGACCAGGAATGGACCCGACGCTGCTTTCACGGCTCTCGCCGCGCGGGCTGAGGCCGCCCGCGATGCGGACCGCACGGACGAAGCCATTGTCTTCTACCGGAAGGCCCTGGCGCTGCGGCCGGCTTGGGGAGAAGGTTGGTGGTCGCTGGGAATGATCGAGTACGAAGGGAAGGCGTTCGGCAAGTCGGCGGAGGCATTTGAGAAGGCGGCCGCGCTCAACGCTAAGAATGGGATCGCGCGGGCGATGCTGGGGCTTTCGGAATTCGAGCTGGGGCAGGATGCGAGCGCGCTCAAGCACATTCAACAGGGCAAGAACCTGGGGTTGCCGGACGATCCGCAACTGCAACATGTGGTTCTCTATCACGAGGGCGTGCTGCTGCGCCGGACGGGAATGTTCAAGGAAGCGTTGCAGCGGTTGCACACGCTTTGCTTCAGCGGGGTTCAGAACCCGGATTTGCTACAGGCGCTCGGCATGGTGGCGCTGTGGCGGAGGGAGAAGGCGCCGGCGGGCGAACGGGATGCGGAAGTCGTAGCGCGGGTGGGACGGGCGGAGTGTCTGGCGGGGCAGAAGAAATTCGATGAGGCGCGCCAGGAATATGCCGGCGTGGTGCGCGATTACCCCACCTACCCGAACATCCACTATGCGTTCGGCTGGTTCCTGCTGGTCGCCGAGGATATGCCGGCCGGCTACGCGGAACTGGAGCAGGAGATCAAGCTCAATCCCCGGCACGTGATGGCGCGGCTGCAGATTGCGGCGACGCGATACAAGGTGGATTCCGCGGCGGGGCTGCCCTACGCCGAAGAAGCCGTGAAGCTGGATCCGCAATTGGTGGTGGGGCGCTACGTGCTGGGCTTGTTGCTGCTGGATATGGACGACTATCAGCGGGCGATTCCGGAGTTGGAGATGGTGCAGAAAGCGCAGCCGGAATTTGCCAAAGTGTATCTCGCCTTGGGCGCCGCTTACGCGCGTGCGGGACGCGAACAGGACGCGGCGCGGGCGCGTGCCACCTTCCAGCGCTTGCAACAGAACCCAGTTAAAGGGCCGGATTTGTTGCCGGTGCCAGAGCAGTAGGGTAGACCATCGCCTCTCGTGGTCTGTCGGATGGCGCCATTCCGGGCGACGGTCCTGAGGTATCACAGAGCGGCGCGCGCAGCGAAGAAAAGCCTGCGCCACGGTGCAGACTGGGCGCTAGCGTTTTGGTTCTTCGACGGTCATAACGCGATCCACCTCAAGGTCGCGCAGAACTTGGCGCGCGCCGCTGGGCCAGCGGATCTCGAGTTCGCGGATGCGGCGATTGGCTCCCAGTCCGAAGTGGACGCGGGGATCGCTGGACGAAGCATAGCCGGTGGCCGTGGTCGCCTCGTTCCACTGAGACTGGCCGTCCGGGGTGGTGATGCGCAATTGGGCTCCCAGCCCCATGCGGTTGCTGCGCGTGCCGACCAGCTTGAATAGAATCCAGTGGTTCGCGGTGCTGGAGATGTTATGAAACAGCTTGACGGCGCCGCCCAGCACCGGGACCACGACGTCGATGCGGCCGTCGTTGTAAAGATCGCCGAAGGCCGCGCCGCGGTGGGGAGCTTCCAACTGAAAGTCGGGTCCGGCCAGAGAGCTCACGTCCTCGAATTTTCCGTTTCCGAGATTGCGGAACACTGAGTTCGGCTCCGGGTACCTCCGGTTGGTGGCCAGTTCGATGTTCTCCATGACGTTGGAGCGCACTACGAACAAGTCCTTCCAACCGTCGTTGTCGAAATCGAAAATGCCGTTGCTCCAGCCGGACATATTCGCCGTGCGGGAGAGTCCGGCCGCGGCCGTCATGTCGACGAACCTGCCCTTGCCGCGGTTTATGTAGAGCGGAAACGTCTGGTGCTCGACGGAAGTGTGCCAGATATCGGGCAGTCCGTCGTTGTCGACGTCGCGGAAATCGGATCCCATGCCGGAGAGCGCGGTGCCATCGGGGCTGTAGGCCACGCCGGCGAGCAGGCCGACTTCCTCGAACCGCTTGCCGCCCAGATTGTGGAACAGGAAGTTGGGAGTGTTGTCGTTGGCGACGAAAGCGTCCAGAAAGCCGTCGCCATCGTAATCGGCGAAGGAGACGCTCATGCCCCTGCCTAAGTACTGCGCAAGGCCGGTTTCCTGGGTTACGTCGGTGAAAGTCCCGTTCCCGTTGTTGCGATAGAGCGTGCTGCGCAATGGCGCATAGTACTTAGGATGACAGTAGGCGCGGACGCCGCTTTTGAGCGGGCAATACGGGTCCTCATTTACTTTCCACTTGCAGTAGTTCACCACCCAGAGGTCGAGCAGGCCATCGTTGTTATAGTCGAACCAGCCGCCGCCGACAGCCCACATTTTGACGCCGTCCATGCTGGCTCCGCCGACGCCGGCTTGCCGAGTTACGTCAGTGAAGGTGCCGTCGCCATTGTTATGGAATAACTGGTTGCCGGTAACATTGGCGACAAACACATCGGGCCAGCCGTCGTTATCGTAGTCGCCGACGGCCACGCCCATGCCGTAGCCCGCGCCGGCCAGACCCGCCTTTTCGGTGACATCGGTGAAGGTGCCATCGTGGTTGTTGTGAAACAAACGATTCCAGTATGCGGGCGATTCTTTTTGCTCCGACGGAAGCGCGGCGCCATTGACCAGGTAGATATCCAGGTACCCGTCGCCGTCGTAGTCGAACAAAGCGGCGCCGGCGACCATGGGCTCAATCTGGTTCTTATTAGGAGTCGGCGAGTTTTCGGTGACGAAGTGCAATCCGGACCGGGCGGCGATCTCTTCAAAGCGAATCGTCCCCTGATTGGACGGAGCCGCCCACAGCGCCAGCGCTATTGCAATTGCCACGCAAGAGATGAGCCGGTACATGATCGACGAGAAACGTCAGGAGGCGATTCTAGCACGCTTGCGGCGGCGCGAGCCGGCTGGGCCAGGAGCCGGCTCCCACTGCACACAGGCGCCCGCCAGCGGGCGTTGGCAAGCTTGAAGCTGCCCCACCCTACTTCGGCGCGGCGACCGGGATAGTCAGCGAGCCGACCAGGTTGGTGGCGCCATCGGCAACGATGAAGCGCACGGCTTTGGTGGTGCTGTCGATGGGGTACTCGTTGGAAATGGGGAAACCGTCTTTCAGATAGGCGTCGTGCTGCTCCTTGGTGAGTTGAGGATTGAGGCCGCCGCCCACGGGAGGCAGGGGACCAGCCGGGCCGATTGCGGAAAACAGCATGATCAACTGGCCGCTGTATTTGCCGCCGCTCTCATGCAGCAGCAGGTCGGGCACGGCGACCTTCAGATCGACCTTGAGCGAGTTCGGAGCTTTGCCGGGCGAGATCGCCGCGCGCAGGCCGATGTCGGATACGTCGGAGGGGCTCTGGTAGGCGGCGCGTAAAGCGTCCATCTGTTTCTGGTCGGCGGGCCGCGAATCGGGCAGCGAGTAATAGCGAGTCTTAGCTATCAATTTGACGTCTTTGCGCTCGCAGGCAATCTTGACGAGGTGGAATTTCTTGTCCCAGTTCGCCGCCGACGGGTCGTATGAGATCTCATATCCCGCGCTGGCGATCTCGTTCAATTGCCGGATGACCTGGCCGATTTCCCCTCCCTTGTTGCCGTAGGTCAGGGTGCCACCGGTCAGTTGAGCCATGGCTTCCATATCCTGAGTCTTGTCCGGATCCAAGTCGGTGAAGGTGAGCAGGTTGACCACCGTCCCGGTCAAATCGAGGTTGACACTCAGATGCGGCACATAGAGGCCGCAGTCGATCCATATGCCGGTGCAGGGGTTCTTGGTATTGTCATTCCAGGTATAGGGCACGCCGCCGAGGACCCAGATTATGTCGCGGCGCCCGGGGTAATTCGCCAACTGTTTGCCGAGGTTCTCCAAGGCCACGTAAGTCTTCTTGGTTACTATTTCGTCGGACATGCCGGAGGGTCTCGGCTTCAGGCCCTTCATCTCCTTAGCCAGCATAGCCTCGACGTCCTGATTCCAGGTCTTGTTGGGCGCGGCTCCGGGCGAATCCGGCAATGGGTGGATGGGATTGAGCTCGCCGGCCGGAGTGAGCACATAGAAATAGACGGAACCGGCGTCGTCGATCTGTTTCAGGGACGTGCCGAGCTTCTTGGCAGCGTACACACACTCCGCACGCATATGGTTCAGACAATCGAAGAGAACCACGGTCGAGTGCGGCGGCGGCGACGGCCGGTTGGAGAACTCGCTCGGGTTCGCGGCAGTCACCGGCCCAAAGCCGCCCGCGCGGAACAGGGCGATGGTCTCCGGCTTGCCGTCATCCACGATATGAAAATCGTTTGCCGTCAGATCGCCGACCGGCTTGCCCTGCGCGTCGACAGCCGCCACATTCAGCCGAACCAGCTTCATCGGCTCCTGCGCGGACGCGGTGAAGATCAACGCGCTCACCGCCAGACCACCGCAGAACGTTTTCAATACTGCCCTCATAATTCTCCCTTTCTCTTCCGGCGCACCCCGCTTCGCGATTCGGGTCCGATCGCGAACGCCTTCCGAAACTTTCGGCAGGACAGCGGATTTCGGACTATAGCGCCGGCATTTACCTGAAACCCAGTACTCCATAATCGCGCGGATTGCCCGGTTCGTCAAAGCGGGGAGGGACGGCGCAACCGGCGGGGGCGGGACTTTCCGGGAACTTTGTGCGGCGGCTCGCGTATGCCCCATAGAGCGACGGACTGGTGGCGCCGCGAACCTGGTGGCCCGGGCGCGGCCGTCCGCGCTTTTGCGTTAATGTTGAATCAGGGGTAGCGTCCCTAAAATATAGCGATATGAAGGGCTTCACCGGCCGCACTCGAGACTTGCCGGAGGAGCCGGCAGGCTGAATCGGGCATCATGCGAGCGTTGGCTTCTTACCGCGAGGCGATGTTGGTCGCCGTGCGGAGCGTATTTTCGAGCAAATTGCGCAGCTTTCTCACGCTGTTGGGCGTGATTCTCGCCACCACCACGTTGATCGTGGTGATGTCGATGGTGCACGGGATGGACGTGTACGTGGCCCAGCAGGTGTCCGACATGGGCACGGACGGTTTCCAGGTGCAGCGAATTCCGCTGCTCGGCGACTTCGATCCCAAGAAGCTGATCGAGCTGGACCGGAGGAATCCCAAGCTGACGCTCGACGAGTTTCAGTACCTGAAGAGCCAACTCACGCTGGTACGGGAATTCGGCATGTCGGCGGGGAAGAACGTGAGCGTGCACTATCGCGGTCAGGTGATGGATGGCGTGGGGATGACGGGCGTGACCCCGAACATGGGCGTCATTTCGGATCTGGGAGTGACCTCGGGCAGGTTCATCACGGACTTCGACGACCAGCGGCACACCAACGTGGCATTCATCGGAAACGACGTGCGCGAGCGCTTCTTCCGTGACGTCGACGCCATCGGCAAGACCATCATGCTGGACGGCAAGCCGTTCGAGGTGATCGGCGTGTCGGACAAGAAAGGCTCAGTGTTTGGCTACTCGCAGGACAATTTCGTGATGATCCCGCTGGGGACGTTCTTTAAGATATTCGGCTCGCACCCGGAGGCGACCTTCAGCGCGCTGGCGCTCGATCACGACCACCTGGACGACGCGCAGGACGAAGTCCGCGTTCTGCTGCGCGCGCACCGCAAGCTGCGTCCGAACCAGGAGGACAATTTCGGGCTGCTGGCCTCGGCGTCGCTGGTGGCGCTGTGGGACCGCATCACCAAGACGCTGGCCACCATGGCGGTGGGCATCGTTTCCGTGTTCATGGTGGTGGGCGGCGTGGTGATCATGAACATCATGCTGGCGGTAGTGACGGAGCGGACGTATGAGATCGGGATTCGCAAGGCTGTGGGAGCGCGCAAGGGCGACATCATGCGGCAGTTTCTCATTGAATCCTCGCTCTTGTCGGCCACCGGCGGATTGATGGGTGTGGTGCTGGCCTGGCTGGTGACGGTGCTGGTGCGGTCGGTGACGCCGATGCCGATGGCGGTGCCGCCCTCGGCGGTGGTGGTGGGGGTGGGAATCTCGGCGCTGGTGGGCCTGTTCTTCGGCGTGTACCCGGCGCACCGCGCGGCCAAGCTGGACCCAATTCACGCGCTGAGGTGGGAGCGATGACGCTTACCGAAATCCGCTCTTCGGCGGCGATGGCGTTGGCCACGGTGATGGAGCACAAGACGCGGAGCTTCCTGACCGTGCTGGGTGTCATCATCGGCACCGGTGCGGTGATTGCGGTGGGCTCGATCATCACCGGCGTCAACGACGTGATGACGGAGCTGGTTAGCGCGATGGGGCCGGAAACGATTCTCTCCTTCCAGTTCAACCTGAGCTTCCGCGGCGCCATCTCGCCGGAGGAGATGAAGCGCAAGCCCTTCACCTGGGAGCAATCGCAGGAACTCGAGGAGCGTTGCCCGTCGGTCAAGCACGTTTCGCCCTACCTATTGACGCCGAACGTCTTCGGGCCCGGCCAGTGGGCGGACCACGTGAAATACCACGGCCGCGACCTGTTCCAGGTCACCTTCGCCGGGACCGAGGAGGGTTACGCCGCGGGCGAAAACCAAGTGATGCGGAAAGGCCGGTTTTTCACCGACGAGGAGAATCGGCGGCATCAACCCGTGGTGGTGGTCGGCGAAAACGTGGACAAGGCCCTGTTTCAGGGCGAGGACCCGATTGGCAAGTGGATCGAAGTGGACGGCCACCAGCTTCAGATCGTGGGCGTGATCGGGCAGAAGCTGAGTTTCCCCGGGCAGCCGGACCAGCGCATCCTGGTGCCTTTTTTCACCATGCGCAAGATGTTCCCGACGGCCAATGAGATCATGTTTGTCATCTTTGCGAAGAAGGGCCTGATCGATCGCGCGATGGATGAAACCGAGGTGGCGCTGCGCATGATGCGCAAGGATCCGCCTAACAAGGCGGACGATTTCTGGCTCTCGACCGGGAGCCAGATGCTGCAGGATTTCCACCGCATCACCTCTACGGTGGCGCTGCTGATGGTGGGGCTGAGTTCGATCGGCCTGCTGGTGGGCGGCATCGGCGTGATGAACATCATGCTGGTATCGGTCACCGAACGGACGCGCGAGATCGGCATTCGCAAGGCGGTGGGCGCGAAGCGCTCCGATATCGTGGTCCAGTTCCTCACCGAGGCGGTGGTGCTGACGGGCCTGGGCGGCCTGGCCGGGATGACGCTGGGATGGCTGATCTCGGTGATGTTCCGCCTGATTTTCCCCAGCCTGCCGACCTCGGTGCCGCTCTGGGCAGCCGCGCTGGGTGTGTGCGTGAGCGTCGGCGTCGGCCTGTTCTTCGGCACCTGGCCCGCCCTGAAAGCCGCCCGCCTGGACCCGGTGGTGGCGCTGCAATACGAGTAGGCTTGTTGGCAGGCGATAGCGCCTGCCCCACCTTCCAACATGTCCTTCGGCGGTGGAGTGGGACAGACGCTTCCGTCTGTGAACCGGCGGTCAACATGATTCTCTGACAGCTTCCTACGCGCGCGCCGATTGGAGCCATGAGCGTGAGCGAGTGGTTCAGCACCACTGGCCTTCGCATCTCCGCGGGGAACAGCGCAGCCGCCGTCTGCGTAATCCAGGGCATGGAGGATCTTGTTGTCGACGGGTTCCTCTGGCTCGGCATGGAAGCCGGCGAATTCCTTGTCGAGCTCGTTAGCGATCTGTGGGACGTTGCTCGGGAGTGCCCTTGGCCCGACGCTCGCGCTGGCAAGGAGCGGCTTGTCAGGCTTCGGCGCTGGCATGAACAAGTAGAGCGGTCCCTCGAAAGGCCCGCCGCCATTCGCTTTCGCGTGTAGTCGTCTGTCCCCCGGCAAAGGAGTAGACTCGAAACTAGGGCAACAGTTTTCACCTGTGAGGTCTTATGGGACTCCTTACGGATCTGGTCACGACCAGCATCAAGATAGTCGCCGCACCGATATACATCCCACTTAAGATTGCGGAGACGCTCCAGCAGCCGCCTCAGTACAACCACTGGTATCACGACAGCGGCCGCGAACAGGAAGATAGCAGCACGGGTGGCGAATCACAGTCCGATTGATGCCGATTCGCGCACTGGGAACGGCGCAGCCGCCGCCTGCGTAATCCAGGGTATGGCGCACCTTGCGTTAGGTATTCTCAACTTCCTGTGCGAGTCCGGCATCGTTGAAGCTGCCCTTGAAGGCATAGCTTACAAGGCTCCCGCGAGTATGGGTCCGGCTGAAACTTTCGTTGTGAACCTTGACTACGATGTTCCCGCCGATGCGGAGCACTTTATCCGACTTGGGCTGTCGGACCGGCGATAGGAGCGCCCTCCGGGCCGGGTTTGCCGTTGCAATTTCGGTTTTTCCGGTCCATGATTATGGCTTGCAGCTAACTTCATCCAGAAAGCAGGAGCCTTGTGCCGATTCCCGTTCTGAAACCTACCGCAGCGCGTGACGAACAATTTGCCGGCGTAACCTATCACATCGAGGGCGAACTGGTTCCCGTGTTGCGCATCGAGCTGTCGAGCGTCCCCGTGTACTTCGAACATCACATCCTTCTTTGGAAGGAGCCCAGAACGCAGATCGGCATCAAGCCCTTGAAGGGCGGTTTCCGGCGCGTCATGGCGGGAATGCCAATCCTGATGACCGAAGCCAGCGGTCCCGGACAGATCGCCTTCAGCCGCGACGGCGCGGGACATCTTTTTGGCATCCATCTGAACCGCGGCGAGGGAATCGAGATGCGGGAACACCAGTTTCTCGCCGCCACCGGCAGCGTCGATTACACGTTCACGCGGGTAAAAGGCGTTTCCAATATGCTGATGGGCGGGACCGGGTTCTTCATCGACCATTTCATCGCGCAGGGCAGCGAAGGGATAGTGTGGGTGCACGGATACGGGAACGTTTTCGATGTGACGCTGGGAGCCGGCGAACAGATTGACGTGGAGCCCGGCGGCTGGATCTACAAAGACCGCTCGGTGCAGATGGAAACGCTATTC
>Ga0181517_10003758_pt1 | contig 14264 bp, 13 predicted proteins | sample PEATcosm2014_Bin_31_FD_119748 | JGI IMG/M metagenome (GOLD analysis project Ga0181517, IMG submission 119748) | Peatland microbial communities from MTU Mesocosm Facility, Houghton, MI, USA - PEATcosm2014_Bin01_30_metaG | ecosystem: Environmental > Terrestrial > Soil > Wetlands > Peat | place... | reverse complement strand
CCTTGCGATTTTCTCCGGCCGCATGGGTTGGAAAGCCCGAACCCCAATCTGCCTCTTTCGGTGTGCCGTAATACCATGAAGTGAACCCGACTCATGGCCCAGCCCACCGTCGCTCTCCCGATCAACGTCTCCGACTCCCCCGCTCCCGTAGCGGCCAAGGTGGTCATTCGCATCCTGCTCGCGGTCAGTGTCTGCCACCTGCTCAACGACATGGTGCAGTCGCTGCTGCCCGCCATCTATCCCATCCTCAAGGCCTCGTTCAACCTCAATTTCGGCCAGATCGGCTTGCTCTCGCTCACCTACCAGCTTGCGGCCAGCATCCTGCAGCCGTTTATCGGCCTCTACACGGACCGGCGTCCCATGCCCTATGCGCTGGTGGTGGGCATGTGCTTCACTCTGCTGGGAATCCTGCTGCTGGCCGTCGTGCCCACTTTCAGCCTCTTGCTGGTCACTTCAGCCATCATCGGCGTCGGTTCGGCGGTCTTTCACCCCGAATCGTCCCGGGTTGCGCGCCTGGCATCCGGTGGGCAGCACGGCCTGGCACAGTCGCTCTTTCAAGTAGGCGGCAACACCGGCGGCGCCATCGGCCCCTTGCTCGCCGCCCTCATCGTGCTGCCGCAAGGCAGGCTCGGCGTGGCCTGGTTCGCCTTTGCCGCCGCAGCCGCAATCTTCATTCTGGTCGGAGTGGGCCGCTGGCGCAGCCACCACCTCAGCCGCGCCGCCAGCGCTCCCGCGCGTACCTCGCAAGCCTATGCACTGCCTCGCCGCAAAGTCATCGGAGCACTTGCGATTCTGGGCGCGCTGATTTTTTCAAAGTACTTTTATCTCGCCAGCCTCTCGAGCTATTACACCTTTTTCCTGATGACCCGGTTCCACGTTTCCATGCGCAGCTCGCAACTGCACCTGTTTGTCTTTCTCGGCGCGGCGGCGGCAGGCACCTTTCTGGGCGGACCTATCGGCGACCGCATCGGGCCCAAGTACGTCATCTGGGCCTCGATTCTCGGCGTTCTGCCCTTCACGCTGATGCTGCCCTACGCCAATCTTTATTGGACCGGGATTCTCTCCGCCATCATCGGCTTTGTCATCGCTTCGGCGTTCTCGGCCATCATGGTCTACGCGCAGGAGCTGATGCCCGGGCGTGTGGGGCTGGTCTCCGGCATGTTTTTTGGATTCGCCTTCGGCATGGGCGGCATTGGCGCCGCGGTCCTGGGCCACATCGCCGACCTGACCAGCATCCTCTTTGTCTACCACCTCTGCGCCTGGCTCCCAGCCATCGGCCTGCTCACCGGCCTGCTGCCAAATCTGGATCGGCTTCGCCATGGGTGAGTTTGGGGCGTCTCTCGCGTTGCAGCCGGCCGGGAGGCCAGCAATACAGGTATTGGCAAAGGCTATCGACAACCCGGAGAGATTCCCGGGCGTTTTGCTTCGGGCAGATTATGCGGTAACTTGCTTATTTACATATATTTACATGTAGACGCTGAAGCTGCAAAGCTCTCGGCGACTGCGCTCGCTGGCGAGCATGTTACCGTTGTGCATTCAAGAAGGTTACTGCCGGGTAGGGGGGTGGGGGTCTGTCTAGAGGGTCCCCTGAAATTGACTCTTCCCTACCAGAGCATCTTCATTGTGCGCCACGGGAGGCTAATTATCTGCAACGAAGTTTGCATGGGCAGCGCCGGGGCATGGGGCTACCGAAGGCTGGGGCAGAATTTCTAGCTGGCCATCCGTCGTGCACCCTGCAGCCGAATCGACACATGCACCAGCCCCAGCGCCGCCGGCGTAACGCCGGGCAACCGGCTGGCCTGGCCAATGGTAATCGGCCGCACCCGTTCCAGCGTCTCCACCATCTCCCGCGAGAGCCCGCTGATGGCGCCGTATTCCATCCATTCCGGAATCCGGACCGCCTCGGCGGCCTTCAGCTTTTCAATAGCTTTTTTTTGTTGATCCAGATACCCGGCAAATTTGATCTCGGTCTCTACCGCGCGCGCCGCGCTCCGTGCCGCTGCATCGCGGTCAGGCGCCGTGGCCCACGCGGTCAGCAGCGGGTCCGCGGTCAGTTCTTCGCGCATGGCTCCCAGCACTGCCTCAATGCCCACTTCGGGCCGCTTGAGCAGTTGCGCCCAGGTCAATCCGGCAGTCGAGGTCAACCCGCCCAGACCCATCCCGGCCAGCCGTTCGCCGTCTACCTTGCCGGCCACCAGCAGCCGCTCCAGCGCCGCCATCCGCGCCTGCTTCTGTTCGTACTCCGCCCAAGCCTCATCGTTAATGAGCCCCAGCCTGCGCCCGTGCGGAGTCAGCCTTCGATCCGCGTTGTCGATGCGCAGGTGCAGCCGGAACTCCGCCCGCGAAGTGAACATCCGGTAAGGCTCATTGGTTCCCTTCGAGATCAGGTCGTCAATCAGGATCCCGGTATAGCCCTCGCTGCGGTCCATGGTGAAGGCCGGCTCGCCCTTCAGCCACAGCGCCGCGTTGATGCCGGCCATGATGCCCTGGCAGGCGGCTTCCTCATAGCCACTTGTCCCATTGATCTGTCCCGCAAGATAAAGCCCCGTGAAGGACTTCACGCGCAATGTGCGGTCCAGTTCGGTCGCGTCCACGCTGTCGTACTCAATGGCATAGCCAGGCCGCAGCAGCTCCGCCGATTCAAGCCCGGGGATGGAGTGCACAATCTGCCACTGCACTTCCATGGGCAGCGAGGTGGACATGCCGTTGATGTAAACCTCGTGCGTGTTCAGCCCTTCCGGCTCAAGGAAAAACTGGTGCTGCGTCTTCTCAGGGAACTTGACGATCTTGTCTTCGATCGACGGGCAGTAGCGCGGCCCGATGCCCTCAATCCGCCCCGAGTACATGGCCGAGCGATGCACGTTCTCGCGAATGATGCGCAGCGTCTCCGGCGTGGTGAAAGCGATGTGGCAACTGATCTGCGGCTGCACAATCTTCTTCGTCCTGAAGCTGAAAGGCGTAGGCTCGGCGTCGCCGGGCTGCTCTTCGAACTGCTCCCAGCGGATGGTGCGCCCATCGAGCCGCGGCGGAGTCCCTGTCTTGAGCCGGCAAGTCCGCAAGCCCAGCGCGCGCAGCGCCTCGCCGAGCAGCACCGACGCGGGCTCGCCGCTGCGGCCAGCGGGGTAGCGCTCCTCGCCGCAATGGATCAACCCATTCAAAAAGGTGCCGGTCGTAATAATGGTGGCCCCAGCTAACAGTTGCCGCCCATCCCTGAGCTTCAAGCCCAGCACGCGCCGCCGCGTTCGCCCGGCTCCCCCCGAAATGCTGTCATCCTGAGCGAACTGTAAACGGCTGTCATCCTGAGCGACCGAAGGGAGTCGAAGGACCTGCTGTTGCTCTTCCCCTGCCCCCTGATCCCTGACCCCAGATACCTGCTCTTCGATCACCAGGTCGACGACCTCCGCCTGCCGGATATGCAGCCCCGCCTGCGACTCCAATACCTGCCGCATCTTCACGCGATAAAGCTGCTTGTCACACTGCGCGCGTGGACTCCACACCGCCGGCCCGCGCGATGTATTCAGCAGCCGGAACTGGATTCCCACCGCATCGGCCACCTCGCCCATGATGCCGCCCAGCGCGTCCACCTCGCGAACCAGGTGCCCCTTGGCCACGCCGCCGATGGCCGGATTGCAGCTCATCTGCGCAATCAGGTCCATGTTCATGGTGATCAGGGCAGTCTTCATCCCCATGCGCGCCGCCGCCATGGCCGCCTCGCACCCGGCATGCCCCGCGCCCACCACCACCACGTCGTATTGTTCGGTAAAAGCCATCCTGCTCCGCAAAAAAGCGTTCTGCCGCTATTCTACGGATTCTTCGCATTCGGCGCTGCAATGAGGAAGCATGATTTGGATGCCGCCCATAAATTCACCGTCCTTGAGCAGTCTGACTAGCCGTGGTGAGTTACGACGGAAATGAACAGGACCAGATATTGCATAAAGCTGGGTGCCCCAGGTCTCGCTTTTGAGACCTGGGATACCGCAACTCTCAATCGGCCCTGTTCCTCCGGAGCAGAGGTCGCCGCAGTGATCGGAGTCAACCGACCCGAATTCAATTCTGCCCCGTCAGATCACGCGTATCTCACCCGGACCGTTCGCCAGGAGTAGGCAAGCACCACAAGCACCACGGCAAACAGCAGAAACCGCAACGGCGTGCTCGACGCAGCAGTCGTGCCCATAAAGTCGGCCTGCGGAATGTGGTGCAGCGGCCCCACGTACCACCACATCGTGTAGATGGCCTCAAAGGCCTTGCGGGTGCCGGTCGTCGCGCCCAGCCCTAGCGCCAGCGCAGGAATGAAGAACGCACCCGCGGCCCACGCGCCCAGTGCGGCAAAGTCGCCCGTAAAGAGCAAATGCAGAGCCAAGCCGCCGCCGGTAAGCATGGCCACCAGCACACCGGCAGCATAGGTGGCCAGTAGCTGCCGCGGAACCGCACCCGGCGCTGAAAAGATAAGAGCCCCGGTGGAGAACTGCGACTCGCGTGTGCCCATCTGCGACCAGACCAGGATGGGCCACAGCCACGCAGCGGCGATGAACCCGCTACGCGCATCGTCGAGCGATGAAGCCACGCATCCGATGAACAGCCCTGCCGCGCCCGCGTACCACCACCATCCGTGTCCACGCAGCATAAGCCGAAGCTCGGCCACGACCAGCGCGAAGAAGCGCATCTGCGGCCCGGTGCGCGTGAATGTTGTGAGGTGCGCGGCGGATGCGCGTGCGGGCTCTCTGAGTCCGGTCTCGGCAGCTTGTGGCAGAGCCAATTCTCCGGCCAGCGGCTTCTTCGACGGCTTTTCTTTCTGTTCAGAACGCCAGCCACCCCGCGCCGGGTCGAAGCGATCGAAGAAGACAGCGGCCAGCAGCGCCAGAGCAACCGCAACTCCAACCCACATCAACCGTGCGGCAAGAATGCCGGCACTCCACCGCACGCCGGTCCAGAGGAATTTTGTCGCGCCCGCATTCATGGGCCCGATGCCGAACGACGATGCCCCGGTGTAATGCGGATCTATTTTGAGCACCGCCGCATGCATCTGCCCCATCACGGCCGCGATTCCCGTGTAGTCCCCAAGGCCGTGCAACCACGATACGGGGTGACTGGGGACCATCGCCGTCACGCTCATGCTGAGCATGAACATCCAAAGGAAGAAGTAAACGACATTCCCGATGCCTCCGCGCAAAATCGGCAAGCTCTCAAACAGCACGGCAATCGCAGCGCACACCGCTGCGGCGCTCAGGCCCAAAATCAGAATCGGCGAGAGCAGCGCGAAGAGATCGATGTGCGCATCTTCGCCATGCAGCAGTTGAATCACGACCGCCGCCAGGGCAAGAATCAGCACCATCGACGCCAGCACCGCAAAGTTGCTCAGCATCTTGCTCAGCGTGTAGAAGCTCTTGCTCATCGGCGTGGTGGCCAGAATCTGCCCCACGCGCGTTTGCCGGTCACGCTGAATGGCATTCTTCACGATATAGAAACCAATCAAGGTCAGCCAGACCGTGGAAACCAATCCGAGCACCGCGCCCAGCCACGCCGAGTTCACGATGCCGCTATATTTATCCAGGCGCAGGGTGACTTGCCCGGCATAAACTGCATAGCCCAGGTAGACCGCGAATCCCAGCGTAAGCAGAAAGCTGTAGCGGCGCACGCGCTCCAGAAAGTCAGCGCGCACCATGTGGTAAAGAGCGCGAGGGCCGTTCATGCCGGCACTCCCGCGCGATGCTGCGAGAGGCAAAATAGGTAAGCGTCCTCCAGATTAGGCGCCACCGGCTGCGCGCCCACCGGCGGCTGGTCACCCAGGACGCGCGCATGAACGCCATCGCTCCTGCGCGTGGTGCTGCTGATCAAGTATTGCTGTTTGGCTTGCGTCAAATCGGCGCTTGAAACCACCCACTCCCACACTTTCCTTTCCACCTGCTGCAGCAGCGCTTCCGGCGTTGCATGCGCCACCAGCGTACCTTTCGCAATGAGTGCGATATCGGTGGCCGTGGCTTCGACATCGGAAACGATATGCGTTGACAGGATGACGATTCGCTCGCCCGATAGATCGGAAAGCAGGTTGCGAAAGCGCACGCGCTCTTCCGGATCGAGACCGGCCGTCGGCTCGTCCACGATCAGCAATTGCGGATCGTTGAGCAGCGCCTGCGCAATACCGACGCGTTGCTTCATGCCGCCGGAAAATCCGCCCAGCGGGCGCTTGCGCGCCTCGGTCAGATTCACAAGCTCAAGCAACTCGTCGATGCGCCGCGCCGAAGTCGCTGCATCCAGGCCTTTCACCGCGGCCAGGTATTGCAAGAACTCGGCTGCGTTCAGGTTGGGATAAACACCAAAGTCTTGCGGCAGATAACCAAGCACAGATCGAAGCGCGTCGGGACCGCGGGCGATGTCTGCGCCATTCCACATCACCCGTCCTTCCGTGGCCCTGGTGATGGTGGCCAGAATACTCATCAGCGTAGTCTTGCCCGCGCCGTTGGGACCCAGCAGGCCGAGCACGCCCGGCTTCAGGTCGAGACTGAATCCACGCAGAGCCACCACGCCCTTCTTGTATCGCTTGGTTACATTCTCAATGGCAAGTTGCACGTATCCCCCGCTTCAACGTCCTGATCTACTCTACGTTCCGCAGGCGCGGAAGTTCCTGTCGCTTCCGTCAATCGCGTCGGAGAAGAAATCGCGACCAATGATACGATGCTCACAAAGCACGCGATTTCATCCTTGCCCGGGAGGAATTGCCCGCATGAGCCCAGCCGATTCTTGGCCCGTTGATTCTTTGTCGGAGCCGCAATCGATGAGTGGTCCCGCCGCCAACAGAGCCAATCACCGCGCGCCCGCTCAAACGCCGGAAGAGCTGAAAGAAGAAGAGCGCAAGATTCGCCGCTTGCGGATGGTTGTCAACATGGTGATGCAGGTGATTGCGCAAGACCACACCCTCACCGTGGAGCAGGCCTCGGAAATGGTGGCGGATACGCGGCGCGTGGCCCTCGCTCTGTTCCCTGACAAGGAACTGGCCTTCAACCTCATCTATTGGCCGCGGCTGCAGCGGCTCATGCGCGAGCGCTACCGCATGCAGTAGGGCAGCGCTACTTGTTCTCGTTTCCGGTGAGGCGGAAAGTGATCGTCCCCCAGAACAAGCGCGCCCGCATCTGCACCGGCAGGTGGCGTTCGTCGTCCGTGTACCAGATCCAGATGGCGCCACGATTCTTTACCACTCCGGCATCTGCCGTGGGCTGCGCGCGCAGGGTATTGAAGGTCCCCAGCGGCGTCTTCACCTGTTCGCGCGCCTCAATCTTCATGGTCACCGGCACATTACGCATCGCATCCACCACCGGAATCACAAAGGTGTGTCCCAGTTCCATGGGCTGCGACGAGGCATAAAAAACGCCCGTCAAGAGGTCGGTCAGGCACCCCGGAATGCCGGACTCAACATGCTTGGTTTGCCCGGTGACCAGGTTCTTTTCATCCAGAACGGACATGCCCCTTTGGTAGTCCAGCTTGAGCGTAGAGTCGACTTTGCGGCGCCCCTCCACGGTCTGCTTGTTGAACTCGTAAGTGCAGCCCTTCTCGCGGTCAAAGGTGGACTGGAAGTGGTCGTCCACATGAAACAGCAGGTTGATGGCTCCAATGGTGTCCGCCGTGGCTGAAAGCCGCTCGCGGTCGCCCACCGCCTCAAAGCGCAGTACCGCGGTTCCGGCGGGAAAAACACGCCAGTCCACCTCGTAGGTGAGCGTTTGTTTCTGCGGAAAGCTGAACCCTGCGCGGGGCGCTGTCAGCGTGGCCGTCTTTTGGCCGTGAGCCAGGGCGGCCAGCGCGAATACACAAAGAATGGGTGCTGCAATTGCGCGCATCTTCACCGTCTGATCTGGCTCCTTGTGATTGGACTGGCGGGGCGGAAAAACCGCCTACAGCGGTTCCAGAATTGTTCCACCCCGAAACCGCAACTGCTGAGTGCCATTTTCCCTCAAGAAAATGGCGCCCTTCACTTCTCTCAAAAAGGCACGTGAATTCTGGAACCGCTCTAACGCGGCCCATAAAAGATTGTGGCAAGAACAGGCCGCAGCCAGAGCAGGCAGAGATACAGCAGAGCGGCCCCCATTCCAGCATTGTACTCGCGATGTTTAAAATACAGCGAAAACGAAAACGCTGTGCCATCGGTGCTTTTCCCGTTCTGAGAAGTTCCAGCAGTGAGTCTCGGAATCAATCGCGGCACGCGCTTGCAGTAGTCCTCAAAATCAGGAAAAGTGGACTGCAGAAAGCGCTCCTCCCCGGCGATCACCGGCACATAAATCACCGCAAACCCCGCCGCCAGCACCACCGCCACCGGCCAGCTGAGCAGCGCCACGGCAAACCCGGCGGCCATCAGCATTGACCCCAGGTAAAGCGGATTGCGGGTGTAGGCGTAGGGCCCCGTCTGGGTCAGTTCCCGATTCTTTTTCACGTAGCCGGCAGCGTATCCGCGCAGCCACAGGCCGGGCACCACCAGCACCAGGCTCCAGGCAACGGCGGCAGGCACAGGCGGCCGTCGCCACAACTCAAATAAGTAAAGCGCCGCGGTAACAAAGCCCAGCGGAACGCGTATGCGCCGCGCCACCTTCTGCCACCATTGCATAGAGCCGGCTTTTGGAGCGGTGGGTTGCGAGGTCATGGGGCGGTCTCCGGGTCGAGCAGTTCAACGGCAGCGCGCAGCACGTCCGCAGGTTCAATGGTAAGCAATCCGGCCTCAGGCGGAGCATTGCGGGTATGGTCGCGGCGGCTTTCAGGACTGCGCAATACCTTGAATCGCGTGCCAAAAGGCCCGTTGCGGTTGGGATCGGTTGGCCCATAAATGCCCACTACCGGCCGGCCCAGCGCGCAACCCAGGTGCAGCGGGCCGGTATCGCCTGCAATCACCAGTGCCACGCGACGGGCAAGTGCAATCAGTTGAGCCAGTGTACAGGCCAACGGCGTAGCCGCGCCCCCGGTCGCCGTTTGAATTGCGGTGGTTAACGGCTCTTCGCCCGGCCCCGAATTCACCAGCACACGGCAGCCACGGCCAATCAATCCAGCGGCGACTTCGGCATAGCGCTCAACAGGCCAGCGCTTGGCGCCCCAGCCGGCGCCAGGATTGATGAGAACCGAAGGCGCTGCAACCGGCAGCAGAAGCGCATCGGCCCAGATCTCAGCCGCCGGGTCCACGGGCAGCCAAGGCTGCACAGGCTTAAGACTGTCTCCGGCGATTGTCGAAGCCAGTTCCACATCCTGCTCAATGACGTGCGCGCCGCCGGTAGCCACCATCTCAGTAAACAGCCAGCGCGCCACCCGCTCCCGCGGCTCAGCCTCGCCAATCACCCGCCGGCACCCCGCCATTCGCGCCACCACGGCCGACCGGATGGCGCCCTGCAGATCGATCACTGCATCGTATTGGCAGTCCTGCATTGCCCGCCGCAGAGCCTTGATCTCATGCAGAGTCTTGTGGCTAAACGGAGCTTTGCGCCAGTCCTTCGAAGCAGCGAAGTGCAAATGGTCAACAAGGGGCTGTCCGGGTCCGCGGAGGGTGGTGCTCCCAGCCGTCAACAGCGCCCGCCAGCGCGGCTCCACCACCCAATCAATGACCCATCCCGGATGCGCCTGCCGCAGCGCCGTCACCGCCGGCAGAGCGTGCAAAATATCGCCCATGGCGCCCAAGCGAACCACGAGCAGACGAAACTGGGATTGGGTGTGCAAACTCCGATTTTCTCACAGCGGCGGGCGGGGCCGAATAGCGGCAATCAGCCCAACCGGGCAATCGCATGAATCCATTTTGCTGACTAACCTGGTTCCGATATTCAACGCGCCGGAGGCGCAGCGGTCGTTAGCCCCGCGCTTCAGCGTGGGGAAGCAGGCCAGAATGAGCCCTTCAGCCCCGTCGGGGCGGCGCAATCGGCGAAGCTCTCATCAAGATGTCGTTCATACGTTTGCCCTGATCAGCCCAGTGAGCCAATCGAGTGCGGCGCCTTGGTCCTGAATCTCGATGCCAAGGCCGGCAGCCTTGAGCGGCAGTAACTCTTTGAAAGAAAAAGCACGCTCGCCCAATCGCACCGCGTCTTTTTCCGTGGTGATCAGCGCGGCAGCGCCCACACCAAGAGCAGAAGCCATGAGTCTTTCCACGTCAGCATGTGTATACCGATGGTGATCGGGAAAGGTGCGGCAAGCGGCGATGCGCATTCCAGCAGATTCCAGCCCGGAAAAGAACTGCTCCGGTCGTGCGATGCCGCAAAAAGCCAGCACCGGACCATCGACGCGCGGGACCTCCATGGTGCGCCTGAGCCGCCAAGTGGACCCATGCCAACCCCATGCACGTAACTCCGCTTCAAAGTCCGGCTCATCGGCCGGAATCGCCAGCACCGTTGCCCGCCGAATGGCCGTAAGCGGCTCCCGCAGATTGCCGGCGGGCAGCAGACGGTCCTGCCAGTCTTCGCGATTCAACAGAACAATATCCACATCCCGCGCCAGTCGCCGGTGCTGAAAGCCGTCGTCCAAAATGTGAACCCCATCCCCCGGCACGGCGGAGCTGTCCGCCTCCGCAAGCAGCCCTGCGTCGTAGCGCTGCGCCGCCACGTAGACCGGCACCTGCGCCTCCCGCGCGATCAGCAGCGGCTCGTCACCAAATTCCTCCGCGGTCCCATTGGGATCGACGCGGACCGGCAGGCGACTCCTGCGCCCATACCCGCGGGAAAGCACATCCACATTCAGTCCCCGCGCACTGAGCGCTTTTGCCAGCGCAATGGTAAGCGGCGTCTTGCCCGAGCCGCCGGTGGATAGGTTGCCAATACTGACAACGGGCCAGCGAAGCCGCCGTACCGGCTCCGAGCCGCTCTCGATCCGCCGGTTGCGCCAGGCCACGCCGGCTGCATAAAGCGGCACCAGCGGAAACAGCCAGCGGCGATTCATGCCGCGCTTCCTTTGCCGGCCAGCAGCTCGCCAATCGCGTCCACGCACCGCGCCGTCGCCCCGGCCTGCTTGTCGAAGACCTGCTTTGCCCGCTCTCCCATGGCCGCAGCCGCCGCCGTATCGCGCAGCAAGTCAACCAATGTCCCCGCCAACTCTTCTCTGGTCGCAATCCGCACCGCATCATGCTCTATCAAGTCGTCGGTAATAGCGCGAAAGTTGGCATAATGCGGGCCCATCACAATCGGCACCCCAAACTGCGCCGGCTCCAGCGGATTGTGCCCCCCAACTGCAACCACGCTGCCGCCCACAAACGCCACCGCCGCCAGCGAATACACCGATGCCAATTCGCCAATCGTATCCAGCAGCACAACCTGGCCCGGACTCATGCCCTCGCGCGAATCCTCCGGCTCCGTGCGCCAATGGGAGCGCCTGGTCCATGCCACGCCCGATCTCTCCAGCAATGCACCAACCGCCCCAAACCGCTCCGGGTGCCGCGGCGCCAGCACCATGGCCAGTCTTGGATCCCTCTCAAGCAGCCGCGGCCAAGCCTCCAGCAGCGCCGCCTCTTCTCCTTCCAGCGTGCTGCCCGCCACCACCAGCCGCAACCCTCTTGCGCGCTCCCTCAACTCCCGCGTCGCCTCAGCTTCGCTGGCCGCCCGTACATCGAATTTCAAATTCCCCGCAACGGAGACCCGATTCGCCCCACACCCAATCGCAACCAGCCGCTCCGCATCCGTCGCGCTCTGCGCCAGCACCCGGCTCAGCCTCCCTAAAAACGGCCGCCACAGCCGGCGCATCCGCCGGTAGCGCGGCCACGAGCGGTCAGAAATGCGCCCATTGACCACCGCCACCGGAATCCCCCGCCGGAAGCATCCGCTCAGCAGGTTCGGCCAGAACTCCGTCTCCGCCAGAATCAGCATTGCAGGCCGCAAAGCGTTCAGATACGCCCGCACCGCCCAAGGCAAATCCAGCGGACAATAAAACACCCTCTCCGCTCCAAATCTCTGTGCCGCGAGTTCCTGCCCGGTCCGCGTAGTGGTTGAAATCACCAGCCTGTACCTTTCAAGCGCCCGGTCCAGCTCGCCCACCAACCGGCTCACCGCCAGCACCTCGCCTACTGAGACCGCATGCAGCCAGATCACCGGCCTCCCATCGCCCGCCCCGCGCAGCCGCGACGGAACCAGCCCCAGCCGCTCCAGCAACCCTACCCGATATTTATGCGTGGTGGCCATCTTCCAAAGCCACCACGGCGCCCCCACCATCAGGGCCGCCAGCAACGCCAGGTTGTACACAAACAAAATCATGCGTGACGGATATTGCCTTTCAACGGTCTAACCTGTAAATGATACAGGCGGCCCTTGAATGATAAAGTCGAGCACGATGAAGACCTTGCGGGCAACTCCGCTTTTCCTGCTTTGGCTGGCGCTGCCGGCCATGGCCAGCGACCACACTCCGCCCGCCGTACAGCCGGCCACCGCATTTGCCGCATTCGAGGTGCACGACGCTGAAAAGGTGGCCATCGCCGCCGAACCATACGACACCAAAGAAAAAGCCGCCATCTTCCGCGTCGATTATCTCGGCCACGGCGTCATGCCGGTCCGCCTCATCGTCACCAACAACGGCGCCCGCCCCATCAGCCTGCGCGACGCGCGCATTCTCTTTCTCACCGCCGCGGGCGACAAAATTCAAGCCGCCGAGCCCGAGGACGTCGAACGCCTCATGACCCGCAAGGAGCGTGAGGGCACCAAGATTCCCATGCCCGGCCCCATCCCCTCCATTAAGCTCAAGCCCAAGGCCAGCAACAAGGAGATCGAGCAGGACTTCAACACCTTCGAGTACGGCGCCCTGGTCGTCGAGCCGCACACCACGCGCGCGGGCTTCCTGTTCTACGACGTGTCTGACCTCGACCACCCGCTCCAGGGCGCAAAGCTGCACCTGCACAAGCTGCGCGACGCCGACGGCAATGAGTTGTTTTATTTCGAGATCCCCTTCGACAAGTACCTCAAATCGAAGTCCAGCCAGATGAACTAGAAGCCATCCCGTAGACCAGCTTTGAAAGGGCGCGGCTTTAGTCGTGCCGCAGACCCAGCAAATAGAGCGCGGGCTTTAGCCCCTGAGGGACGAAAGGTTGGGAAACCTCGAACCTCAACATGCCCGCTGATCAGGATCGAAACTCCACCTACTCGTAATAGGTAGCCGTCGTCGTATCCGTCTCCCAGATGGTGCAGTCTTTCACCCGCACGCGCCCCTGGGTCATGCCGTTAAGCTGCTCATTCGTCTGGTCATAAAAATACTTTGCCAGGTTCTCGGCGGAGGGATTCAGCACCGTAAACGGCTCCAGATCGTTCAGCATCTGGTGGTCGATGCGCTCAATCACCGGCCGCAGCACCTGTTTCAGCAGCTTGAAGTCCAGCAACATGCCGGCCGCATCCAGTTCCGCTCCGGCCAGGGTGACATTCACCTTGTAGTTGTGCCCGTGCGGATTCTCGCACTTGCCCTTGTAGTTGCGAAGATAATGGCCGGAAGAAAAACCGGCCTCCACGTTGACTTCAAACATCGGCGTCTCGGCTGTCCAGTATGGGGAAGAGTCCCGGTTTTGATTCTAATCTTTTTCGCCACGCCTTTTGCGCCGCTCCGCCTGCCGAGCCTCTTCGCTGTGCCGGTCCACCTGCTCAAACAGGTGGCTCATCACGCCCACCAGCGCCGCCCCCAGCCCCAACACCAGCAGAATCAACGCCACCATCCGCCACATCGACGCATTGGCCGGCAATCCCGGCTGAAAGCTCGAAGGCACCAGCGCCATCCCCGCTGAAATCAGCGCGAAGAATGCCAGCGTGCCAGCCAGGATGTAGAAGTTGCGCGACATAGTCTCGGGGTGCGGAGATTTTCCGCCGAACCTGATGAGATTCTACGCGGCAACCACCGAATCAGCCTTTTCCACCCCGCCTTCCATCCCTTGAACCGTGCCAGATGCGACGAGCCAGCGGTAATCCACCCAGAGCTGTAAAATCGCGGGAAGCAATAGGGATGCCGACTTACGAAGACCTAACCGATTTCAGTTCGCGCTTTGGCTATTTTGCGTCAAGTAAAGGCGAATCGCTTGCTCATGCAGATTGCAGATCGACTGAGCACACATCTCGAACAGCTGATGATGATTTTCATAATCAGCGCTGTCCTCGAATCGGATGATCGCTTTCCAGTGTGGAATTTCGACAGCTCTACCTGGCGCCGAGCCACAAAACATTACCGGATTCGTAAGCACGCAGCGTCGAGGGTTTACTCCTGCCGCAAAGCCTGGATCGGGTCAATCTTGACAGCTCGGCGCGCGGGAATATAGCAGGCCAACAGCGCGAGGCCACCAAGGAGGAGCGGGG
>Ga0181517_10003756_pt1 | contig 14266 bp, 12 predicted proteins | sample PEATcosm2014_Bin_31_FD_119748 | JGI IMG/M metagenome (GOLD analysis project Ga0181517, IMG submission 119748) | Peatland microbial communities from MTU Mesocosm Facility, Houghton, MI, USA - PEATcosm2014_Bin01_30_metaG | ecosystem: Environmental > Terrestrial > Soil > Wetlands > Peat | place... | reverse complement strand
CGATAGCGTCACCCGGGCCAGGTTCAGCGGGGAAGTGATCGGCACCGCCGCCTGCGGGGATCGCCCGGCGGTGACGGTGCGGGTCGGGGGCCAGGCCCACTACACGGGCGAGGCCCGGTACTGGCTGGAACCCGGGGACGAAATCGGCAAGGGTTTCCTGCTCGGCTGATTTTCCGGCTTGTCTATAATTGACAATTCGTTTCCAATGTCCCCAGAAGGAATCCCCTCATCCATGACCCGACCTGACCAGGACCCCACATCGATCCTATGCGTGGAGGACGACGCCGTCACCCGCAGGCTCCTGGTCCAGATCCTCCGGGAGCGTTTTCCCAACGTCCTGGAGGCCAAGGACGGCGCCGAGGGGCTGAACCAGTTCCTGCGCCACCGCCCGGCCCTGGTCATCACCGACATCCTCATGCCGGGCCTGGACGGCATCCAGATGGCCCGCGCCATCAAGGCCGAGCGGCCGAACACCGGGATCATCGTGCTCACCGCCAGGGATGACAGCCGGCTGCTGCTGGCGGCCATCGAGCTGGGCGTCACCGACTACCTGCTCAAGCCCCTGGCTTCGGAGCCGATCTTCGCGGCCATCGCCAAGTGTCTCCGGGTCAGCGCCCTGGAACGGGCGCTGTGGGCCGCCAAGGCCAGGACCGAAACGATCCTGGAGAGCATCGGCGACGCCTTCTTCGCGCTGGACGAGCAGGGCCGGTTCAGCTACCTCAACCGCAAGGCGGAAGAGCATTTCCGGCTCACGCGCCGGAAGCTCCCGGAGGAGCCCTTCCTGACCCTGTTCCCGGAGTTCCTGCCCGACCAGGCGGACTTCCAGAAGGCCATGGCCAACCAGGAGATCCGCTCATTCGAGCACTTCACCGCCAGCCTCGGGAGCTGGCACGAGGTGCGGGTGTTCCCCCTGGGCAGCGGGGTGTCCGTCTACCTGCGGGACATCACCGAAGGCAAGCTGGCCGAAGAGAAGATCCGGACGCTCGCCTTCTACGACAAGCTCACCGGCCTGCCCAACCGGACCCTGCTCCTGGACCGGATCAGCCATGCCATCCAGCGCCGGCGCCGCACCCGGGAGCGCTGCGCCGTCCTGTTCATCGATCTGGACATGTTCAAGGCCGTCAACGATTCCCTGGGCCACGAAGCCGGGGACGAGGTCCTGCGGGAAGTGTCCAGGCGGCTCTGCGTCAGCATCCGCGACTCGGACACGGCCGCCCGCCTGGGCGGGGACGAGTTCGTGGTGCTGGTGGAGGGCTTCGACCAGCCCGACAACATCCACTCGGTCAGCCACCGCATCCTGCTGGCGGTGAGCCAGGAGATCCCCCTCAAGGAGGCCGCCATCAGCCTCACCGCCAGCATCGGGATCAGCTTCTTCCCCGAGGACGGCGAAACCGTGGAGGACCTGCTGAAGGCCGCCGACACCGCCATGTACCACAGCAAGAAGCGGGGCCGGAACGCCTACCAGTTCTACCGCAAGGAGATGAACGCCAACGCCCGGCACTTCCTTCTCATGGAGCATGCCCTGCGCCAGGCCGTCCAGCACCAGGAATTCGTCCTGCACTTCCAGCCCCAGTACGATCTGGATACCCGCGCCCTCACCGGGTTCGAGGCCCTGGTCCGCTGGCGCCACCCGGACCTGGGGCTCATCCAGCCCGGCGATTTCCTGTCCCTGGCCGAGGACACCGGCTTCATCCTGCCGCTGGGTGGGTGGGTCCTGCAGGAGGCCTGCCGCCAGGCCCAGAGCTGGCAGGCCCTGAGCCCGGCGCCGGTGCGGGTGGCCGTCAACCTTTCCGGCCGGCAATTCTGGCAGGAGGACCTGGTGGAGTCCCTGCGCCGGATCCTGAACGAGACCGGGCTCCCGCCCACATGCCTGGAACTGGAGTTCACCGAAACCATGCTCATGGCCCAGGCCGACCTGGCCGTGGCCCGGATGCGGGAGCTGGCCGCCCTGGGGGTCAGGCTGGTCATCGACGGTTTCGGCAACGGCTGCAGTTCCCTGTCCGCCCTGAGGCGCTACCCCATCCAGAGCCTCAAGATCGATCAGGGCTTCATCGTGGAGAGCGGCCCCGCCGTCGTCACCGCCCTCGTCGCCCTGGCCCACAGCATGGGCTTCGCGGCGACCGCCATGGGCATCGAGACCGAGGAGCAGCTGGCCTGCCTGCTCCAGTGCCGCTTCGAGTCCGGCCAGGGCTTCCTGTTCAGCCCCCCCGTCGCGGCGGCCGAGGTGGCTCCGCACTTCCTGGTCATGAATCCATCCTAGAGATCTGACCGCTGGCGCCCCCCGCCCGGGGACCTATCCTGCGGCATGGACCGCAAGCGTTCCCTCCTCAACTTGGACCCGCCGGGCGAGGCGCGACCATGAGCTGGCGCCCCCCTGATCCCGTGGAGCCCCGCGAATGGCGCCGCCGGGCCGAGGAGGTGCTGGCGTCCGAAGACGACGAGGACCTGGGCGGCGTGGAACTGCGGCGGGTGGTGCACGAGCTGCGGGTGCATCAGATCGAACTGGAGCTGCAGAACGAGGCGCTGCAGGAGGCCCGGCTGGAGGCCGAGGCCGGCTGGGAGCGTTTCCAGGAACTCTATGACTTCGCCCCCTTTGGCCTCTTCTCCGTGGATGGGGACGCCACGATCCTCGAGGTGAACCTCTCCGGCGCCCGCCTGCTGGGGGCCGACCGCGCCCACCTGGTGCACGTGAGGTTCCCGCGCTTCCTCAACCGGTCCGACCAGACCCTCTTCGCCCGCTTCCTCCATCAGGGGATGAAGGGCCCCGAGGCCCCGCCCTGCGAGGTGACCCTCGCCGGCAAGCGGGTGCGCCTGCAGGGCGCCTCCGCCGACGGCAAGGTCCTGCAGATGGCCGCGCTGGATGTCACCGATCTGTTCGCGGCCCAGGAGCTGCTGCGGCAGCAGGTGGCGCAGCTCACGGCCAGGCTGGAGGAAGGCCGCCGGGATCCGCGCCGGCATCTCCCTACGGTTTGACGCTGGTGCCGGCCCTGCCCTGCAGGGCAGCCGCCAGATGCTCCGGGTCGGTGATGATGGCCTGGCGCCCGCCGCCCTCCAGGAAGTCCACCACCGCCTGGATCTTGGGCAGCATGCTGCCGGGCTTGAAGTGGCCCTCGGCGATGTACTGCTTGGCCTCGGCCAGGGTCATGGTGGACAGCGACTTCTGGTTCGGCTTGCCGTAGTTCAGACAGACCTTCTCCACCGCCGTGGAGATGATCAGCAGCTCGGCCTTCAGCTGGCGCGCCATCAGGCTGGAGGCCAGGTCCTTGTCGATCACCGCCGGCACGCCCTGCAGGTCGCCCTGCGCGTCCTCCACCACGGCGATGCCGCCGCCGCCCCCGGCCACCACCACGAAGCCGGCGTCCAGCAGCCCCTTGACCGCCTCCAGTTCGAGGATGGCCCGGGGCTGGGGCGAAGCCACCACCCGGCGCCAGCCGCGGCCCGAATCCTCCACCAGCACCCAGCCGTCCTTGATCCGGTGGAGCTCCGCCTGCTCCTGGGACATGAACGAGCCGATCGGCTTGTTGGGCTTTTGCAGGGCCGGATCGTCCTGGTCCACCAGTACCTGGGTCACCACGGTGACCGCGGTCCGGGCCACGCCGCGGCGCCGGAACTCGTTGTGCATGGCCCGCTGCAGCTGGTAGCCCAGGGCGCCCTGGGTGTCGGCCACGCAGGAATCCAGGGGCACCATGTGCAGTTCCGGCGCCGCCAGTTCCGAACGGCGCAGGATGAAGCCCACCTGCGGGCCGTTGCCATGGGTCACCACCAGGCGCAGGTCCTCCTCCTTGAGCATGGAGGCGATGTGCACGCAGGTCTGGGCGGCCGCGTCATATTGGTCACTCACGGACTGGTGTCCATTGTCCGAAATGAGGGAATTTCCCCCGATGGCGATCACCACTGTCTTGGCCATGGCTGACTCCTGAAAGAAAAAATTTTACCTGCCGTGAAAAATTTTTTTCAATTAGTTTTTGGAATTTCTCTTTAGAAAAGGAGGAACCGGCCTGAAATCTCTCCAAATCCAATCAATGGATGGCAAAGCCCAGGAAAAAAGCATTAAAAAAATCTTCCGTCCAGATCGAACCTGCCCTATCTTTTATTGCCATTTCAATAATGCTCGCTTGCCCCACCCCCCCAACGGCCGGACTCGGCCCCTTGGATCTTTTTCAATTCGCCTCTCCCTCTTCTGAGGAGCGCCTCATGATTGAGCACGCAGCCAGCCACCCAGCCCAGGTGCCCGGATTGTTTGGAGATTCCGGCATCAGGAAGGTGATCTTCGCATCCTCCCTGGGGACCCTGTTCGAATGGTACGACTTCTATCTGTACGGGAGCCTGGCGGTGTTCTTCGGCGGCCAGTTCTTCCCGGCCCAGAACCCGACGGCGCAGCTGCTGGCCAGCCTCGCCACCTTCGGCGCCGGGTTCGCGGTGCGGCCCCTGGGCGCGCTGGTGTTCGGCCACATCGGCGACCTGATCGGCCGCAAGTACACCTTCCTGGTGACCATGGCCACCATGGGCCTGTCCACGGCCCTGGTCGGCCTGCTGCCCACCTACGCGAGCATCGGCATCTGGGCCACCATCATCCTGGTGCTGCTCCGGCTGATGCAGGGCCTCGCCCTGGGCGGGGAGTACGGCGGCGCGGCCACCTACGTGGCCGAGCACGTGCCCGATGAACGGCGCGGCTACTTCACCAGCTACATCCAGACCACGGCCACGCTGGGCTTCTTCGCCAGCATGGCGATCATCGGCCTCACCCGCTGGTACATGGGCGAGGACGGCTTCAAGGGCGTCGGCACCGGGCTCGCCGGCTGGCGCATCCCCTTCCTGTTCTCCTTCCTGCTGCTGGCGGTGAGCCTGTACATCCGCCTGAAGCTCAAGGAAAGCCCCCTGTTCACCAAACTGAAGACCGAAGGCAAGGTCTCCAGCAACCCCCTGAAGGAGAGCTTCACCAACCCGGTCAACCTGCGCTACGTGCTGCTGGCGCTGTTCGGCGCCACCGCCGGCCAGGGCGTGGTGTGGTACACCGGCCAGTTCTACGCGCTGACCTTCCTCCTGACCGTGCTGAAGCTGCACTGGCTGCCGGCCTACCTGATCATCTCCGTCGCCCTGCTGCTGGGCGCCCCGTTCTTCCTGGTGTTCGGCCACCTCTCCGACCGGATCGGCCGCAAGAAGGTCATGCTCTGGGGCTGCCTGCTGGCGGCGCTGACCTATGTGCCGATCTACATGGGCATGAGGGCCGCCACCCCGGCCCTGGTGGGCGGGGCCAAGGCGGTGATGCTCACGGCGATCCCGTTCCCCAACCTGGTCGCCCTGATCGCCCTGGTGCTGCTCCAGATCATCTACGTGACCATGGTCTACGGCCCGATCGCCGCCTTCCTGGTGGAGCTGTTCCCCACCAACATCCGCTACACCTCCATGTCCCTGCCCTACCACATCGGCAACGGCTGGTTCGGCGGCTTCCTGCCGCTGGTCGCCACCGCCCTGGCCACCTCGGCCGTGGCCCGGGAAGCGTTCGGCGCCCACGCCATCTACGCCGGGCTGCTCTACCCCATCGCCATCGCCCTGGTGACCGTGGTGGTGGGCGCCTACTTCATCAAGGAGACCCGGGACCACAAGATCGATACAGCCATCCGCAAGGACGCCACCGTCCAGGAGATCTTCGACTGGGCGGCGGTCCTGGCGGCCCTGGCCATCGGCTTCGTGCTGCTGCTGCAGTGGTCCAGCGACTTCCTGCCCGACCTGGCGGCGGGCAAGGGCTTCATGGTGGCCTTCTGGAACAACGTCTGGTATCCGCTGATCGGGGCCATGGCGCTCTGGGCCCTGCCCACCGTGTTCTTCCGGCTGGAATTCGAGCGCCTGCAGGCGCTGGGCATGGTGCTGGCCTGCCAGGCGCTCACCGCCCTGTTCACCTTCAAGCTCTACCAGGCCTGGGTGGCCCAGGGCGGCGCCTGGAAATTCTTCGCCTTCACCCTGGTCATCTGCATCTACAGCCTGGTGCTGGCGGGCGGCTACGCCTTCGGCCGCAAGCGGCTGGCGACCAGCTGACCCTCTTGACGGGATGCCCGCGCGGGCATCCCGTTATGCTGTTGGTCAGGGGGAAGACACATGACCGCACCCAAGCGCCTGGTGGTCGGCATCAGCGGCGCCAGCGGCGCCATCCTGGGGATCGAGCTGCTCCAGGCCATGCGCGGCTTTCCCGAATGGGAGACCCACCTGGTGGTGAGCAACGGCGGCCGGCGCACCATCGCCTACGAAACGTCCTGGACGCTGCAGGCGGTGGCCGCCCTGGCCACCCGGTTCCACCCCATCGAGGACGTGGGCGCGCTGATCGCCAGCGGCACCTTCAAGACCAACGGCATGGTGGTGGCGCCCTGCAGCATGAAGACCGTAGCCGGGGTCGCCTCGGGCTACTCCGACAACCTGCTGCTGCGGGCCGCCGACGTGGTGCTCAAGGAGCGGCGCCCGCTGGTCCTGGTGGCCCGGGAATCGCCGCTGAGCGTGGTCCACCTGCGCAACCTGCAGACGGTCGCCGAAATGGGCGTGGTGGTCATGCCCCCGGTGCTCACCTTCTACAACCGGCCCGCCGGCGTCGAGGACATGACCCGGCACATGATCGGCAAGATCCTCGACGTGTTCGACCTGGAGCTGCCCGGCTTCAGGCGCTGGGGAGACAAGGACTAATCCTTCTTGCGGATCCCGGTGTGGGCGGTGAACTCGTTTTCCACCTGCTCCACGTCCCGGGCGTTGTAGAACACCAGGTTGCGCAGGTGCTCGAAGCTTTCCAGGCCGAGGATCTTGCTGAACAGGAAGGCCATGCCGTCGGCCAGATGCACCACCACCGTGCCCAGCACCTGGATCTCGGCCTCGCCTTCCACCAGGACGATGGTGATCTCGCATTCGGTCCCCACCGGCAGCCGCTCCTCGCTCTGGATGGACATGCCTTTCATGCTGAGCGAATGGGTCTGGGCCGCCGACAGGGAGACCTCCCCGGCCTTGATCAGCGTGCGGGCGGCCACCAGGACTCTGGTGAATTCCCTTTGGTTGGAGATCTCGGAGGTCATGGAGGGTGCCCTTATCACACTGCTGGCGGTAGCCGGGAAGCTGACTCGCCCCCAATTTACCATCATTACTTCTGTGCCCGCCCGTCAGTGTTCCGGCAGGGTGAAGAAGAAGGCGGCCCCCTGCCCCGGCGTGCCCTCGCCCCAGACCTCCCCGCCGTGCCGGTTGATGATCCGCTGGACGATGGCCAGGCCGATGCCGGTGCCCTCGTAGTCGTCGCTCGCGTGCAGCCGCTGGAAGGGCTTGAACAGCTTCTCGGCATAGGCCATCTCGAAGCCCGCGCCGTTGTCCCGGATGCGGAAGGCCGGCGCATCGCCGGTGCCGGGCGCTTCGCCCACCTCGATGCGGGCATCCTCGCTCCGGGCCGTGAACTTCCAGGCGTTGCCCAGCAGGTTCTCCAGCACCACCAGCAGCAGTCGGCGATCGGCGCGCACCACCATGTCCGGCTGGACCTCCGACTGCACCCGGCGCTCCGGGTTGGCCTGGGCCAGGTCGAGCAGCACCTTCCGGCAGAGCCCGGACAGATCGACCCGCGCCAGTTCCAGTTCGCTGCGGTTGATGCGGGACAGCTTCAGCAGATCGTCGATCAGCTGCCCCATGCGCTGGGTGCCCTGGCGGATGCGCGAGAGGTAGTGCTGGCCGGTGGCGTCCAGCCGTTCCCGGTAGTCCGCCAGCAGGGCCCCGCTGAACCCGTCGATGCCGCGCAGGGGCGCGCGCAGGTCATGGGACACGGAATAGCAGAAGGCCTCCAGCTCCTGGTTGGTGGCTTCCAGCTGGGCGGTGCGCTCCAGCACCCGCTGCTCCAGCTCCTCGGTCATCCGCATGACCATGGCCTCGGCCGCCTTGCGCTGGCTGATGTCGGCCACGAAGCCGAGGAACCGCGTGGGCGAGAGCATCACCGCCTCGACCGACCAGAACCCCAGGGTGCCGTCCTTGCGGCGGAATTCGTATTCGGCGGAGACGTGGCCGGTCTCGGCGCATCGCCGCCGGTGAGCGGCGGCGATGGCGAACGAGGAGGGCGGCAGGAGATCCTGGACGGTCATCGTCAGGAGATCCTCCTTGCTATAGCCGGTGATCCTGGCAGCCGCCTGATTGACCTGCCGGTAGCGGCCGGTTTCATCGGAGAGGAAAACAGCCATGGGTGAATCCTCGATGTAGCTGCGGAACTGGGCTTCGCTCACCCGCAGCGCCTCCTCCGCCTTCTTGCGTTCGGTGATGTCCTGGAAGGCGCCCACCAGCTTGGCCACCTTGCCCTCCGCCAGCACCGGCCGGCCGTTGGCCCTGACCCAGATCCGGCGCCCCTTGGCGGTGATCAGCTGCAGCTCCAGGTCGAAGCCGCAGTTGTCCCGCCTGGACTGCTCCACCGCTGCGGCGATGACCGGGATCGATTCCGGAGCATAGAAGGCGATGGCGCCGGGGAGGGTGGGCTGGAAGTCGGCCGGGCTCGTGTCGTGGAGGCGGTAGGTCTCGTCGGTCCAATAGAGGCGGTCGGAGGCCAGGTCGATCTCCCAGCCGCCCACCTGCGCCATGGCCTGGGATTCCTTGAGCAGGTCGGTCAGCCGCTGCACCTCAAGCTCCGACTGGCGCCTGGAAGGCGCCGGGACGGATTTTTCACCCGGGGTACGCGGCCGCTCCCGCATGGTTTGGTTCTCCGACAGAGTCCCGGTGATGATAGCTTCAACGGTCCGGTCCACGGCACAAAAGCCCTGAAATTTTCAATAAACCATTATTTCAACCATTTGGCGATCACCGCCGGGAGCAGGACGAAATCCACCGGCTTGGTGACGAAATCGTCCATGCCCGCCCGGAGGCAGTGGTCGCGGTCGCCTTCGAACGCTCCGGCGGTGAGCGCCACGATGGGCAGGCGCGCCGAGCCTTGTTCCCGCTCCCAGGCGCGGATCCGCTCGGTGGCCTCGAACCCGCTCATGACCGGCATCTGGCAGTCCATGAGGACCAGATCGGCGGCCACGCCCCCGGTGACCGCGTTGATGGCCTGCAGGCCGTTCTCCACGCTCTGCACCTGGTAGCCGCGCTTCCTCAGCAGTGCTTCGATCACCTTCCGGTTGGTGGGATTGTCCTCCACCAGCAGGATCCGGTGGCGCGACGGAGCCTGTGCCGCCGCGGCCTCGCCCACCGGGCCCTGGCCGCCTTCCGGCGGCCGGATCGGCTCCGGCGCCAGTTCGCAGGTGACCCGGAACCAGAACCGCGATCCGACCTCCGCCCCTTCGACGCCCACGTCGCCGCCCATCAGCCGGGCCAGGCTGCGCACGATCGAAAGGCCGAGCCCGGTGCCCGCGTACGCCCGGGTGGTGGAGCTGTCGAGCTGCAGGAAGGGCTGGAACAGCTGCCCGCGCAGTTCCTCCTTGATGCCGATGCCGGTGTCGATCACCACGAACTCCAGGAGCGCCGCTACGCCGTTGCGCTTGCGCTCGCTGGCCTCGATCCGGATGCCGCCCCGGTCGGTGAACTTGATGGCGTTGTTGACCAGGTTGGACAGCATCTGGCGCAGCCGCATCGGATCGCCCAGATAGCCCTGGTCCTCCGGGCCGGTCCATTCGGCCGCCAGCGCCAGCCCCTTCCGCCCCGCCATCTCGGCGAACAGGGCGGTGATCTCCTTGAGCAGCTGGCCCGGCGCGAACACCGAGAGCGTAAGCTCCATCTTGCCGGCCTCGACCTTGGACAGGTCGAGGATGTCGTTGATGAGCGTGAGCAGGGTGTTGCCCGAGGCGAGGATGGTGCGGATGTAGTCCAGCCGCAGTTCCGGATCCAGGTCCCTGGAGAGCAGCAGCTCGGCCATGCCGAGCACGCCGTTGAGGGGCGTGCGGATCTCGTGGCTCATGGTCGCCAGGAACTGGCTCTTGGCGACATTGGCCGAATCGGCGGCCGCCTTGGCCAGGACCAGTTCGCTCAGCTGGTCCTTCAGCGCCTGGCGCGCCAGGCTCATGTGGCGGATGTAGGTCAAGGTCGCCAGCACGCAGCCGATCATGGCCGAACCGAGCAGCGCCAGCAGGAAGAACAGCCAGCGCTGCTCGGCGTCCAGCAGCACGATGCCCGGCACGGTCTCGATCACGTTGACCGACAGGTCGTCGTCCGGGACCGGCCGGGACGCCATCAGCACCGGCGTGGTGCCGCCGTTGAAGCGCAGCAGCTGCGGATAGCGCGGATCGCCCCAGGGGCCGATGGCCAGGTCCTTGAAGCTGGTCCGCTTGTAGCGCGCTTCGCGCCGTTCCAGGCTCAGCCCGGCCACCGCGGCCCCAGGCAGGGCGCGGTATTCCAGCGCCTTGTTCCGGGCCAGGATCACGATCCCGAACGGATCGGCCAGGAAGGATTCGGACTGGCTGATCCAGGTGTTCAGGGCCGGCAGATCGACCTTGCCGGCAACCACCCCGAGCACCCGCCCCTGCTCGATCACCGGCGCCGAAAAGAACAGCCCCGGGATGCCGGATCTCCGGCCAAGGGCGAACTGGCGCCCGAACCGGCCCTCCAGGGCGGCGCGGAAGTACTCCCGGTCCGAATAGTCAGCGCCTTCGAAGCTGTCCCCTTTCCGGTGGTTGCTGGCGGCGATGCAGATCCCGCGCGGGTTGATGACCCAGATCACGCTCAGGGCATTCTCGTCCGCCACCGCCCGTTCCAGCAGCTGGTCCAGTTTCGCCTGGCCGTCGTCCCGCGGTCGCGCCAGGGCGTTGGCGGGAAAGCGCCTGAGCATCTGGTGGATCTCCCGGGCGCCGCCGATCGCCGCGGGAATGCCGTGCAGCAGTTTCAGGTTGTTCGCCACCCCCGCGGCGGTGCCCTGGATCTGCAGGCGCAGTTCTTCCTGGCCCTCCGCCAGGACCGCCGCGGCGCGGTTGCGGGTCCGGTGGGCGGCGATGCTCCAGGCCGCGGCCACCCACACCAGGATGCAGGCGCCGCCCAGGAGCATCCGCCCCATTCCGCCAAACCAGCTGTATCCATGTCCAAGGGGCTTGCTGCGCATGGGCCTTTCTCTGCGCCGGCGCCCGAAGATGGAGATCGGCGTCGATCCTGATCCCGCGGAGCATGCTCGGCCCTTAACGATCTCACAATACCGGATTTATCAGGCACCCGAGATTACATAAGTTATTCACCTCGACCGGCCGCGGCGAGGAGGCCGCGGGCGAGGGCGCGCAGACCGAATTCGAAGTCCCGTTCGAAGTGGTCCCCGGCCCCCCGCAGCGCCTCCCGCAGGTGCGGCAAGGCCATCGTTTCGACCATCCCGAGGGCATGCGGCCTGGTGCCCCCGGCAGCGGCCATGCCCACCGCTCCGCGCACCGCGGCGGCGATGGCGTTCATCCCCGCCAGCGCCTGCTCCGGCGGCAACCCGGCCCCGCGCAGCACGCCCAGGAGCAGCTCGACCGGGCGCAGCGCCGCTTCCGTGGCCGGCCCGCGGCCGAGCACGATCGGCAGCGCGTTGCGATGGGCGAGCATGACCTCGCGGTAGGCGCGCGCGGCGACCATGATGCGTTCCTCGGGCCCGTTGGCCGGATTGTCGCGGGTCAGGTCGATCTCGGCCATGACCGCCTCGACGATGGCGTCCAGCAGCGCCTCCTTGTTCGGAAGGTGGTGGTAGACCGCCATCGGATCGACCCCCAGATCGGCTCCGAGCCGGCGCATGGAGAGCGCCTTGAGCCCTTCCTGGTCCACCAGCCGCAGGGCGGTCTTGACGATGCCTTCCCGGGTGAGCGGGGTCGCGGGTCCCTCCCGCCGGGTCCGGCGCTGAACGTCTTTGGGCTTGCTAGGCACGGGAAACTCCTTCGCGGGGTCGGGCAACCGATGGATTCTACATTGTAGATTTTTGCGTCGCGCCCAGGGGGGAAAACGCTTGACAAGGGAATTCTACAGTGTAGATTTGATTCTACATTGTAGACCTCATCGCCGCGAGCGACAGGAGGCAGTCCATGCGCATCACCATCCTCAACGGCGAGCCGGACCCCGGCTCGGCCTTCCACGCCTACGTGCACGCCGTGGGCGGGCACCTCGCGGCGGCCGGCCACGAGGTCGCCACCTTCGATCTGCGGGCGCTCGATCTGCAAGGCTGCTCCGGCTGCTTCGGCTGCTGGGTGAAGACCCCGGGCGAATGCGTCAAGCGCGACGACAGCGCGCGCATCTGCCGGGCGGCCATCCAGTCCGGGCTGCTGGTGCTGGCCTCCCCGATCACCCTGGGCTTCACCAGCGTCCTGCTCAAGCGGGCGGTCGAACGGATGATCCCCTTGCTGCACCCGAACTTCGTCATCCAGGGCGGCGAGGTGCACCACCGGGCCCGCTACGCCCACTATCCGGACCTCGGCCTGCTGCTGGCCCCGGGCCCCGATGCCGACGCCGAGGACCTGGAGATCACCACAGCCCTATGGACCCGCCTGGGCCGCAACTTCAAGTCTTCCAAAGTGCTCACCGCGGTCGCCGACCGCCCAGCCCTGGAGGTGGCCCATGCCTTCGCTCCTGTTGCTTGACGGCTCGCCCCGCGGCGCGCGTTCCAATTCCATGAAGATGCTCGCCCGGGTCCAGGAAGGCTGGGCGCAGGGCGGCGGCGCTCCGGCCGAAACCTGCCATCTCGCCAAACCGGCCGACTTCGAGCGGGCCCTGGCGGCCTTCGGCCAGGCCGGCACGGTGCTGCTGGGCATGCCGCTCTACACCGACGCCATGCCGGCCCTGGTGCTGGCTTTCATCGAGGCGGCCGCGCCCCGCGTGGCGGCCGCGGGCGCCAGGCCGCGGCTGGCCTTCCTGGTGCAATCCGGCTTCCCCGAGGCGCGCCACATGCGCCCGCTGGAGCGCTACCTGGAAAAGCTCGCCCGGCGCCTGGGCTGCGCCTACGCCGGCACCATCGTGCGCGGCTCCGGCGAGGCCCTGCAGGCCATGCCGGACCGGGCCAGCCAGCGGCTATGGCGGCGGCTGCGCACCCTGGGCGAGCAGCTCGCCCGGGACGGTCGGTTCGCTCCGGAAGCGCTGCGCGCCGTGGCCGGCCCCGAGCGCCTGCCGCGGCTGGCCGCGGCCCTGCTGGCGCTGGCGTTCCGGCTGCCCGTGACCCAGTTCTACTGGAACCGCCAGTTGAAGCAGAACGGCGCCTGGCCGCGCCGGTTTGCCACGCCTCACATCAGCTAGGAAGATTCATCGATACCAGGAGCAGGTCGTCCTGCCCGGTATTCTCGTAGGCGTGCTCCACCCCGGCGTCGATCTGCGCCACCAGGCCCGGGCGCGCTTCGGACCGCTCCCCGCCCACCCAGAGCGCCCCTTCGCCGCTGAGAAAATAGAAAAGATGCCCGTACCCATCCTTGTGCGGCAGGAACCTGCCGCCCGGCTCCACCCGGGTCAGCACCGCCTTCAGGGCGCCGTCCAGCATGGCCTTGCCCAGCACCCCGGTGGTGATCTCGGGTCGCACGGGCTTCCATTCCAGCGTGGCAAGGTCGAAAAGGGCATTCATGGCCGCCTCCCCGCAAAGGGATCCTGACTATTGCAGGAAAAGGGCGTGATCGAAGCCTTATCTTTCATCAAAAATACCCCCGGTTTGTCGGACCGGGGAATGAGCGCATGGCTCCCGCTGCCTATTTAACAATTCATAGGAGAGGCAGTCTCCAGGTGGTCTGGGTCGCCGCGAGACCACAACGCGGAACGGGGATACTGAAGCGGCTCCCCGGGGGCACCCCTGAAAGCTGGGTCGTGGTTGTTCTGCCCGCCGCGCCTTCCATGATACTCCACGGTCAACGCAACTCAGGCCGGACATCGAAAAAAAAGATGGCCTGGCGGTGAAATGGACGGGCGCCTAGGTCCGCGCCAGCACCGCCTGCAGGAAGCTGCGGGTCCGGGCCTCCCGCGGCGCCGTGAAGAGCTGTGCCGGCGGCCCTTCCTCCACGATGCCGCCCTGGTCCATGACCACCACCGTATCCGCCACTTCCCGGGCGAACCCCATCTCGTGGGTGACGATCAGCATGGTCATCCCGTCCGCGGCCAGGGCCTTGATCACCTGCAGCACCTCCCCCACCAGCTCCGGGTCGAGGGCCGAGGTCGCCTCGTCGAACATCATCACCTGCGGACGCATGGCCAGGGCCCGGGCGATGGCCACCCGCTGCTTCTGGCCGCCAGACAGGGTGCCCGGGTAGACGTGGGCCTTTTCCCCGAGGCCGACCTTGTTGAGGAAGGCATGGGCCTCCTGGTCCGCCTGCCGGTGCGAGAGCCGGCCCAGGGAGCGCGGCGCCAGGGTGATGTT